>OJJK01000062.1_pt1 | contig 109257 bp, 92 predicted proteins | sample 1596271 | NCBI WGS metagenome assembly OJJK01 (sample SAMEA4350142, study PRJEB24818) | metagenome | biome: human; feature: gut; material: faeces | place: Denmark | collected 2013-09 | reverse complement strand
ATGGGTCAAGGGTGAGGGATGGTGAGGGTAGATTTATAACCTTTTATTTTATTATTTTCTATACTATCTCCTTTTTTTATCTATAAAAAAAAATACGAAAGTTATAAATCTACCCTCACCACCCCTCACCCTTGACCCATATCTTATAATAAAAAGATAACGGGGAATCTTAAAAACTCAATCATCTTTTTCAGATTTGCCACAACGTTTCCAGAATACTCCATTATTTTATTCAAAACGGTACCGGCATGAACAAGATTCCCCTCTGTATCCTCTGCGTCCTCCTCTGTGGTGAATAAATGAACTTTATAAAGCGACTATTGTTTTCTTCAAACCTAAACTTTTAACGAATAAGCATTATGAAGATACAGACGGGACGAGGAACAATTCCTCTTATCACTTTAATTGCCATTTGGTCTATTTCGGCATTGACTTCATTGCCGGGACTCGCTGTTTCACCTATATTGGGTGACCTTACAAAGATATTTCCGAAAGCTACGGATCTGGACATACAGATGTTGACATCACTGCCATCATTGCTCATCATACCTTTTATATTGCTGGGTGGTAAACTGACGGAGAAAGTCGATTATGTCCGTGTATTGAAAGTCGGACTCTGGCTTTTTGCCGCAAGCGGTGTTCTGTATCTGATATCCAATCGAATGTGGCAGTTGATTGTGGTTAGTGCTCTGCTCGGCATCGGGTCCGGACTTATTATCCCTTTGTCTACCGGATTGGTTTCCAGATATTTTGTGGGAACTTATCGGGTGAAACAGTTCGGGTTGAGTTCGGCCATAACTAATTTTACGTTAGTGATAGCAACTGCCGTGACGGGCTATCTGGCAGAAGTCAGTTGGCACCTGCCTTTTCTTGTTTATCTTCTTCCGTTGGTTTCCATTCTGCTGGTGGGACATTTGAAAGAAGACCGGTCCGGAGAAGCCGCTTTAACGGCATCTTCTTCGTCTGATACTGCTACTACTACGGCGGCAAATGTAGCAACTGCGAATGCAGCGACGGTGACTGTGCCGGAGACGAGTTCAGCGGACGACAGCAAAGCTGCCCGACAGTCTGCCATAGACATTGAAGGCAGTAAATATGGTATTCACATCAAGCATCTGATAGAACTGATGCTTTTCTATGGGGTGATTACATATATCGTAATAGTAGTGATCTTCAATCTGCCTTTCTTAATGGAAAAGCATCATTTCTCCAGTGGTAATTCCGGACTGATGATTTCGCTTTTCTTCCTGGCTATCACGGCTCCGGGCTTCTGTCTGGATAAAATTGTAGGCTTGCTTAAAGAACGTACGAAGGCATATAGCCTGTTGTCGATGGCATTGGGACTATTATTAATCTGGATAGCTCCGATAGAGTGGTTGATTATTCCCGGGTGTATTCTGGTCGGTTTAGGGTATGGCATTATCCAGCCCATGCTTTATGACAAGACCACGCAGACCGCATTACCGCAAAAGACCACATTAGCTTTGGCATTTGTGATGATGATGAACTACCTGGCTATTTTGCTCTATCCCTTTATCGTCGATTTTTTCCAGTGGGTATTCCATACCCAATCGCAAGAGTTTCCGTTTATCTTTAATCTGCTGATTACTGTTGTCACTCTTTTCTGGGCATATCGGCGCCGTCATACCTTTTTGTTTAACGACCAATTGAAATAAAAAATGAAGAATAAGAAACTGGAAGCCAATCTTAGCATGGCCGTCTCGAAAGTTTTTAGCGGGTTAAATATGAATGCCCTGAAGTATCTTCTGCCTTTGTGGATGAGTCCGCTGACAGGAGCAACCCTTCGCTGCACGTTTGCAGCAGCAGCCTTTTGGGTAATCGGGTGGTTTATGCCTCCGGAAAAATCATCCGCCAAAGATAAATGGCTCCTTTTCCTGTTGGGGGCCTTGGGACTTTATGGCTTTATGTTTCTTTACCTGGCCGGATTGAGTAAAACGACTCCTGTTTCCAGTTCTATTTTTACCAGTCTCCAGCCTATTTGGGTTTTTCTCATGATGATATTCTTTTATAAGGAGAAGGCGACCACAAAAAAAATAATAGGAATTTCTATCGGTCTGATAGGAGCATTGGTTTGTATTTTAACCCAGCAAAGTGATGATTTGGCGTCCGATGCTTTCACGGGAAATATGCTTTGTCTTCTTAGCTCTGTGGTATATGCTGTCTATCTGATTCTTAGTCAGCGTATCTTGACTGCTATCGGAGCAATAACCATGTTGCGCTATACTTTTTCCGGTGCTGCTGTATCTGCTATAATAGTAACGTTCATTACGGGATTTGATGCCCCGGTATTCTCCATGCCGTTCCATTGGACACCTTTCCTTATCCTGATGTTCGTATTGATTTTCCCGACCACTATCAGTTATATGTTGTTGCCTGTCGGTTTGAAATATCTGAAGACAACGGTGGTTGCCATTTATGGTTATCTGATTCTGATTGTGGCAACTATTGCCTCCCTTGCTTTGGGACAAGACCGTTTTAGCTGGACGCAGACGTTTGCCATTATTTTTATCTGTATCGGAGTTTATTTGGTAGAAGTTGCCGAAAGCAAGGAACGATAAAAGTTTCTCCGTGTGGAACAGGTTGTTCCTCGGTGAGGAACACTTCGTTTCACACCGAGGAACACTTTGTTTCAAGGCATGGAACAAAAAAAGAGCGTCCTTCACAGAACGCTCTTGCTTATTTCATCATCATGTTTTATAGAGAGGAGTTGATTGCTTGTGCTATGGACTTGAATTCTTCATCCGACAATTTCAGTTTCGGATTCGAGAACAACATATCCGATTCCTTTTGAATAGGAATTAAATGAATATGTGCATGAGGAACTTCCAGTCCGATAACCGCTTCGCCCACCTTTTTACAGGGGAAAGCTTTTTCAATGGCACGGGCCACTTTCTTTGCAAATACATGCATAGCAGCCAGGTCCTCATCGCTCAAATCGAAAATATAGTCTACTTCCTGTTTGGGCACCACCAATGTGTGTCCCTTTACCAACGGATTGATATCGAGAAACGCAAAAAACTTTTCGTTTTCCGCCACCTTGTAGCAGGGGATTTCGCCTGCGATGATTCTACTGAATATTGTTGCCATAACTTTTATTGATAAATGAAGGCAAGCCCCACAAGGAGACCTGCCTTTACGTTAAATTGATATGTTTACTACTTCCAATGCAATTTTGCCTTGTGGAACAGTGATTTCGGCTACATCACCCACCTTCTTGCCAAGCAGACCTTGTGCAATCGGGGTGTTAACGGAAATTTTTCCTTCCTTCAGGTTAGCTTCACTTTCGGAAACGATGGTATAAGTCATCTTCATACCGTTCTTTACATTCTTCAGTTCCACTTTATTTAAAATCTGTACAGAATCTGTTTTCAGCTTAGATTCATCAATGATTTTTGCGTCTGCAATGGTAGCTTTCAATTTGTTGATGCGCATTTCAAGCATACCCTGCGCCTCTTTGGCGGCATCGTATTCTGCATTTTCCGACAAGTCTCCTTTATCTCTGGCTTCGGCTATTGCCGCAGAGATCTTCGGGCGTTCCACTGTTTCCAGTTCCTTCAGTTCCGCCATCAGTTTCTTGTAACCTTCTTCTGACATATAAGCCATGATGTTTTCCTCCTTTAATTGTTTTAAATGGTCATATAAACAAAAAAGAATTCCAACATGAGCCATGTTGGAACCCTCTTATCATTATTTCTTTGCAAAGATAGACTTTTAAGTGATACGTGTCAAGTGAAAAAAGATGCTATGTAACATATTTAAATGAAATATGCTAAATTATAACAACTTAGAGCAATGACTTGACAGCTGCTTCCAAATCCTTGATATCTTCGCCGCGAAGCTTTAATTCGTTGTTACGGTTAATCAAAAAGATAGATGGAACTTGACGAACATTATATACAGCTACGTTGGTAGAATACACTCCGTTTCCATCGCGTACACAAACCCAAGGAAGGTTGTCTGCCGCAGTTTTCCAGTAGTGTTCGTCCGCATCGAGAGATACCTGATATATTTCCAGTCCTTGTTTTGCGTATTCATTATATAGTTCGCGAAGCATCAGGTTGTGAGGAGAACCGGCAGGCGACTGGAATACAGAGAAATCGAGCAATACGACTTTTCCTTTCAGGTCGGTCAGTTTGCGCACATTTCCTTTCACGTCACGCAGGGCGATGTCGATAATGCCGGTTTCCACTATTTTCTCTTGAGGAATCTCCAATGCTTTTGCCTGTGGCTGGCGCGTGTTCTTCATCCCCTTAATTACAATATTATAAAGGTTCTTGGAACGTACGGCATGAGGGAACGCATTGTTGAGGCTCGTAGCAACAGCAGCGAAGCATTTCACATCATCTTTATTGTTCAACGGATCGAATATCAGATAATTATTGAGTTTCTGGAACAGGGCAAAGTAAGCGGCTGCCGTGTTGGGAGCAGCGAAAATATAGTTCACTTTGACATCTTCCTTGTAATTGTTGAGCAACGTTGCCAGACTGTCTTCAAATACATCATGCCCCATTCTGTTACTGCGTAAAGCTGCCAGCAAGTCGTCCACCTCTTTTTGCAGGCGGATCTGCTTCAGCGTCAGCTCTTTTATCTTGTTGCTGTTTTCCGAACCTTCCACCGTGTAAGTCGTGGAGAAATCCACATACGGTGCTTTGATCTGAATCGTTTCGATAGAATCTACAGAAAAATTGATGATTTTGTCGTCAATCCGCAAGCGATAAAATTCGGGTGATTCGGGACGAGGCTGCTTGAAACTGAATGTACCTTCCCCCTTCAGCTTCACTGAATCGAGCGGAACAATACCTTCCAGACCGGAAGCTTCGAGATAAAGCATTTTACCATCGGCTCCTGATATATCCCCGTTCACCTGGAATTTAGGGCCGGAACTACAAGCAGTAATAGTAAGTGCGGCGAGCGCTGCAAAAGTAACCTTTTTCATATAGTGTGTGTTATTAACGAGATGCAAATATACTTCTTTTCGAGATTAGTCAAAGCATTTTGCCGGGTTCTTCATCCTAATTTTGAAAAAAAATCAGTTCACCACTAACTTTTTACCTCATTTCCACCTGATTACCACGATAAATGTATATCTTTGCAGGAATTTTGAAAGAAAAAGTATAGATAAAACAATTTTTATGATTAACCCAATTGTTAAGACAATCGAGTTACCTGATGGAAGAACCATCACACTCGAGACGGGAAAGTTGGCAAAACAGGCAGACGGTTCTGTAATGCTTCGCATGGGCAACACCATGTTGTTAGCTACTGTTTGTGCCGCTAAAGATGCAGTTCCCGGAACAGATTTTATGCCTTTACAGGTAGAGTACAAAGAAAAATTTGCGGCATTCGGCCGTTTCCCTGGTGGTTTCACCAAGCGAGAAGGTAGAGCTTCTGATTATGAGATTCTGACTTGCCGTCTTGTAGACCGTGCTCTCCGTCCTTTATTCCCCGATAATTATCACGCAGAGGTATATGTGAACATCATCCTCTTTTCTGCTGATGGTGTGGATATGCCGGATGCATTGGCAGGACTTGCCGCTTCTGCAGCACTTGCCGTTTCAGATATTCCTTTCAACGGACCGATCTCTGAAGTGCGTGTAGCACGTATCGACGGTCAGTTCGTTATCAATCCTACTTTTGAACAACTGGAAAAAGCTGACATGGACTTGATGGTAGCCGCTACTTATGAGAACATCATGATGGTAGAAGGTGAAATGCATGAAGTATCTGAAGCTGAATTGCTGGAAGCGATGAAAGTGGCTCACGAAGCTATCAAGATTCATTGCAAAGCGCAGATGGAGTTGACTGAAGAGGTTGGAAAAACTGTAAAACGTGAATACAACCACGAAGTAAACGACGAAGACTTGCGCAAGGCTGTTCGCGAAGCATGTTACGACAAGGCTTACGCAGTTGCCGCTTCCGGAAACAATAACAAACACGAACGTTTTGCTGCTTTCGAAGCGATCCGCGAAGAATTCAAAGCTCAATTCTCTGAAGAAGAGTTGGACGAAAAGGCTGCATTGATCGACCGTTACTACCACGATGTAGAAAAAGAAGCCATGCGCCGTTCTATTCTTGACGAAGGTAAGCGTCTGGATGGTCGTAAGACTACCGAAATCCGCCCGATCTGGTGTGAAGTAGGTCCCCTGCCTGGTCCTCACGGATCTGCTATCTTTACTCGTGGTGAAACACAGTCATTGACTTCTGTTACTCTGGGTACAAAACTGGATGAGAAGATTATCGACGATGTTTTGGAACACGGAAAAGAACGTTTCTTGTTACATTATAACTTCCCTCCTTTCTCTACAGGCGAAGCAAAAGCACAACGTGGTGTAGGCCGTCGTGAAATCGGTCACGGTCACTTGGCTTGGCGTGCTTTGAAAGGACAGATTCCTGCTGACTATCCGTATGTAGTACGTGTGGTTTCAGATATCCTCGAATCTAACGGTTCTTCTTCTATGGCTACCGTATGTGCCGGCACATTGGCATTGATGGATGCAGGTGTGAAGATCAAGAAACCGGTATCGGGTATCGCTATGGGATTGATTAAGAATCCGGGCGAAGAAAAATATGCTGTATTGTCTGATATCCTGGGTGACGAAGACCACTTGGGAGATATGGACTTCAAGGTGACCGGAACAAAAGACGGTATCACTGCTACACAGATGGATATCAAGGTAGACGGTCTGTCTTATGACATTCTGGAACGTGCTTTGAACCAGGCTAAAGAAGGACGTATGCATATCCTTAATAAGATTACTGAAACAATTGCTGAACCACGTGCCGACCTGAAAGAACATGCTCCACGTATCGAAACGATGACAATTCCTAAAGAATTCATCGGTGCTGTGATCGGTCCTGGTGGAAAGATCATCCAAGGTATGCAGGAAGAAACTGGTGCTGTGATTACTATCGAAGAAATTGATGGTATGGGACGTATCGAAGTTTCCGGAACAAACAAGAAATGTATTGATGATGCAATGCGCATGATTAAAGCAATCGTTGCTGTTCCTGAAGTAGGCGAAGTTTATAAAGGTAAAGTTCGTTCTATTATGCCTTATGGTGCATTTATCGAATTCTTGCCGGGCAAGGATGGTTTGCTGCACATCTCCGAAATTGACTGGAAACGTCTGGAAACAGTAGAAGAAGCCGGAATCAAAGAAGGTGATGAAATCGAGGTAAAACTGATTGATATCGATCCGAAAACTGGCAAATTCAAACTTTCAAGAAAGGTTTTGTTGCCAAGACCGGAAAAGAAGTAAGAAAGCGATAGCTTCTATATATAATGAAGGCTGTTTCAAATTTAATTTTGAAACAGCCTTCTTTTTTATTAGTATCCTCCGGAGTTGAACTGTTTTATATATAGAGTTAGTATATATTAGATTTATTCAGTTTATTAAAACCTTTAAAAAGATGAAAGACACCTTATTATATCCTCCCCAAAAAAAGAATCGGAAAGTACCCCCATACTTCCCGATTCGAAACAGTCAAAAATCGACCTTAATCAATTTATTAACTTAACACGTCGCAAAGATATGAGAAAAATTTCTTTGAAAGAGCTTTTTTATTTAAAAAGTTTATGATACAGGCAAATATACCAGTTAATAAGGTCGTTTTTCTTGCTTTAAAACCAAAGCTTCACTCCTTTTAAAGGAACGACCCCTTCCTTTAAAAGGAAGAGGCCGTTGGTTCTAAAGAAATCTGGTGGGGTGTTTATATAGAAATTTGGATTAATGATTTTTCAATTATATAAATCCGTTTACACGTTTGTTTTATACTCCTCTTTTATTCGTTTTATGTGTGCAAAGTTCTTTTCCAGTAATTCATTTAGCTCATTATCCGAAAAACATTCTCCTAAATAGATCGTGCTTTCTGTTTCAAAATCAAATGATTCGTCGTCCTCATTCACAACAATTTCAATTTTTCCTTGTGCATCTGTAGAGATCACCGCATTGTATTTAGTCATCAATTCTTTGAGCCCTTTTATGAACCTGTATTCTTTATTTGTCAATATTCTTTTCATGTCCGTAAGCTCTTTTGTTTTGTTGCCCTTTCGTGTGGTAAAGTTCGTGATAATTTAACACATTATACGCTGTTTGAAGTATTCATTTTATTCTATTTGTCAGGTTGTAATATTCATTTTATCCATATTATCACATCTATTCGTTTTTTTCGTATATTTGCTTCGAGCGAAACTTTTCATTTGTATATTTGTTGGATTTTAAAAAGAAAGAAAATAAAAATGGAAACAGAAGAATTGACAATTGGGAGAGTCCATCACGGACGCAATATACGTCGTACCCGTATTGAAAAGAATATGAACCAGGAGGGTTTGAGTGAATTAGTACATCTCTCACAACCTGCTGTTTCTAAATATGAGAAGATGAAGGTGATTGATGATGAGATGTTGCAACGCTTTGCACGTGCATTGAATGTCCCTTTCGATTATCTCAAGACTTTGGAGGAGGATGCACAGACGGTGGTGTTTGAAAATAATACGGTGAATAATTCAGAACAAAGTGCAGGTGGGGCAAACATCAGCATGGGTATAGTTAAGTCTGATACCGAAGATAGTATTAATGATAGTCGAGTTAACAACTTCAATCCTATCGACAAAATCACTGAACTCTACGAGCGTCTTTTAAAAGAAAAGGATGAAAAGTATGCAGCATTAGAACGCCGTTTGCAGAATATTGAAAAAAGTCTGCAGAAATAAGAGACAGATAAATTGAAAGGAATCGCAATATGATGAAACAAATACCTTACGGAATAACTGATTTTAGCCGAATTCAGAAAGAGAATTATTATTATGTAGATAAGACAATGTTCATTGAAAAAATAGAGATGCAACCGCCTTATCTGTTTCTGATACGTCCTCGTAGATTTGGGAAGAGTCTGACTTTGGCTATGTTAGAGGCCTATTATGACGTAAATCATGCTGAACAGTTTGACGAGTTGTTTGGTCAGCTATACATAGGTCAGCATCCGACGAAGCTTCACAATCAGTTTCTCATCATGCGATTTAATTTTTCGGAAGTGAGTTCCAATGTCAACGAAGTAGAACTATCGTTTAAGCTACATTGTTGTAGCAAACTTAAAGATTTTGTCTTTAAGTATGAAGATTTGTTAGGAAAAGAAATTTGGGATGTTCTTGATGAGAAAATACAAGAAGAACCCGGTGCTTTTCTGTCTGCGATTAATTCCTATGCTACCCGTAAGAAAAATATTCGTATTTATTTACTCATTGATGAATATGATAATTTCACCAATACCATTCTTTCAACTTACGGTACGGAATTTTACAGGAAAGCAACGCATGGCGAAGGTTTTATTCGTGGCTTCTTTAACGTGATAAAATCCGCTACTACCGGAACCGGAGCTGCTCTTGAACGGTTGTTTATTACTGGAGTGAGTCCCGTGACGATGGATGATGTCACAACTGGATTTAATATCGGAACCAATATAACAACTGATCCTTGGTTTAATGATTTAGTGGGTTTTAGTGAGAAAGAATTGCGTGAAATGCTGACTTATTATAAAGAGCAAGGAGTATTGACGCAATCTGTAGATGAAACTGTTGTCATGATGAAACCTAATTATGACAATTATTGCTTTAGTAGAAGTAGATTGGCGGACTGTATGTTTAACTCTGATATGGTACTTTATTTTATGAAGTCTTTTGTTTTGCATGGGGAAAAGCCTGAAGAAATCGTAGATCCCAATATTCGTACTGACTTTAATAAATTGACCTACCTGATAAAGCTAGATCACGGATTGGGGGAGAATTTTTCCGTTATAAAGGAAATAGCCGAGCAAGGAGAAATCACTACTGACATCGTTACTCATTTCTCTGCATTGGAGATGACGGATCCCAGTAATTTCAAGTCTTTATTATTCTATTTCGGACTTCTTTCCATCAAAGGTGTGGACATGGTGGGAAGACCCATCCTGCATGTACCGAATTTAGTAGTAAGAGAGCAGCTATTTAATTTCTTGATACAAGGCTACATCAAGCATGATATCTTTAAAATTGACATGAACAAGATGAGTGCTTTATTTGAAAATATGGCTTTCAGGGGAGACTGGAAACCTTTGTTCGATTTTATCGCCAACGCTGTTCGTGAGCAAAGTCGTATCCGTGAATATATTGAAGGTGAAGCGCACATTAAAGGCTTCTTGCTTGCCTATTTAGGAATGTATCGTTATTATCAGCTCTATCCGGAATACGAATTGAATAAGGGTTTTGCAGATTTCTTCTTCAAACCTAGTCCGTCGGCTCCCGTAATGCCTCCTTTCACCTATTTGCTTGAGGTAAAATATGCAAAAGCCGGTGCTTCGGAAAAAGAAATACGTGCCCTTGCTGATGAGGCGCGCGAACAGTTACTTCGTTATAGTGAAGATGAACTGGTGGCAGAAGCCAAGGCGAAAGGTGAACTGAAGTTAATTACTATTGTTTGGCGTAGTTGGGAGCTTGTTTTATTGGAGGAGGTAACTCTTTCTTAAGAAATAAGTACCATAAATGTTATTGTAAGGTTTGCGGTTCATCCATTTTACCTAATTCTTGAAATGCTGATAAATAAGGAGATAGCAGATAAAAGTATAGAGTAAAATAAGGTGAAACCGATAGAATCGATAAATCAATAGTTTATGTTATTTGTAAACTTGTATCGGCAATTCTCCTTTCAATGCTCCTATGGCGTTAAAAGCTAACGACTCCATTTCATTCTCTCCCGGATAAACATAGATGGGAGCCAGGAAAGAGATTCTTTTTTTCAGCCTTGAAACCACATAGTCCGAATAAGCGATTCCTCCTGTCAGGAGGATAGCATCTACTTTTCCACAAAGTACAGTAGCATTAGCTCCTATCGCTTTTGCAACATTATAAATCATGGCGTCCAGTATTAATTCCGCCTTTTTATCTCCTTCTTCTATCGATTGGATGATGGCAGGCACATCGGTCGTACCTAAATGAGCAGTCAATCCGGCACGTCCGGAGATACGTTTCTTCAATTCGTCTTTGGTATGCTGACCGCTAAAACAAAGGTCGATCAGTTGACCGGCAGGAAGTGTGCCGGCGCGTTCCGGTGAGAAAGGGCCTTCACCATCCAACGCATTGTTGGCGTCGATGGCTCTTCCATGGTGATGGACTGCGACAGAAATACCTCCTCCTAAATGGCAGATGATTAAATCCAAATCTTCGTATTGCGTCCCTTGTTCTTTGGCGAAACGCCGCGCGATTGCTTTTTGGTTCAAGGCGTGCCAGATGGTAATTTTCGGCATTAACGGAGAACCTGTAATGCGGGCTATATCTTCCAGTTCATCCACCACTCCCGGATCAGCGATGAAAGCCGGGCAATCGGGTAGGGTGGCGGCCAGTTCGCTGGCAATTAGTCCTCCTAAGTTGCAGGCATGGGTACGCATGGCATGCACTGTATCACGTTTCATGGCATCGTTCACCTCATACACTCCGCCCGGTATCGGTTTCACCAAACCTCCGCGTCCAATGATTGCGTCAAAGGAAAAAGGGATTTTGTTATTCTCCAATTCTTGTAATACCAGATTTTTCCGGAATTCAAACTGATCTATTACCTCGGGAAAAGCGGACAGTTCTTCTACGGAATGTTTTATATTGCTGATAAACAACGGAGTTTCGTTTTCGTAAACCGCAATCTTTGTAGAAGTAGAGCCGGGGTTGATAACCAGTATTTTCATGAATGGTGAGTTTTAAATGGTGAATTTAGAATGATGAGTTGGTGACCTGGCTGGCCTGTTTTCTGCACTCGCAATCTCCTGACACTTGTAAGCATGCCATCGCAATGCTATAATATTTGGACAAGCCGGAATCGCTACGTGACGGAAGTACTACAGGGCAAATAGGACCTTGCAGTAATCCTGCCATCTCTGCTTTTGCAAACAGGGAGACAGATTTGTAGAATGCATTGCCCGATTCGATGTTCGGGAATATCAATACGTCTGCCTGTCCGTTGATAGGAGATACAATCCCCTTAATATCACCACTTGCCTGTTCGCACGCAGTACGTACGTCCAGCGGGCCGTCAATAATCACATTTCCGAATTCTCCCGCTTCGGCAAGCTCTACGATATTCACATAATCTAATGAATGAGGGAACTTGGCACTCACTTTTTCCGTACAGTGAATCAAGGCGACACGCGGCTGCTCGATGCCAAAATGACGGCAGGTACAGATAGCATACCAAATCATCTCTATGCGTTGTTGTAGCGTGGGACGCGGAATGACCGCAGCATCCGAAAAGAAAAGCAGTTTATGATAAGTAGGAATTTCCATCACTGCCAGATGCGTGAGGATTTTTCCTTTCGGCAACAACCCTTTTTCTTTGTCGAGTATGGCATGCAATAAGTTGTCTGTATTGATAATCCCTTTCATTAAAATATCAGCTCCCCCTTCGCGAACGATACGGACAGCTTCGCGTGCCGCTTCGTCCGGATTTTCGATATGGATAGTTTTTACATATTCGGGATATTGTTTGAGCGTGGGATATTTCTTTAGAATTGTAGAATCTCCAATCATAAGAAATTCTGCAATTCCCTCTTCCAGCGCACGAGAGATGGCATACTCTGTGTTAGGATCATTGGCACAGACCACGGCAATTCGTTTTCTATGGTTTAGCTTTTTGAGATGGGCCGTTAGCTGGGCAAAATTTAGAATAGGTTCCATAACGTTAGATTTTTAGCAAATATCAGAAAAATGATTGAAAAAATAACGATTATAACCCGAAAAAATGCATCCATTATGTAACATTTTGCTATATTTTATTTGTTTTGGCTGTTGGATGTGCACGGAACCGTTTTTTCCTGTATTTTTGCAAATGAAAACAAATGTGTTCGGGCAGTCTGGTATTTTATCAACGAAAGTCAATTAAATAAGAATATATATGGATATTCAATTTCCTCCCTTTTTGCAGAAAGGTGATAAAGTGGTTATTGTATCACCTTCGAGTAAGATAGACCAACAATTTCTGAAAGGCGCCAAGAAACGGATAGAATCATGGGGCTTGAAAGTGGCTATGGGAAAATATGCCGGAAGTTCATCCGGGAGATATGCCGGAACAATCAGGCAACGGCTGAAAGATTTGCAGGACGCGATGGACGACCCTGAGGTGAAAGCTATTCTGTGTAGTCGCGGAGGGTACGGGGTGGTACATTTGATTGATAAAATTGATTTTACGGCTTTTCATGAACATCCGAAATGGTTACTGGGTTTTAGCGATATAACAGCGTTGCACAATCTGTTTCAGAAAAATGGATATGCTTCCCTACATTCGTTGATGGCCCGTCATCTTACGGTAGAACCGGAAGATGATCTTTGTACGAACTATCTGAAGGATATCTTATTTGGAAATATCCCTTCTTATACGTGTGAGAAGCACAAACTGAATAAGCAGGGGACTGCGCAAGGCGTTTTGCATGGTGGCAATATGGCGGTAGCATACGGTTTGCGGGGAACTCCATACGATATTCCGGCAGAAGGGACGATACTGTTTATTGAAGATGTCAGCGAACGTCCGCATGCCATCGAGCGTATGATGTATAATTTGAAATTGGGAGGCGTACTTGAAAAACTGTCCGGACTGATTATCGGCCAATTTACGGAATATGAAGAAGACTGTTCGTTGGGTAAGGAATTGTATGCAGCTTTGGCGGATTTAGTAAAAGAGTATGATTATCCGGTCTGCTTTAATTTTCCGGTAGGACACGTGACTCATAATCTGCCGCTTATAAACGGCGCAAAAGTGGAACTTGTGGTCGGAAAGAAAAATGTGGAACTGAAGTTTATATGTTAATAAACCATTCCATCTGAACGATGCTGTGATGAAAATAACTAATTTTGAAGCCCTAATAGATGAAAGGACGATGAAAAAGAAAACTATGATAGTATTAATGAGTGCCTTTTTGTTATTATCAGCATTCTCTTGCGGAGGAGGTAATAAGGCAAATAGTACGAGTGAACAAAGCGAAGAGACAGCAGTGAATGTACCTCAATTTGATGCGGATAGTGCTTATTTGTATGTAAAGAATCAGGTAGATTTCGGGCCTCGTGTTCCTAATACAAAAGAACATGTTGCCTGTGGCAATTACCTTGCCGGTCAGTTGGAGGCTTTCGGTGCTCAAGTGACTAATCAATATGCCGATTTGATTGCTTATGACGGAACTCTGTTGAAAGCGAGAAACATTATCGGTTCTTATAAGCCGGAAAGCAAAAAACGAATCGCTCTGTTTGCACACTGGGATACACGTCCATGGGCTGATAACGATCCTGACGAGAAGAATCATAATACTCCGATTTTGGGTGCCAATGATGGTGCCAGTGGTGTAGGGGCTTTATTGGAAATAGCTCGCTTGGTCAATCAGCAACAACCGGAGTTAGGTATCGATATTATTTTGCTGGATGCAGAGGATTATGGTGCGCCGCAGTTTTATACGGGGCAGCATAAAGAGGAATTCTGGTGTCTCGGATCACAGTATTGGGCACGCAATCCTCATGTACAGGGATATAATGCACGTTTTGGCATCTTGCTCGATATGGTAGGGGGTGAAGGCAGCGTGTTTATGAAAGAGGGATATTCTGAAGAGTTTGCTCCCGATATAAATAAGAAAGTCTGGAAAGCGGCGAAGAAGATTGGCAACGGAAAGACTTTTATGGATGGTAACGGAGGATTTGTTACCGATGACCATCTGTTCATTAATCGCTTGGCACGTATTAAAACAATCGATATTATTCCATATAATCAGGAGGGTGACTTTACTCCGACATGGCATACCGTCAATGACAATATGGAGCATATAGATAAGAATATGTTGAAAGCAGTAGGCCAGACGGTATTGGAAGTGATCTATAATGAGAAATAACAGGATTAAATAATTATTTATAATGTCAATTAATGAATTACAGGACGAAGTCATTGCAGAATTCAGTGACTTCGACGATTGGATGGACCGTTATCAACTACTTATTGACTTAGGAAATGAGCAGGAACCACTTGAAGAAAAATATAAGACGGAACAAAATCTGATTGAAGGATGCCAAAGTAGGGTGTGGCTTCAAGCGGATGATGTAGATGGTAAAATCGTTTTTAAAGCGGAAAGTGATGCTTTGATAGTCAAAGGAATTATTGCCTTATTGATTAAAGTCCTTTCAGGACATACTCCTGATGAAATCTTGAATACAGATCTTTATTTTATAGACAAGATTGGGCTGAAAGAGCATCTGTCACCAACGCGTAGCAATGGTTTGCTGTCGATGGTCAAACAAATACGAATGTATGCACTAGCATTCAAAGCAAAAGAGGGGAAGTGAAAAACTTCCCTTTTTTTATGGTTGCTTTCTGGAAGTCAGATTGTTCATGGTCAGTATGGTGCAGATAAGTAGCAGGATTGAACCGACCAGAGCGACGAGATACGGGCTACCGTTAATCAGGTCATCCATATTCTCGGCTTCGGGATATTTGATGCTAAGATATACGGATAGCGAGTTGTTGAGCACGTGCATGAGTATACAAGGTATCAGGCTGCCTGTTTTGTAATAAGTCCATGCCAGCAGGATACCGATCAGAAATGCGGGAAGGATCTGGGCCGGATTTATATGAAAGACGCCGAACAGAAGCGCGGAAATCAGAATGGCTTTAGTCGGATTATATTGTTGAAGTAAAGCTCGGGTGATTGCTCCGCGAAACAAGATTTCTTCAAGTACAGGACCGATGATAGCTATTGCAAGAATACCGCCCCAACCGGATTGGAGAATGTCGAAAGATTGCTCCATGATGTTGGGTATCCAGTCTAGCAGTCCCATAAGTGCAGATACCAGAAAGCCAGCGGTGAGAATAGCCAGCCCGCTACAAATTAGGAATGGCACTGATACAGGCGACCATGTCGCTTTCTTTTTACTGATATAGCCGGCTTTCCATAGATAAATACCCATCATAATCTGACCGGCTAATTGGGCCGGAATCATAATCATTTGCGTCAGGGCAACCTTATCCAAATCTCCTGTGGTGACTAACAAATAGATCGTACAGGGAATCATAATCAGGATAGGGGCGACAATCTGTGCAATGAGAAGGTCTATTAATATCAGTTTGATAGCCGTTTTCATTGGTCTTTAGTTAGTTGTAAAGAAACTATAGATAAACATAGCTAACATCGAAATAGCTATTACCACCAAAGAGATGCTCATAAATGACTTTTGCATAAGAATCTATTTTTAAATTATTATTGTTCGGTTATTGTATTATTTATTTTGTTTCTCTGCTGTTACTGCCTGCCTTGCTGGCAAGAAGAATAGCTTCCGTCTCTTCTGCATCTTTATGGAGTTGCACTATTAACTCGTCGATACTGGAGAATTTCAGTTCGGGACGCGTCCGTTTTACAAAAGTAAGCCGGATGAATTTATCGTATATGTCCGAATGGAAGTGAAGGATATTCACCTCAATGGTCCGGTTGGGCCCATTATCAATCGTCGGGCGGACACCTATGTTCAGCATCCCCATATATGTTTTTTTATCGAATGTCACCCATACGGCATATACACCATCCGCGGGGATCAGTTTATCAGGATCATCCACACTTAAATTGGCCGTTGGAAAACCAATTTTGCGGCCTACCTGATAGCCGCCTACTACTATTCCGTCCAGGAAGTATTCATATTTCAGGCAATCGGCAGCCAAGTCCACTTCTCCTTGATGAAGAAGTTTGCGGATCAGGGAAGAGCTTACCGGAACGTTGGGTACGTTCTCTATTTCTATATTGCTGGTATATGCTTTGGCGCGAATCACTTCTATGCCAATTTCTTTCCCATAGCGTACATAATCCTCGAAGCCCTCGCTGCGGTTGTGCCCGAAACGATGGTCATAGCCGATAACCAGGTATTTTACCTGATAGCGTTCTTTTAACAGCTGTGTCATGAACTCCCGGGCGGTAAGCCGGGAAACTTCCGGGGTGAAATCAAGCATCAGGCAGTAGTCTACCCCGATGTCTGCAAGCAGACTTATTTTTTCTTCCGGGGTAGTCAGAAGTTCCGGACGATAATTCGTGTTCATCACTTTGCGGGGATGAACGGGGAAAGTAACCAATGCAGAGCGTAGACCTTTGGCGGCGGCTATCTCTTTCACTTGCTGAATCAGATAGCGATGTCCTGCATGTACTCCATCAAAAAAACCGATGGTAGCTACACTGGGTTCCGGGTTAATAGCCGATGTGTCACGTATAATCTGCATATCTCTAAAATTATTTGCTGTTGAAAAGATGGCTCCAGTCTTCGCCTTCTTTTGCTGTATAAGTGGAAATTCCTAAATTCTGGGCTGCCTTACAGTTCATCTCGGAATCATCGATGAAAAGTGTTTCTTTCGGCTCGATACCGGCATCCTCTATGATTGCCTTGAAGATTTCCGGTTCGGGCTTGGTCATTTTCATTTCAAAAGAGAGGTACGTTTTCTCAAAATAGTCTTCCACCTTAAATGTGCGGTAGGGAAACAGGTGAATACATGTCCAGTCCCAATGGATTTGGTTGGTATTGCTCAATAAATAGACGACATATTTCTCACGTAATTTTAATAATAAATCAAGTTTGTGTGTCGGTATGTCTACTAAAAAACTATTCCAGGCTGCATCTATTTGTGTGTCGCTCACTGCTTTGCCTATCATTTTACGAACTCCGTCACGGAATTCGGCGGGTGTAATCAGTCCTTTTTCCTGTTGCATCAGGAGTCCGTTCGGATTATGGATATCCAGTAGGTCCTCCACGTTCCGGAGCCCTAATTTCTGAAAGTTCTCAATGCAACGTTGGCGGTCGAGATTGATAAGTACACCACCCAAATCAATAAGAAGGTTTTTTATTCCTTTACTTTTCATTTCTGTCTTTTTTGTGAATAATACGTTGAACAAGGCGAATAAGTTCTCCAACCCATAACACCGTGGACGAAACGCCTATAATAAGAAGCCAGGTTTGCCAGTCGAGCGGTTCCGTACGGAATACAGCTCCACCGAACTGTACGATCAGGAATTGTCCGGCAAGAATAGCCAATACAATAAGTTCCATACCATACGATTTGGAAAGTCCCTTGAATGCCGAATCGGTAGTGCCGAATACACGGGCATTGAACAGATTCCAGAATTGCAGCATGACAAAGAAGGTGAAGAAAATGGTCAGGTTGTGTATATCCATACCTTCCGTGCTGTGGTCGAAATAATAAATCATTCCGAGCAGTACGATGAGGAAGATGGAGCCCACACCTAATATATTAGACCGCATTGCCTTACTGATAATAAAATCAGTGCTTCGACGGGGTTTCTCAAGCATCACGGTTTCGCTGGGCGGAATGGAAGCAAGTGCCAAAGCGGCAAAAGTGTCCATAATCAGGTTCACCCATAACATTTGTGTTACAGTCAGCGGAAGTTCCGTACCGATCACAGAACCTAACAAGACAATGAGCAGTGCTACGAAGTTGATCGTCAGCTGGAAAACAATGAAACGCTGGATATTCTTATACAGGGAGCGTCCCCACATAACGGCAGTTCCGATACTGTTGAAGGAGTCGTCGAGCAGGGTAATATCGCTGGCCTCTTTGGCAACAGAAGTACCTGTACCCATTGACAAACCTACTTGGGCATGATTCAAAGCCGGGGCATCGTTGGTTCCGTCTCCGGTTACGGCTACGACTGCTCCTTTTTGCTGAAGCAGCTGCACCAGGCGTTGCTTGTCAGTCGGGCGGGCACGGGACATGATTTTTAAATCCATCACTCTATTCAATGCTTCTTCATCGCTCAATTCAGCAAATGCAACACCGGTGATTCGATTTCGTTCGGTATCTGTTTCGGGGTTCCAAAGACCTATCTGGCGTGCGATTTCCGTTGCAGTTCCCGGAGTATCACCGGTCACGATCTTGATGCCGATACCTGCGGACTGGCATTTAGCAACCGCAGCAGGTACGTCCGGACGAATCGGGTCGGAGATGGCAACTACTCCCAAGAAATTCAGGTCGTTGGCTGAAACCAGTTCCGTACAATCGTTTGGCTCATTTTCTCCGACAATCTTGAATGCAAATCCAAGTGTGCGCATAGCCATATTCTGATAGCCCAACAGTTGTGCTTCTACTGTGGAACGATATTCTACGGCGTCCACTCGTCGTCCGTCCAAGACAACTTCTTTACACTTGCCCAGAACAATTTCCGGGGCTCCTTTTATATAGAGTATTTTTTTCCCGATCAGTGGCGACTCAACAAGGGTTGCCATGAATTTCCGTTCGGTAGAGAAAGTGAGTTGGTCGAGGATATGTGCTTTCTCGCGAAGTTCCAGATAATTTTTTCCCTGCTTGTTAAGCCAGAGTAATAAAGCTACTTCGGTGGGATTTCCTACTCCTTTCGGCTTCTCACCGGTCGTTGACTCTTCGAGGAAAGCGGTTGAGTTAGCGCTGATTCCTTCCGCAATGAGTGTGCTGATATCATCATCGGACAAAACACTGCCATTTTTGATGCCGTAAAAATTAGGCTCGTGCACTTGCATCAGGTTTTGAGTCAGTGTACCGGTTTTATCCGTACAAATCACGGTGATGGCTCCCATTGTTTCGCAAGCATGCATTTTCCGCACCAGATTGTTGGTGGAAAGCATACGACGCATATTCAATGCCAGACTAAGCGTAACGCTCATTGGCAATCCTTCAGGCACAGCTACCACAATCAGCGTAACTGCCATCATAAAATATTTCAGTGTCCGTTCGAAAACAGGAAGCCACTCGTGCCATCCGTTCAGTGAACCGAAATCAAAGAATAACAATACGTCTTTGACAAAGAAAATAAGGAAAGCGAGACCGGCAACGGTAAAACCAATCTTTCCGATGAGGTTTGCGAGTTTGGTCAATTGTATGTTCAGCGGAGTAGGTTCGAGATTGTCTTCCGTGCTTTGTCGGGCTACTTTCCCGATTTCAGTAGCATCTCCCACATGCAGCACGCGCATGGTGCCATGACCGTCCACCACTGTCGTTCCACGCATCACCAGATTGGAAGCATAAGTTGCCTCTTCATCAAAGTCAGCTTCTACAGTTGTTTTATTAATAACGGGTTCGCCTGTCAGATTAGATTCGTTTACTTGCAAAGAGATGGCTTCCAGTAATTCTCCATCGGCGGGAATTTCTTCACCCGTTTCCAGAATTACAATATCACCTACCACTATGTCTTTGCGGGGAATTTCTTGCACACGTCCATTTCGGATCACTTTTACCAATGTTTCTTCATTGACTGCATTCAGCAGATCAAACTTTTTGCTGGCATCATACTCGAAAAAGAAACCGATTCCGGTGGCCAGTAAGATAGCTGCTATAATTCCGATTGTTTCAGCGTATTCGTTCTCGATGATAGAAATGATTAGCGAAAAAGCGGCTGCTACTAATAGTACGCGTACAACCGGGTCTTCAAATTTTTCCAGATAAAGTTTCCAGAGGGAAGGACGCTTGGGAGGTGTTAACAGGTTAATACCATTTTTCTCCCTGCTTTGTAGGACTTCGTCATCCGTAAGTCCTAAATGATAATAGTCATTTTTATTTGTACTCATGCAGATACATGCGTTTAGTTTGAACCGCAAAAATACAACATAAAATTGTGATAAATTGTTTAATTAAAACTTTTTATGAAGTCGAATTTGTTACCGTGGTTTACCACATGTGCGATAAGGAATTGTAAACCAGAATGTAGAGCCTTCACCTTCTACGGAATCCGCACCAATCTGACCGCCTAGTTTCGTGACAATGGTTTGAGAAATAGAGAGTCCCAGTCCGGCTCCTTTCTTATCTTTGTTCAGTTTTACAAAGCGCTCGAATACATCCGGTAGTTTTTCTGCCGGAATTCCGGCTCCGGTATCTTTTACATAAAAGTAAAGTTCGGTATCTCTTGCCTCATATCCGATGCGGATACTACCTTCATGGGTGAATTTAATGGCATTACCGGCAAAGTTGGAAAGCACCTGTGCCACCCGGTTACGATCCGTTTGAATCATGCACGAAGAACGAGACGGTTCTGCTATAATTTGTATCTTTTCTCCAGCGTCATTGACTCTCATCTGGAAAAGTTGTTGTAAATCTGAAAGCAATAGATTGACGTCGACCGTTGTCTGTACAAATTCCAAGGTTCCGGCTTCGATTTTGGACATATCCAGAATGTCGTTGACCAACTGCATCAGGAGATCAGCATTCATTTTTATGATTTCCTGGTATTGAGCCTTTTCCTCTTCGGTATTTGCGCTGCCTAACACTTCTGCAAATCCGGTAATAGCGTTGAGAGGAGTACGGATCTCATGGCTCATATTAGCTAAAAAGGCAGATTTTGAAATATCCGCTTTTTCAGCTTTTTCTTTGGCTAGTCTCAATTCATTTTCGGCCTGTTTCCGTCGGGTGACGTCATGTACGGTGATAACCATATTCTCTTCTTCATTGAGAAGGAAGTAGGAGCCGGATATTACTGCGTCACATTCCACAGTCGTATTATCCGATGTGACTACGGATAAAGTTGCTTCGAGATCCGTGAAGTTCCGTCTCTGTTCGAAGGCCTGACGTATGGCAGTACGTATCGGACAGGAACCGCAGAAGCTATGTGTGCCGCAGCCTCCTTCGGCAGCCAATGCGTTACGGCATTGCAGCAGGTCGCCCACTCTTTTTTCTTCTGTTCCTTTTCTGGTTCCGGTTTTTTGGTAATAGTTGGTCTTCAGTACTTTAAAATCGTTATCTATTAGCAGAATAAAAGCATGTACATTCTTTAAAACGGCACCGGCGATATGGCTGGTACGTTCCAACTTTCTGGATTCACGGAACAATCGTTGTTGCATCCGTAGGCATTTCCTGCGTTCCCATAAAAAACTGATTAGTAGGACTGCGCATAAAACTATTAAAGTTGACAATAGTGCTATAAGCATAGTATAATATTGTTGTTTTAGCTTGATAATATGACTACAAAGATAGCTTTTTTCTTTAGTTTGGAAAATAGTGTTGAACAAATATCCAGCTATTTGTGTTATATTATTCAGAAAACCATTTAAAAATACGAACGTTATGAAAAAGTACATTTGCACGGTCTGTGAATATATTTACGACCCCGAACAAGGAGATCCGGAAAGCGGAATTGAACCAGGAACAGCCTTTGAAGACATTCCAGATGATTGGACTTGTCCGTTATGCGGAGTCGGCAAAGAAGATTTTGAACCGTACGAAGGATAAAACCAAGAGAGAGAGAATTATTTAAGAGGAGAATGGCCGGGTGTATAGATATATGCCCGGTCTTTTTTGTTTTTCTGGAGGATGATTTAAATTAAAAAGGAGAATCAGTAATGCTATGATAGACTGATTCTCCTTTTTTATCATTCAATTAAGCTCTATCAAGAAGCTTTTTTCTCTTTTACATCACTACTGGCTTCTACTACATTCACCACATAGTCACCTAGTTTTTCACATTCGGCGATAATATCCATGTAATAAACTCCCATCTGATAATCGTATTCTTTGTTGTTTACGTCCAGAATGTTCTGATTCTTCAGTTGGTTACGGTAGTTATTAATTTCATTCTCGATGTTGAAGGACTTATTGATGTCAATGTTCTGATGTTCCGGTTTTTCTACAACCACAATCATTTGAGCAAGTGCGTCGTTGGTCAGCTTCATCATGAGGTGGATATGTTCATATTGTTTCTCGGTAAAGTCCTGGTTGGTTTGGCGTTTCCGGTTGATGGTACGTGCCAGGTTATAACAGCTGTCACCGATACTTTCAATTTCCGTCACTTCACGCAACATGGCACGTATCTGTAGTTTACTTTCAGAACTTAACCGACCTTCAGATACTTGATTCAGGTAGTTGGCTATTTCAAGTTCCATGTTGTCGCTGATATTCTCATACTTCTCGATCCGGCTGAACAGCTTGTTGAAATCGTCATCCTTTTCTGTGTGTAGCAAATCCTGCACCATGCCGAACATCCGGTGTGTACGTTCTGCAAAAAGATGGATTTCTTTGCGTGCCTGAAGGATAGAAAGTTCAGCGGTAGAAAGCATACCACCGGTGATAAACCGCAAACGGGGCTCTTCGTCTTCTTCTTTGGGGTGGATAAGAGCACATACGGTACGTTCAATCAGTTTAACCGCCCATATCAGAATACATACATTACAGATATTGAAGATTGAGTGGAAAGCAGATAACTTGTAGGAGATGGCAACTTCCGGATTGTTACTTTGGAAAAAGGTATCTACTACCCAGTTTACCAGTTCCATGAAAGGATGGAAGACAATCAAGACCCAGATAACGCCGAACACGTTAAAAACAAAATGGGCCAATGCTGCCCGCTTAGCCTGTGTATTGGCTGTAAGTGCGGCAAGATTGGCCGTGATAGTGGTTCCGATGTTTTCTCCCAAAACAAGTGCTGCTCCCAGTTCCAGACTGATCCATCCGTTGGCGCACATAATCAATGTAATTGCCATGGTGGCGGCGGAGGCCTGTACAATCATCGTCAATATAGTACCGATGAGTAAGAACAGAATGATGGAGAAGAATCCCATGTCCGTGTAGTTCTGTACGAAGGCAAGCATTTCCGGGTTGGCGTTCAGGTCGGGCGCGTTTGCTTTCAGGTAAGAAAGCCCCATGAAAAGGAAAGAAAAACCGAAAATGAATTCACCGATGGACTTGCGGTTGCTTTTGCCGGAGAAGATGAGCGGGAGGGCGATGGCTAAGAGCGGAAGAGCGAAAGCAGCCATATCAACCTTAAATCCGAAAATTGAAATGATCCAGGCAGTCACGGTAGTACCGATATTAGCACCCATAATGACGCTGATGGATTCGGCAAGTGTGAGCAATCCGGCGTTTACGAAACTTACGACCATCACTGTCGTTGCTGAAGAAGACTGGATAAGAGCTGTTATCAACACTCCTGTTAAAACTCCCGTTACCCGATTGGTAGTCATTGCCGTTAGAATACTTCGCAATCTGTCACCCGCGACCTTTTGTAAACCCTCGCTCATAATCTTCATTCCGTAAAGGAAGAGTCCTAATGAGCCTATGAGCTTTAAAAAATCATAAAAAGAATATTCCATCTATAATATTTTTAATGGTTATTTGTTCTCTATCTGATTATAAGTATATTAGTCCCAAATTATTCACCTTTTAACGAACTCGATGAAACAGATGTTACAAATATGTTGCAAAAATAACAATATTTCCAAAGAATTCCCTATCGGAAGCTCACTTTTGGATATTTATTACGGTTTTAATCTTAATTTTCCTTATCAAGTAGTAAGTGCCAAGGTCAATAATCGTTCCGAGGGACTGAATTTCAGAGTTTATAATAATAAAGATGTAGAGTTTCTGGATGTGAGAGATCAGTCCGGTATGCGTACGTATGTCCGTTCGCTTTGTTTTGTCTTGTTTAAGGCTGTCACGGAACTGTTTCCCGACGGAAAATTGTTTGTAGAACATCCTGTTTCAAAAGGCTATTTCTGCAATTTGCGGATTGGCCGTCCCATCGAACTGGAAGATGTGACACGCATCAAGCAACGGATGCAGGAGATTATCGCGGAGAATATTTCCTATCATCGCATCGAATGTCATACGGCTGAAGCTGTGCGTGTTTTCAGCGAACGGGGAATGAATGATAAAGTGAGATTACTGGAAACTTCCGGTTCGCTCTATACCTATTATTATACATTGGGTGATACCATTGATTATTATTATGGGAATCTGCTACCCAGTACCGGATATCTTAAATTATTCGATATCGTGAAATATTACGATGGATTGCTCCTTCGGATTCCGAGCCGGGAAAACCCGAATGTGCTTGAAGATGTGGTGAAGCAGGAAAAAATGCTGGATGTCTTTAAAGAATACCTGAACTGGAGTTATATCATGGGGCTTAACAATGCCGGAGATTTTAACCTGGCCTGTGAAGAGGGACATGCAACCGATCTGATAAATGTTGCAGAAGCACTGCAGGAGAAGAAAATAGCCCAGATAGCCGATACCATATTCCATCGTGGTGAAAACGGTAACCGGGTAAAACTGGTATTGATTGCCGGACCATCCTCTTCGGGAAAGACAACTTTCAGCAAACGGCTTTCTATACAGCTAATGACCAATGGACTGAAACCATTCCCGATCTCTTTAGATAATTACTTTGTGGATCGTGAAGAGACTCCTCTGGATGAAAACGGAAATTATGATTATGAATCACTGTATGCACTTGATTTGGAACTGTTCAATCAACAGTTGCAGGCACTCCTGCGCGGTGAAGAGGTCGAACTGCCTCGTTTTAATTTCTCCCTTGGCAAGAAGGAGTATAAAGGTGATAAACTGAAAATAGAAGATAATACGATTCTGATTCTGGAAGGTATTCATGCCCTGAACCCGGAACTGACGCCGCATATACCGGCTGAACGGAAATTCAAGATTTATGTTTCGGCATTGACCACCATCTCTTTGGATGACCATAACTGGATTCCGACAACTGACAACCGTCTGTTGCGTCGTATTATCCGTGACTTCAATTATCGGGGATATTCGGCACGTGAAACGATATCACGCTGGCCGAGTGTACGTGCCGGTGAAGATAAATGGATTTTTCCCTATCAGGAGAATGCCGACGTAATGTTTAATTCAGCGTTGCTTTTTGAGTTTGCAGTACTCCGTTTGCATGCCGAACCTATTCTGATGGGTGTACCGCGCAACTGTCCTGAATATTGCGAAGCATACCGGTTACTTAAGTTTATCAAATATTTTGTTCCTGTACAGGATAAGGAGATTCCGCCTACGTCTTTACTGCGCGAATTTTTGGGAGGTAGTAGCTTTAAATATTAAGTAGAAAAATTAGGATATATTCGTTATTTGTACTTTCTTTGCAGAAAATATGAATTACCTTTTGTTGTAGTAAGGCAAGAGAACACAAAATAAACAATATTTGAATAGGATTCTTTAGGGGAGAATACTGTATAATGACTGTTATACTAAACTATAATATTGAACCTTTGGTTACTTTTGCTGTTATAAAAGGACTACATGCAACAAAAAAAATGTGAATATGATTTTTTATAATAGTCTTTTAGCAAAGTGGTTCTTGGGAAAAGGAAAGAAACACTATTTTATGTTAGGCTGGTTTTTCTTTACCCGGTATAAATATCTGGAAGTTTGGGAAGATATGGAGTTACGGATACATGCAAAGCAATATTGGGAATGCTTTTCTCTGACTCTGATACCAGCGTTGATTTTGTCATTACTGTTTTCATGGTGGTGTATGATACTACCATTCATAACTTATGACCTCCTTTATTGGTTTGAAAAGATCATCTACCACCATTCAATATTTAATTGGGAGGCGATAAAGCATAGCGGTGATACGCTTTATCTCCGAAAGAGAAAAGCGTATGCCTGGAAGAAAGGTTACGGGAAAAAAGAGTTGCCCGTATCCAGATGGAATGATTGATTCTTTATTTTAAATGCTTCTTTATCCAAAGCAGATGTCCATACTCCGTATCGTTAGAGGTCCAATGCTCATTAATAGGAGTAATTAGGGCTTCTTTCGGACAGTTTAGTACATTGTATACAATATAACTGGTGGTTGGAGGACAGGTGTCATCATTGAATCCCCATGTTATATAGGTGTCTGCTTTTATCAATTTAGCAAAGTTCACTACATCATAATAGGCCATTGTCTTTATTTTTTCGGGGGTATCCATATCTACCGAATTTCTAAAGAAATGAGGATATCCACCGGCACGTCCGGCTTTATAGCCTGCCATATCGCTTAATGCAGGATGATTGGCGACACAAGCTGTCACCCGTTCATCCAGTCCGGCGGTGATTAATGCCAGGGCGCCTCCCTGACTACCTCCTTGTGCAATTACATTTTTGCCATCCCATTCCGGCAGGGAAGTTAGAAAGTCGATACCGCGTACACAGGCCAGATATACCCGTTTCATATAATAATTATCACGACTGTCGAGCCCATTGGTCAGATAGCCGTTTTCTCTGCCATTGAAAGCGTTGCTGATTTCTTTAAATTCTTCATCAGTCATTTCCGGATTCAGGCCGTGTATCTCGAATTCAAAACGGATGCATCCTTGCTCCGCATAATATTTATGACGTAGAGGTTCTTTGATGGTTTTGATACCTGCTCCCGGAGGGCACAGGACAACCGGAAACTTTCCTTCTTTTTTCGGATAGAATAAATATCCGTAGACGCATTGCCCACGTTTGTTCAGTTGCAATTTTACGAGATAACAGTCTATTTCATCAGTGGAATATTTTTCGACATGTTCTTTGGTATACGTTAGGGGAAACTCCTTTTGTTCCGCTTTTGCCTTTTCCCAAAATTCCTTGAAATCGGAAGGCATGGTGGTATACGGACGAAGTTTTTCCGGTGAAAATCCTACTTTGATATGATGTGAATAGGTCTTTCCATCTACGGTTGCTTTCAGGCGACAGTCGCGGAATCCCGGCTCTTTCATTGTGCCCACAGGAATCACTCCCCTGCCATTCTTTAAAGTTACACTTCCTTTGGTATCGGCAACAGGCATCATATCACCACCTATTTCATAAGTGACGGTTACGTTATCTCTGGGGATACCGTATTTATAGAATTGTACCTCCACAGTTGCTTTTTCTCCTGTTTTATAAAGCCAGTCGGCATGATTGGGTACGGTGACCCAAAGCACATCGCTTTTATAAGGATAGTTTTCAGCTACGGCGGATAGCAAGGTAAGTGACAATAGCCATACAGATAAAAGTAGTCTCTTCATGGTGTTATTCATTGTTTTATCTTAAAGCTTCCACCTCTTCCGGTGTCAAAGGAATCTTCTTACCTAATCGGCGGGCGCCGGTTTCTGTAATTAGATAATCTTCCTCATTGCGGATACCACCGAAGTCCTTATAAGTTTCCACTACATCATAATTGATGAAATCGGTAAATTTCTTTTCTCCTTTCCACATGTCAATCAGTTCCGGAATAAAATAAATACCTGGTTCTACCGTGTGTACAAATCCCGGTTCCAACGGAATGGCGAGACGTTGCGATTTGCGACCGAACTGTGTGCTCTTCGGCTGACCGTTATATCCTACCCATATCTCTCCTAGATTTTCCATGTCGTGTACATCCAATCCCATCATGTGACCTAATCCGTGAGGATAGAATAACGCATGAGCACCTTCGCGGACCGCATCTTCCGTATTTCCTTTCATCAATCCGAGTGCCTTCATACCGTCTACCATGACACGGGCAGACAGTTCGTATACCTCCATATAAGGAATACCCGGACGGAGGGCTTTTACAGATTCCAGATGCATCGCATTCTGAATCTCGTATACTTCGCGCTGGCGGGCTGTAAACTTTTTGTCGGCAGGAATGGTAGACGACATATCGCCTGCATAGCCTGATTCTACTTCTGCGCCTGCATCAATTAGGAATAAATCACCCGGTTTTACTTTATTTCCATGATAGTGGTTGTGTAAAGTCTGTCCGTTGATAGTGGCAATGGTGGCAAAAGAAAGCTGGCAGTTGTTAGATTCGGCTACCCGGTTCATTTCCGCTACCACTTCGTATTCATACATGCCCGGACGGAGCACTTTCATGGCGGTGATGTGCATATCGGCAGTTACATCGCAAGCCTTCTCTATTTCTACAATTTCTTCGGCAGATTTGTAATTACGTTGGGCGATAACGGCACGGATGAATGGAACAGAACCTTCCTGGCGTGTAGGGGGAATACCCAACCAATCCATCAGTTTCAATTTATGCTCGGGACGGTAAGGTGGCAGATAATGAACCGCTTTCCCTTTCTGGACGCACTTGTGGAGATAGCTTGTAATTTCTGCGGACGGCATCAGATTTTTTACGCCCACACGTTCACATTTTTCGTGTAATGTAGGTTGCGATCCCATCCATACGATTGCGTCGATAGACAGTTCATCTCCAAAAATGATTTCTTTGTCTTCATCAATATCGATAATAGCCGAAAGGCCGGCGCATGAAAGTCCGAAATAATAAAGGAAAGTAGAATCCTGACGATAACGGAAGGTGTTATCCTCGTAGTTCAGTCCGCACTCGTCATTTCCGAGAAATAACAATACCCCGGAGCCTAAATTCTTTTTTAGCAGGGCTCTTCGCTGCATATACGTTTCTTTGGCAAACATATTGTCCTAATTTTTAGTTTTGTAGCAAATTTACATAAAAACGTTGGAATAAACGAATAAAGTTGGAAGAATATGTGTCTTACTCATGAACATCCTAAACACATAATAAAGAAGTTTATTTCAGTAGTTTCCTCTTTCCGTCACCTTCTAATATCTTCATTTGTTGAATGGCAATTTGATTGAGCTTAATCAGCCGTTCACCTTGTGGGATGCTTTGATTAATAAAGACAGCATTGAGATTTTCCATATTAGAAAGACAAATGAGTTCGTTGATAGAGGCATAGTCGCGGATATTTCCTTTTAGTTCGGGGTTCTGTTCATGCCACATCTTAGCTGTCATGCCGAACATCGTTACATTTAGCATATCAGCTTCGTCGGCGTAGATAATACTTATTTGTTTGGGGGTAACTTCGGTAGGAATTAGATTTTGCTTAATAGCGTCAGTATGAATACGGTAATTAATCTTAGATAGTTCTCTTTTTGCATTCCATCCTACTTGAGTCTGTTCTTGCTCTTTTAAACGTTGGTATTCTTTAACAAGCAACAATTGAAAACGAGGACTGATCCACATTCCGAAATGGTAGGCAATGTCACGGTGAGCATATGTGCCTCCATATCGTCCTGCCTTTGAGATAATGCCGATAGCTCCTGTGCGCTCAATCCACGTCTTTACAGAAAGTACAAAATTATTGCTTCCGGCTGCATTTTAATTGTACCGAATTCGGTACAATTAAAATTAGTGTTGTATAGCATTTCCTATTCACCTATATATTCAAGGGTACTTTTCAGACTAAGCCATCTGAAAATAATATGTTCTTGCATTTGACTGCGTGCCATATCGGTTAATGAAATATAATCGTCATCATGATATGATACGACTGCAATCTCTGTATTCTGTACTTTTATCTTTGTCATGTCAGTCTTTTAGGTTTTAACTTTTCAAAGGTACGATAATATATTAGTAAATAACCGAGTAATCCAATTTCCTTTTATACCTTTTTAAAAACAACCTTCGGCAATACAATCTTGGCTTCTTTCTTATCTTCCTGTTTTTCCCAATATACAACGAAGTTGACAGAAGCTTTTTCCAGTTTATAATCTTTCTGTATTAATTCGTTGAGTATATCTTTAAACTTTTTAGAGAAACGTAGAATCTCATTATTTGAAAAATCTGTGCATCCTTTCTCTGTAAGTCGTAGAGACATACCGCTTTTTAGGGTATTTATTGCAGCCTGGCAATGAGAGTCAATGAAGAAATCAAGCCATAAGTCTCTATGAGTTAACGTATAACATAAACTTTGCGGAGCCGGATATGTATTGCTGTTTATCCGGTATTCTGCAAGACCATTAGCAATATTGCTCAGATAATGTCCGTTTGTGTGAATAGACAGATTTTGTTTGGCACGAGTGATGGCGACATAGACTTCACGCTTCTTTTCGTCCGAAAGTGATTCTATATTAGTAAGGAGCAGAAAAACATTGTCGAATTCTTTTCCTTTCGCTTTATGAATAGTAGAGACAACAATCGCTTCACCTTGAACCGGATAAAAATCTTCCAACTTTGACTCAAAAAGATAATTAGTCCAATCCGAGTGATATTTGCGCGAATAGACTTGTTCAAAATTGAGTATTATATTGCGACATATTTCCCATGATTGGGCATGGCCGAATTCTCTTTTAAGGCATCTCTTAGCAGTTTCCCACCGTTCGTCATCAATAAGATGAGTATCTTGACTCAGATCCAATGCCCGGTTGAAATAACGAATCTCGTCTAAATCACCCAGATAAAAGTTTCCACTATTAGTTTGTACCAACCGGACAGGCATCCCTTGTTCCTGTAAAAGACAAGCTATAAAGACAGCGTCCTCATTTGTTTTTGTAAGTATGCCGGTGGTGCCGGCTAGCGGACTTTCGAGAACATCCTTTATTAGCGGAACAATTAAATTGTCGGATTGATATTGTGTAATACGGATGGAACCTTTTTCAAGTTGATGGGCTTGTATCGGTGTATGTTTCATCCGGTGCGGGATCAGATTGACGAACGCGTTGGCAAATGCAACGAGATTGCTCCTGCTTCGAAAATTCTCGCATAACTCATAATGCCGTGCCTGATAGTTGGTAATAAGAGACTGCATATGCCGGGAGTCGGAATTTCTGAAAGCATAGATATTCTGGTCATCATCTCCCACAGCAATAACTTTCAATGATTCATTCTTTTCGATAAGTGCTGCGATAAGTGCGAACTCGTCTTCTGTCATATCCTGGGCTTCATCAATCACGAGTACGCTTTTGGTGATGCGGCTGATTTCCACTTCGCTGTTTCTAATCTTTTCTACTGCATCCTTAATTACGGATTTTGATTTCTCGATAGACCCTTGGCGTCCCAACAAATCAAAGCAATAGGAGTGGAATGTCTTTATCTCAATATACCCCACCGCATTACCTATTAAATCGTGTAACCTGCTTCGGAATTCATTGGCGGCTGCTCTGGAGAAAGTGAGCATCAATAATTGTTCATGCTTCACATCTTCCATTAACAGGAGAGAAGCCAGTTTATGCACAAGCAGGCGTGTCTTTCCGCTTCCCGGACCGGCGGCTACAACGATATGCCCCGGTTGATTGTCATTAACGATTTCCAACTGCGTTTTGGATAATTCCCCAAATAACTGCCTGTATTTGCCCGGTGTGATTCGTCGGTTAATTTCATCCTTCCGGCTGCCGGGAAAATACTTCTGAATAAAAGAAGTACTGTTCAAACTAAAATAATCGTCTACAAGTCGCAAGGCAGCCTGATAGTCATGGACCATTTTCCGGGCATATTCGCCTACAATATGTATCTGTTGTATCTTATTGGTGTAGAACTGTTCCAACTTACGGTAATCATCCTGTTTATATCGTATATTAGTAGCCCCCAACCGCTCAATGTTCATCCGGTTATATATCACAAGAAACCCACCCTCTATCTGTAAAGCTCCCATTCGGGAGAGATAAAAGAGAGTATCTTCTATTTCTTCGAGAGTGACTGATTCTTGGAACAGAACATTCTGATTCTCGTAAGCCTTCTTTAATTCCAAAATGGAAAACTCGACAAGAATTTCTTCTCTTGTTACAGATTCAGTATCTGATTCGATTTTATTGAAAAGATAATCGATAATGAACTCGGACAGGCAATGCCTGTTCTCACATCTTTTTTCGAATGGAATGCCGGTTTGCGGACGAAGATAAACGGAAATATGATTTCTGTTGTCGTCCCGATAGGAACGTTTTATCCAGTTTTTCTCCGCCCAGAAGTTTATAAGTGCTTTTAGCTTGTCCGGGCTTACATTTCTTTGAATTGCATTTTCCGCTTCTTCCCGTAATTCCTTCAGATTGACTATTTTTTGTTCTTCCTCAAAAACAGTCAGTAGGAAATTCTCTAGCTTATTATAAAATCTGATTATTTCCAGTGAACGGTTGCACTGCTCTTTTCTTAAAATATAAGCAGTGAGGTCACGTGAGTCAGCCAGTATCTTTTCTTCCCGAAGCAGGGTGATGATTTGAATAACCTCTTCATTGGAGATGCCTAGATGGTCGGAGATATAATCAATCCGGGATTCCGGTACTTCGCTGTTTGCATGCTTGCGACTTTTGGTTGAAATCAGTTTCTTGATGATTCGTGTAGCCTGCATCTTCTGTTTCTCGTTGAAGCGGGGAGACAGATTTATTTTGTCAATAGCTTCTTGAGCCGTTTTGGCCAATATGCTGTCGGCAAACACCCGGGGAGAGTTTTGTCCGCGATGCAGATAACCGGACTCTTCAAGTGCCGCTATGGCAGTGGTGACACGGGTTTCTATGTTGGTTACGTTTTCATCCCATCCGGCTTTGCGTGCTATCTCTAAAGCGGACTGGGAAACCTTGGGGCGAAGACGGGTAATTTCTTTAATGGATTTCCATACTTGCTGTATTTCTCCGATATGCAATTTGGTCTGGTTGAGCAGGATAAAATGTTTATTCAAGTCTTCCTCATCGAAGAGAATATAACAGGAAGCGTTGATGTGCTCGTCGCGTCCTGCCCTGCCTGCTTCCTGAACATAATTCTCGAGAGAATCCGATATTTCATAATGGACGACTAGACCGACATCTTTTTTATCCACTCCCATTCCGAAGGCAGAAGTAGCTACCATAATCTGTATGTTGCCGGCGATAAAATCATTCTGGTTTTCTGTCTTATCCTTAATGTCCATTTTCCCGTGAAAAGCGGCAACCGAAAATCCATCCTGTTTCAGGCGTGCTGCCAGTTTGGTAGCTGTACGGGTACGGGCGACATAAACAATGGTCGGACAGCTTTTCTGCTCGATAATATCTCTCAGACTATTGTATTTTTCATTTTCCTGATTCCGCTCGAAAACCTGATATTGCAGGTTGGTCCGGCTGATGTCGCTACGGAACAGTTCGAGACGGATATTTAATTTATCCTTAAAGTAGGTAGAGATATCCTCAATAACTTTCTGTTTCGCCGTGGCTGTGAAACAGGAGACGGGTATCGGCTGTTGCAAACCTTTCTTCTCCTGAAGCTGTTTAAGATAATCACCTATATAAAGATAATCCACACGGAAATCCTGCCCCCAAGAAGAGAAACAGTGTGCTTCGTCAATAACAAAGCGGACTACTTTCCGTCCTAATAGTAACCTTTCGATACTTTTTGACCTTAATGATTCCGGTGATATATAAAGTATTGAAGCGGAACCGTTTTCTACACTTTCGAAGGACTTGGCACGTTCTATAGGATCCAACAGTCCGTTGATAGTGACAGCGTCAGTGATGTTGTTTTTTCGCAGATTATCCACCTGGTCTTTCATTAAAGATTGCAGGGGAGAAATGACTACGGTAAGTCCTTTTACCTGTTCCCCGCTCATTAGAGCTGGTACTTGGAAAGTGATAGACTTTCCCCCGCCGGTAGGGAAAACAGCGAGAATCGATTTCCCTTCTACCGCCGCTTGTACCGCATTCTCCTGTAAAGGCTGGTTGTTGTAAGTACGATAAGCGTCAAAACCGAAAAAATGTTTTAATCCACGGTGTATATCGAAAGCCTGGTTGCAATAGACGCACCCTGTCAGGCAAGGAGTATTGCGCAACACGTACATGATTGATTCCACTCTTGGAAAGTTATGCAGCACCCATGGCGGGGTGATGGAATACCGATCCCGGCAATTGATAAGTGCAAGGCAATAAGCCAGTTCGATGGGAGCCCGGGAAATATAGTTTTCGAGCTGGGCATGCTCGCATACTTCCTTTGCGAAACGACGACGGATAACTGTTTCCGGATTATCGTACTTTCCGAATGGTATGGTATAAGCAATGAAATCGAAGAAAGACTTAAATTCGTCAGTAGGATGCAGCAATGAGTAATAGATATATTTCAAATCTTCGTCCAGGCGTCCGAAGGCTTCCACTTCCGCTAGAAAAAGTTCATGCGCTTTCATCGAATCATTCAGCGGATTGTTGAGGCTGTCCGTTTGCAACTTGTCATCCTTTAGTAAATGATGGTACGGTTTGGCAGGAAACAGAAGTGGGGACAGATAGAGCGTATCTATTGTTTTGGGCTGTATATACCCGGTTTGTTGAAATAGGGGAATGATATATTTAAGATCGTGATTGAGTATATTGTGCCCGCCTATGTATTCCGTTTGCGTGATGAATTGTATGAATTGGGCAGGCGAATTGGCATGAAAAGGGACTCCGTCGTTGCGGATGGCTCCCATGTCCAATATTTGACGATTTACAGGATTAACTTCAAGGTCGATGAATGTGATATTTGTCATACGTGTTGTTTTATTTTGTAAATCAACTGTCCAAAGATAATACTAACTGATTGAAATTTCGTGAACTTCGGTGGATAAATATTTGTTCATTAGATAATTTTAGTGTTATAGGATTAAAAATTATCTCCCTAATCTGTGTAATCTCTCGTTAAAAAGTTACTTTTGTAGCGAGAAATAGTAGAAAGCAAAAACGAATATGGCACAAGGTTCCCGTCAAATACAATCTCAGGCGCAACAGCAAGTACAAACGCTCTCGCCCCAGCAGATTCTGGTCGTGAAACTGTTGGAGCTTCCCGCAGTAGAGCTGGAAGACCGTATCCATGCTGAACTGCTTGAAAATCCGGCACTTGAAGAAGGTAAAGAAGAAAACACTGCGGATGAGTATGCTGATTCCGACACTACGGAAGATGGCATGGATAGCGATGCCAACGATTATGATTCTTTGAGTGATTATCTGACTGAAGACGATATTCCCGATTATAAATTACAAGAAAACAACCGTTCGAAAGATGAACAGGCGGAGGATATTCCGTTCTCCGATTCCACTTCTTTTTATGAAATCCTGAAAGAACAGTTGCGTGAACGCAACCTGACTGAACATCAGCGTGACTTGGTGGAATATCTGATCGGTTCATTGGACGATGACGGACTGCTCCGTAAGTCATTGGAGAGCATCTGTGATGAACTGGCGATTTATGCCGGCATCGAATCGACAGAAGAAGAACTGGAAGAAGCACTCTGTATCTTGCAGGATTTTGATCCCGCTGGTATCGGTGCCCGTAGCCTTCAGGAATGTCTGTTGATACAGATTTGCCGGAAGAAGGATGAAGAGAAGAAGCCCAATCCGATACTGGAGTTGGAAGAACGTATCATTAGAGAGTGCTATGAAGAATTCACCCGTAAACACTGGGAGAAGATTATAAAGAAACTGGACATTGATGAAGAGACTTTCCAGGAAGCTCTTAATGAGATAACCAAGCTGAATCCCCGTCCGGGTGCTTCTTTGGGAGAAGCGATCGGCAGGAATCTCCAACAGATAGTTCCCGACTTTATCGTGGAAACGTATGATGACGGAACCATCAATATAAGCCTCAATAACCGTAATGTCCCCGAACTCCGTATGAGTCGCGACTTCACGGAAATGGTGGAAGAACATACCAAAAACAGGGCTAATCAATCAAAAGAATCCAAAGAAGCGATGATGTTCCTGAAGCAGAAAATGGATGCGGCACAAGGATTTATCGATGCTGTGCGGCAGCGTCAGAATACCCTGATGACTACCATGCAGGCTATCATTGACTTACAACGTCCTTTCTTCTTGGAAGGAGACGAATCTCTGTTGAAACCGATGATTTTAAAAGATGTGGCTGAACGTACCGGACTGGACATTTCAACGATCTCCCGCGTGAGCAACAGTAAATATGTGCAGACAAATTACGGCATCTATCCGCTCAAATTCTTTTTCAGCGACGGGTATACCACAGAGGACGGCGAAGAAATGTCTGTCCGCGAGATACGCAAGATTCTGAAAGAGTGTATTGATGGGGAGGACAAGAAGAAACCGCTGACAGATGATGAATTGGCGGACATCTTGAAAGAGAAAGGTTATCCCATTGCTCGTAGAACGGTAGCCAAATACCGTCAGCAGTTGAATATTCCGGTTGCGCGACTTCGAAAATGAGAACGAATATAAAGTATTAAGTATAAAGTATTAAGTATTAGTGCTGATGGACAGAGAGAGAGAACATATCATAGCGGATAAGACAATGTTGCAGGTGGCGAGAGCTACTTCGATGGTCTTTACTCCATTTTCTATTCCGTTTTTATCGTTTCTGGTGTTATTCCTGTTTTCTTATCTTCGTATCATGCCGATACAATATAAGTTGATCGTGTTGGGAATTGTTTACTGCTTTACCATACTGACACCTACCATTACCATTTTCCTGTTTCGTAAAATCAATGGCTTTGCCCGTCAGGAGTTAAGTGAGCGCAAGAAACGTTATGTACCGATTCTGCTGACTATCATCTCGTATGTGTTCTGCCTGTTGATGATGCGCCGGCTGAATATACCTTGGTATATGACAGGGATCATCCTCGTTTCTTTGGTAGTATCTATTATCTGCATTGCAGTGAATTTGAAATGGAAATTGAGTGAACACATGGCAGGAATAGGCGGAGTGATCGGCGGACTGGTTTCTTTCAGTGCTTTGTTCGGTTACAATCCGGTCGGATGGTTATGCCTGTTTATATTGATTGCCGGTATATTAGGTTCTGCACGAATTGTATTGGGACATCACACGTTGGGTGAGGTGCTTTCCGGTTTTGCGGTTGGCTTGATATGTGCCCTTTTGGTACTTCATCCCGTGAGCAACATCTTATTTCGAGTATTTTTATTTTAAAACAGTATAAATCCTAAAAACTAATTATTATGAACTTTCCACAGAATTTGAAGTACACGAACGAACACGAATGGATTCGCGTTGAAGGAGACATTGCATACGTAGGTATCACTGATTATGCTCAAGAACAATTGGGTGATATCGTGTTCGTAGACATACCGACTGTTGGTGAAACGTTGGAAGCCGGTGAGACATTCGGAACCATCGAAGTAGTGAAAACAATTTCCGATCTTTTCCTGCCTGTAGCAGGTGAAGTGATGGAACAAAATGAAGCATTGGAAGAAAATCCGGAACTGGTTAATAAAGATCCGTATGGCGAAGGTTGGTTGATTAAAATGAAACCGACAGATATAAAAGCTGTGGAAGACCTGCTGGATGCCGAAGCATACAAAGCTGTGGTGAACGGATAATTCTTACCTCACTTTAAATTGTAAATAGTAAATCGTAAAATAGTAAATCGAAATGACTCCAATTGTAAGTATTATCATGGGTAGCACGTCCGACCTTCCTGTTATGGAGAAGGCTGCGCAACTGCTGAATGATATGCATGTACCGTTCGAAATGAACGCGCTTTCTGCTCACCGCACGCCTGAAGCTGTGGAAGAGTTTGCAAAGAATGCCCGCAACCGTGGCATTAAAGTTATTATCGCCGCTGCCGGAATGGCTGCCGCCCTTCCCGGTGTAATTGCAGCCAACACTACACTGCCGGTGATCGGGGTACCCGTAAAAGGCTCCGTGCTCGATGGTGTAGACGCGCTTTATTCTATCATCCAGATGCCTCCGGGCATTCCTGTGGCAACGGTTGCTATAAACGGAGCGATGAATGCCGCTATCCTTGCCATTCAGATGTTGGCATTGAGTGACGAGAAATTGGCAGAAGCTTTTGCTGCTTACAAAGAAGGACTGAAAAAGAAAATCGTAAAAGCAAACGAAGAACTGAAAGAAGTTAAGTTTGAATATAAAACAAACTAATGTGATTTACGATTTGACAATTTACGATTGGCGATTGAAATATCTTCGTAAATCGTATGTTGTCTTTGTACATTATCTTTGCATATTGCGCAGAAAGTGTTTTCAGTCATCAAATCATAAATCATAAATCATAAATCAAAATGGTTGATCTATTCAATTATTTTCGAAGAGAAACCACAGAAGTAAATATTGGGGCTGTGCCGTTGGGCGGCCCCAATTCTATTCGTGTCCAGTCGATGACAAACACGTCTACGCAGGACACACAGGCTTGTGTGGAACAGGCGAAACGTATTGTTGATGCAGGTGGCGAGTATGTCCGCCTCACAACGCAGGGTATCAAGGAAGCGGAGAATCTGATGAATATCAATATCGGACTACGCAGTCAGGGATATATGGTTCCGTTGGTTGCCGATGTGCATTTCAATCCGAAAGTGGCGGATGTAGCTGCTCAATATGCGGAAAAGGTGCGCATCAATCCGGGAAACTATGTAGATGCTGCGCGTACTTTTAAGAAACTGGAATATACAGACGAGGAGTATGCGCAAGAAATACAGAAAATCCATGACCGGTTTGTCCCGTTCCTGAATATCTGTAAGGAGAATCACACTGCGATCCGGATCGGTGTGAATCATGGCTCTTTGTCCGATCGCATCATGTCACGCTATGGTGATACTCCCGAAGGAATGGTGGAATCCTGTATGGAATTCCTTCGTATCTGTGTAGCGGAGAACTTCACAGATGTGGTGATTTCCATCAAAGCCTCCAATACCGTGGTAATGGTGAAAACCGTTCGTCTGTTGGTGGACGTCATGGAAAAAGAGGGGATGGCTTTCCCATTACACCTCGGAGTGACAGAAGCCGGAGACGGAGAGGACGGGCGTATCAAGTCGGCTCTCGGCATCGGAGCATTGTTGAGCGACGGGTTGGGCGATACCATCCGCGTATCTTTGAGTGAAGCACCCGAAGCTGAAATTCCGGTAGCCCGTAAATTGGTGGATTATGTTCTGTTGAGGCAGGAGCATCCTTATATTCCGGGATTGGAGGCGCCTGAATTCAACTATCTGTCTCCTGAACGCCGGAAGACAAAAGCGGTCCGTAATATCGGAGGCGAACATGTGCCCGTAGTCATTGCCGACCGCATGGACGGAAAGACAGAAGTAAATCCGCAATTCACTCCGGACTATATTTATGCCGGAAGAGCCTTGCCCGAACAACGGGAAGAAGGCGTGGAATATATTCTTGATGCGGACGTATGGCAAGGAGAGGCCGGAACCTGGCCTGCTTTCAATCATGCGCAATTACCGTTGATGGGTGAATGTGATGCAGCGCTTAAATTCCTGTTTATACCCTATATGGCCCAAACAGATGAAGTGATAGCCTGTTTGAAGTACCACCCGGAAGTGGTAATCATCTCTCAAAGCAACCATCCGAACCGTTTGGGTGAGCACCGTGCACTGGTGCATCAGCTAATGACGGAAGGTTTGCAGAATCCGGTTGTCTTCTTCCAGCATTATGCGGAAGATGATGCGGAGAATTTGCAGATAAAATCCGCAGCCGATATGGGAGCCTTGATCTTTGACGGTCTTTGCGATGGTATCTTCCTGTTCAATCAGGGCAGTTTGAGCCATGCCGTTGTCGACGCCACTGCTTTCGGAATCTTGCAGGCCGGACGTACCCGTACCTCTAAGACAGAATACATATCCTGTCCCGGTTGCGGCCGTACGCTTTACGACTTGGAAAAAACAATTGCCCGTATCAAGGCAGCCACTTCACATTTGAAAGGCTTGAAGATCGGCATTATGGGCTGTATCGTGAATGGTCCCGGTGAGATGGCGGATGCTGACTACGGTTATGTAGGAGCAGGACGAGGCAAAATCAGTCTTTATAAAGGCAAGGTGTGTGTAGAAAAGAATATTCCTGAAGAAGAGGCGGTAGAACGACTCCTGGAGTTTATCCGGACAGATCGGGAAGAAAACCAACAATGATAATTGGGCACGGAATACAGGTGATGGGGACTGATCTCATAGAAAACCTGTCATCCGTGCCTAACTATGTACTACATATCTTCCAATGACAAACACATTGTTTCAATAGTATAACGAGGCAATAGCTTTTTCTTCAAATGTTCAACTTTCTGTTCCAGCAACTCTGGCTTAAAGTTTTTACGTTGGCGTTTTACTTCAGCAACTACTGCTTTGTTTTTTTCAAGACCGAGTGCAACAATATCTATTTCGTTTTGGTTCCCTTTGTTTTCCCACCATGACCCGATGGCACGGAATTGATAACTTTCTGCGAATTTCTGTTTGAAGTAAAGTTCTAATATCTTTCCGCTGTAGGTTGGATAATCAGCTTTTATGATATTACGCAGCCCTACAAAGTTTTTAATTTCTATCAATGAACGGTTACGATCGAAGTAATTGAACCAAAACCTAATAAAATTATCACATATTTCATATCGGACAGTTGTTGAGCTCTCTTTAGCTAAAATGGGACGTTGGCGTATGATAATATTATAATCGTCTATCAGACGTTTCAGGTAGCCACCTGCGCTTTTTTCTCCTAGTGCTGCCTCAATTTCTGCTTGTGTATTTCTGCCTCCGGCAATTGCACTTAAAATAGAAAAGTAGGTTCCGTAATTTTTTCCAAATTCTTCTATCAACAAATTTTTTCCTTCTTCGGTAAAGGGAGAATTATCGCGAGCCATAAAATGGATCATGCTTTCCACGTGAAGCGTATGGTTGTCGCAAAAAAGTTCCACGTATTTAGGCACCCCGCCAGTAAAAGTATAAAGTGCTAAAAGATCATCATTCGAATGTGTCGGGGCATATTCATGCATGATTTCTTTTAGAACAGAGAGACTGAAGGCTGACAGCTTGATTATGTTATCAGCTCTTCCGAAGAGCGGCTCTTTGTTGTCTTGGAAAATTTTTTGCATAAGAGAATAGATGGAACCACTGACAATCAAATTCATGTGTGAGGACTTCCGATATTGGTCCCAAATATTTTGCATATCGCTGAATATGGATTCATTAATAGTATAGAATTCCTGAAATTCATCAATAACCAGGTTGAAAGTCCGTTGTGTCGAAAGCTGCATTAGGTATTGGAATAAGTTTCGGAAACTTCGGATTTCTGTCGGAACAAAGATTTGTAGGGCTTGTGCGATAAGTGGGATGAATTCTTCGCACAAGGTTGCTTCATTTTTGCGCCCTATAAATAAGTAGACAGTGGGAGTCTGTTCAACGGCTTTCATAATGAGGCTTGTCTTCCCAATTCTACGGCGACCGGTAACGACTGTCATTCTTGAACTTTCCTCAAATGCCAATTGCTGAATTCGTTTTAGCTCTTTTAGTTCTTCTTCTCTATTATAAAACCTCATAGTCAGTGAATTATATTAGTAACTGTGGTTACTGTAACCACGGTTACAAAGATATTTATTCTTAGGGGAACGGCAAACTTTTTCTTTCTTTTTATAAATTCTTTACCCTTCCCAATTAAAAATTTTATGATCGTTTCTATTGATTTGTACCAATTTTATTGTCAAACTGTCAGGGTGATATTCAAGTATATGAATATCAATACTATATCACCTGACAATAGATGCTGATAATAGGCTGACAATAAAATATATCTACTTTTACTGTCAGCCTTATTTTTATCTCTTATGATCCTTTTATGACTTGATAAATAATAGCTTTAGAAGCATGTTCTGAAGTAACGTCGCATTTTAGTAACAGCCTCCCAAAGTGATATCTACCTATATAGTTCCATTAACGTGCCTATGTAGTTGCCCTAGAGTGCCAGTATAGTTCTACTAAAGTACCGCTATCTTTACTTTGTCACGGCCGTGGTGACTTCTTCCCACAGCCGTGACGAGTTCCTACCACGGCTGTGGAAAGATCTCGTCACAGCCGTGGAGAGTTAACAATACTGATGCTTTAATGGAACAATACCTACTTGTTAAGTGAAAGATACCGGCTATATAACATTCATTTAATAGGGGGATTCATTTTAAAAAGCTGCTTTCTATGTGGATGGTATGGTTACTGCAGGCGATGATGTCCTTCAGGTGCTTATAAAATGGAACAGGCTGACAATAAAAGTTCTGATTTTTTATTGTCAGCCTATTGTCATGGCTTATTGTCAGCATGTAAACCGGTGATAATCATTATACTATCGGGAAAAAAACTTTGGTTGACAATAAGAATCATCAAATTTATATGTAATCTTCTTCTGTCCTGTCAAAGTTCGTCCTGTAAAGGATAAGTAGCAGTTGACAACTAAAGAAAATAGTAGCTACAGTTGGAAAGAAAAAGAAGTCTTGCTTAATATATTAAGTATGTTTTTGCTATATTTGTGCAATATAAAGAGCATATTTTATGGAAAAACGAATAATAAAGGCAATTATAGCCGAGCGTCAGCAAGAAATTAGTAAGATTCAGCTGGTTGAAAGACCGATATCATTACTTGGGATGAAGAAAGGACAATTTCAGGGAATGAGTTGGATATAGAAGTCGTGCCGGTTTGGAAATGGCTGTTGCGATATTGCTGACATTGAAAGGTGCTAAAACCGATTTTGCAACTTTGTTGCATAAATCATTTGCTACCTTTGCATCAACTAAATGATGAATGTTATGGGACATTGTAGTTGTGGCGCTCACTCATGCGCAGCAGAAAAAAAGGTTGATGCAAAGGTTTCGGTATTCCATGAATATGGGAAAGTGATATTCTCTCTCCTGCTGCTGGCAGGTGGAATAATCATGAATGCTCTTGATTTAGCATTCTTCCGTGAAGGATATGTTTCTTTGATATGGTATATCGTAGCCTATCTTCCGGTAGGAATTCCGGTGATGAAAGAAGCCTGGGAAAGCATCAGGGGAAAAGACTATTTCAGTGAGTTCACCCTAATGGTTATTGCTACTTTGGGAGCTTTCTATATTGGCGAATATCCGGAAGGCGTAGCCGTGATGCTATTTTATACAGTAGGAGAACTGTTTCAGGGTAAAGCGGTAGATAAAGCCAAACGTAATATCGGAGCCTTATTAGACGTAAGACCCGAAAAAGCACTGGTACTTAGAGAGGGTAATCTTGTTACTGAAAGTCCTAAAAAGATAAAAGTCGGTGAAATCATAGAAATAAAGGCAGGTGAGCGAGTGCCATTGGATGGAATCATGCAGAATGAAGTTGCCGCCTTTAATACAGCTGCATTAACGGGCGAAAGCGTGCCTCGTAATATTCGGAAAGGGGAGGAAGTGCTTGCCGGAATGATTGTAACCGACAAGGTAATCCGACTTGAAGTGACGAGACCTTTTGACAAGAGCGCACTCGCCCGAATATTGGAACTTGTTCAGAATGCCGCCGAACGCAAAGCCCCGGCAGAATTGTTTATTCGCAAGTTTGCCCGTGTTTACACACCGATTGTTATCATACTGGCCGTATTAATTGTATTATCTCCATTTGTCTATTCACTTATCAATCCTGCATTTGTATTCACATTTAATGATTGGTTATACAGAGCTTTGGTCTTTTTGGTGATTTCATGTCCATGCGCATTGGTGGTTAGTATTCCATTAGGCTATTTTGGTGGTATCGGAGCGGCATCCCGATTGGGTATTTTATTCAAAGGCGGTAATTATCTGGATGCTATCACCAAAATCAATACGGTGGTATTCGATAAAACAGGAACCCTGACAAAAGGAACCTTTGACGTGCAGGCCTGTAAAAGTGCAGGCGATATTTCGGAAGAAGAATTAGTGAAACTGATTGCTTCAGTAGAAAGTGATAGCACACATCCGATTGCCAAGGCTGTTGTGAATTATGCGAAAGAACGAAATATTGAACGCGTAACCGTTACCGATACGAAAGAATATGCCGGCTTCGGATTGGAAGCAACGGTAGACGGAATACCGGTTCTGGTTGGTAATTGCCGGTTACTGTCCAAGTTTGATATATCCTTTCCGCAAGAATTGTTGAAGATGACAGATACCATTGTAGTCTGTGCTGTTGGAAACCGTTATGCCGGTTATCTGTTGTTGGCTGATGCCTTGAAAGAAGACGCAAAGGTAGCTATTGACCGCTTAAAAGCTTTAAATATTGAAAACATACAGATATTATCCGGTGATAAACAGAGTATTGTTACTAACTTTGCGGAGAAGCTCGGCATATCGAAAGCCTATGGCGACTTGCTGCCGGAAGGGAAAGTGAAACACCTGGAAGAATTGCGTCAGGATGAGGCAAACCGGATTGCATTTGTCGGCGATGGAATGAATGACGCACCGGTGCTCGCTTTAAGTCATGTCGGTATTGCTATGGGAGGATTGGGCAGTGATGCAGCCATTGAAACAGCCGATGTCGTGATACAGACAGATCAGCCGTCGAAAGTAGCCGAAGCTATCAAAGTAGGAAAGCTGACACGAAGAATCATTTGGCAGAATGTATCACTGGCATTTGGAGTGAAATTGCTTGTGTTGATTTTGGGAGCCGGTGGAATCGCTACTCTTTGGGAAGCTGTTTTCGCAGATGTAGGCGTTGCGTTGCTTGCCATAATGAACGCCGTCAGAATACAGAAAATGATAAAGTAGGAGAAAGATGGAAGAAGATATTTATTTGGATAAGCTGGTCAGAAGAGATATTAAGCCAACTGCAATAAGGCTCTTGGTGATAAAAGAGATGATGCAGGCAGAGCGTGCAGTGTCATTGCTTGACCTTGAAACATTGCTCGACACAGTCGATAAATCGACCATATCCCGTACCATCGCTCTCTTCTTGTCTCATCACCTCATACATAGCATAGACGATGGAAGCGGTTCGTTGAAGTATGCCGTTTGTGACAACTCTTGCAATTGTGTGGTACAGGATTTACATTCGCATTTTTATTGTGAGAAATGTCATCGGACATTCTGCCTGGAAGGTACCCATATCCCGGTGATTGATTTGCCTGAAGGATTTACTTTGCATAGCATTAATTATGTCCTTAAAGGGATTTGTCAGGAATGTTCTTCTGTGGGAATGACATTGGCAATGAAATAAAAAAGACCGAAACCCGGAACGATAAAAAGATCGTCAGGTTTCGGCCTTCTGCTTTCGCTAATATTGTTTGATTAGTCAATATTGGGATTCAAAGCATGCCAGTCCTTGATGGCTGGGATGATTCCCATTTCAATCACTTCGTCACGAAGTTTACATAAGTGTTCGTAGCTCTTTTCTAATTCTTCCTGTTCGGCAGGAGTTCCGGCTATTTCTTTATAAGTAACGCCGTCTTTAGTAATTGAAGTTTCCATCGCCATCATGATATGGTCGAATTTGCCATTGGAAACATACGTTCCGGCAGGCCAGCGGAATGGCTGTCCGCCCATAGCAGCAGCAATCATTTCGATAGAAAGATAAGCCGGACTTTGGAAAGAAGAACGACCGCGCAGGTCGATGATATGTTTTCCACCCTGGATGACACGTACTTTCAGTGCTTCCCATTCCGTCAACGGAAGACGGGTTGTACCGATGAAATCGGTCAGGGGCTCTCCTTTTATTTTGGTGGTAGATGCAAATACAGCCATTTGTTCTCCATGACCGCCATACGTACGGCAATTCTGAATGTCGGAAGCGGGGATATGGAAGTATTTCACCAGTTCGTTTTGCAGGCGGGTGCTATCCAACGCAGCCAATGTAGAAACTTGTGAAGGTTTCAAACCTGAATACAATAAAGTAATCAAGCCGGTGATGTCTGCAGGATTAAAGATGACAACGATATGTTTTACGTTCGGGCAATATTGACGAACGTCTTTTCCGAATTGAGCGGCAATCTCTGCATTTCCTTTCAACAGATCTTCGCGGGTCATACCTGCCTTACGGGCTGCTCCACCGGAAGAAACAATATAAGAAGCTCCGGTCAGCGCTTCTTTGATATCGGAAGTATAGGTAAGGTTGACACCTTCAAAACCGCAATGATACAGTTCTTCAGCTACTCCTTCCAAAGCTGGTGCGAATGGATCATAGAGACAAATATTCGGAGTGAGTTTCATCATCATGGCTGTTTGTGCCATGTTGGAGCCGATCATTCCGGCAGCTCCCACAATCGTAAGTTTCTCGTTGGTTAGAAATTCCATAATTTTATATGTTTAAAAAGGTGAATAATTTACTCTTTCTTTTTGTCGCTACAAAGTTAACATATTAGAAAGCAAATTGTTCATTGCAAATAGTTTTGCCCGATAACGAAAAGTTATAGCTAACTGATTGAGGGATCTATTCAAAATAGATTATCTTTGTATCTTATATAATATAATAGATAAGAATATGAGCATCGAATTAGGAAAGTTCAACCAGCTTGAAGTCGTGAAGGAAGTCGATTTCGGCGTATATCTCGATGGTGGGGAAGAAGGTGAGATTTTGTTGCCTACCCGCTATGTGCCCGAGGATTGTAAGATAGGAGATTTTTTGAATGTGTTTCTTTACCTGGATATGGATGAGAGGTTGATTGCTACGACACTGACCCCGTTAGTGCAGGTCGGACAGTTTGCTTGTCTGGAAGTCTCCTGGGTAAATCAATACGGAGCTTTCCTGAACTGGGGATTGATGAAAGACCTGTTTGTGCCGTTCCGTGAGCAGAAGATGAAAATGCAGGTTGGACGGAAATACGTGGTTCATGCACATGTGGATGAAGAGAGTTACCGTATTGTGGCTTCAGCAAAAGTGGAACGTTATCTGTCGAAAGAAAAGCCGGAATATGCTCCGGAAGAAGTGGTGAGTATTCTTATCTGGCAGAAGACGGACTTGGGCTTTAAGGCAATTATAGATGACAAGTATAGCGGTTTATTGTATGAGAATGAAATATTCTGTCCGTTGGAGACGGGGATGGAGATGAAAGCTTTTGTGAAACAAGTGCGTGAAGATGGTAAGGTAGATTTGATTCTTCAGAAACCCGGTTTTGAAAAGATTGACGATTTTTCGAAAACGTTGCTAGACTATATCCAAGAGCACGGAGGACGAATCAACTTGAATGATAAAAGTCCTGCGGAAGATATCTACGACACGTTTGGTGTCAGCAAGAAAACCTTTAAAAAAGGAGTGGGCGACTTGTATAAGAAACGTCTGATTACCTTGCACGAGGATGGCATTGTTTTGGCGGATTCCTAAACAGAATAGGGATTTCCCTACATACGAATAGAGAGAATCATTGGGGTGGGGAGTTTCCTCACCCTATTTTTGTGGTATCAGATTAAAGATATAAATAATAAAAACGAGATAAGTTATGCGTAAGATTATAATAAGTTTCTGCATCCTGTTCGCTGCCCTTTCCTTACAAGCGCAGTCTGTTAACGGAATCCGTATCGACGGCGGAAATACTCCGATACTTGTTTACTTGGGAGGAAACCAAATCAGTTTGCCTACTACTACCTGCTTTATAGCCAATTTGAATCCCGGACATTATACTGTTGAAGTATATGCCACCCGCTTTACCCGTCCGGGAGAGCGAGTATGGAAAGGAGAAAAATTGTATAAAGACTATGTTTATTTCGATGGTAGGGGAGTGAAAGAGATATGGGTAGACGGACGTGATAACATGCATCCGGAAAGACCTGACCGCCCCGGACAGGGGGGACATCGTCCGGGACAAGGAGAACACCGCCCGGGATATGGTTACAACAGGGTAATGAACGATCAGCTCTTTCAAACGTTTTATAATGAGATGAAGAAGGAGCCTTTTAAAGATGATCGTATAAAGTTGCTTAATGCTGCATTGGCCGGTTCTGATTTTACATCTGCCCAATGTCTCCAACTGACCAAACTTTATACATTTGACGATGACCGGATGGAAATTATGAAGATAATGTATCCCCGCATTGTAGATAAAGAAGCTTTCTTTACAGTGATTAATACCCTGACATTTACTTCCAGCAAGGACAAGATGAATGATTTTATGATAGGGTATGGTCGGCGTTGATACTATTAACTGTACGGTTATAGAGATATGTTACGCATGTTTATTGAGGAATATTATCGGAATAATAAATGATAGGAGATTAAATGATGAAACGAATACTGTTTTTACTCTTTGCGGTCGGTCTGACTGCCAATATGACCGTAATGGCTGGAATGAGCACCAGCAAGGTACGTAAGGAGACACGTTTTCTTACCGATAAGATGGCGTATGAATTGAGTTTGAGTACACAGCAATATAATGATGCGTATGAGATTAATTACGACTTTATTTATTCTGTCCGTAATATAATGGATTACGTAGCACGTGGTTACGAATGGGCATTGGATGATTATTATGAAGCTTTGGATATCCGTAACGATGATCTTCGCTGGGTATTGAGTGATGCGCAGTATCGCCGGTTTCTCGGTGCCGAGTATTTCTATCGGCCGATTTATGTAACCGGAGGGAAATGGAGTTTCAGGGTGTACATCAATTACCCGAACCGTAGCTTGTTCTATTTTGGTGTGCCTTATCATTACCGTACTTATTGTGGAGCGCATTATCGTCCGCACTTTCACCATACAAGCTACTATCGGGGAAGATATACTAATTTCAACCATTACTCTGCACCGCACCGGGTGAGAGATCAGAGAGTATATCACTCTTATCGTCGTTCGGACTTCGGTTCTGTCCGGTTCCGTCCGAATACTTCTACTCGTCCGCATAATGCACCGACACGTCCGGGTAATTCTTCCCGTCCGGGTTCATCAACAACACGTCCCGGAACGTCTCGTCCAAGCACATCTACTCGTCCTGATACGTCTCGTCCCGGAACGACAACGCGACCTGGTACGTCTACTCGTCCTCGTCCGGAATCAGGAGATAGACCTTCAACTTCTGTCAGACCGTCTACACCGTCCGGAAATGGGAGACCGAATAAAGAGGTTGTTCCTGATAGAAACGGGAATACAAACAGAGTAGAAGGAGATCGTAATTCCGGTCGCCGTCCGGAAACAAGTTCCGGTTCTTCAAGCTCTAATCGCAGGCCGACAAGCGGAAGTTCGACAAGTAGCGGTTCCAACCGTGAAAGTGGAAAGACAAGTAGCAGCTCAAGGGAAAGTTCAAGTAGGCGAAACGATAGTAGTGGTTCCTATAATAGAAATAACAGTTCTGATAGAAACAATAGTTCTTCCAGTCGTGGTGGCTCCGGTCGTGGCAGTTCTAGTTCCAGTCGTAGTTCTTCCAGTCGCAGTAGTGAAAATACTACCAGCCGTAGCAGTAGTACTACCTCTAGCCGTAGTAGCGGTAGTTCGAGTTCTACTCGAAGCAGCGGTAGCTCTACCCGGAGCAATGTTTCCAGCGGACAAACAGAAAGACGCTCTTCTTCCGGAAGCACGAGAGGTAATAGCACTCAAAGCTCTTCCCGTTCCTCTGAAAGAAACAGCAGTTCAAGAAGATAACCTATTCCTTTATTATTTATATCAATCTCATTGCTCCTCAGCGGTAGGAGAACTAGACTCCGGTTTTTCACCGGCTAGACTATTCCGGGCGTCGCCCGTAACTTGGATGTCGGGGCGGATACTATCCGCCTCGATTTCACTTATTACTCCTTGCTGTGCAAGACGTTTTGCAATCAGTTTGTAGTAACCTTCCATATTCTCCTTTAATTGTCCGCCTTCTGCAAAAGAACTGCGGAAATGCTTGGGTTTCGGGATAATGGAAGCCAGGAAAATACTTTCTTCCGTGGTCAGTTGCGAAGGGCGTTTCTTGAAATAATAAGCAGACGCTTCCTGAATACCATAAACGAGCGGTCCCCATTCTACAATATTCAGATATACTTCGTACATACGCTCTTTGGAAGTTAGTCTTTCATTCTCTATCAGCCACACAATCAATGCTTCTTCCAGTTTACGCGCAAAGTTCTTGTTACGGTTCAGGAATACATTCTTTACCAGTTGCATGGTGATCGTACTTCCTCCGCGTGCAAAGCGTTTCACTTGCAGGTCGTAAATCAGTGCTTCCCGTAAGGCATCGGGCAGAAAACCGCGATGATAAAAGAATGCTCCATCTTCGCTTTGCATGACAGACATTCTTAGAATGGGGGAAATGCTGTCCAAGGGTGTAAAGTGATTGCATGAAGGGCCGATAGGGAAGGTTCGTACCGGTACTCCGTTCTCATAAGCTGTATAAATGAATTCACCGGACATCTTGGAGAGTGAAGTAGCTCCGTAGCTTATGATATGGAAATCTTTTTCTTTCAATTCAGATTCCAGTTTGAGACTATCCAGTTGCGCAAAATCAATGTCTAACAGAAAATGATAAGCCAGTTCACCACTTGTCTTTATACCTTCCAGGTTACTGAATAATCCTTTCGGAAGAGAACTGAACAGATCGTCTGCCGGAAACCAGGATTTGTTGACTGCTGCAGTGAAATGCCAGTTTCCCTTCTCCTTCTCGACCCGTAAATAAGGATGAAACTGGAGTTTGTTGAAGTCAACAATGGTGGTACTGTCCAATTCAAATGAGTGTCCGTTTATGTTCATCTCGTAACAGAGTTGTCCGCGATCGAGATGAATGATTTCAGGAGAGAGGGCTCTATGAAATACGTCCAGCCCGTTCACTCTTGCTTTTCCTTTGAGATAGACTTGTTTGGAAGACCCTATTTCTTTCGTCAGGCTATACGATAAAGTGTCAAAGGTTATCTTAGCACCATATCTACGTGTTATATAAGGTATGGAAACTTTTAGAGAATCAGATGAATAAAGCGTTGCTTTTAATGAGTTGTAATGTTGGTGCAGTTCACCATTGGCTATCCAATGCTGTGCTAAACTGTCTTCTTGTATGGTGATGACGGATTGAAAATGATTTTCTTTAATGATAAAAGAAGGAAGAGTGAGAGATACAAAATTATTGTTTTTTCTTTCCGTGATACAGATATTGTTTAGTTGTCCGTTTTCGGGCATAAAACCATAACATAAATTTAATATTTTGTTGATTCTTTCTGCATAATTTGTTTGGGTGTCCGTTTGTGGCGACGTTCGAGTGAGATATTCTGGTTTCTTTCTAAAAAGAAAATCGTAGTTGGCGACGGAATCCCGCTTTGTGAATGCAAGTGTAATTCCGTCTGCGGCTACATAACGTATTTTTATTTTTCTGCTTAGTAATTTCCAGAAGTTCAGTTTGACACGAGTGGATGTGAGTGTCAGTAATGTGTCTCGTTGTTCGGGTACAACAGAGAGACCTTCGAGGATGATTTCATTCAATCCATTCATTTTCAGATTATCGTAATGAATACGTAGCCCGTGAGTTTGCTCAATATGGGAGGTACGTTTGTCGACTATGCTTCTTAAGAGAGCGTTGCGACTTAAATAAAGACTGATGAGACAGATGAGTAGACCCCCACTGGCTGACAGCAGAAGAATATGTTTCTTACTGTTCTTTTTCATCGTTTGATTTCGATAATTTATCGGATGCAAAGGTAGACAATATTCTGTTTCGTAGTATATAAACAGTTTTTTTAATTGGTTGTTCGATTCTAAGCGTACAACTGTTCGTTTTCGTACACCACTCTGTTTTGCAATCATTCTGATTATTAGCTTGTTATCTTTTTGGCACGCTCGTTGCATATCTATAGTCGCAAGCGGACAACGAAGAAAAATGAAAAAAGTTCAGAATGTTGCAACCGTTTGAGACATTTGATCCGTCTAATAAACAGAAGAACAAAAAAACAGAATGTTGAACAAATAAAAAATATACAATTATGAAAACTACAGTATTATTCAGAATGATCGTTTTAGTTGCTATGGTATTTGCAGGTATCTCTAATGCAACAGTGAAGGCACAAAACAATAACTTCATTACTAATGAAGAAACAGTAGGTGATCTTGTAGTATCGAAGGTGATTTACAGATTAGATGGCTCTCTTTATCGCCACATGAAATATGATTTTACCTATGACGATCAAAAGAGAATGGCTACCAAAGAGGCTTTCAAATGGGATGCTTCCACTGACAAATGGCTGCCGTACTTCAAGATTGATTATACTTATTCTTCTAATGAAATCACTTTGGTATACGCACGTTGGAATGATTCTCACAGAGCTTACGATGCGGCTGTTGAAAAGAGCGTGTACGAATTGAACGACGCTAATATGCCGGTAGCTTATATGAACTATAAATGGAATGATAAATGGATTGAAGAATCTAGTGTGAACTGGGCTATGAACGTGGCTACTCCGGCAACGAATGAAGCAACTCTGTTGACTGCCAGCAGATAAAAATAAATTAGGAGTTGTGAAACTCCTTCTCTCTCTTAATTTAACTGCATTAAAAACGGTGGATTGCCCTATGAGGAAGTCCACCGTTCTGTTTATCTGATAAACAGCTTATATTGATTTGTATTACTTTCCGGTGTGCTTATTTAATGAGTGGCAAATATTCTCCATAACCTTCCTCTTTCATTTTCTCTTTCGGGATAAAACGAAGGGAGGCGCTATTGATGCAATAACGTAATCCGCCTTTCTCTTTCGGACCATCTGTGAATACATGTCCCAGATGCGCATCCCCGGTTTTACTGCGCACTTCCGTACGTATCATGCCATGCGAAGTATCTTTCTTCTCTGCGATGATATCTTTTTGAATCGGCTGGGAAAAGCTAGGCCACCCGCAACCCGAATCGAACTTGTCGGTAGAAACAAACAAAGGCTCTCCGGTGGTAATATCAACATAAATGCCTGGGCGGTGCTCATTCCAGTATTCATTGTGGAAGGCCGGTTCGGTGGCATTCTTCTGGGTTACTGCATATTGTTCCGCCGACAGTTCCTTGCGGAGGGTTGAGTCATCCGGTTTTTGATACACTTTTGTTTTCGGTGCATTGGCTTTGCGTGCTATTTCAAATAAAGCAGGATTGATATGGCAATATCCTCCCGGATTTTTATCCAGATAGTCCTGATGGTAAGTCTCTGCCGGATAGAAATTAGTCAATGGCTTTACTTCTATAGCGATAGGAATCTTATATTGTGCAGACAATAGTTTAATAGCCTGGTTAATGACAGGAAGATCTTCTTTATCTACATAATAAATTCCGGTTCTATACTGTGTTCCCCGGTCATTACCCTGACGGTTGAGGCTGGTAGGGTCAATTGTCTTGAAATACAGATCGAGCAGCAAATTTAAATCTACCGTTTTAGGATCATAAACCACCTTTACTGTTTCCGCAGCATTGGTTTTTCCTGAACAGACCTGTTCATAACTCGGGTTGGCAACACTACTGTTGGCATATCCTACTTGAGTACTTTCTACTCCTCGAATTTGTTTCAGGAAATGTTCTGTTCCCCAGAAGCATCCTCCTGCAAAATAGATTTCTGCTTGATTTTTCATTGGTTTAGCAACTCCTAAAAATGTATTACTAATCACTACGATCACTATGATGATAAAATACTTCATATCCGTTAGTTCTTTCTATAATAACGAATGAACCAACGGATATGTTTGAAGGAACTACTATACTAAACTCAAATATATTTCTTTTTATTCAATGATCTGTCCTTTGTAGAAATCCAGAATTTTAGTCCGGAACAGATAGTCGTATTTAGCTTGCAACTTATCCGAAAGAGCTTTCGTCAGATTAAGTTTGGCTTCATTATATTCTACAAAGGTAGCTTTGCCGTTATTGAATTTCTCACTCATCAGGCGGAAAGACTCCTCGTTGGCTTTCACTGCCACTTCACTGGAGTTGTACTTGCTTTCAGCAGCTAGAGCATTATACCAAGCCTGCTGAATCTCTTTGTAGAGTACTTTCTTTGCGTTATCCAATCTCAAAGATAAGTCTATTTGTTGTAAACGAGCGGTGCGTACTCGGTTTCGTGTAGAAAAACGATTAAAGATCGGAACGCTCAAATTGAATCCTATATACTTATTTAGGTTGTTCTTTATCTGACTGCCGAAGCTGTTTTCTGATCTTCCGCTCACCGTATAATAATTGCTACCCAAACCGGCGCTGAAAGAGAGTTGTGGATAGAATGCACTTTGAGCAATACGAATGCTATTAAGACTACCTTGTAAACGGTATTCTGCAGCCTTAATACTTGGTTTGTAAGCAAGAGCCTGTGTATATATATCATCCGGTGGGGTGAGAGATTCGAACTCTAGTTCTTCCTTAGGACTTTCGAGCACGAATCCTTCAGGCGTAGGTAATTCCAAAAGTTGGGTGAGGTCTAATAATGATAACTTGTACGTATTGTCTGATTGTACAGCAGTCATTTCGTCCTGTGCGACACGGGCTTGTGCTTCGGCCACTTCAGAAGGAGATGCTTTACCTACTCCGTGGAGCCCTTGGATGCGCTTTAGCTGGTCTTTGCTTAAATCTACCTGATTATGAGCAACCTTACTTAATTCTTGGTTGAATAAAACCTGCAAATAAGCGGAAGTGACATTGATTGCAATGTCTTCTTTGGCTTTATTCAAATCTTCTATAGCGGCTTTTAAATCCAACTTGGCAAGTGAATATTGGTTGGATAACTGCAAACCGGTAAATATAGGTACATTGGTTCCCAAGCTGAAACTGGTATTGGCACTGTTAATGTCACTATACGAGTTATCTATCGGAGAAGCAGTACGTCCCCAACTCCAGTTTTGGCTGGCGCTACCGCTCAAATTCGGAAGACGTGTCCATTTGCTAGTGTTTACACTCACTTTATTAGCTTCAACACTGTTGGCTGATTGACGAATCTCTATATTATGCTCAATGGCATAGTCGATACATTGCCGCAATGTCCATGCTTGCGGAGAGTTGTTCTGCGCTTGGATAGAAGTGATTCCGACCCCGGCAAGCAGAAGGGCTGATATGGTTTTACGAATTATTTTCATCGAATTCAATTATTTGTCTTTTTTCTCTGCACCCCGTATTTTATCCTGTGCAGTTATTCCTTTCTTGATTTCTATCTTGATTCCATCACTCATACCGGCAGTCACCTGCGTACGCTGGAACTTTTGTTCGGGCACTGAATCTGTCATGATGTACACAAATGTAGAGTCGCCATTAAACTCAATAGTGCTTTCGGGCACTGCCAATACTTGATTTGCCCTTTGCAACACGATTTCCGCATTAGCTGAATATCCGGAACGAATCTGAACGGAATCCGGAATGGTAATCGCAGCCTTGATTTCAAATTGGTTGGCACCATTGGTTTCTACCCCTTTCGGAGATATATATTCCAGAATGGCGTTGAAAGTCAGATTCTGCAAAGCTCCGATTGTCAGCTTGATCGGCATCTGTTCGTGGATACGTCCCACTTCCGTTTCATCGATATTACCACGGAAAATCATGTCGTTCATATTGGCTACCGTAGCAATCGTGGTTCCATCATTGAACGTGTTACTCATAATCACAGAGTTACCGGCTTTTACAGGTACATCCAAAATCAACCCGTCAATGGTAGAACGAATCATCGTACTACTGAACGATGCACTGTTTTTGGTAATCCCTTCTTTTACGATTTCCAGATTATCTTTAGCCGTCTGTCTCTCTTCACGAGCTTGCTTCAAGGCTACTTCACTTTTCTCATATTCTTCCCGGCTAATCAGCTGATCTTCGTACAACTTCTTTACACGGGCAAAATCCGTTTCTGCCTGTGTTGCATTAATCTCTGCCAGGCGCACACGACTTTCCGCAGAATTCAGTTGACCGAGTTCAGGGATTACTTTTACTTTGGCGATAACTTCCCCTTTCTTCACAGCTTGTCCGGCTTCTTTGTACACTTCGTCGATAATACCCGAAATCTGCGGTTTGATTAAAATTTCGTCTCTCGGTTCCACCTTTCCGGTAGCTACTGTGGTCTTTTGGAGATCAGTGACTTCCGGTTTTACTATTTCGTAAGTGATTACCTTGGGTTTAGACTTCTGATAAAGGAATACGAATGTTCCGACAAGAATGATAGCAATGACTACCAATAATGTGATTTTCAGATACTTTTTCATGACTTTATTTATATTTTTATTGTTTACGATTAATAATTGAAATCCCTCGCACCTCTTTATTCGTCGCGGATAGCTTCAATCGGTTTGATAGCCATAGCCCGATAAGCAGGTGCGAGACCTGCCAACATTCCCAGTGCGATCAGAAGAGCACAAGTGCCGATTGCCAATCCGAAGGTAACCTGAAAACGGACATCTCCTCCGTCGGCGTTTGCTCCCATCTCTACCAGTTGCAACACCATGACGGCAAAAGAGATTCCACACATTCCTGCAATAGTAGTAAGCACCATACTTTCCGATAGAATCTGTTGCAGGATATCTTTGGGGCGTGCGCCGATTGCCCGGCGGATACCAATTTCGGTGGTACGTTCTTTCACGGTTACCATCATAATATTAGATACGCCGATGGCACCTGCCAGCAGAGTTCCCAATCCTACCATCCAAACCAGTATGTTGATGCCGGTAAACAGATTGTCTACCATCGAGAACATTGCTTCCGCATTCAGGTACATAAGTGCCTGTTTGTCGTTAGGCGCGATATAATGCGCAGCTTTAATAATCTGCTCCATTTCCGGTTGTACATCGGACACTTTGATTCCATGCTTCACGGTGAAGCAGATGACGTCGATCCGTCCCCCTAAGTTATACGTTTGCTGCATCGTGGTGAAAGGCAGGGTGACAGCTTCCGAAGCCCGTCCCTGTATGTTCATATCCCCTTCGGAGGAAGACATGCCGATCACCTGATAATAAATTCCGTCCACACGTATGTATTTTCCGCAAGGGTCCTCTCCCGGTTTGAACAGGCTTTCATAGATACGCTTTCCGATCACACACACTTTACGCGCTTCCTGTATATCCACTTCGTTGATAAACCTGCCATAGGCCATTTCTTGTGATTCGATGTGGAGATAGTCCGGATATAATCCTTTCACGCTGCAATCGTATTTCTTATCTTCGTATACAGCTTTGGAACCCCAACGGGCAATGGAAGGAGTAATGATCTCCACATCTTTGACTTGCGAACGTAGGCGCTCGATGTCGATAGCTTCCAGATTCCACCATCTGCCTTTGCGGAAACCTTTGTAAGCTTCGCCCGTTTTCTGTGCGGCAAGGAAGCCGGAGTTGGTTGCGAATCCTTCAAAGTTCTTTTTCATCATGCCTTCCAGTCCTTGTCCGCCACCGATCAGGGCGACGAGCATAAAGATTCCCCAGAAAACACCGAATGCAGTCAGCAGGCTTCTCGTTTTATTTCTTGTAATGGTAATGAGGATTTCCTCACAAGTATCCATGTCTATTCTCATAGTCTTAATCTGCTCTAAGTGCTTCGATTGGTCGGATGCTGACTGCTTTTCGGGCAGGGAATAATCCGGCTAACGTACCAGCTATTATTAATGTGAGTGTAGCCTGTATGGCGATTCTTATATCTACTGTCGGATTCAGGAAAACAGTTTCCGTCCACATTCCGGTATCCATTGTCTGATTGCCAAAGGCGTTATTCATCCATTCGGTCACTCCGATGCCCGCCACCATACCTATATATCCGAATATCGTGGTAATGGTGACACTCTCTACGATAATCAGCCAGAGAATAGAAAGCGGCTTGGCACCCAGAGCTTTGCGGATACCGAATTCACGGGTACGTTCTTTTACGGTAATCAGCATGATATTGGACACTCCTACAATCCCGCTTAACAGCGTGAAGATACCGATCACCCAGATGGCGATGCGTAGCATATTCGAGCCTTGCTGCTGTTGCAAGTAGTTGGTAAACCGGTTCCAAATCCAGATAGCACTATGGTCTGTCGGGTCAAAGCGATGATTAGCCCCCAGCACCTTGCGGTAATGAGCTTCAAATGCTTCATTCGCTTCTATCGTTTCCAGGTTTTTGGTAGTCATGACAAGGTTATTCAACTTGTCTCCTTTGTTGTAAATCGTTTGCAGGGTGGTGAAGGGGATGTAAGCATCGCTGTCTCCGCTGTCTCCTTTATCATTATACAGCCCTACTACCTGATAAACCACATTACCGGCATTGACAAACTGCCCGATAGGCTCGGTATGCGTTTTATCGAAAAGAATCTCTGCTGTCTTTTTATGGAGCACAATTACTTTCCGCCGCTCTTTTATATCAATTTCATTGATGAAACGTCCTTTGAAGAGTTTCACCACTTCTACTTCCGTATGGTTGGGATATACGCCGGAAAGATTCAAACTGACGTATTCTTGCCCGAAGCTTAAATTAATGCCTCCTTGCCACACGGTTGCTCCGGCTTTAATGACATGGTCCGGAAAATAATGGTCGGTAGCATCTACGTCTTTATTATCCAGTTGCACTCGTCTTCCTTCTTTCAGTCCATCGTATGATTTGCTGGTCCATCCCGGAAAAATCTTGATGGAGTTCATGGCACGTTCGGAAGCCGATTGCTCGAATGCATGGATCAATCCATTGCCTGCGCCTAACAGGACGATCAGCATAAAGATACCCCATGCCACAGCAAATCCTGTGAGAAAAGTCCTTAGCTTGTTACGCTTGATGGTACTGTATATTTCTTGCCAAATATCAATCATTTTTTTAAGTATTAGGTGATAAGTAAGTATTAGGTATTAAGTATTAAGCTGCGCTGCGACCGCATGGAATTAATACTTATTACTTAATACTTATTTCATGAAACCGTCTTTGCCGAACGGAGAGGCATCGTGGTCGATATTATCTTCAATGCGTTCGATAACCCCGTCCTTGATGTGTATAATCTTGTCTGTTTGGTTGGCAACTCCGCTTTCGTGGGTGACAACTACAATCGTCATTCCCAGCTTATGAAGATCTTTCAGAATTTGCATCACTTCCACGGAAGTTTTACTGTCCAAAGCTCCTGTAGGCTCATCTGCCAGAATGATTTGCGGTTGGGTGATTAAAGCCCGTGCGATTGCCACACGTTGTTTCTGACCGCCACTCATTTCGTTGGGCATGTGATGTGCCCAGTCTTTTAAACCCAGACGGTCGAGATATTCCAAGGCAAGTGCATTTCGCTTCTTGCGGCTTATCCCTTGATAAAATAAAGGAAGTGCTACATTCTCTACGGCATCTTTAAAGGAAATCAGGTTAAATGACTGGAAGATAAATCCGATCATGCGATTCCGGTATTCGGCAGCTTTGGTTTCGCTTAAGTTCTTGATGAGTACGTTATTCAGATAATACTCTCCGGTGTCGTAGTTGTCGAGAATTCCCAATATATTGAGTAAAGTTGATTTCCCAGACCCGGATGCTCCCATGATGGAAACAAATTCTCCCTGTTCGATATTGAGATTGATACCTTTAAGTACATGGAGAGGCGCTCCGTTGTTGTAGGTCTTGTTGACGTTTGTTAGTTGTATCACAATTTTCTTTATTTAGATTCTGTTTTCTAATAATTTTCTACTATTAGACGGCTGCAAGATACGAAAAGTTGCAAAGAGGTTGAACTTTTTTTGAAAAACATTTTGTAGACTCAATCTTCTTTACGTAATTTGTGTGCAGTAAACTTAATGATTAACTAACCCTTTTAAATAAAAGTATCATGAATTCAAACATGGAAAAGCCCTACGTAGTAGGTATTGACATAGGCGGAACGAATACCGTCTTTGGAATTGTAGACGCACGCGGAACTATTATTGCCAGCAGTTCAATCAAAACATCTGGTTATCCTACAGTAGAAGAATACGCTGATGAAGTGTGTAAAAGCCTGCTTCCATTGATTATTGCTAATGGTGGCGTTGATAAAATCAGAGGTATCGGTATCGGTGCTCCGAATGGTAACTATTACACGGGAACGATTGAATTTGCTCCAAACTTGCCTTGGAAAGGAATTCTTCCGTTGGCTGCCATGTTTGAAGAAAGACTGGGTATCCCCACTGCTTTGACAAACGATGCAAATGCTGCTGCTATCGGTGAAATGACTTATGGCGCTGCCCGTGGTATGAAAGACTTTATCATGATTACACTGGGTACCGGTGTGGGTAGTGGTATTGTTATCAACGGCCAGATGGTATATGGACATGACGGTTTTGCAGGCGAATTAGGACACGTGATCGCTCGTCGCGATGGTCGTCTTTGCGGTTGTGGACGTAAGGGATGTCTGGAAACTTACTGTTCGGCTACCGGTGTAGCTCGCACAGCTCGCGAATTCCTTGCCGCTCGTACGGATGCCAGCTTGCTTCGTAACATTCCTGCAGAAAACATTACTTCAAAAGATGTATATGACGCAGCTGTACAAGGAGATAAATTGGCACAGGAGATCTTCGAATTTACAGGTAATATCTTGGGTGAAGCTTTGGCGGATGCTATTGCATTCTCCAGCCCTGAAGCCATTGTATTGTTCGGTGGCTTGGCTAAGTCCGGTGACTATATCATGAAACCGATTCAGAAGGCCATTGATGATAATATCCTGAATATCTATAAAGGTAAGACGAAATTGCTCGTTTCCGAATTGAAGGATTCTGATGCTGCTGTACTGGGTGCCAGTGCATTGGCTTGGGAACTGAAAGATTTGAAAGAATAATATATCATTATTATAATAAAGGTGATGAAGCCTCGGGAGTCTATGACTTTCGGGGCTTTGTTTTATTATTCCTTTCCGCCATCTACAAGGCATCTACAGCCTATTCAGAAAAGGGTTTATTCTCACTAGTATGAGAAATAATACTCATACTAATGGGAATATATTCTCATAGGTATGAGTATTTTTTCTCACAGGTGTGAGTATAGTTGAGAAAATGTACTTCCCAGATAATAGCTTTGCGAGAATGGTAGCAATAAAAAAGGGAACTTCATTCATTATGAAGTTCCCTTTTTTATTTCGAATCGAAAAGTTCGGCTTATTAGTTAGCTCTTTTTTCTTTGATTCTAGCTTTCTTACCAGTAAGAGCGCGCAGGTAGTACAATTTAGCGCGACGAACTTTACCTACCTTGTTCACTTCGATGCTATCGATAGCCGGTGATTCGATTGGGAAAATTCTTTCTACGCCTATAGTTCCTGACATTTTACGTACAGTAAAACGTTTCTTGTCTCCGTGACCGGCGATTTTGATAACAACACCACGGTACAACTGTACACGTTCTTTGTTACCCTCGATAATACGATATGCTACTGTTACAGTGTCTCCTGCTTTGAAGCTCGGGTGCTGTTTTCCGGTAGCAAATGCTTCTTCTGCAATTTTAATTAAATCCATTGTTGTTATTATTAAATTGTTTCATCGTTACAACGCAACATACCAAGTATCTCTTCTCTTGACAGCGATTGCGCGAAAGCGGTGCAAAGTAACGAATTATTTGCCAGATAGCCAAATGTTTTTGTATATTTGTGGCATATCTAAAAATAGCGAACATGAAACAGACTTATGTAAAGTATCTGATGGTGGCGACGTTTGCAGGAGGCTTCCTGTTTACTTCCTGCCGGACCGCACGCGAGACTACGGCACAGTACGAAGTAACCAAAGTAGAGGGTAGCATGATAACGATTGATTCTGTTTGGGACACCATTCCCAACGCGAAAGCTGCCGAAATCTTAAAGCCTTATAAGGAAAAGGTGGATGCGATGATGTATGAAGTCATCGGCACCAGTGCGATGAAAATGGACAAAGGAGGTCCCGAAAGTTTACTTTCCAACCTTGTTGCAGGTGTTTTGCAGCAAGCGGCTGTTCAGGTGTTGGGGAAACCTGCTGATATGGGATTGGTAAATATGGGCGGCTTGCGTAATATCTTGCCCGAAGGAGATATCACGGTAGGCGATGTGTTTGAAATTCTTCCTTTTGAGAATTCTCTTTGCGTACTGACTATGAAAGGAACAGACTTGAGACGTCTTTTTGAAGCGATTGCATCTCTGCACGGAGAAGGAGTGAGCGGTATCCGCCTTGAAATCACCAAAAATGGAAAGTTGCTGAACGCCTTTGTCGGTGAAAAACCACTAAAGGATGACCAGCTTTACACGGTGGCCACTATCGACTATCTGGCAGATGGAAATGGACGGATGGATGCTTTCCTGCAGGCAGAAAAGAGAGTATGCCCCGAAGACGCAACCTTACGCGGACTATTTCTTGATTATGTACGCAAACAGACTGCCGAAGGCAAAGCGATTACCTCCAAACTGGATGGACGTATTACCATAAAATAAAAAGGAGAATCTAAAAATATTGAATATGAAAAGAATTCAGATATTATTCCTGTTATGTCTTGCATTGAGCTTTACTTTCTCAATTTTTGCGCAGGATAAGGATACCAAAGAAGTGATTATTTTACAAACAAGCGATGTGCATAGTCGTATCGAACCTGTCAATCAGAAGGGGGACGAATACTATAATAAAGGTGGTTTTCTTCGCCGGGCTGCTTTTCTCGAACAGTTCCGCAAGGAGCATAAGAATGTGCTGCTTTTCGACTGCGGAGATATTTCTCAGGGAACACCTTATTATAATATGTTCCGCGGAGAAGTGGAAGTTAAACTAATGAATGAAATGGGTTACGATGCTATGACTATCGGTAACCATGAGTTTGATTTCGATGTGGATAATATGGAACGTATTTTCAAGATGGCTAATTTCCCGGTTGTTTGTGCCAACTATAATCTGGATGCTACGGTATTGAAAGATATAGTTAAACCCTACGTCGTTCTTGAGAAATATGGTTTGAGAATTGGTGTGTTTGGCCTTGGAACCCAACCCGAAGGGATGATTCAGGCTAATAAATGCGAAGGAGTCGTTTATGAAGATCCTATCCGCGTATCCAACGAAATAGCTGCTTTGTTGAAAGACGAAGAAGGTTGTGATTTGGTAGTATGCCTGTCTCATCTGGGCATTCAAATGGATGAACATCTGGTTGCCGGAACACGCAATATCGACGTGATTCTGGGCGGGCACTCTCATACATTTATGAAAGGCCCCAAAACATACTTGAATATGGACGGAAAAGAGGTGCCTGTTATGCACACGGGAAAAAATGGTGTTCGTGTAGGCCGTCTCGATTTGACTTTGAAACATAAATGAAGATAATCCCCTCAATAGTAACGCTTTTATTCCTTATTGCGGCCGGCACGGTTTCAAGTCCGGCGCAGAATGCTACAACCGTTGAACCTCTGCTGGTGTATAAAGCCCTTCAGGACAAAGACTGCCGGCACTGGGTTGATTCGGTTATGGATAAGCTTTCCTTTAAAGAAAAGGTAGGGCAGTTGTTCATCTATACCATTGCCCCGGTAGATACCAAACGAAACCTGGAACTGTTGCGCGAAGTAATCGACACCTATAAAGTGGGCGGACTTCTCTTTTCCGGTGGGAAGATGCAAAATCAGGTTGAACTGACAAACCGGGCGCAACGGCAGGCAAAAGTCCCTTTGATGATTACCTTTGATGGAGAATGGGGACTGGCCATGCGTTTGCGTGGTATGCCTGTTTTTCCACGGAATATGGTATTGGGATGTATCCGTGACAACAAGCTGCTCTATGAATACGGGCGTGAAGTTGCTCGTCAATGCCGACAGATTGGAGTACAGGTCAACTTTGCTCCGGTGGCGGACGTGAATATAAATCCTGAAAATCCCGTAATCAATACCCGTTCTTTTGGAGAAGATCCGATACAGGTGGCTGATAAGGTTATCGCTTATGCTTCCGGTTTGGAAAGTGGAGGGGTTTTATCTGTGTGTAAACATTTTCCCGGACATGGAGATACCGATGTTGATTCGCATAAGGCGCTTCCGGTACTTCCTTTCACTCGTGAGCGTCTGGACAGTGTGGAACTTTATCCTTTTAAAGAAGCCATCCGTGCCGGATTGGGCGGTATGATGGTAGGACATTTGCAAGTTCCGGTGATAGAACCGATTGGTGGACTTCCGTCTTCCTTGTCCCGCAATGTCGTATACGATTTGCTGACAGATGAACTGGCGTTCAAAGGACTCATATTTACAGATGCGCTTGCCATGAAAGGAGTGGCGGGAAATGGAAATGTCAGTTTGCAGGCTTTGAAAGCTGGTAATGACATGGTATTGTCTCCCCGAAACTTGAAGGAAGAGATACCGGCCGTACTGGAAGCCATTGAAAAAGGAGAGTTGACCCGCGAAGATATTGAAAGCAAATGTCGTAAGGTCTTGACTTATAAATATGTGTTGGGACTGAAGAAAAAGTCGTATGTACAATTATCCGGTCTGGAACAACGGATTAACAGTCCGCAAACGCGTGATTTGGTTCGCCGGTTGAATTTAGCGGCAATAACAGTTCTGAACAACAAGAATCATATTCTCCCCTTGCATACAGACAAAGAGCAGACGATTGCATTGCTCGAGGTAGGAGATCCCGGAGAAACTGATGCGTTGGCGAAACAACTTTCCCGCTATACGTCTTTGGCTCGTTTTTCCCTTCGTGCCAATCAGACGAAAGAGGAAAATCAGCGGTTGCGTGATTCTTTGTCTACCTATAAACGGATTATTGTAGCCGTCAGTGAACAGCGGCTGGCTCCTTATCAGCCTTTCTTTGCTAAGTTTGTTCCCGAAAGCCCGGCCATTTATCTGTTTTTTACTCCCGGGAAGATGATGTTGCAGATTCAGCGCGCGGTGGCTCATGCTTCGGCGGTGGTGCTGGGACATAGCTATAGTAGTGACGTGCAGCGCCAGGTGGCAGATGTGCTATTTGCCAAGGCATCTGCAGACGGACAGTTGTCGGCAAGTCTGGGAGAACTGTTTCCAACGGGAGCAGGAGTGACTATTACCCCTAAAACGCCGTTGCATTTCGTTCCGGAAGAATACGGGCTTTCCTCTGCTCATCTAAAACGGATTGATTCCATTGCATTGGATGGTATTCATCAGGGAGCCTATCCCGGTTGCCAGGTGGTGGTGCTGAAAAACGGTCATATTATGTTCGACAAGGCTTTCGGTACTTATACGGGTAAAGGAAGTCCTCGTGTCGAATCTACGAATATCTACGATCTGGCTTCCCTTTCAAAAACGACGGGCACCTTGCTTGCCATTATGAAACTCTACGATAAGGGACGTTTTAATCTGACAGATAAAATTTCGGATCATTTGCCGTTTTTGCAACGTACTGATAAGAAAGATATAACGATTCAGGAAATTCTGTATCATCAGTCCGGTTTACCTTCCTGGATTCCTTTTTATCAGGAAGCTATTGACAAGGATAGCTATGATGGAAGATTGTTCAGCGCACGTAAAGATATCCACCATCCGGTACAGATTGGTACGACTACGTGGGCGAATCCGAAATTCAAATTCAAGAGTGAATATATTTCTCCGGTCAAGACCGGTGATTATACTGTTCAGATCTGTGACAGTTTGTGGTTAAACCGTTCTTTCCGAAAGGTGATAGAAGAGAAAATTGCAGAAGCTCCGTTAAAGCAGAAGCGCTATGTATATAGTGATGTCGGATTTATACTCTTGGGAATGTTGGTGGAACAACTGGCCGGTATGCCTATGGAAGCCTATTTGCAACGTGAGTTTTATGAGCCGATGGGGTTGGAACATACAGGTTACCTGCCTTTACGCCGTTTTGCCAAATCGGAAATTGTCCCTTCCAACAAAGACCGTTTCTTGCGTAAAGAGACTTTGCAGGGATTTGTGCATGATGAGGCTTCCGCTTTCTTTGGCGGATTGGCCGGAAATGCCGGACTTTTCTCTACTGCCCGTGATGTAGCCCGCGTTTATCAGATGTTGCTGAATGGAGGAGAAATAGATGGTCAACGCTATCTAAGCAAAGAAACCTGTCAGTTGTTTACTACGGAAACTTCAAAGATCAGCCGGCGTGGCTTGGGCTTTGACAAACCGGATGCTGATGATCCGAAGAAAGGAAATTGTGCTCCTGCTGCACCTGCCGAAGTGTACGGTCATACCGGCTTTACCGGTACATGTGCATGGGTAGATCCGGTCAATGAACTGGTTTATGTATTCCTTAGCAACCGGATTTATCCGGATGTAACAAATCGCAAACTGAACCAACTGCACATTCGTGAGCGAATACAGGGAGCTATTTATGATGCGATGAAGAAAAAATAAAAAAAGAAAGGTAAAAGGTGCCTATATTAAAAGCTACCTTTTACCTTTTTTATTATTAACGTAATATTCTGATAGTTGTCAGCCAGTCTTAGAAGGATACACCCAGGCGGAAGCCGAAGTTGCTCAATCCATCTACACTGTAATGCAGTACGTCAGCCTTGTTGGTACCATAGCTGTAGTACAAAGCAAAGTGCAAACCCGGTCCGTAAACCCATGGGAATACATTGATACCTACTTCAGGAGAAGCATAGAATCCCCAACTGTTTTCTCTTGCTTCCAGCATGCTGAAATTAGAGCGGATTTTAGCATATTCAGCACCTAATTTAGCACTGACGTATGGTTGAAAGGCTCCACCGCGATTCCACTGGTAACGTGCAGCAGCACCGAAAGGCAATTGGAAAATGGTATGTTGCTGATCGGTAGTCACTTCACCGGCGCCCATTTGGAAGGTTTCGCGACCTACATATTCGTGGTTGCTGTGATAGTTGAGGAAAAGACCCAAACCGATGTTAGGAGTCACGAAATAACCACCTTCGAAGTTCATACCCCAACCGCTTGCTTTATCAGCAAAATTGTTACTTAGCGGAGCGTTGAACTGCCAGTCGATATTTGCATATCCATTGTCCGATAGCTGTGCCTTAGCCGGCATGGCGAAGGCGATGGCAATAGCCGCCAAGGCTACTACCTTGAAGTATATATTTTTTCTTGTTTTCATAACAGTTGTAGTTGTTTATTTGTTAGTAAGATAAGGTGACTGTGTAAATGACTGGTTGACAGCTTCTACTGCAAGAGTACGGTTGATAGCTTTGGAACCAGTTTCAAATCCGGTCAGATAACTTGTCCATACAACAGGCAGTTTTTTACTGTCTCCCTGTTCGGCTTTCAAGTTCACCATTTCTGTCAGGAAGGAGTTGGTGCTATAACTATAAGTTACTGCATACGGGTAGTACCATCCACCACCCCAGTTGCCACCCCAGTAGCCAGGGCCCCAATATCCGGGATAACCCCACCACCATTCAGGTTGTGTGTAGCTGGTGAAATAATAAGTACTTGCGATGTAGCTCACTTGGATACCAAGATCTGCGCTTTCCTGGTCAGCTGCTGCTTCGTAACCTCTAGCTTCCATATTGTCTGTATAAGCTGCCAGAATTTGTTCTGCGCCTTCACCTTCGAGATATTCCGGTTCTTTACTATCACTGATGACCAGAATCTGTGGTGCCAGATAGAATGTAGGAACTTTGAAATCGGCTTTCTTGTCGTAGTTAGTGTATACCAGATAATTGTCATCCAGTTTACCCATGTCCGGGTCTTTTTCACATGAAGCGAGTGCAAAGACCGCCAATAAAATAGGAATTAATTTCTTCATATCTTTTATAATGTTTAGGTTATATAAAAATCACGCCCAGGTACCTTGGGCTTTTGATACAAACAACAAGAAAGGTGGAAAAAGGTTCGCGTGGAAATTTCTTTTGCCGGAAAATTAACATATTTCTTTGGCCCGGCGGAAAGAAAAACGGTGAGCGCTCTGCCCTATTATCAGGGAGTTTGCTCACCGTTTATTATTTACAGATATTTATTTGAAAAATCCGTTTATTAAAACAGAGGTTTTAGTAGATCCGGTATTTCTACCTTATCAAGTTCCAGTTCAGTTACCCGTTGTTTACCCAATTGAGTCAGATGGAAATACATCTGTCTCCGGTCTTCACTTCCGAGTGATCGGACGATTAGTCCTTTTTCTTCCAGTATCCGCAGCATTTTGGATGTGTGTGAGGGGCTTAGTTCGGTTTGTTTAGACAGGTTGGTAGCCGTCACTTTGTCCGAAGCCTCTTTAAGGGCACACAATATCATTGCTTCATTAAGCGTTATCTGGTACATTTTTTCAAATGCTGTTTCAAAGTTTCCCATTGCTTTGAATACATCACGCATTGCACATATTGTTTTCATACCTTATTTAAATATTTCATTTGTTCATTTTTTAAATAAATAGATTAACGTTTGCGTTATCCGCCCGTTCCATATACGTTGCTACGCCGCCAATGGTCACCTCGTCCAGGAGTTCTTCTTGTTTGACTCCCATCACGTCCATTGACATCTGGCAAGCAATAAATTCCACACCGTTTTCCAGCGCTTGCTGGCGCAGGGATTCCAGTGAATCAATCCCTTTTTTGTTCATGATATACCGCATCATTTTTCCGCCTATTCCGCCCATACTCATCTTAGAAAGTTTCAGCTTTTTGGAGCTGGAAGGCAGCATCATGCCAAACATTTTTCCGAAAATATCCTTTTCGGTTTCCGGTTTGTGCAACTTCTTGATGACGTTCAGTCCCCAGAACGTAAAGAAGATGGTGACTTTCTGCCCCGTAGCTGCTGCGCCGTTTGCTAGTACAAAAGTGGCCAAAGCTTTATCCAAATCATCACTAAACATGATAAAGGTTTTTCCTTTGCCCTCACATGAAGTAACAATATTGCACGATTTTGGTTCTCCTTTTTCTATGACAACAACAGATTTTCCTCCGGAGCTGTCTTTCGAAATCAGTTGATTGCCCGTTGAACTGCACCATGCGGCGGCGTCACGCGGAAATCCCGGATCGGTTGAGGTGATTTCCACCCGTTCGCCTGAAGCCAGTGTATCCATTGTTTTTTTCATTTTCAAAATCGGGCCGGGACATTGTAACCCGCAGGCGTCTACCCGAACTGTTTTAGCGGGGGTTGCAAGGGCATCGGCGGTGACGGCAGCCGTGGCAGTAACCGTGGTATCCGAAACCTTAGCAACCGCAGGTTGCCCAACTTGGGGACTACCTCCCTGTTGTTCGGGTGATTCGTCTATTTCATTTCCATTTTCTTCGCGTATGATAATCGGAGCAGTGGCGGCTCGATAAGTCTTCAGTCCTCCCGAGAGATTACGCACCTTGTCAAATTCATGTTGAGTCAATATCCGGTAGGCAAGATAGCCCCGTAGTCCGACAGCGCAGAAGGTATAAATCATTTTATCTTTCGGCAGTTCGGCCAGCCGGTCACGAAGCTCATCCAGCGGAATATTCACGGCACCCGGTAAGCTGCCTAAAGAATATTCGTCCGGGGTGCGGACATCCAGCAGGAACTTATTTTCCATTTCAATGTCCCGCAACTCTCTCCAATATACCGGATTGGTTTTGCCGGTAATGATGTCTTCCGCTACATATCCTGCCAGTGCTACCGGATCTTTGGCCGAAGAGAACGGAGGAGCATACGCTTGTTCCACTTTCATCAGGTCGTAGATCGTTCCCTCGTGTTTGATGACAAGCGCGAGTTCGTCAATCCGTTTGTCCACTCCGTCGTAACCGACGATTTGCCCGCCGTACAATCTTCCCGTCTTTTTGTCGAAAGTGATTTTGATACTCATCGGCATGGCATCCGGATAGTAGCCGGCATGAGAGGCGGGATGGATGGTAGATGACATATAATCTATCTCTTCCTGGCGCAGGCGCTTGCCGGGTAAACCGGTTGAAGCAACGGTCATGTCGAAAACTTTTGCGATTGAAGTGCCGATAGAACCTTCGTAAGGTATTTTTGCCCCGAGAACGTTGTCTGCAACGATGCGTCCCTGACGGTTGGCAGGTCCGGCAAGATAGTTGAGCCAGGGTTTTCCGGTGATCGGATGGCGGAACTCGATTGCGTCACCGATGGCATAAATCGATTCATCAGACGTTTGCAGGTAATCATTCACGGCAATACCTCCTGCGGGGCCGATAGTCAGTTCGGCAGCTCGTGCCAGACTGGTTTCCGGGCGTACTCCGATCGACAGGATAACGATATCGGCAGAAATGGACTGACCATTTTTGAACGTTACTTTCAATCCTTTTCCCTCCCGGCTAAAAGAGGCGACAGCTTGTTCCAGATAAAGATTGACTCCTTTATCCATCAAGTGCTGGTGGACGAGCGATGCCATCGAGAAGTCGATAGGAGCCATCACTTGATTGCCCATTTCCACAATCGACACTTTCGCTCCCTGTGTATGTAAGTTTTCCGCCATTTCCAGACCGATAAATCCGGCTCCTACGATAACGGCTTTTCGCGGAGCGTGGCTCTTGATATATTCTTTGATCCGATCCGTGTCGGTGACATTCCTTAACGTGAAGATTCCGCTAAGGTCGATTCCCGGAAGAGGAGGACGCACCGGGGAAGCTCCGGTGGAGATGACTAATTTATCGTAGCTCTCCTCATAAGTGTCTTCACTGCTTTGCCGGATGGTCACTGTCTTTCTTTTCCGGTCAATAAAAATCGCTTCGTTTTCTGTACGTACATCTACACGGAAGCGTGTAGAGAAGGCTTCGGGCGTTTGCACGAACAATTTATCCCGTTCCTCTATCACTCCTCCTATATAATAAGGAAGGCCGCAATTGGCGTATGATATATACTTTCCTTTTTCCAAAAGGATAATTTCTGCTGTTTCATCTACTCGTCTGATTCGGGCAGCAGTGGTGGCTCCTCCTGCAACTCCCCCAATAATAATTATTTTCATCTGTTTATAGTGTAAATAGTTTCCTGTGGAAATAACAAACAGGGGCGAAGAAATGTTCATGGATTCAGATAAAAAAACTATATTTGCGCACCCTGTTTTTCATTCTTCTATATTAATGTAGACAATTTGTATGAATAAAATTCTTATTATTGACGATGAAGTCCAGATTCGCAGCCTTTTAGCTCGTATGCTGGAACTTGAGGGCTATGAAGTGTGTCAGGCAGGTGATTGCAAAACTGCCATCAAACAACTGGAAATTCAATCGCCCGACGTAGCTTTATGTGATGTTTTTCTTCCTGATGGAAACGGAGTGGATCTGGTTTTGAATATCAAAAAAATAGCTCCCAATGTGGAAGTGATTCTTCTTACTGCTCACGGCAATATTCCCGACGGGGTGCAGGCTATCAAAAACGGTGCGTTTGATTATATAACGAAAGGAGATGATAATAACAAGATTATCCCTCTCATTAGTCGTGCCGTAGAGAAAGCAAAAATGAATGTCCGTCTCGAAAAACTGGAAAAGAAGGTCGGGCAAATGTACTCGTTCGATTCTATCCTGGGGGAGTCAAAAGTGCTGAAAGAGTCGGTGTCTTTGGCGCAGAAGGTGTCTGTGACAGATGTTCCCGTATTGCTGACGGGAGAAACCGGAACAGGAAAGGAGGTCTTTGCGCAGGCTATACATTATAACAGCAAGCGGAGCAAACAGAATTTTGTGGCGGTCAACTGTTCGTCTTTCAGCAAAGAACTGCTCGAAAGCGAGATGTTCGGACATAAGGCAGGTTCGTTTACCGGTGCGTTGAAAGATAAGAAAGGGCTTTTTGAAGAGGCCAATAACGGAACGATCTTTCTGGATGAAATCGGAGAGATGGCTTTCGAATTGCAGGCAAAGTTACTGCGTATCCTTGAAACAGGAGAATATATAAAGATCGGTGATACCAAGCCGACAAGAGTCAATGTGCGTATCATCGCTGCTACCAACCGGAATTTGCAGGAGGAGATCAAAGCCGGGCATTTCCGTGAGGACTTGTTTTATCGTCTTTCGGTTTTTCAGGTGCATCTTCCTTCGCTTCGTGAACGTACCGGTGATATCAGAATTCTTGCAACTGCTTTTGCCAAAAGTTTCTCCGAAAAACTTTCGTATGCCATCAATGAGATGACTCCTGCTTTTTTGGAAGCGCTGGAACAACAGCCGTGGAAAGGGAATATCCGTGAGTTGAGAAATGTGATTGAGCGTAGCCTGATTGTTTGCGAAGGTGGACGGCTGGATATCTGCGACCTTCCTTTGGAAATCCAGAACACTCATTATGAATGTTCGGATGATAGTACAGGTAGTTTTGAACTGGCTGCAATGGAGCGCAGGCATATTGCGCGTGTGTTGGAATATACGAAAGGGAATAAAACGGAAGCTGCCCGCTTGTTGAAAATCGGACTTACTACGTTGTATCGGAAGATAGAGGAATATAAAATCTGAATATACATTTTAATCAGGCCACACACTGGCTTTCGAGAAATTGTTTGGATAGCGAACTGATTAGTTTGTTTTTATCTGTGCTGTGCACAGATAGTGTGAGCCGATGATATGTATTACAGACATATTTTCGTCCATAACCATTTCGGCATATTTGTGTAGTTCCCTTTCAATGATTCGCAGGGTGTCCCGGCTGGCTGTCAGCATCATCGAGATAGATACATTGGATGAGGCCATTGAGATGACATTGATTTGATATTTGTTGATAACTTCCAATATCTTACCCATAAACAAATATCCGGGCAATACATTCAATGAGGTAAAACGTACAAAGGTAGCCGAATCCTGTGAGAGGATGGCTTTGACACTGTTGCCTGTGTCATGGGAAGATATATAGAGGCGTTCTGTTAACAGATCGTGTGTATCGGTTAGGCGGATAACTATATTAGAGCGTGCCGCAAGGGTGATACAATCTGCGTAGAGCAGGTGTACTCCGCTGTTAATCAGTTGTTCGGCTTCTATGTAAGTTAGTGAATGTTGTTCTCGCAGACAATTCCGGTTTGCGTAGATATGGTTGATAGGCGTGGATAACAGTATTTCGTCCGCTTTGAATAGGGTGGCAAGCACTGTTGCATAGTAATCATTGCGTTGTTCGCTCATGAAGTCTATTTCACCATACACATTCCTGCAAATGGAAAGTGGGGCGATAAAAATATCTACATTTCGGTTCTCGTCAATGTATTGTTGGATAGATTCCTGAATATATGGGATGTCCGGCTTTCTTTCCAGGTTGATCTGTATCAGTTTGCCGGTATCTAATGTTTGGGCACGAAACCCCTGTTGACGTAAACAATAAGTGAATAAATCGCTGGATAATCCGTATACTTCCGCTTTTATCATTTTATCAATCAGCAAATCTGCTTTGTCTTCTACAAGTATATGTATTTTCTTTATGCACTCCAGAATCCGGTTCTTAATTTCCTGATTTAAGTGCGAATCTGTAATGAGATGATTGGCAAGGGTACAGCAATATGCTTCGATGGCATTGACTGTGGCATGAGAAGCTTCATCTTCTTCGTGAAACCAACTGATGGAAATAGCCTGTAACCACTCCTGTAATTGTGCCAATATAGGGACTACAGCTACATAAGGATGTTCTTTCTGAATACAATTGATTACTTGCTTCATTTCATCCTCATCTTTAATTTTCTCGAATTTACAAACTTTCATTGTCGTCTGATTATTTATTGGTTACTACTCTTTTCAAAATGATATGCCTTTTTTCAAAAGAGAAAGATATTTAAGAATCATTCTTTAGCTTTAGAATATGGTATATCTATATAAATCAATCTGTTAATGTTGCAATCAATGTTTTTAATACATCTCTTTACTATAAGTAATCTGCTAATACCATACCACATTGGGATATGAAAATAAGATTCCTTATCTTTGTTGCGTAATTGATTGATAAACCAGTAATATTCGTCCATTTATGAAACTCTGTATCTAGCTAAGCTCAACGAATAGCATCATTTCTAACAGGGCTATTCAGCTATCCGACAGGCAACTACTCGCCTGCCAAAGAGTTTTATATCCATTTTTATAAATTTACGGAACTGTGTGCTGCTATGATGTGGTATGCCGTATCGTGTTATTTTTAAGTTGAGCAATGAATTATACATATAAGCAAATATGGCTCATCAACTTTCCTGTGATGATGAGCATTCTGATGGAACAATTAATCAATATTACCGACGCTATTTTCCTGGGGCATGTGGGAGAAGTCGAACTGGGAGCTTCTGCGCTTGCCGGAATCTACTATTTGGCTGTTTATATGCTGGGCTTCGGATTTAGCATCGGGCTGCAGGTAATGATTGCCCGGAGAAATGGGGAACAACATTATAAAGAGACGGGATGTACATTTTTTCAGGGATTATATTTCCTGTCGGGAATGGCAATCATTCTTTGTTTGCTGATTTTGTTTGTTTCTCCATTTATCTTACGTCGATTGATAACTTCGGATGAGATTTTCCGGGCAGTGATTCATTATCTGGATTGGCGTAGCTTCGGTTTGTTGTTCTCATTTCCTTTTTTAGTTTTCCGGTCTTTCTTGGTAGGGATTACAACCACCAAGGCACTGTCCGGAGCGGCTGTTATGGCTGTCTGCATCAATATTCCTTTCAACTATCTGCTGATTTTCAAATTGAATCTGGGTATATCCGGAGCGGCGATGGCTTCTTCTTTGGCAGAGTTCGGAGCTTTTATCGTACTCCTATTATATATGTGGGTGAAGATAGATAAAGTGAAATATGGACTGAAGGTTGTCTATGACGGGAAGTTGTTGATGAAGTTATTACGATTGTCTGTATGGAGCATGCTTCACGCTTTCATCAGCGTTGCTCCCTGGTTTTTGTTCTTTGTTGCTATCGAACATCTGGGGAAGACGGAACTCGCCATTTCCAACATAACCCGTAGCGTTTCTACTGTCTTTTTTGTGATAGTCAATTCTTTTGCATCCACTACGGGCTCATTGGTCAGTAATTTGATTGGGGCGGGAGAGGGTAAAGAGCTTTTTCCCGTTTGCCGTAAAGTTCTTAGGTTGGGTTATGCTGTGGGGCTTCCATTAATAGGGATCGCTCTTTGGGGTAACCAATGGATTATCGGATTTTATACGAATAATGAGGAGCTGGTGAGACTGGCTTTTTATCCTTTTATAGTTATGCTGTTGAATTATGCTTTTGCACTGCCCGGATATGTTTATATCAATGCTGTTACCGGTACAGGAAAGACGAAGCTCGCCTTTATCTTCCAGTTAATCACCATTCTTGTATATTTGATTAATCTGTATCTGTTAAGTGAATGTTTTCATGCTTCTCTGACTGTGTATATGACGGCAGAATATCTGTTTGTTATTTTATTAGGGATACAATCCGTCATTTACTTAAAGAGGAAATCCAACTAGAATATGTATTTTTGTACTCTCAATACTTGATACTTTCTCGAAATGACTGAAGATATAAAGAATAAACTTTTAATGTGTGCGGAGATGTATCATCGCGCAGACTTTATACAAAGTGATCCGGTACAGTTTCCCCATCGTTATACGCTGAAACAGGATATCGAAGTCAGCGGTTTGCTGACGGCGATTATGAGTTTTGGCAATCGCAAACAGATTTTGAAGAAAGCGGACGAATTGCACGGGCTAATGGGAGATTCGCCTTATCAGTATGTATTGTCCCGTCAGTGGGAGAAAGATTTCCCATCGGGAGCAACAGGTAGTTTTTATCGGATGCTGTCACATGCTGATTTCTATGGATATTTCCAGCGATTATACATTGCTTATACACAGTTTGAAAGTCTGGAAGAAGCCTTGAAGACATACCCCGGAATACCGATGGAAAAGCTATGTGCATTTCTTGAAGTCTCTGCCAAAAGCCCTCAAAAGAAACTGAATATGTTTTTGCGTTGGATGATTCGTCGGGAGTCGGCGGTCGATTTGGGGATTTGGGAGAGTTTTGATCGCAGGGATTTGATTGTTCCCTTGGATACACATGTCTGCCGGGTAGCCCATTATTTTAAGTTGACGGATGCGGAAACATTTTCTTTGAAAAATGCCCGCCAGATAACGGCAGCATTGGCTGAGGTCTTCCCGGATGATCCATGTTTGGGCGATTTTGCCTTGTTCGGATTAGGGGTGAATGGGGAGATTTAATGTATAATCTGATAAAATGAAATTTTCGATTATAATCGGAAAAGTCTACGTTAAGCGAACTGTTTTCGATTATAATCGAAAAATTAGAGAGTTGTTAAAATACTGTTAGGATAATTCATTAATATTTATTTTGTCTAATTGGGGATTTGGAAAAGCAGGGTTTAAATAAAAGTATTCACTTTGTTTATAACGTTTAAATCCCATTTTCTTATAAAAATTGTATAACTGTTTTTTTGCGATATTACTATCCTGTTCCATTTGTTTAAAATTCATTTTAGTATTCCATTCACTATCCTGTTTAGAAGAGTTAGGATGACTAACTTCTAATTGTAATGGAAAAGCTTTTAGGATTGCAATTCCATATGAACTATTTAATCTAAGCAGGATATCTTTCGTGATAAGTTTACCATATCCTTTTTCGCGATATTCAGGTAGAATTTCAATTCGATCTAAATATAGAATATTTGAGTTGAATGATTCGTCGATTTCTTCTTGCCATTCTTTTTTAAAACTATTAGTATCATAATCAAATAATAGACCTCCTAGTTCATTATGATCGAGTTGGGAAAATAAATCATCAACCCAATAATTATCTTCTATACATAGCTCCCATAAGAAAAGTTTAACATTTACTTTTCCTATTAATGAAGCACTTTCTTTGTCGTTTTTATCTATTTGGATTTCATATACTTCGATGTTGTATTTATTGATATAACGCTCCTCTTCAATATTTCCAGTGTAGATATGTATATCAGTACCTTAATTAATGACAATAGTATCCCGTTAAAATCAGGTGAAGTTAAAATTCTTGTATTACAAGAGAAAAATACCTTTGAGAATGAAGAAACTATGATTTTTACAGAATACTTATAATGAGTTTGTAATTTCAGGTTCGTTTTCTCGAAATTCCAATGTAATTTTATGTGTTTCTGCATAATATAAGGCTGTTTGGGAATTTTGATGGGACGCTAGTGTAATGTAAGCGAACGGTAAATATTTAATTTTGATAATATCTAACAACGAAGAGTGTATTGTTGTTATTGCCAAAGTTTTATATGTAAATAAATGATTGATTTTAATTGCAATATTTTTTTTATTAATGTATATTTGCTAAATAAAATTGATGGTTATGAAAAATATTTCGAACGAACTTTTATTTACTTCTTTATTTAAAGCAAAAACAGAAGAGGAAGTAGAAAGAATTATAGATAAATATCCTGATGTTTTTAATAATGATAATTGGTTTCCTCTTGGAGGAAGTGAAAGTATGTTTGGGATAGTACGTAATCAACAGTCTAATCCTATTGCTGCATTAGTTGAAAAAGTTACAAACTCTATAGATGCTATTCTGACTAAAAAATGTTTGGAAAAAAAAATACAGCCAGATTCGATTGATGCACCACAGTCAATGGAAGAGGCTGTACATCTTTTTTATCCTGATTATAAGAATTGGGATTTAAGAGAGTATAGACGAAAACAAGCAGAAGATATACAAATAATAGCTGATGGACCTACTCGTGATACATCTGTGATTATATATGATAATGGTGAGGGACAACATCCTAAAGATTTTGAGTCAACCTTTCTTTCATTAGTGAAAGGTAATAAAATCAATATTCAGTTTGTACAAGGGAAGTATAATATGGGGGGAAGTGGAGCTTTGGTTTTTTGTGGGAAAAAAAGATTTCAATTGATTGCATCTAAACGTTTTGATGGAAGTGGTAATTTGGGATTTACTTTAATTAGACAACGAAAAATTTGTGCTTCTAATTTAAATAGAAGATCAAGTCATTTTGAGTATCTAAAACTTAATAATCAAATTCCGAATTTTCCAATTACTGATTTAGATCTTAACCTTTATGGGCGTAAATTTGTGACCGGGACTATTATAAAAATGTATTCTTATCAGTTTCCTAGTGGCTATTCAGGTTTTGCACAAGATCTTAATCAAAGTTTAAATGAATATTTGTTCGAGCCAATTTTGCCGATTTTAACAGTAGATAAGAAAGAGAGGTATCCAAATAATAAAGTTCTAGAATTAGATTTGTTTGGGTTAAAACGGAGGCTTGAAGAAAACCAAAGTGATTATATTGAGACTTATTTTTCTGAAGAATATTTAGACCAATTATTTGGAAAAGCTAAAGTAACTTGTTATGTTTTTAAACCTCAAATTAATAAATATGATGTAAGAAAAAGTCGAGAAATTATAAGAGAACGTTTTTTTAAGAATAATATGTCTGTTATGTTTTCTATAAATGGACAAGTACATGGCTACTATACGTCTGAGTTTATAACCCGTACTCTTAAATTTAATCTTTTGAAAGATTACCTGTTAATTCATGTTGACTGTACCAATATGGATCCTGATTTTAGAGAGGAGCTATTTATGGCTTCAAGAGATCGTTTGAAGCAGGGAGATGAGGCTAATAAATTACGTGATTATTTAGGGAAAAAGTTAAGAAAAAGCCAATTAGATAGTATTCATAAGAACAGAAAAGACAATATAGGTTTAGAAAGCGAGGATACTACTGAGCTTATAAAATCTTTTGCAAGAAATTTGCCAAAGAATAGTGATTTATTCAACCTATTGCAGAACACTTTAAAGCTTGATGAAAAACATAAAGAAATAAAGCATACAGAAAGAATATCTCATAAACCAAAAGTAGAAGTAAAACCATTCTTACCCAAAAGATATCCAACACTGTTTCAATTGCGAAATAAAAAAGAAGGGGTTAATGTTATTGTTCTTCCCAAGAATGGTGAGAAGGTTATTAAATTTGATACTGATGTCGATAATGATTATTTTGACCGTACTGAATCGCCAGGTGATTTGGAAATAAGTCTTTTACAATTTAAGAGAAATACTGAAACCGGCGGAACATTGATAGGTAAAAAAGATGATATTTCGATTGTGTTAAATATAGTAAAAAGTAGTCCAAATCAAGGAATAATAAAATTGTCTATTGAACCAAGTGAGGAAGTGAAAGTCGGTGATGAAATAGAAATTAAGGCTTCATTAACTGCGCCAGGTGAGAATTTAGAAGAAATTGTGGTGATTAAAATTGCAGACCGAGAGGTACCTAAAGAGAAGACACCTCAAAAGGAAGAACTCGATGATTATATAGGCTTGCCTGAATTACATAAACTTAAAAAAGTAGATTGGAAAAATTTGGAAAGTAATGGTATTGAGATGGGGTATGATATTGTAATGTGTCCAATTTCTGATGGTGATCAATTGCAAAAAATATATATAAATCTTGATAGTACGGTATTCCTAAATTATCGTTCTAAACTTAAAGGTGAGGAACAAATTTTAGCAGCTGAGAAAAAATATATCTCATCAGTATATTTTCATGCATTGTTTTTATATATGATTACAAAGAAAAAGAAATATTCAATTTTGCAGGAAAATGAGATGAAAAATGAGACTGTTGCTATAGATGAATATATAAAAGAGTTATTTAGTAATTGTTATTCTGAGTTTTTATTAAATTTTGGTATGGAGCAGTTAATTGGGGCTTTAGAAGATTGAGCTAATTTTTGGGTGCTTTTGTATGACGCAGCAAGTGGAAGCTCGCGTAAAATATATTGTCGTTTTGTGTAGTCTCTCTAGAAATCAAATTGGTCATTGAATCCAAACATAGAAACTCCGAAAATGTTAGATACTTTATCGACATTTTCGGAGTTCTTATAATATGGAGAGCGCTGATGCCTTATTTAAGTATACTATTCTAAAAGGTTAGGATTGAAATTTTTACTTTGCATTGGATCTATATGATATTCTCCACATTGATGTTTACACCAAAAGTGGGCAAGAGAGAGTATATATGGTTTCCATAATCTTGCTTGAGCATTTTTTACAGCAGACTTGTATTGTGGATCACATCTTAGCTCATTATATACTTTTTTCTCGACAAAATTGGACAATATAAAATCTATGCCAAGGACAATATCCATTGGAGGATATGAGATACGAGGAGCAGGCAATAGTAAGACATCACCAAGATTAACATTTTCCATTATTTGTCCCCCAAATGTCAAATGGAAATGAGGGTGAATATATTCAGCCTTGTCTGTATTATCATAATCTAAATGCCATGATGATTTAACATGTTTCCCATTTTCGTCATATCCTGAAATCTCAATAGAAAAAAAATAATCATTCAACAATAGAGTCATATCCTCTGATTGAATTTTCGGAATCGATACATTTAATACAATATTTAGCGAATGAACTTTCGGTTTTGTATTTCTGGGAACAGAGTTTATTCGCAATGAAAATTTTTCAATTTGAAAGAAATCCCCATGCTTTGCATTTGAAATTGCCTTTGCTACTGGAGAAATATCATTGCAAATCTTTTGTTTAGTGAGGAGTCTAGTGATATTCTGTATATCAGTCGAAATATTACCTTTCATAAGATTTATTTTTTGGGTCTGAATACAACCTTTAATTCTTCAAGATACTCTTTCTCAACATCTGCAACTTGCCCCCAATTTTCTATATTTTTCTTTTTTAAGGCAGCATCAATAGATACATATTCCGGTTCTTGCCAAGGATAAAGATTGTCCTGTCCCTGAATAATTAATCCATCAACAGGATCCAAGGGTCTATTATATCCTTTACAAATAGTCCAAAATTCATCACTAACAGACTTATCTATTCTTTGTGCAACCTCTAATTTATCAAAATTCAATTTTGCTCGTATTTGTTCAACTTTTTTACTGGCTGGTGTGGAACGGAGAGATAAATTTACTTCAATTTTTTCTGTCCACCATCTATCAACTAAATGCATCCACCATTTTGGCCATCCTTCATAAAATACTCCAGTATATTGAGCAGTCGAAAGACTTTGTTTTAAAAGTTCCCAATCCGGTGAGGAAGTTTTATCAATACCGAGTCTTGCAGCCAAAACATCTTCATTAATAAGTAATCCTTGTTTGTCTAATAATTCAGTAATAATGAAACGGGCCTGAACATGTACAGGACTACTCTGATAATCCTCTAATTCGCTTAAAAAACGGCTATCAATAAAAGAAATGTCACTATTCAACGATTCTTTGATGTCTTTCGTTTTTAGCAATTTTTTATAACCACTGGCTAATGTTAATAATTGAGGAGTGTAAATAGCAAAAGATTCACTATTGATGTTAGACTTATCTATACAAATATCAAATAAATCCTTTCCTGATTTTTCTAAAGCCAACGAAACTTTATCATTTGCAGAAAATAAGACTATAGGAAAACTTTTTAAAATCCCTTCTTTTTGTCTTGTTCGAATTTCCTGTGCAAGAGAAGTTCCTCTAAATTTGGCTCTGTGTCCATTGAGGTTTGGTAAGTCATCTAACTTTAAATCAAGAATTATTCCATCAATCTCATCTTCTTTATTCTTGATAGATTGCAGTTGTTCTTCCCATGAATCTTTATGTTGTTGAGATTCAATAGTTAATTTCTCATTTTCAAAACCTTGAATCTTATAATAAGATTCAGGATCATCGTCAATATAAATAAACTTAGTCATTATGATATAATATTTTTTGGTCTTGTGGTATTGTTATTCTAAAGCAGGTAGAATAATCATTATTTGGAGGTACGAGAGAAATAGAGCCTTTATATGACGTAATAATATCTTTTACGATCTTAAGTCCTAAGCCTGTCCCGACCAATTGTTCGTCGTTTGGAGCGTCATAACTTGCGGGAGTTGATGTAGAGAAAAAAGGATTAAAAATTCTATTTTTATTTTCTTCTGGTATCCCATCACCATTATCATGAAATTTTATAAATGTATTACCATCATCAATGCCTACTTCTACAAGAATACTTCCTTCCCTATTTGCTCGTTTAATAGCTTTTCGAGAATTTGTATAGAGATTATATAATATAGAACTCCATTCTGATTTATGCATAGGTATCGTCATTACATCAAAATCGAATTCTTCTATCTCAAAATTTATTCTGTTTTTGGATAAATCATTTTTGATTGTTTTATGAAATACATCTAAAATAGCTAATAGGTCTACTGGTTCCTTTTCTCTATTTGTATTTTGAGAAATTGTAGTACTAAAATATTTCGTATAACCAAATAGATTATCAAAATCCATTTTAATTCCATTAATTTGTTCTTGAGCATCTGTATTTAATCTTAATTGGTTCAGTTTACTAATATGACCATAAACAGAAGGTTGAAATTGTTTTATTTCGTGAGTAAATTCACCAATTGTTAAGCCAAGCCCAGCCAAAACACGCAACATTCCTGCTTCTTCTATTAAGTCTGCAAGTTTGTTAATTATCTCATGACCTGTTTTTGCATCATGATCTTTATTGGGATTATTTATTTCATGACCTCCACTTTTTACATGTTCATCCAAAATAGATTTTAAAGTCTCAAACATCTCTTGAGTTGTCTGATTCTTTTTTTCTGATTCTTGGGTCAAATCCTCTGCCTCTGATTCAAACTTGAATGTAGTTATTTTTTCTACAATTCTTCCTCTAGCTGCTGTTAATGATTTGTTAATGAAATCTGATAATTGTCTGAATGACTCATTTTCAATCAACCCTTCCCTACTAGCTGTCTCTTCAAAAATAGTACCGTTTGGATCTATAATTTCAACGAAACCAAATAGATTTTTATTACTTAACGGAACATTAACTCGCCCAGATTCACTACTCCATCTTCTGTCTATATTAGTCCAATCATCTGTTACCTCTCCATAAGGAAGAACTCTAAAACCATTTCGATAAAGCTTAACTCCACTTGCTGTCTTTGATAATTCCTGTATTTTATTTAAGTCTATATTTGAGATTCCATTTTTATAATATTGAGTTCTATTATAAATAAAATAATGTATCTTAAAATGGACATCAGATAATTGCATAAATTCCTTGTAATCTTCTGTATGTCTAATTTCTATAGTATCATTAAGATTAAGACTTTCACTTTTAACAGAAATAATACCACGATGCTTCTTATCGATAAATCCTTCAAATACAGCAAGAGATTTATCAAATATGGATATCTGCTCATTCAAAAAAGATTTTCTTTCACCATTTACAACTTGATAGAAGTTAACCTTAAATGATTTTTCATTTTGGACAGCTAAATTATTGGTTTTACTTCTTTCAGATAGATAGTCTGGTTGAAATAAATCTAAAACATACCTATAAATGCGCATTATTGCTGCATCAGTCCATTTCTCTCTAAGGTTGCGAATAATCAAAGTTGTTCCTTCTGTCTTTTTCTTGTCTATAATTTCAAGGGGAAAAGTTATAGAAGTTAAATCATTATCGATCAAATATTGATTCCAATCAATTGTTAGTTTTGTTGCAAAATCAACTGCTTGAGTTTGTGTAATGATTGTAAGCTGTTCTCCTAACCTTTGAGCTGCAAAACGACCAATACCTTTTTTACCAGCTTTAGTACGTTTAAATCTAAGAGATGTTGGATTATGTACTTTATCTGTTGAAGAAATTCTCATAAATCCATTAATAAGTTGCTCTTCAGTCATACCTATTCCATTATCGGAAATTATTAAAATTCCTCCCTTTTGGAATGGTTCTATAAAGTCAACATCTACTATTGTAGCATCAGCATCATATGAATTCTTTATCAATTCTGAGACTGCTGTTTCTGCGCGCCCAACTAATTCATATCCTAACCTCTGAATTAATCCTGCATCAACGGTAAAACCTATTTTCCGTATTTTTTTCAGTTCATCCATCTCTTTATTTTAGATAAAACAATTCGTACACATAATATCGTCACCAAGAATATCAACAAGGGTTGTTCCTTTATTATTTCCCTTATTTTCCTGTTGACGTCTGATTATATCAAGTTTTATTTGGCGGATACGTTCTGGTTTTATTAAGTCTGCAAGACTTTCATTCTGATTCCAGGTATATCCATCTTTTTCAAATTCCATTGCTTGTTTGTATAAGTCAGGATGTTGTTCATAAAGCCAAATCCATTCTATTTTTTGTTGGAAGAAACAGAAGTAACATCCAGAACGGCTACGACAATAAGTACCTTTCTCACCATCTACCTCAAATGGAATTTCTTCGTAATAGGCTGGAACACCCACTCCGCTATCTCGTAAGAGTTTAAAAATGTCCTCTTTTACTAGAATATCTGTATTATCAAGAAGCGGAAAATCTTCCAATTTACCTACAGGATATTCCGTTGTTTTCAAGAATTCAAATACTGCATGATTAAATAATTTTGTATCATAATCAAGTAGAGTATTCATTTTCTTTGAATAATAGAACTGTTTGGTTATTGGTCTTTTGACAGTTTCTATGATTTCTTTTTTTAGAAATCCATCAGGACAAAGTCTTTCATAGATAGACACTATTTGGTCTAAATTTTCCTTATGTAGAAACTTGTTAACGACATCAATACTCCAAATATTTTTTCTAAAGGGAAATATTGCTTGAATATTAGGATTATTAGAGATAAAACCATCTCTGTTTTCGTCACCGCGAATACCTACATAAGAAATGGCTAAATCATTTCCTACAAATTCTTCAAGTTTTTCGAGTTTCATTTTCTTTGTGCACCAACGCGATTGTGGAGAAGGTAAAAAGCCACCCATCGCTTTTAAGAAATGATGAAATGGTGTAGGTTCCGGACTTCCCTCTGCAGCTTTTAGTTTTTTTATCTTTCCCAAATAAGCTTCCAATTTATCTATAAGGGCATCAGTCTCTGCCAATTCACATCCTGTATCTGAATTGTAGTATTCAATATTCAGGTTGGGATACTTTTGCTTTAAGTAAATTGCAAGAGCAGCACTGTCCTTCCCGCCCGATATGCCTAATATATGTCTAATTTTCATTTGTTTATTTTTTTATTTAGTACAGCAAGAAGTGTACATACATCAATATTATTATCACCAGATAAAATCTGATTTATTTTTTCTTCAAGTTTCACAGCACGCAATTTATCTTTTTCTGGTAAAATATAAGTTTGCGTTCGTAAATTTATCCCTCTGTTTGTAACCATATCAAATGAGTATGCTTCATCTTTGTTTATATCATCAGTCTTACGAGAAATATCAGCATATTTTTCACATTCACGGAACAGATAAATTAAATCATCAACCAATTTATCTTCTTGTTCATCTCGTAAAGAATCCAATCGATGCTCTAAGACAGTGTAACAAATAGATTGATACCAAAGTGTTCTATTTTCATATTCAGTCATAACATGATGATAAAATTCCTTTTGCTTTTCTGTCAGTAAATAGACTTTAACACCACGTAGCTTTTTCTGTATCTCCGATACATATTCATTATACTCATAAGACTGTAATCCCAAACTATCTACCAGTCTTTCTTCTATTCTATCTAATAACTGAGTATAACAAGAACGTAATTCTCGAATTGCTTTTTGAATAATATTTCCGTATTCTTCAATGAAATTTTTTTGTTTCAAAGAAGAACTATCGTATCCCAATGCTTCTGGCAAATCTTCAAAGAATGCTTTTTCTGGATCTTTAGCTGTTGCTAGAATGTCTCTGAACCTTATAGTTGACTGGTGGGCGAATTTACGAGTATATTTTGAATAATCGTTCAACTGCTTATAGAAGAATAAAAATGGTTTTATTGTTTCAATAAACTTATCGCTCTTAATATTAAATTCGTCACCAAGATTGACAAAACGTCGATACTGGTTGAAAAAACTTAATTTTACTCCATCTACAGCAAAAGCTTTTATCTCAAAATCGGAAGGATGTTTTTGAAGCAATTCAAAAAACTCTATATTTACATTAGGCATATATGCTCCCATAGAAATACTATATAGAGCGTAATCCTGTCTTTTTATGAAAAGATACGTGGGGACCCAGAAATCGATAAATCCTTGCTTTAACTTATAAGGTTGAGAAGATAATATTTTGATAAATTCTGATATTTTTCTAGCCTTATGCACAGAGGTTTGCAAGAAATTCTCACTAGCAGTCCAAAGTGACATAAAATTGGGATCACTGGGAACATCCGAAAATTCTCCATTTACATGAAGCCCTGTATTTTTTAACAGTGAGAAATAGATGGTTTTCTCTGGGGGATATTTGTCTGCATCAAATCCCAAATTAATTTCTGTACTATGTTCGATAAGTGCTCGTAGGAAATTCTTACGAGCTGCAGAGATTGTTCCACTTAGCTTTTGTTTATTAAAAAGCTCATTGTTCATTATGGGTGTTTCGCTATATACTTTATCACAAACAGTAGAAAGCAAAACATTAAAATCCCTGTGAGAATTGACTTTCTGTTTTTCCCCTTTGAAAATCCATGTTACACGATTTTTATAGGCAAATAAATTGTCACTTATGGCTTTATTCAATAATATCTCTTCATACTCTTTCAACTTTGTAATTTCATTTACAGCTACTTGATCTCCTTTATCAATGAGCACTTTATCAAGAATATATTGATACTTTCTGATATTATGTAGGTGGTCTAATATTTCGTCCGTATTATTGAAAAATGCAAATATTAATGCATGTTTATTCTCCGCACTAAATTTCATAATCTGTCCCAGAGCATTTTTCTTTGAAGAAAAAATTAGTTCTATATAACCGTCTGTGTCTCCGGTTGGTACAATATCTAATGGCTCCTCAAGAATCTCATAATCAAAAAAACGAGGTGTTCCTCGATGATAATAATGGGCTTTTACTGGTGAAATTCGTTTGTTGAAGAACAAATTTAGGTCATCAATAAACACAATAGGCCTTGAAACGACAACTCCAGCTTTATCTATTTCTGCTTCTAGGTCCATATCTGTGCCTTGAAATAGCATAAGTCTTTGCTTATAACTAGCATACCTGATAATTTTAAACTGAATTAGTTTGTTAATTATAAGTTCTGCATTAGATATATTCATCGCCCAATAAGCGTATTCTGCCATTTGTTTTTGTGTCAATTTAAAACTGGCGATACTATATAGGTTTAAAAGTCCTATAGCTTTAATTATAGCTATAGCATCCTGCATTTGATTTTTAGATTCCCAATCTAATCCCTCAACACGCTCTATAGATACTTGCATAGAGCTCCAAGACATTGAATCAGCATTTGCATCTTTTAGATATGAGTAAAAATTGTATATAATATAGTCGTATACATTTTGCAAATTAAATGTAGAATTATTATGAGGTATAAAGTCTAAAAATGAATTAACTCCTTTAGAAAAAAGGAATGTGAATAATGACCGTTCATTCTGTCCATATCTTGTAATTGCAGATGTTATGGAGTAAGCTGAAAACATATCTAATGGATATAATTGTCGAGCTGTTACGTTAGAAATAGAATTTGATATAAACCCTGTCTCTTTTGCTAAATTATACAATTTATCAGTGTTATTTCCAATTGTTATTTCTTTTCTTTCTTGAATTTGTTTCGATGCAAGATATAAGATTTGTTCTATTGGTTCAACAAAAGTAATTTCTTTAAAACGTCCTTTTACTTTCGTCCACTCATTTTTTTGTGTTTCTGTTAATTCTTTTGCATACGAACTAAAATTCTGATGGAGGGTGGTCAATAAAAGTATTTGGTTAGACTGAACATTGACGAATTCTGCAAATTTTTGCATAAAGTATAATTCTTGTTCTGGATTATTTTTGGCTGCATGTTCCAGAACTTTACCAAATTCGTCTATGGCAATCAATAGAAACTTATTTTGTGCTTTAAGCTTGTTATGGTATTCTTTCAACTCATCAAGAATACTATTGTCATGTCCTTCTATTCTTAATTTTCTTCGAAGTAATGTTGATAATTCAGTATAATCACCTACTATGTTTAGAATCTCATAATCTTTTGTGAAAGAAAGATTTTGTGGATTAAACAATCTTTTTTGTTTATTGCTCTTATCTAGGTCCGCTTCAAAAGCAAGCAAAAAACTTGATTTTCCTGTTCCATAAGAACCTATAATTGTAAAAGCATGAATGCCAGATTGGAAATCATTTATTATGCTTTGAACGGCTCTTTGAGTATTAGGTGTTACTATATATTGTTCCTTTTCAAAAGAACTGTTCTCTATGTTGGCTGATAAATTAAATGTTTTCATAATAATCATTTAATACCGTAAATGGTTCAATTTCGTTTGTGAACTGCATTTGTCGAATGCCTGCTACATCACTATAAGTTACATGATTGGAATATCTTTCAGATATGAGTTTCAACATTTCAATAGTTTCTAAATCTGTCATACAAAATATCAATCCCAATGTTTGGAGAACATCATACGGAATTGTATTGTCCTCTCCTTTCATCTGTAGTAAACCATAAAAGAATATTTCAGGTGCTACTTGTCTTTTACCCTCAATATTAAAAAAATATTCTTTTTTATCTTCTTTATTCTCTTTATGCCTAATTAAATCAAGATCTATCAACAAAGATGAGAAATCTTCATTAGTATATGAATTCTTACGTGGTAAACAATAGTTTTGTAAAAGAACACCAACATCCTTTTTAACTGTGTTTGAGTTAAAGAAGTTCTCCTTGCCTTCTTCTCTCAATCTTCTTTGAATACTATCCACAACTTGGTTTCTCTCAAATTGTTTACGTTCTCTTTGGAAATCTATAAAAAACATTTGATATAATGATGCTTCCCCCGAAAATATAAGGGTAAAATGGAGCAGCCATAATGATGCTAAATCTTCTAAAAAACGATCACGACCATGCTCATCATTAAAAAGATATTCTCCCAATTGTGTCATTCCATTATTATCATATATCCCAAACACTTTAAGCCAGTACTTTATAGAAGATACCATATTTTTACCAACCCCTAAATCTACAACAGCATTAGGCGAATTGAAATCTTTTTCTTGTATTACAAAATCATATCCCTTTTTTAGCCATAAAGACTTGCAAGGAAATGATTCATGTCCTGAGAATGTATATTTTAAAGCCATATAATTCTATTATTTATTATATTAATTATTTCGTTAAAACTTTCACAGAATCTATATGTTTTTTGTTTAGTAATTTTTGCAACTCAACACTTAATAGTTTTGATATTTTGATTAATGTTTCTATGTCAGGCTGAGAAGTGTTAGTACACCACTTTGGATAGTAGAAGGATTCATTCCCAATTGTTCCGAAAGCCATTTATTGGTATATTTTTTCAATAAGCACTATTTTTATGCGATTTACATCTGACATTATTCAAAATATTTATCTGCATGCAAATATAATGATTTGTTTTCACCTTAAAGCATAAAGTGCCTCAATTTATTTGGGTATGAGGTTCTTGATTAGCATTCGTGGTAATTAGTTTTGATATTACTTGAAGTAAAGTTTTCTTTTATAAACATATATAAGTTAGTTGTTAATCAGATTATATCAATAGTTTATATAATATCTGAAAATAAAGGAGCTCTGAAGAGATACAGAGAATGTAGTCAGAATATCTATATACCTTATGGTTAAAACACATTGCATAGTGGTAATGTTTAATCTGGATTAAAAATTGATTGTTAATTGTATTTTGATATACTGATAAATAATATTTTTATTCTTTTTTCATCATCTTCCTCCACCTCTGAAACCCTCTTATCAAACTTTCTTCTTCCACTAATTCTACCATATTATAATGTTCAACGAAAGTTTCCATCGACTTTTTGAACATGATGCCATGGCAGTATTTGTTGTCTAGTAGAAATTCGTAAAGTTCGGCCTTCATTTCTACTTCCATTGCCTTTTCGATGATAAGTGCACTGTCATGACCTATATAATTATATACATTTGGATTTTTACCGTTTCTTGGGTGGGGGAGAGTGAAAGTGATATTTCCGGTTTCGTGCCATGAAATATTGGGAGGATGGGGAGTGGAGAGTTGGTGGAGGAAGTGGTAGATGGGGTGGGTGTCGAGGAGATGGATGGCAGAAAGTGCGGAGGAAGAACGGTCTGGGGGGAGGTCAAGGTGATTTTTGTAGCGTGTGTACATGTAAGCCGCTAGATAGGGCTTGATTTGAAAAGTAACTGTAACCATTGTTTTTTAGATTTGATTTGTAAAATAATTGCTGTTAGATTGTAATTTTTTGATATTGATATTCTTTTTCTTGTATTGAAAAACTTTGCTGAAAGTATATGATTGAATGAGCTAGGTAATTCGTTGTATAATAGAACTTTATATGTGCCTAAATTCCTTTAAAACCAACGGGCCGTTTCTTTAAAAGAAACGACCCGTTGCATACAGAGAAACGCCCTCTTCCTTTTAAAGGGAGAAGTTGTTTGGAAGTTAGGTTAATAAAACTATGCTTGTTGCTTTTGATTTATTGTTATAGGATGCAATTTATTTGATTAGAAATGTATTGAAATTTCGTATTTATATTGAATTTTGGCTTATATACATTCTGAATGTATATAAGCCAAATAGTATAAATGGAATAGTTGTTTTGAAACTATACCTTAAGAATAGTACAATAGAAAAAAGTTAATAAGAAGGTAAGCATTGAAGAACTTCTTGCTTTGATACAGAAAAATTGCGGTGAGCATTAAATCGTTTTAAGACTAGAATACCTACTTTACGTGTGCTGACCTCGTCAGGGAAGGGAATTGCTGTATCAATAGCCGGGATAGTGGGTTGGTATATCAAAACCTTCTGCTTCATGACAATTTGATACCCCCAACCATTTTCATATTGAAATATTTCCAGTTCAGCTTTCGGTTCTCCTTCATCCTCAATTACCATAATTGAGTGATGAAGAAGAATGATGGTTAGTAACGACAGTAAACTAATCCAGAGTATGCAGGTGCTGATTTTGATATTAATTATTTTCATAATTGTCATCGTCATATTCGTATGGATGAAGTTCCCATATGTCGTCAAAGCGGTAATTACTGCTTTTGCCTGTAACGATGAAACCTTTGTCACCATTAGAGAAGGAGGCGGTTGCTGTGCGTGGAGCACCTTTGAATTTGGCAACTTCTTCCCATAAATCATTAGTAGGAGAGTATTTCCAGGTATTGCTGCGTAAGTCAGGCGCTCCACCACAGGTTAGGTATGCTTGCTCGTCAATGACAAAGGCAACTCCGTAAATTCGTGTGATACTGTTATATTTATTGTCGTATGTTGCATCCGAGGTATCTGCGATGTCACGAAGTTGAATCCAACGCTTTTGAGAAGGATCATATTTCCAGAAATCTTTAACGTATTCACCATTATTGTATCCGGCACAAACATAAGCAATATTATTTATCACAAAGCAGGCAGCTCCCCGACGTTTACTTCCACCCAGGCTGACAATTTGTTCCCATGTATCAGTTTGCGGATCATAACAATAGAAATCTTTCAGATAGTTTCCGTCATAGCCGCTACCTAGATAACCTTTATCTGATAACCCAAATGCTGTGGCATCATTTCGCGCGCTACCCGGATAATCCTTTTTTGAACTCCATACATTCGTGCCCGGATTATATTCCCAGAAATCATTGTAGTAGTTTTTTCCGTCATAACCTGTTCCGAAGTATCCTTTGCCACCAACGGAAAATGCTGTGGATGAACTACGGGAAGTTCCCGGGAAAGAAGCTTTTTGTGTCCAAAAGTCGAGTTCCATATCATATTCCCATAGATCATTCAGGTGTTTTCTACCATCATAACCACCGGTGAGATACCCCTTGTTACCAATAGTGAAAGAGGTTGCTTCTCCACGTGCCAGGCCGTCAAAATCGGAAACACGATACCATTTACCCATTAAATCTTCATCCTCGTCATCGTTACTACAAGAAACTGTGATAACAGAGAACATTGTTAACAGAAGTGCTAATAAATTTTGATGTTTCATCATATTATACATTGTTATTATTTTATGGATACAAAAGAACAAGGCTTTCACGTGCTTGACAAATCGAATCGGTAAGCGTCCGGATTTATGCCGTAAATTGAGTATTTGAGAAGGTAAACGGCTTTGCTATATTTAATACATGTTTTGCCTTTGTTAATGGCATGTTGCCGGAAGATATGTATTGGTTGGCGGGATAAAATTGTATGAATGAATGCTTATTCCCTCTTTTGCCGCAAAAATAGAATATGCATAAATTGTTGATTGTTATTGGCTTTTGTTTAGTCACATTTTTAGGAGTGATATCGTGCTATGATGAGCACAATACTTTTGGGGACAGGTTGGTTGATTCGGATTTGCGCAATATAAGTATGGATACAAGTACCATTGTCATGACTGCTGTGCTGATAGATTCTTTGGAAACTTCCGGCAAACAGGTTGTTCTTGCGGGAAGATATGTGCATCCGGTATGGGGGAAGGTCTCTGCTGCCAGCTACATACCTTACGTGCGACCCCAATATTCGACAGAAGCGGATGTGACGGTAAAGTTTGACTCATTAATGTTGGTACTTTCCAGTAGTGGTGATTTTGTTGGTGATACGACTTTACAGCAACGATATTCTATTCATTTACTTACGGAGAAAATTATTCTGAATGACAATGGTTATTTGTATAATAATTCTTCATTTGCTTATGAATCCGAACCGATGGCCAGTTATTCTTTTATACCTAGACCTCATGTTACAGAGAAACTGGAAATACGTTTGCCTGATGAGTTAGGACAAGATTTGCTGACTCGTTTTCACAACCATGATGAGTCTGTTGCTATCAATCATTTTGAAGATTATTTTAAAGGGATTGTTATAATGCCTGATGAAAAGCAAAGTTATTCATTGCTGAGTTTTCAAGTTTCGGATTCATTGTCGGCTTTGGTATTGCATTATCATATTGAAGGGGGATATGAGAATCAACAGAAGCTGGTTTTCTCGCCGAATACAACTACGCAATTTAATCAGTTGATACATGAACGCCACGGTACTCCTATGGAACCTTATCCGTTGAAAAAGGTAGAGATACCTTCTGAAAAATTAGGAAATCGTGGAATATTGTTCAGTGGTATCGGCTGGTACACTCGTATTGAATTTCCTTATCTTAATAATATTATGGAACAGGGAGAGTATATACATATCGAAAAAGCCGGATTGAAAATATATCCTGAATATGGGACTTATTCGGGATATAATGCGTTGCCGGATAGTATCTTTCTATACATAGCAGATGAAAATAATGTAGTGACTGATGCTGTAAAAGACTATTTAGGAAAGCAAGTACAGGGTGGAAAGCTGGTGAAGGATGATTTGTTTCTCGGAAATACATATTACTATTTTGATGTCACCAAGTTTATGAAAGATGAGTTGGGAACTTCAGGTAAATATAAACATAATCTTCAGTTGGTATTTAATAGTGATGATTATACCAAGACATTGAAGAACCTGACTTTCGGTGACCCCAATGGGCAGCATCCTATTATTTTACAACTAAATTATAAAATATATGAAAGCTATTAACTGCATAATCTTTCTTTTGTTGGTTACGCTAAAATCACAGGCACAGAACGTTATGACTTCATCTCCTTATTCTATGTTTGGTATCGGAGAATTGGAATCCGGACTTTACGGACAAAATGCAGCTATGGGTGGTGTTTCCTACGGGATGCGAAATAATACACTGATTAATATTGAGAACCCGGCAGGATTGACAGGGCTGGAGAGTAAACGGCTGCTGACGGAACTTTCCATATTTCTAAAAAATGAATCGTATACTTCCGGGGGAAGTTCGAATCAGGCTTTTACAGGAAGTTTTTCTGCTTTAATGTTGGGAGGCCGGGTGATTCCGCGGTGGTATACGGCAGTCAGTCTGACTCCTTATAGTTCGGTAGGTTATTATTTTCAGTCTTCCCAGCCGGTAGAAGGAAATCCTCATGAAAATTATGATGCTGCCTTTACAGGAAGTGGGGGAATTTCAAAAGTTACTTGGTCTAATGCTTATCTCCTGTCTCAACATTGGTCGTTGGGGATGAATATCAGTTATTTGTTTGGTAACATTGTGTTATCTGAGCAACAAAGTGACTTGATTGTTGATAGGAAGATGCATGCACGATCACTTTATGCTAATTTAGGTGTTCAGTATCACCGTACATTGAACCATGATTTGTCTTACACATTAGGAGCGGTTTATGGTTATCGGCAAAAACTTGATATTACTAATGCTAAATATATAGTAAATGGCAACGCATATGAAAAGAAGAAACAAAGAAGTCAAAAACAAAGTTTGCCTCAATATTTTGGCATAGGTGGATGTCTACAATATAAGAAATGGACGTATGCTTTAGATTATGCTTTTCAGCAATATAGCTCTTTGACATCGACGGACAGTCGAATTGAATTCAGGGATGTAAATGAATGTCGCATCGGAGTATGTTATTTTCCCAATGGTTATTCTTCAGATAGCTTCTGGAAGCAAGTAGCCTATAAGACGGGAATTAATATTTCCAGTTCGTATATGACGATTAATGGAAACACGGGATTTTCTTTGCGATTTAATGCAGGACTGAGTTTGCCTGTATTTAGAGGAAGAATAGATACCAGCATTTTTTATGACCGTATGCAACTGAAAAAAGGTACGTTAAATCGGGATGTGATAGGTGCTACTGTTTCTTTTACATTAGGTGAGATATTCTATCACAGTAAACTCAAATAATAGAAATAAATGAATGGGTGGGGTGCAATATAAAGCTTAATTTTCCGTTTACTCATAAAATGTGGGCGTTTTACCGCCTGTTTTATCCGTTTCACCGGACTGCTTGCCGGAAAGTGAATAGATTGATTATTTTTGTAGATTAAAAAATAAAAGAGCTTATGCTGCGATCAACAAGAAATGAATTTCTTATTGGATTCACCCTATCGGTGATTCTTTCTCTTTTCGCCAATTTTGCATTGTTGATACGCCGTTATGATCTGATGATGAATTCGAAATTGCCTGGTTCTTCTTATGCGATAGAGAAATATGAATTGTGGTTTTCTGTCTTATGGTTTTTCTTTCTCTCTTTTGTATTGTTTGTTCTTTATAGATGGACATACAGATGGAGTGATAAGGTGTTTCAACATAAAGAAGTGAAGACGATAGGACTTGCAATGGGAAGTATTTTTATTGTTGCTTTAGGGCTGTACAGGGCATATCCTGTTATAAATACGGCTATAATGGGAAAGGTATGTAATGTATCTGTTCTTCACGATTGTGCAGAGCGTTCAATTATGATAACAGAGGTTTCGGGAAAGACGCTTGATACAGTTTCTGGTTCTGTACTGGAACCGGATAAGGTTCGGGTAGGGGTGAATACTGTGTTTTCAACAGCTTATTCGAATCCTTTATTGATAGAGCATATTTTTGTATTGTTGACTATTATGTTAAGTATGCTGTTACTTCACTTGCTTGATAAAAAGCAGGAAATGAAATTAGAGTATGAGAAGATAAAAGTAGAGAAACTGCAAAACTCATATAATGCACTGATGGGACAAATCAACCCGCATTTCTTTTTCAATTCGTTGAATGGGCTTAATTCATTAATTCGTATGGGAGAGCAGGAAAAGACACTTGAGTATCTGAATGGATTATCTAATGTTTTCCGGTATATTCTGCAAAGTAATCATAAGACATTGGTAACTCTTGATGAAGAATTGCAATTTATTAAGGCGTATACTTATTTACTTAGTGTGCGATATGAGAATAAGTTGTTTTTCTCAATTCGGATAGCTGATATTTGCTTACAGAAGCGTTTACCCATCCTAAGTTTGCTTCCATTGATTGAAAATGTGGTTAAGCACAATGTTATTAGCATGCAACATCCTTTACAGATTGAGATTTATACAACTTCAGAAGATTTATTAGCCGTTTCAAATTTTATTCAACCCAAAATGGAAGAGTGTGTTTGTAATGGGATTGGATTAAAGAATCTTCAGGGACGTTATCTGATGTTGGTTGGCAAGAATATACAGATAGATAATTCTAATGGATACTTTGTGGTTTCTCTGCCTTTATTAAATACACCGGAGTGAATATGAAAGCAATAATTATTGAAGATGAAACAGCAGCAGTAAACAGTTTGAAAGCTGTTTTGCAACAAAATTCGGTCACGGAGATTGAAGTGATTGCTGAACTGGAAAGTATTGAAGAAAGTGTGGAGTGGTTCAGATGTTCATCGCAACCGGATATTATTTTCATGGATATTCATTTGGCGGACGGACTGGCTTTTAAAATTTTTGAGCAAGTGGAAATTGCTGCTCCTGTAGTATTTACAACTGCTTATGATGAGTATGCTTTACAGGCTTTTCAGGTGACCAGCATTGATTATTTGTTGAAACCTGTTACACTCAATACATTAGAACATGCTTTGAATAAGTTTTTCCTTTTCAATCCGGCGGAACGAGAGGAGCATATTCGACAAACTAATTCTGCTATTAAAAATCGTAATGAGGTAAAAAAGTTGCTGATAATGCTTGCTGATAAGTTCTATCCGCTTTCGGTAGATGATATTTATTATTTTTATACTACTCGGGAGAAAGTTACTGCCTATACCTTTGACGGTAAAAAACATCCTGTAGACCGTACACTGGATACACTTGGTGAACAACTGGATAAACGGCTTTTCTTTCGTGCTAATCGTCAATTTATTATATCCCGTAAATCAATTAAAGATGTAAATCTTTGGTTGGGCAACCGACTTTCTGTAAACTTACTATTGCCTGTTCCGGAGCGTATTATAATAAGTAAGGTAAAGACTCCGGTATTCAAAAAGTGGCTTATGCAGGAAGATAATTGAATCTGTTCACCTTTGCTTATTGTACGTCTCACTTGCGAAGAATCCCTGTTTGCCGGAGTTTAACTTTAGTTTGCTAATGTTTCCCTTTAATTTGTAACAGATAATAAGAACAAATTAAACGAGATGTTATGCTGAAATGTATCACTTTGGACGGCGATGTTTCTACGCTCAATGATTTGATGGAGTATTTAGAAAAGATTGACCGCACTTTGGCGGAAGTCAATGAGTTGTTAGCTAACAAGCGGGCTGAACAAGCTGTTTATCTTCGTGAAGGCTCCAAGATTGTGCGTCTTAATCAAGAGGATATTTTATATTTGGAAGGGTACGGTGGTGATTATGTTAAAGTACACCGTATAGAAGGAAAACCTATTCTTTCACAAGTGAGTCTGAAACGTTTTGAAGAATGTCTTGGAGAGAATTTTTGTCGTGTACATCGCTCTTATATCATTTCACTGTCTCATATAAATTATATTGAACGGAAAAGAATCCGTATCGAAGGTACTTTGATTCCGGTCAGTGATTCTTATCTACCTATGTTAATGAGCAGACTGCGCATACAAATATAGATTGATTTAATAGGTTATGTAGTATGAATTATAAATATTTTTGATGTATCACATTTAAAAAAACAATCTTATGAATTACGAAATGAAATCTTTAAAAACAGGGATGAAGAACGCTATTTTATGGCTGTCCCTAGTTCTTCTTTTAGTGATGGTAGCTTATTCTTCTGGTAAAGCACAGAATTGTGTTGATAAGACAAGTGTTAATACTATTATTATGTCGGGTATGAAAAATGATACGGTTATTATTTCTCAAATAAAAACTGATTCTTTACATAATAACGGTTCTTGTTGTTCGAATAATATGCAGGTTGTATTTACCTACCTTGGAAAGCATATTGATTATCTGCCCAAAGCGATTGATAACAAAGTAGAAGGGGATATAATAGTTGGTTTTACCATGACTAAAAATGGCGAGGTGGCGAATGGTAGGATTATCAAAGGTCTTTATTCTGATTTGAATGAAGAAGTGCTTCGGGTTATAAAAGAAATTCCCAAATGTGTGCCTATAAAAGAGGATATGGATTATAGGGTTACTATGAACTTTAATTTGTCAGATGGGACTTTGGTCTTTAAGCCGAAAATGTCTATTATCGGAGTAGAAACAAGTAATGCGAAACTTTCTGTTAAAAGAATGGATGGGAAAAATTATGGTTCTATGATTGTTTATGGAGAACCTGGTGTGGGAGAGGATTCTGTTGTTATAAAGACGATGTCTGTTAGAGTCAGTGATATGGATAATAGTATAATAACCATTGATAAAAAGAATAAGTAGTTAAAGCGTGAATATTCATATTCGAATATTCCTTTAAGAAATATCATACTAATAATATATTGGAGAAATAAACTTATCTTGGTGTATCATAATATATCAAGGCGGTTTATTTCTCTAATATTGTCTATATACTTTTGATTTATTATTTGTTTTTGTTTGTTCCCTAGCTTCCTTCCTTGTCGCTTTTTTCTTCTTATTTGGTAGTTTTTAGACTTAAAAATATTGTTCAGACTGCTTGTAGAGCCGACAAATACTTGTCGTTTCATGTCCGATGAATATACTGCATCTTTGCATCGTTAACGTTAGCGAAGAAGTAATTAAAACAGTAATTCATTAAAAAAAGAAAGGACAAAAATTATGGCAATTAGGTTTAGAAGAGTTCAACGTTTGTGTGATCCTACAAACAAAGAGGCAGGAAAGAAAGTGTATCCGGTGATTTCTTATCAGTATGATACGAGTGCAACATTAGATGAGTTTGCAAAAGATATTTCGTCCACTTCCGGTGTAAGTGAAGGTGAAACGATTAGTGTATTGAAAGATTTTCGTACCCTGTTGCGTAAAACTTTGCTTTCGGGACGTTCGGTGAATATTAAGGGATTAGGGTATTTCTTCCTCTCTGCGCAGAGCAAGGGAACAGAGAAAGCTGAAGACTTTACTATCGCCAATATTTCAGGGCTTCGTGTTTGTTTTCGTGCCAATTCGGACATTCGTCTATTTACGGGAACGACTACCCGTTCGGATGGATTGAAGTTCAAGGATTTGGATCATATTAATGATTCGGGTAGCATTGGTGACGGTTCTGATGATGGGGGTGAAACTCCGGATCCGGATGGTGGTTCGGGTGGTAATGGTGAAGCACCGGATCCGGCGGCTTGATTCATAGATCGTTGAGAACTGTCTGGTTTGTATGGAATGGGGCTTCGGCCTCATTCTTTCTTTATAACTACGTAAAAATATAAATATGCAAATAACTACAATCCTTGCTTTTTTTACCGCTATGGGTGGTTTGGAAGCTGTGAAATGGTTAGTGAGGTATATCACTTGCCGTAAGACGGATGCACGGAAAGAGGAAGCGTCCGTGAACAGTATGGAAGAAGAAAATCGCCGTAAAAAGGTGGACTGGCTGGAAGAACGGCTGACTCAACGTGACGAGAAGATAGACGGGCTTTATATTGAACTTCGCAAGGAGCAGGAAGAGAAGATTGACTGGATACATAAATGTCATGAAGTGGAGTTGATACAGAAGGAGTCGGAAGTGAAGAAGTGTGAGATTAGAGGGTGCGTGAAGCGTATGCCACCTTCGGATTATTAACTGGTGCGTTTGAACTAATAATGAATTATCATGAGAAATATAGATTCTATCATAGTACATTGTTCGGCTACGAAAGCCGGGCAGGATTTTACAGCTGCGGATATTGACTGTTGGCACCGGGAACGTGGGTTCAACGGTATCGGGTATCACTATGTGGTCCGTTTGGATGGGAAATTGGAAAAGGGGCGGGATGTTTCTCTGGCTGGTGCTCATTGTAAAGGTTGGAATAAACGAAGTATCGGGATATGTTATATCGGCGGATTGGATGAGAACGGGCGTCCGGCAGATACCCGGACGAATGCTCAAAAACGGGTGCTTTATCAGATTATTATGGATTTGCAGCGGGAATATAATATTCTCCAAGTGTTGGGACATCGGGATACTTCACCGGATTTGAATGGGGACGGAGTGATTGAACCTTATGAATATGTGAAGGCTTGTCCCTGTTTTGATGTAAGGGCGTTTCTGAGGAATGGGCGAGAATTGCTGTTTGTGTTGCTGGTGGCCTTAGTTGTGCCGGTGTTGTTGTCGGGATGTAGGAGTAAGAAAGAGGTGATAAATAGGGAGAGTGAAGTTAGGGTTGATTCAAGTTTAAATAGTAGCTCCGGGAAAAGTCTTGTTAAAAATGAGGTTGCTTTGGAAAAGGATTCGGAGGTGGTAGAGGAGCATATCGAACAGGTGGTGTTTGTGTTTCCTGTGGATACGCTTGGGTTGAAGGCTGGGAGGGTGGTGAAGACTGTGGTGGATAGGAAAAACGTTAATGAGAAACAACTTCTTCAAGAAGTGAATTCACAGTCTGTGAGCTTATCGGATATGAGTGCTAAGACAGAGATTCATAAAACGGGAGTTGAGAAAACTACTAATAGGATAATCGGAAGTGGGTATTGGTACGGGATTATTTTGCTGGTTTTAGTTATTGTGTGTTGGATTTATAGATCGATGAAAAAGGCTATCTGATTCCTTATCAGGCAGACGGGAGTGAATTAGTAAAAGTAGGGGTAGAATTCAGTGCAGAAAAAAGGAATATAGACCGGTGGTTATATTAGCTCGATAACCATGTTGTTAAAGGAGTTACGGAGCCGTTTGAGATTGTTCAAGCGGCTCTTGTTTTGCGGGTAGTTCTTCTTATCGTTTGTTTTAAATCCAAATCATAATCTCTATTTCTTTATCAGTTGTGATCTTTTCCTTTTTTCTGATTTCCGCTTTGAGAGGAAGTAAATAAGTATCAAGTTTGGTGTCAAACCAGATTGCGGTTTCCCATTGGGTATTGCCGATTTTGGCCGTCATCTTCAACCGTCCCCAGCCTTCCTCTAAGAATCCGAGATTCTCTCTTATTTCTTTGGACATCTCTTTCGGCAGGCAGGCTATGTGCCAACCGCCCGTTCCAACAGTCGATGAGTAGTTCCATACTTTTGCGGTAAACTCGTATTTCATTCCTTTATTTTTCATTGTACAAAAATAGGTAATAATAGGAGATTGGTTGTTCTTTTTCTCTCAATTAATTTTCGATGTTATATTCTATTACAGGAATCGACAACCGGGTGAAGAAACAGAATAAGTCAAAGTTAGCTTGTGCATAGCCCTTGTGGCTGCCACATAAAGCATACTTTTATCAATATTGGAATGATAGTTCTTATCATCTGTTTGCGGAATGATTACTTCGTCAAATTCCAGTCCTTTCGCCATATGGGCGGAAGTGATGATAATCCCTTTCACATAAGCAGAACTTTGATTTGATAAAAGTGAGATGTCGTTTGCATATATCTGGAACTTTTGAACAAGTTCTTTTGCTTGGGATTCTGTTTTGCAGATGATCCCTAATGAGGTATAATGGGAGTTCCTGAAGGAGTTTACTAAATCCGCAATACCTTGGATTTCCTCTTCTGTATTTTTGAATGGAAGAATCTTGGGGTGTTCCCCATGTCTTATAATCGGTTCTAATTCATTGTTCGGTTGAATTTTTTGTGCAAAACTGGTGATCTCAAAAGTAGAACGATAGCTTTTGCAAAGTTTCATTATTTCTCCTGTTGCAAATGCTTTCTGAATCATATCGGCAGTGGAAGAACCATAAGGATTGACGGATTGGGAAGTGTCTCCAAGAATTGTTTTTCGACACGGATAAAGTTTTTGAATCACTTTGTATTGTATGGGAGAATAGTCTTGCATTTCGTCTATCAGAAGGTGTTTGACGTAAGATTGGGCGTTATTCCCATTTAATGCGATATGCAGATAAGCCAAAGGGGCTAAGTCCGCATACTCTAGTATGCGGTTTTTGCGTGTCTTGAACATCTCCGGTTTTCCGATCCAGTCAAAAAAATCTTTATAGATTTGGAGATCGTTATTTCCCGCGAACATCTTTTTTATCTCTTTCTTTAGTTGGTTTTTCTCCGGAGTGCTAACTGTGAGATTATATTGTAGTTGCATCATTTCCAGAATGTAATCTGTCATAGTCTCAAATCGTTGACGTATGGGATAGCGGTGGAATCGTTTGAGCTGTTCGTTAATAAATTCGGCAGGAACGGTGATATATTTGGTGAGTTTTACGTCTGTTGCTTTGAAATAGTTGTTTTCCATGTAAAGGATGAATTTGTCAAGTAGTGATATAAACTCGAAGGAGGCTTTGTATTGAATCCGTTCGATAAAGTCGGGTGTCGGGTTTTCTAATAGTTCCGTCACCTGTTCGAAGAAATTCTGGTGTTTATATTTGTTGTCAATTACATCCGACAGAATTTGCTCCATGCTGGTTTCGGGAACGGTTTCTTCGCCAAGTTCCGGAAGTACATTAGAAATGTAATCGGCAAATACTTTATTGGGGGAGATGATTAATATGTCTTTGGAAGAAATCTGTCCTTTCTGTGCATAAAGCAGGTAGGCAATACGATGGAGAGCGATAGAGGTTTTTCCTGAACCGGCAACACCTTGTATAATAAGTACAGAAGCGTTTTCATTACGGATGATCTGATTCTGTTCCCTCTGAATTGTCGTGACGATATTTTTCATTTTGTTGTCGGCATTGGAACATAGTTCTTTTTGCAGAATATCGTCATGAACAGTTACGGAACTTTCAATCATGTACTCCATTTTTCCTTTGCGAATACGATATTGGCGTTTGAGTGAGATCGTCCCGTTAATTTTGCCTGCCGGGGAGGAGTAGAACGCCTCGCCTAATTCATGATCGTAGAACATGCTTGAAATAGGAGCTCGCCAATCGTAAATCAGATTCTTTTTTTGATTGAGGTCATAGAAAGTATGTATTCCTATATAGATCGGACTAACTTGGCTTTTGTCTTTCTTTTCCTGAAAGTCGATTCGTCCGAAATAGGGGATATCCAGTATTTTGCTTAGTCGCCTGCGTTTGTCAATTACATTTTCGCCTAATGCAAAATGATTTAAGATGCTTTCGCGCATGGAACGGATTTCGTGCGGATCGATATCTTTGTTCGACCATAGATAATCCTTGTACTCCTGCAGGGTGTCTATATGCTCTTTGACGGAAGTACTGGTAGTGTTAATCGTATCATGGATAGTGGTTATGACTTGCTGTAAATACTCTTTTTCCTGTTTCTCTGTTTGATTGAATATCATAATCTCTTTTTAGTTGTATGGTGAAGAATTGAAATTGCAGGCAAAGTTAGCTCAACCCATTTAGGGATTAAATAGTTATTTATAGCTATATATGTATCCTTTTTCCTATTTTTGCATACTTATTTAATAAGGAAAAAGATGAATATTCTTGAATTGGCAAAACGTAACCAGCAGAGAGCTTGGGAGATTATAGAGGATACCCGTATTGTTCGGATATGGGAGGGGATGGGTGCCAAAGTGAATCTGGTAGGTTCGTTGCGTACAGGATTATTGATGAAACATCGGGATATTGATTTTCATATTTATACTTCCCCTTTGGATTTGTCTGCCAGCTTTCGGGCGATGGCTGAATTGGCGGAAAATACGTCCGTAAAGAAGATTGAATATACGAATTTATTACATACAGCAGAAGCGTGTATAGAGTGGCATGCATGGTATCAGGATATGGAAGGAGAACTCTGGCAAATGGATATGATTCATATCCAAGAAGGCTCTCGTTATGATGGCTATTTTGAAAGGGTGGCCGAACGCATTTCTGCGGTATTGACAGATGAAATGAGACTGGCTATCCTGAAATTAAAATACGAAACGCCTGATACGGAAAAAATTATGGGAGTGGAGTATTATCAAGCTGTGATTCAGGATGGTGTACGTAGTTATCCGGAATTTGAGGAATGGAGAAGATTGCACCCGGTGGTGGGTGTGGTGGAATGGGTGCCTTAGACAGACTGGTAGCTTCAGGAAAAGGCGTATGGGTTAATTAACTTAGTAGTCCGGTTTCCTGTCCCAAACGAATGGCTTCGATAGAATTTTGCACACCTAATTTGCGTAACAGGTTCTGCCGGTGAATATTGACAGTGTGAATACTGATACATAGCTTGTCTGCAATCTCTTTACTTAACAACCCTTTTTGAATAAGCCGTAATATCTCTATTTCCCGATTAGTGAGGTTGAGCGAAGAAGGCATTAGCAAAGAGGAAGGAGAGAAGAATTCCCCGTTCTTCAGATTTAGGACAGTGCAGTCTACTGTTTCGGAATGTTTTTGGTTGGGTGAAATATCCATATTGCCTATTACGAGCCATGCTTTGCCGTTACGGTCTTGTTCCAAAACTTGATGTCGGCTAGTGACACGTATATATTGCTGCTTGGCATTGAGTATACGGAAACTGTAAATGTTGGAATAGTCGTTTCGCTGTTCGAGAGGCAGACTGTAAATGAACTGGCTTGACGTGACCTGTAATGCTGCCAGTTGCGCACGGTCGTCCGGATGGATACGTGATTCTAAATAATCTCCCTGCTTTTCCAAAGTTTCTATCTTGTGACTGTCATACCCCAGTAAATCAACGAAATTCGAGGATGCATACGTGTAATTGCATTTGTAAACATCGACAACAAATGTGCAGTTGTGACAGATTTTTGAAAGTTGGTGAAGTATGGATTTATCCCGTTCCCACACAGCGTAATCAATATCGGTAGCAGACAAGCATTGCTTTGCCCACATTTCTTCCCGAGTGATATTGTTTGATTTATTCATAGCGAATGTTTTTGGGTACTGATAATCTGTTTTGAGAAATCGTTTATTTACCAATCAATTTCTTCTATTCCCTTGCTATGCAAGAAAGCATTGGCTTTACTGAAGTGTTTACAACCGAAGAAACCATATTCGGCAGAGCGGGGAGAGGGATGAACAGTGGTTAGTACCAGATGTTTGTTGGTATCTATCAAAGATCGTTTCTCTTTCGCATAACTTCCCCAAAGCATAAATATCAAATTCTCCCGTTTTTCACTTAGTTTCCTGATAACTGCGTCTGTGAAGATTTCCCAACCCATATTTCGATGAGAACCGGTTTCGTGCGCACGTACAGTAAGAACTGAGTTTAGCGGGAATACACCTTGAGCTACCCAACGATCCAAATTACCAGAAGTTGGAATTGGCTTTCCCAAATCTTGGTGTATTTCTTTGAAGATGTTGCTTAGTGAACCTGGGATAGCTACTCCATCAGGCACAGAAAAACAGACTCCATAATATTGTCCGGGATTGGGATAGGGGTCTTGTCCAAGGATAACTACTTTTACCTTTTCGAAGGGACAGGAATTGAATATATGAAAAATCTGATGTCCGAGAGGGAGGACGTGTGCCCGTTTGTATTCATCTTTGACGAATGTAACCAACTTTTCGAAGTATGGTTTGTCAAATTCTTCTTGTAATTGTTGTTTCCAACTTGGTTCTATTCTGACATCCATAAAGTGGGACTTGATAATTTATGTAATGGCAAAAGTAGATATATTACAAGAGAATATCAAGAATGATAGGCAAAATTGTGTATCTCGCCGATTTAGGATGAATTGTGTGCTAATAAATGATAATTATCGTCTTTCTTCCGAAAAAGAACGGGTATAAATGTATTATTCTGATTTATTGTGTTACCTTTGTACCAAGAGTTTGAGTTACGAATCATTATCGTATAGTTCTTCTTTATAATATTTTATTAGCAAGCAGTCCTTGTCTTTAATTATCCTCCTCACTCCAAATTAGTATTTATTTTAATAAAATTTTAAATGAACATTTACATTTCAGGTTTAAGCTATGGCACTAATGATGCTGACTTAACAAATTTATTTGCAGAGTTTGGAGAAGTTTCTTCAGCTAAAGTAATTTTTGACAGAGAAACTGGTAGATCCAGAGGATTTGCTTTCGTAGAAATGCCGAATGATACAGAAGGACAAAAAGCAATTGACGAACTGAATGGAGTTGAATACGACCAGAAAGTTATTTCAGTAAGCGTGGCACGTCCTCGTACTGAAAGACCGTCTAACGGTGGTGGCCGTGGTGGTTATAATAACTCTAGAAGATATTAATATCCGAATAAAAGCAGAAGATATTATCTTCTGCTTTTATTTAATAAGTTATTTCCGTTTCATGATTCAACGGAGGAATCTTCTGATTGACACAGGGGAAGACAAAAAATCATATTACATTTAAGTTCTGCTAATTCTGGCTCTTTTTCTGTGCAATATCAGGAATATCTACTCCTGCACTTTCCATTCTGAAAATAGATTTATTAGACTTTTTTGTAATACACAATACTCTTGAAGAAGTCAGGAGTAAAGGTTTAATAAATTACACCCAACAAGGCAAATAGTCAATGACAGGGCCAATCTTGAGCGCTTGAATAAAGTGTGCTCACACTGTTTATCTTGTTCAATTGCTCTAAAGCAAAATAAAACATATGAAATCATTCTTTATAGGAAATATTGAGATAAAAACACCTGTAATACAAGGTGGAATGGGAGTAGGTATCTCGCTCTCGGGTTTGGCTTCGGCAGTAGCAAACGAAGGAGGAGTAGGCGTTATATCATGCGCAGGTTTAGGTTTGTTATACCCCAAAGGGAAAGGTACTTATCCTGAAAAATGTATTAACGGGCTGAAAGAGGAAATCCGGAAAGCACGTGCGAAAACAAAAGGTATTATTGGCGTAAACGTCATGGTTGCTTTATCGAATTATGCGGATATGGTGCGCACCGCAATCGAGGAAAAGATTGATGTGGTATTTTCCGGTGCCGGGCTTCCACTTGACCTGCCTTCATATCTGACTCCAGAGAGTACAACCAAGCTAGTGTCTATTGTATCTTCTTCACGAGCAGCCAAAATCATCTGCGATAAATGGCAGAAGAACTATAATTATCTGCCCGATGCAATCGTGGTGGAGGGGCCTAAAGCCGGTGGACATTTAGGATTCAAAAAAGAACAATTACAGGATCAGCATTATGCTTTGGAAACTTTGATTCCGGAAGTGGTAATGATTGCATCCAGCTATAAAGAACAGAAACAGATTCCGGTGATTGCCGCCGGCGGCATTTCGACGGGTGAAGATATTGCACATTTTATGGGACTGGGAGCTGCAGGGGTACAAATGGGAAGTATATTTGTTACCACCCAGGAATGTGACGCGTCCGAGACGTTCAAGGAAGTATATATTCACTCCAAGTCCGAAGATGTTCTTATTATTGAAAGTCCTGTGGGAATGCCAGGACGAGCTATTGACGGGGAATTTATTCACAATGTGAATAGTGGACTGGAGAGGCCTAAGAGTTGCTCATTCCATTGTATCAAAACATGTGATTATACAAAAAGCCCTTATTGCATTATTAAGGCTTTATATAATGCAGCCAAAGGAAATATGAAAAAAGGCTATGCTTTTGCCGGTAGCAATGCTTTTCTCGCTGAAAAAATCAGTAGTGTAAAAGAAGTAATGAGTACACTGGAGCGCGAGTTTTTCTTGGCAACCCATAAACTGGCTTAACCTACGGGATTTTCATTCCCATGATGGAGTTTGTCAGTCCCTTTACAATATAAATTAATAGCTGTTTTGATACAGCAAAAACAACAATTATGACATTTAAAGAATTAAATATAACCGAACCGATTTTAAAAGCTATTGAAGAAAAAGGATATGCAGTGCCCACTCCCATTCAGGGAGAGGCAATTCCGGCTGCATTAGCAAAAAGAGATATATTAGGCTGTGCGCAAACGGGAACAGGTAAAACTGCTTCGTTTGCTATTCCCATTATACAACATTTGCAAATGAATAAAGAGGCAGCCAAGTGCCGGGGGATTAAAGCGTTGATTTTGACGCCCACCCGTGAACTTGCCTTGCAAATAAGTGAATGCATTAATGATTATGCCAAATATACCCAAGTGCGGCATGGGGTTATTTTTGGCGGAGTAAATCAACGTCCTCAAGTTGACATGTTACACAAAGGAATTGATATCCTGGTTGCTACACCGGGACGTTTGCTTGACTTGATGAATCAGGGACATATCCATCTGGATAAGATACAATATTTTGTACTTGATGAAGCAGACCGTATGCTTGATATGGGATTTATTCATGATATCAAGCGGATATTACCAAAACTTCCGAAAGAAAAACAGACTTTATTCTTCTCCGCTACAATGCCTGATACAATTATTTCTTTAACGAATTCTTTGTTGAAGAATCCTGTACGAATCAGCATAACTCCGAAATCATCGACTGTGGATGCTATTGAACAGATGGTTTATTTCGTAGAGAAAAAGGAAAAGAGTCTTTTACTGGTTTCGATTTTGCAAAAATCAGAAGATCAGTCGGTGTTGGTATTTTCACGTACGAAGCATAATGCTGATAAGATCGTAAAGATACTGGGCAAGGCGGGAATTGGTAGCCAGGCGATTCATGGAAATAAAAGTCAGGCAGCGCGGCAGTTGGCTTTGGGCAATTTCAAGTCGGGTAAAACACGTGTGATGGTGGCTACTGATATTGCAGCCAGAGGTATCGATATTAACGAACTTCCTTTAGTTATCAACTATGATCTTCCTGATGTGCCGGAAACGTATGTGCATCGTATCGGACGTACCGGAAGAGCCGGGAATACAGGGACAGCACTGACATTCTGCTCGCAGGAAGAGCGTAAACTCGTTAATGATATTCAGAAACTGACGGGTAAGAAGCTGAATAAAGCTAGTTATACTATTTGAAATCAACAAATAACAATCTCTTTAAAATTAATATAAAACTAAATATAAATTCTATGGCAAAATCCATGACAGTTGGTAAACGTGAAAATGAAAAGAAAAGACTCGCTAAACGAGAAGAAAAACTGAAAAAGAAAGAAAGCAAGAAATTATCAGGCAGCTCAAATAGCTTTGAGGATATGATTGCCTATGTAGATGAGAACGGAATGATAACTTCGACTCCTCCGACAGAGGATATAAAGAAGGAAGAAATTAATCCGGATGAAATAATTATAGCAACTCCTAAAAAGGAAGAAGAGGAGCCAACGATCTTGAGAGGACGGGTTGAGTTTTTTAATGAGTCAAGAGGATTTGGCTTTATTAAAGACCTTTCAGGTGTTGAGAAATACTTTTTTCATGTAAACAATGTCATTGGCAATATTGCAGAAAATAATATCGTAACATTTGACCTTGAGCGTGGAGTGAAAGGCATGAATGCGATCAATATCTCTTTGGAAAACAAATCTACATCGGAAGATTTAGCTCAATCTAAACCTGTATAGGGAAGTGTATATTCTGCTTGTGTGTAAAATAAAAAACAAAATAATTAGAGATATGAAAAAAGGTAATATAATGCGTGATGTTATTTCATCCAGTCAGTTTACTGAAAATGTTATTAAAGAGTACAAAAAGGGTTTGGGAGATATGGTATTGGTAGCAATAACTCCGCGGACTACCATTGAACTTCCTGCGCATTTGACTCAAGCAGAAATAGATGCTCGTGTGGAGATTTATAATAAAGGCTCAGTCTGAAACCTTGGGGGATTGCGTTAAAATTCTTATTTTTGCATCATGAAAACATCCTCTTCCCAAACGATTGATCCTGTTGCTTCTTTAAGCTTGTTCTTGCCTTCAGGAATCCTTGATT
>OJJK01000061.1_pt1 | contig 110834 bp, 80 predicted proteins | sample 1596271 | NCBI WGS metagenome assembly OJJK01 (sample SAMEA4350142, study PRJEB24818) | metagenome | biome: human; feature: gut; material: faeces | place: Denmark | collected 2013-09 | reverse complement strand
ATTGTGGCTCTTGTGCGAAAGAAGGTCTATTACGACCCAAAAACATACATGTTTTACAATGCTAAATTTACCGATGTTAAGAAAATGTTAAACTCATAAAATGACTTGGATAGAAACATAGAATACGTGAGTGCTGTTGTACCATTATCTAAACTTAAGGCTTAGCAACACCCTTCACCAGATAATGATAAACAACAGACACCCACGCCAAACGTTTATATATAACAAATCTCTAATCGATATGTTGATATACGACTATCTACGTGGAGTATCTGTTGTATCATCTCTCGGTGTGAAAAAACTGCTAATTTTTAAGTTTGAGAGACAATACGTTATTTACTCCATTAAGGAATAAAAAAACGCTTTTGCCTGTTTCATCACGCTGATGGGCAGAAAGCGTGTGACAAAGATATATGTTTTTTTCGGAATAGGATGGAAAAGAGGAAATAAATGCAGGAAATATGGTATGAGAATAGAGAGTATGGTATAAAGATGGTAAATATGCTATACGGGTGGCAAATATAATGTGATGATAAAAAGGAGGGAGCCAAAAGTAAAACCATCTATTAGATTGATATTATTTAGGTACGGATTACACGGATTTCGCGGTTTTAGTCTAATGGAACCGTGAAACCCGTGTAATCCGTGCCTAAATGAAAGCCATAAAAGTCTTTTGACCTCGTATTGTCTTTCCGTGCAATTCTTTTTTTAGCTGCGATTTCTTTTGGGCTTTCCGGAGAAGATAGTCAGTTCAAGAATTGCAAAGATGATTTCCGTTGTGGTATATCCGGTAAATGAATATTCTAAATTTTCATTTTCGGAGAAGTATTTGAGATAAACGATTGGAGTGCCATTGTGGAAGTCGAGAAAAAGGTAAGAAGTATAATCATAGATGCCAGGATCGGCAAACTCGTTCAGAATCGCTGTGTTGAAAATCGTGCATTGGCCTGTCTTTGATTCATTTCCGGACATTTCGAATCTGCGATGTTCTTTTGCGAGATCGTCTTTATTCACATGCCTGAATTGTTCTTGCAGTTCTTTACTGAAAGAAAGGCGTTGTCTGATGAAATTAAAAACTTCTTCCTTTGTCATTTGTTTTAAATCGGTTATTTCCATTTTTTATTAATTATTGGGGTAAAGGTACTTTCTTTATTTGGTAATAAATCGGATTTAGTCATATTTCTTTTATTTATTTTTCGGCTTATAACCCTAAAAGAATCTGAATTTATGGATTTATTTAGGGTTATAACCCTAAAAACTTTCCGAAAATAGTATATCTTTGTGCTTATAACCCTAAAAACTTTTGAATATGATTAATCGTGAACAGTATATGGAACAAATTGTTCCTTTTATAGATAAGCCGTTTGTAAAAGTGATAACGGGTATTCGTCGCAGTGGAAAGTCGGTAGTGCTGCGTCTGATTCGTGACGAACTGTTGAGGAGGGGAGTTCGTGAAGAACGTATCATCTATCTGAATTTTGAAAGTTTTCAGTGGATAGATTTGAAAGAGGCGAAGGCTTTGTATGCTTATATTCGGGGACAGGCGGGAGATGCGGGTAAATATTATATTCTCTTGGATGAAATTCAGGAAGTGGACGGTTGGGAAAAAGTGGTCAACTCACTTCTGGTAGATTTGGATACGGATATTTATGTGACCGGCTCCAACTCACGTATGTTATCGTCCGAACTGGCAACTTATTTAACGGGACGGTATGTCGCTTTCCATGTCATGACCTTGTCTTTTAGAGAATATCTGACTTTTCATGACTTGCAGGCCAATGATCCGACACTCAACCGGAAGGAGGAATTTCAGAAATATCTCCGTATGGGAGGATTTCCGGCCATACATACTGCCGATTATGGATATGAGGCTATCTATAAAATTGTCTACGACATCTATTCTTCTGTCATTCTTCGTGACACGGTGCAGCGTCACAATATCCGGAATGTGGAATTGCTCGAACGGGTAGTGAAGTTTGTTTTTGATAATATAGGCAATAAGCTGAACGCTAAAAATATAGCTGATTACTTCAAAAGTCAGCAACGGAAGGTGGATATGAATACCATCTATAATTATCTGAATGCATTGGAAAGTGCTTTTATCATTCAACGTATTCCCCGGTATGATATTAAAGGAAAGGAAATTCTGCAGACGAATGAAAAGTATTTTGTAAGTGACCTTTCTTTGATTTATTCCGTGATGGGCTATCGTGACCGGTTGATTGCAGGTATGTTGGAGAATCTGGTCTGTCTGGAGTTGAAAAGAAGGGGTTATGAAGTGTATGTAGGCAAACAGGATGATAAAGAAGTGGATTTTGTAGCCATCCGTCGGGAAGAAAAGATTTATGTGCAAGTAACGTATCAGTTAGCTTCACAGGCCACTGTTGAGAGGGAGTTTGCTCCTTTGCTCGCCATTAACGACCATTATCCTAAATATGTAGTTAGCATGGACAGCTTGTGGCAGGATAATGTGGAGGGTGTCAGGCATCGTCATATAGCCGATTTCTTGTTGGATGATGCTTGACGTTAAGGAATATAGAAAACGAAAAAGAGGAAATTCTCTGCGAGAATCTCCTCTTTTTTCATCTTTCACGAAAGATCGAATTATTTCTTCTTACGGTCACCGTAACGGCTCATGAACTTGTCAACACGACCTGCAGTATCTACCAATGTAGATTTACCTGTATAGAACGGGTGAGAAGTGTTTGAGATTTCAATCTTCAGCAACGGATAAGTTTCACCTTCGAATTCGATGGTTTCTTTAGTTGCTACAGTTGATCTAGACAAAAACATGTCACCATTTGACATATCTTTAAATACTACCGGACGGTATGATTCTGGATGAAGGCCTTTTTTCATTTCAGTATCTGTTTTTTTAATTTATATTCTGTTACTATTTTGGTAAGAAATAGTGTAATGGTCATTTTCAGAGCGCAAAGATAATGCTTTTCTGTGAAATAGAAAAAGGTTTTCTAAAATTTCTGATTTCTAATTTATGATTTCTGATTTGCTATGCAGATTTTGGTGATTAAATGAATGAAAAATGAGGTATAAATAAGGTATAAATAAGGAGATATAAATCCGAAGGCATCAATCAGAATTCAGAAATCATAAATCCCAAAGTTTGCAAGGTGGACATTACAATCTAATGTCACACTCGTATTCCTGCTAAATTTTGCAGTCTGATTTAAACCTTTTTCTACTATATTTTTCTTTCCGATGTTCGTTATTCGATGGATAATGCTTACTTTTGCGTAGAATTTTTATTCACTAACAATAAACTTTAAACAAAATGGTAAATTACAAAGATTTAGGATTGGTAAACACAAGAGAAATGTTTGCTAAGGCTATCAAAGGTGGATATGCTATCCCAGCATTCAACTTCAACAATATGGAACAAATGCAGGCTATCATCAAGGCTGCTGTTGAAACTAAATCTCCTGTGATTCTTCAGGTTTCTAAAGGTGCTCGTCAGTATGCTAACGCTACTTTGTTGCGTTACATGGCACAGGGTGCTGTAGAATATGCTAAAGAATTAGGCTGCGCACATCCGGAAATCGTTCTTCACCTTGACCACGGAGATACATTCGAAACTTGCAAATCTTGTATCGATTCTGGTTTCTCTTCAGTAATGATCGATGGTTCTCACCTTCCTTACGAAGAAAACGTAGCATTGACTAAGAAAGTTGTTGAATACGCTCACCAGTTTGACGTAACTGTAGAAGGTGAACTTGGCGTATTGGCTGGTGTAGAAGATGAAGTTTCTTCCGACCATCACACATATACTGACCCTGAAGAAGTAATCGACTTCGCTACTCGCACTGGTTGCGACTCTTTGGCTATCTCAATCGGTACTTCTCACGGTGCTTACAAATTTACTCCGGAACAATGCCACATCGACCCGAAGACTGGCCGTATGGTTCCTCCTCCATTGGCTTTCGAAGTATTGGACGCTGTAATGGAAAAACTTCCGGGATTCCCTATCGTTCTTCACGGATCATCTTCAGTTCCGGAAGAAGAAGTGGAAACTATCAACAAATATGGTGGTGCACTGAAAGCTGCTATCGGCATTCCGGAAGAAGAATTGCGTAAAGCTGCTAAGTCTGCTGTTTGCAAAATCAACATCGACTCTGACTCTCGTCTGGCTATGACTGCTGCTGTACGTAAGGTATTCGCTGAAAAACCGGCTGAATTCGACCCACGTAAGTATCTTGGTCCGGCTCGTGACAATATGGAAAAACTGTACAAGCACAAAATTCTGAATGTGCTCGGTTCTGACAACAAATTGGCACAGTAATAATCTCCGGATTATTCCATAAATAAAAGAAAGGCTGCTACCGATAAACCGGTAGCAGCCTTTTAGTTGCTTTATAGTTCTTATCTATTTATCTTTCTTTGGGAGAGGAAGTTGTGGAGAGGAATTTTGAAAGAAGTCTTCTATTTTTTGTTTACTTTGAATATCTTTCAGCCAGTTGGCGGCGGCATTATAATAATTGGATTTTCCTAAAACAAGTTCGCTTCTCTCGTTCATTTCCGCTTCTTCTTTAGTGTCTTTAGGACGTGTTTTTAGGAATGCTTCCAAATAGCGTTCCGCATTTTTCTTATCTTTCAAGTCATAGAAGTATATATAGGCCATGTCATACAATAGTTTGTGGTTTTGTTTGTCATACTGTTGATAGCGTTTTTTGATGGATGCAATCTGTTCTTTGTACATTTGTGCCATCTTGTAACAGTCGGTCATCCCGATATAGAGCCGGGTCATACTGCTGTCTTTGGGAATGGATAGATCAATGGCTTTTTCCAAATAGTCTACGCCCTCTTTTTTCCAGGAAGTTTTGGAACAGGCACGGCCAAGGTAATAAAGGAGATTGATATTGTTGGGATCATATTTCCGGGCGACTTCTAAAAAATCATGAGCCTCATAATACTTCTCTGCTGCATAGTAACTAATGCCTAAATAATAACAAGTATGAAAAGAACTGTCCCCTTGACTGACAAGATATTCATAACGCCGGATGGCAGTGGGGTAGTCTTGTTTCAAGCAGTACGCTAAAGCGTTCTGCCGGTTGACGGAAATGTTGGTACTGTCAATTTGCCGGTATTTTTCTGTAGCTTCGATGGCTTCGTCGAAATAAGAACCGGATATATTTAGAGCGCCTAGTTTGCTGGCTGCCAGATAATCGTCGGGATATTTAGCCTGGATATTGTAATAGCAACCTGCGGCGGGAAGAAGTTCGCCCATCCCTTCAAAGCTTTGTGCCTGTAAATGCAGGGCAATGGCGGAACTATCTTTTTCCGTCATCAGGCTGCTTTCACCAAGCGCCTCCCTAAACTTCTGCTGGGATAGAAGCAAACTGATATATTGAATACGTGCATATTTGTTTTCCGGATTCAGATCGAGTGCATGTTCATAATATTTCAGGGCTTGATTATAGTTAGCTAATGTCCGGCAACATTCGGCTGCTTCGATGAAAGCACGAGTATTTGTGGTATCATTACGGATAATTTCCTGATAGGTGGCAAGTGCCTCTGTGGTGAGCCCTAGTCCGCGCAATGCTTTGCCTTTCTGCAATAGCAGGGGAGGGGTGGATTTCTTTTGGGCAATGAGGGAAAGGGCAGTCTCATAATCGTAATTTGCCATGGCTTCTTGAATAGGGTCTGTATGTTGCGCTATTAAAGGAATAGTATAGCAAAGAAAGAATAGAATGATAATCCGTTTCATAATATTTTATTTTAGTTGTTTGACTTATCTGTTGCAAGTTACTAAAAATATTATAATTACGAATTGTTCGTAGGTTGTTTTAGATAGATTAACGAAATGATAAGAGAAGATAACACAACGGAACGCGATACGATGCATACGCCATAGCAAATGCAATATTTTCTAGGTGGTAAGTTCTTACAATAAAAAATCACCTTTACTACAATGATGCAGTAAAGGTGATTTTATAAATTCAAGGCTTTTAGGATAATCTTATTTTTTGTTTTAAGAACTGTTCAAATAAGCGTCCCCTCTTGCCTTATATCTTACATCAAGAATCCAAGCAGGATACCGGCAGCAACAGCTGAACCGATCACTCCGGCAACGTTCGGCCCCATAGCGTGCATCAGCAAATAGTTGGTCGAATCGTATTCCAAACCAATCACTTGCGAGATACGTGCAGAGTCGGGAACAGCAGAAACACCTGCATTACCGATCAACGGATTGATCTTATTACCCTTCTTCAGGAAGATATTGAAGATCTTAACGAAGATGACGCCGGATGCCGTTGCAATGATGAACGACAATGCACCGAGGGCAAAAATCTTGATAGAGTCAAGCGTCAGGAATTCGGATGCTTGCGTAGAAGCACCTACTGTCAGACCCAACAGGATAGTGATTGTATCAATCAACGGACCACTGGCTGTATTAGCCAAACGGCGGGTTACACCACTTTCTTTCAACAGGTTACCGAAGAACAGCATACCCAGCAAAGGCAGACCGGAAGGAACCAGGAAACAAGTCAGCAACAAACCGATGATCGGGAAAATCACCTTCTCCGTGTGAGAAACGGCACGCGGCGGTTTCATGCGGATGACACGTTCGTTCTTGGTGGTGAGCAGACGCATGATAGGCGGCTGTATCACCGGAACCAACGCCATATAGGAGTAGGCGGACACCGCAATGGCTCCCATCAGGTTAGGTGCTAGCTTGGAAGAAAGGAAGATGGCCGTCGGGCCGTCTGCTCCACCAATGATACCGATAGCACCGGCTTGCATTGGGTCGAAACCCATTTCCAATGCGATCATATATGCACCGAAGATACCGAACTGTGCAGCTGCACCAATCAGCATCAATTTTGGATTAGAGATAAGTGCCGAGAAGTCCGTCATGGCACCGATACCCAAAAAGATGAGCGGCGGATACCAGCCGGAGGTCACTCCCTGATACAATATATTCAATACAGAACCTTCTTCATAAATACCGACTTTCAGCCCGGCATCCATATTAAAAGGTATATTACCGATCAATATACCGAAACCGATAGGAATCAGCAGCATCGGTTCGAACTCTTTGGCTATTGCCAAATAGATGAATACCAAGCCAACGAGAATCATGACTACATGCCCTACCGTAGCATTGGCAAAGCCTGTGTATGTCCAGAAGTCGGCCAGGTTATTTCCTAAAAAGTTTATAAAGTCTCCCATATTATTCAATAATTACGAGGTCATTACCTTCAAGAACAGAGTCTCCCTTGTTGACGTTGATGGCAGTAATCTTACCGTCCTTATCCGCATTGATATTGTTTTCCATCTTCATGGCTTCCAATATGATAATGGTCTGTCCTTTCTTTACAGTATCGCCTACATTCACTTTGATGTCGAGGATCACACCCGGCAGCGGAGATTTTACTCCTGATTTTCCGGTAGACGGAGCGGTCGGTTTCACTACTTGAGTAGGAGCAGCAGGAGCATTAGGCATCGGGCGTACTGTCACGGGTTTCGCAACAGGCTTCGGCTGTTTCTCCATTTCTACTTTATAGTGTGTACCGTTCACTTCTACATGAGCGATGTTGTCTTCAATATCTCCGATGGTTACTTTATATGAGTTACCGTTGATTTTATATTTATATTCTTTCATCGTTTTTACTTTTTAAAAGGTGACTTACTTTCTGGGAGGAGTTTCACGCAAAGTGTAAATCTTCGAACTCCATGGTGAGTAGCTGCGTTTTACGCGGGTGATGGTCAGTACCGTTTCTTCTACGTCGTGCACCTCATCCTGCATTTCGTGTAATGCCATAGAAATAGCAGCGTATACTTCGCCCGGAGCCTGTGACAGTTCCTTAGCTTCATGCTTGTCAATGCCTTTAGATTTCATAGCGTTGCGCTTGCTCAAATTAACGGCTACTTTTCCTACAATCTTAAAAGCAATAAAGAGAAGAATCAATCCGCAGAATACTACGCTCATGGCAGAAATGGACATTCCAACGCCATCAGCATCGTGTTCTTCAAACTTTTCCATCTTGGAATTGCTGTCAAGAGTCTTGTTGTTGGTGCTCGGAGTCACGTATTTGTCACCGCTTCCACTTTTTACTTCCCATTCAGCTGCCCCGTCGCTTACACGAGCGTATGATTGATTGGGACCGAGAGCGCCTGCAGGCACTACAATCTGGTCGAGCAACTTTTTGCCGGAGTCGAACAGACCAACCCAATTAGCTGTTTCCGGATTCAGCTTGAAGCTGGTATGGAAAGTACCACGGTTAGGTTCGCCATCTGCCCAGAATAGTGCATGTTGGCGTGGTTTCACTAAAGTAAGTATATCACCTTTCGGGATAAAATAAGTAACTGTATCGCCCGGTTGGCTACTTACTTTCAGCAAGCAAGCTGCCAGGTCGGCGCTACCGAATGATTTATTGAATATTTCAATCCATGCGCTGTGCAATCCGTAATCGTCCTGAAAATTACTCTGATTGTCTATCAGGATTTCGTTTAGCACCAGCTTATTGTTCGACTTTTGCTCTCCACAAGAAGTCAGACCAATCAGCAACAGCAAAGAAAGGAATATTCCGATTTTGGTTTTGTTCATAATCGTTCTTGTTTTAATGTGAAAAGTAGGATTACAACGGAATATTACCATGCTTCTTAGCCGGATTGCTCAATTTCTTAGTCTGCAATTGCTGCAAAGCACGGATAACACGGAAACGTGTGTTGCGCGGTTCAATCACATCGTCGATGTAGCCATATTTAGCTGCATTGTAAGGATTGGCGAACAATTTCGTGTATTCTGCTTCTTTCTCTGCAAGGAATTGAGCAGGGTTTTCCTGATCTTTGGCTTCGCGTGCATACAATACTTCTACTGCTCCTGCACCACCCATTACTGCGATTTCGGCAGTAGGCCATGCGTAGTTCATGTCACCGCGAAGTTGCTTACAGCTCATCACGATGTGAGAACCACCGTAAGATTTACGCAATGTGATAGTAACCTTAGGCACAGTAGCTTCACCGTAAGCATACAACAGTTTAGCACCATGAAGGATAACGCCATTGTATTCCTGACCTGTTCCCGGAAGGAATCCCGGTACGTCTACCAACGATACGATAGGAATATTGAATGCATCGCAGAAACGAACGAAACGTGCACCCTTACGAGATGCGTTACTATCGAGCACACCAGCCAGATACTTAGGCTGATTAGCAACGATACCTACCGATTGTCCGTTGAAGCGGGCGAAACCGATGATGATATTCTTTGCATAATCTTTCTGGATTTCAAGGAATTCACCGTTGTCCACAATAGCGCCGATCACTTCGTACATGTCATACGGTTTAGTAGGGCTGTCGGGGATAATATCGTTCAAAGAATCTTCCAGGCGGTCGATTGGGTCTGTGCAATCTACATAAGGAGCTTCTTCAAGGTTGTTTTGAGGAATATAGCTCAACAGTTTGCGAATCAGTTCGAAACCTTCTTCTTCTGTTTGGGCGGTGAAATGAGTCACACCCGATTTAGTGGAGTGAACGCTTGCGCCACCGAGGTTTTCCTGGCTAACGTCTTCACCTGTAACGGTCTTCACCACTTTCGGTCCGGTGAGGAACATATAAGAAGTGCCTTCCATCATCAGTGTGAAATCGGTCAGAGCCGGAGAATAAACAGCACCACCGGCACAAGGACCGAAGATACCGGAAATCTGCGGAATAACACCTGAAGCAAGGATGTTGCGTTGGAAGATTTCTGCATAACCTGCCAAAGCGTTGATACCTTCCTGGATACGTGCACCACCCGAGTCGTTGATACCGATACAAGGAGCACCCATCTTCATGGCCTGATCCATAATTTTACAAATCTTCAATGACATCGTTTCTGACAGTGAACCGGCAGAAACAGTGAAGTCTTGTGCGAACACATATACCAGACGTCCTTCGATCGTACCGCAGCCGGTTACTACACCGTCTCCCGGGTAATGTTTTTTCTCCATGCCGAAGTTCGTGCATCTGTGCTCAACGAACATGTCCATTTCTTCGAAGCTACCCTCGTCAAGCAGCATAGCCAGACGCTCGCGTGCTGTGTATTTCCCTTTTTCGTGTTGCTTCGCAATTGCTTTTTCACCGCCTCCGATACGTGCTACGGCACGGCGTTCAATAAGCTCTTTAATTTTTTCAAGTTGATTACTCATGAGTTCTTGTTGGTTTTAGAGTTTATGATTAATGTTCGCAGAGTTCTGTTAACACACCCAAAGTTGATTTCGGGTGAAGGAAAGCAATATTCAAACCTTCGGCACCTTTGCGGGGAGCTTTGTCGATAAGGCGGATTTCTTTGCTTTCTGCTTCTGCCAAAGCATTGGCTACGCCATCTTCTACAGCAAAGGCAACGTGATGAACACCTGCACCTTTGTTTTCAATGAATTTGGCAATAGTACTCTCCGGGCAAGTCGGCTCCAACAGTTCAATTTTGGTTTCGCCTACTTTTAAAAAAGCAGTTCTTACTTTCTGATCTTCCACTGTTTCAATGTTGTAACACTTCAGACCTAATACATTTTCGTAGTAAGGAAGGGCTTCTTCGATGCTTTTTACAGCAATGCCCAGATGTTCAATGTGTGAAATCTTCATAACTATACTTTTTTTATTTGGTTTTAATCATGTGCTTATATGGCATAAAACAGCACAAAGAAAGGCATTTCTTACCTAATAAAGAAATATTTCTGCATTTAATTATTGGATTATTAAACAGAAAAAATGGTAGGGAAGGAGCATGAAGAGTCGTTTTGCAATCTTGAGATTACATTTAGATATAAAATTTGACTAAGAGTTTGTTCAGCCAATTCCAATTGACACGGAACCAGCGGCGGGTACTGCTCTGCTTTCCTCCGAATCGGAGAACGAAATCACGATAACCGTGTTTGCGGAACGGAAGTCCTACATCCATAAATTCCATGTGGCGGAATCCCCGTTGGCGGGCGTCTTCCAATGCCTTCCAAACGGCCAGCACTCCCGGATACTGAAGTGCGTATGTCTTTCTCATTCCTCCGGAGAACCAAAGGTAGGCGTCATCTCCCGAGTAGATACAGACGGAACCGCCAATGATTTTCTCTTTGTATTTTACTACGAATATTTTTGCCTGTTGTCCTTTGATTAGCATATCGTTCATGTGACGGAAAAAGTCGTTGGCAGGGAAATATCTGCGTATGCGGGAGGAATAAACCTTGTGCAGCATCCGTGAGAAATCGTGTATTTCTTCCACGGTATGTGCCTCCTCTACTTTGGCTCCATTCTTGAGTCCTTTTTTTATCTGACGGATGCGTGACGGGCTGAACCGGTCTTCCGTCTTTTTCATACTGTGCAGCGAATTGCGTACCCGCAGCCAGTTGACAGGGAAATAATCATTGGCACGGAAAACCCGATAGCCGAACATCGAATTGTTTAGGTTCCGGAATTCGATCAGGACACAGCTGCGCGATGCTTCTTGTGTGAGATGTTCGAGCATATCGCCAAAGATTTCTTCTGCCTTTTCTTTGTTGGTCGAAAGCGACTCATCCAGAAATTCACCTTCGCTATATACTACGCAATGTTTCACTAAAGAGGAGGGAAGCCACTTTTTCGCTTTGCGGATGGCGGCAAGCAGGCGTGCCATAGGTCTGCCGTCTTCTGTTGCCACTATTAATAAAGGAGTATAGCCCGGAGTCGCTTCATAAATCTGAAATAACTCTTTGGAATGGAAGGCGTTTTTTCCTGGTAATTCAGGAATGTCCTTCCCATGATAATATGTGGTTAGTTTAAGTGGCATCTAGGTACAAATTTACACTTTTTATTCTTTATTCAACAACAAAACGGAGAATTTGTTGGAGCTGCCTGATATATATAGTTGTAAAAAATGCACCTTTATATATTTTTTCTATCTTTGTGTAATCGAACAGAACTTTTAAAAAGCGGAACTATGTTAGAAGAAATTTTAGCTTACAACAAGCAATTTGTTGAGAACAAGGGATACGAATCGTATATTACTAATAAATATCCCGATAAGAAAATAGCTATTCTTTCCTGTATGGACACCCGACTGACTGCTTTGCTTCCAGCCGCATTAGGAATTAAGAATGGCGATGTGAAAATGATAAAAAATGCAGGTGGCGTTATTTCCCATCCTTTCGGTAGCGTGATACGTAGTTTACTTGTAGCTATTTTTGAGTTGGGGGTAGAGGAAATAATGGTGATTGCTCATTCTGACTGTGGAGCTTGCCACATGCACAGTGAAGTAATGCTCGAAAAAATGAAAGCACGCGGAATCAATCCGGATTATATTGACATGATGCGTTTCTGCGGAGTTGACTTTCATTCGTGGCTGGATGGCTTCGAAGATACGGAAAAGTCGGTGAGAGGAACGGTAGATTTTATCGTGCGTCATCCTTTGATCCCTTCAGATGTGACAGTCTACGGGTTTATTATTGATTCTACTACCGGGGAATTAACTCGGATTGTATAGATTATTAGATAGGTAAATAGATAAACTTCTTTTTTAATCCCCTAAATATAGTGACGCTATCCTATCATGATAGTGACGCCATTCCTATTGTATAGTGTCGCTATGTCTGGAGGATAGTGACGCTATTTTGAAGACAAAAAAATAAGGCAGCTTTTTATCGGCTGCCTTTATCTTTCTGCGGTTATATACTTTCTTTGACTGGTGCACTCGTTTGTGACAAATAGGGTGCCCGTACATCTCAATTTCTGCCTCACGGCTAGCTTTACGATTCGCTTTAATGTAATCGTCTTGTGTAATTCGCTTTTTCATAATGAAATTATTTATCTGTGCAAAGATACAATATATTCTTCATTTAGTGGAGTATTTGGCACTCTTTTCATGTCATAGATTCCCTTCTGACAATAGAAATGAAAAAGATACTTTTATTTCCTATTACGCTCGGTTTGCATTATCTTTGCATACATTAATCAAATGAAACCGGAAAATAATATGGAAAATTTCAGTGAATTAATAAAGAACCGTCGTAGTATGCGGAAGTTCACCGATGAAGAGTTGACACAAGATCAGGTAGTTACGTTGATGAAAGCAGCTTTGATGTCTCCTTCTTCCAAACGTAGTAATAGTTGGCAGTTTGTAGTGATTGATGATAAAGAGGTATTGAAAGAATTGTCTCATTGTAAGGAACAGGCTTCTTCATTCATTGCCGACGCTGCTTTGGCAATTGTGGTAATGGCCGATCCGTTGGCCAGTGATGTTTGGATTGAAGATGCTTCTATTGCTTCTATCATGATACAGTTGCAGGCCGAAGATCTCGGCTTGGGAAGCTGCTGGGTGCAGGTCCGCGAACGTTTCACTGCTACCGGAATGCCTTCCGATGAATTTGTTCATGGAATCCTGGGTATTCCTCTGCAACTTCAAATTCTTTCCGTTATTGCTATCGGACATAAAGGGATGGAACGTAAACCTTTCAACGAAGAACATCTTCAATGGGAGAAAATTCACATAAATAAATTCGGAGGAAAATAAATATGGGAGCTGCTAAAGCGAGTAACAGCAAAGATACTTATTTGGCTACTGCTGTTACCTTTATCGTTATCGGAGCACTTTATCTGATTGATAAACTGATTCATTTCTCTACCCTCGGGTTGCCTTGGGTGATGAATAAAGACAATATGTTATTGTATGCTTCGATCTGTTTTCTTATTTTCAAACGCGATAAATCAATTGGTTTTGTGTTACTTGGTCTTTGGCTGGTGATGAATATCAGTTTGGTAATATCATTGCTGGGTTCGTTATCCGGGTATCTGCTGCCATTGACTTTGCTCATTGTCGGCATCATTTTATTCTGGTTTGCAAAACGGTAAGGAAATAATGAAGAGAAGTATAGAAGATACACCGATTGTGTTTATTGGCGCAGGTAATCTGGCTACTAATCTGGCGAAGGCTCTCTATCATAAAGGCTTCCGTATTGTGCAGGTATATAGCCGGACCATGGAATCTGCCCGTACTTTAGCCGAGAAAGTTGAAGCTGAATATACTACAGATTTACAGGAAGTCTCCAAAGATGCCAAATTGTATATTGTATCTTTGAAAGATGCCGCTTTAGTAGATTTGTTGCCGCAGATAACAGAAGGGAAACAGAGTTCTTTGTTGGTGCATACCGCGGGAAGTATCCCGATGAGTATTTGGGAAGGGCATGCAGAACGGTATGGAGTATTTTATCCGATGCAGACATTCAGCAAACAACGTGAAGTCAATTTTCAGGAAGTGCCTTTCTTTGTTGAAGCGAAACGACCGGAAGATGTAGAGCTCTTGAAAGCTGTTGCCGCCACTCTTTCAGAGAAAGTTTACGAAGCTTCTTCCGAGCAGCGTAAAAGCCTTCATTTGGCAGCTGTTTTTATCTGCAACTTCACAAATCACATGTATGCATTAGCTGCTGACTTGCTTGAAAAATACAACTTGCCTTTCGATGTCATGCTTCCGCTGATAGACGAAACGGCACGTAAAGTACACGAGCTGGCACCACGTGATGCACAGACCGGACCCGCTGTTCGTTACGATGAGAATGTGATGAACAATCATCTTGCCATGTTGGTAGATTCTCCGACATTGCAGGAAATATATAAACTAATGAGCAAAAGTATCCATGAGCACCATCAACTATGATTTATCCCGTATCAAGGCTTTAGCTTTTGACGTAGACGGAGTATTGAGTTCGACAACCGTACCTTTGCATCCTTCCGGAGAGCCGATGCGTACCGTGAATATCAAAGATGGGTACGCCATCCAGTTGGCTGTGAAGAAAGGACTTCACATAGCCATCATCACCGGTGGCCGTACAGAAGCAGTGCGTATCCGTTTTGAAGGACTGGGCGTGAAGGATCTGTATATGGGATCTGCCGTCAAGATACACGACTATCGTGATTTTCGTGATAAATACGGACTGACCGATGATGAAATTCTCTATATGGGCGATGATGTTCCGGATATTGAAGTGATGCGTGAATGTGGACTTCCATGTTGTCCGAAAGATGCCGTGCCGGAAGTAAAATCCGTAGCAAAATATATCTCTTATGCAGACGGCGGACGTGGTTGCGGACGTGATGTAGTGGAGCAAGTACTGAAAGCTCATGGTCTGTGGATGGCAGAAGATGCTTTCGGCTGGTGAAATCAACTGGTGACATCAATAAAAAGTATTTTCAACCATAAACCATAAATTATAAATCATAAATCGAATCATGCTTGATAATTTAAAGAAATATCAGATTATACTAGCCTCCAATTCTCCCCGTCGGAAAGAATTGATGTCAGGCTTGGGAGTGGACTATGTAGTCAGAACATTGCCGGATGTAGACGAGTCATATCCAGATACATTGGTTGGTGCTGAAATACCCGAATATATTGCTCGTGAAAAAGCAGATGCCTACCGTACCATGATGCAGCCGGGAGAATTATTGATTACAGCAGATACCATTGTCTGGATGGATGGAAAAGTACTTGGAAAACCGGAGGGCAGGGAAGGAGCCATTGAAATGCTTCGTGCTCTTTCGGGAAAGTCTCATCAGGTTTTCACAGGTGTTTGCCTGACTACTACCGAATGGCAAAAAAGCTTTACCGCTTCCTCTGAAGTATTGTTTGATGTCTTGTCAGAAGATGAAATTCTGTATTATGTCGACCGCTATCGGCCAATGGATAAGGCAGGAGCCTATGGTGTTCAGGAATGGATCGGGTATATCGGTGTAAAATCAATTTCAGGTAGCTTCTATAATATTATGGGACTTCCCATACAGAAGTTGTATGGAGAGTTGAAAAAGTTATAGTAAGTATCCTGAATCTATCTGAATATTTCTACTTACCCCAATAATATGAAAAGGCTGCCTCAAAATAGAAAATGAGGCAGCCTTTTTCTGTATTCTTAAGCAGGGATATTTACTGAATATCCCGAATTGAAAGATGCAGGAGACTATAATAAATCCAACATCAGAGGAATGTCCTCTTCTCGAATCCCTTGTGTGAGAAGAGATTCTTCATCTTTATGGAACATCTCCAAGAATCTTTCCCGGTTTCCACTAGCCGTAATGGCTTTTCCGTAGAAAACGGCAGCTTTCTGAATATCTCCCATTACCCAGGCCACATGCCCTGCGTTCATATAATCAATAGCCAGCGGCTTTTGCTCAATAATCTTTTCATAATATTTCATCGCCTGTTCATATTTCTGACTGATGAACGAGCACCAACCGATGCCGCGCCACGCCTTTATACAATTGTTCTCGATGAAATCCAACTTGAAGAAATAATTCAGAGCTTCCTCGTATTGTCCCAGTTCAGCCAGGCAACTACCGATATAGAAAGTCACATTAGTATCTTCCGGAGCAGCTTCTTCTACCTTTTTATAATAAGTGAGTGCAGCCTGATAGTTTCTGTTTAGCCGGTAACAAATAGCCAGGTGGCGATTGTTCCAGATATTATCCGGCTTCAGCGTGTCTGCTTTCAGATAAGCCTGAATAGCTTCTGCATATTTCTTTCTTTTTTGTAATGCATAGCCAAACTTCTGATAATATTCTGCACTTTCTCCTTCGAATCCTCCAATAGACTCCAGTTCTTCATAAATTTCAATAGCCTCGTCCCAACGTTCCTTTGCCAGATAAAAATCGGCAATGGGGAATAATACATCTTCCCAATACAAGATATTGTCGAGTGCAGGAACGTGATGAAGGTCGAGTTTCTCTTTAAAAATATCTCTGAACTCACTCTTGCGTACACTAAGTTTGAAGAAACGGTACAAGTCGTGCAGGTATTGGTTACTGACCGTTCCCGGACGTTCATTGAACCTCTTCATTGTTTCAACATTCGATTTCTCTGCCAATTCTGCCACCTGCTGTTCGTTCAACTGACTCAACATCATATCTTGTTGCGACTGTGGCAATTGATGAATCGTGAAAAAGAGCGAGTACTTATCGCTGTTGCTGAAAAATCCCGATTGAAGAATTAAATCCAGTAAACTACTGCCTTGATTTCCCGCTTGTTTCATTGCTTTGAGTACATTGGACTGTTGCTTGCTGAATGGATAAAACCAGTTATGCACCTCGCGGAAGAACGGATAATTTTTCAATGCGGCAAAAGTGCTCATATACACATCTGCGCCCTCTAATTGCAATTCGTTCATTTCACGCAATTTATCTCCCAGGCCGGACTTCTCGAACGCATCTTCCCAATCCGGGTTCATATCATTGTTTTCTTCATCGTTTTCTTCAAAACCGAATCGCATATTTTTCATGGAGGAAACATTCTTCAGCATTTCAGGAATAATCTCTTCCCTCATCTTCTTATCAATTTTTTCCGTTTCCTGACACAATAGCATTTGGCGGTAAATACGTGCGACGTCTTCTCTGAATGAAGGTATTTCCTCCATGAGATCTACCCTTTTGATAAGTTCCGGATAAAAAGAAAGACGGCTTCTGTAGATGTGGAAGATAATCATTGTACCTACCAATGCCCGTTGGCTGACGTTGACGTTAGGGTGTTCGTAAGCATTGAGCAGCCACATTATTTTTCGTATGTCGAAACATTCCATTAAGCTCAATGTGAGGGCACTGACAAATAAGCATAAGTCATCTCCCGGAAGTAATTCCGAGGCAAGCATAGCTTTTGCGTCTTCCTCGTCCTCGGGAGTCCATGCACTGTTTGTCCACGTTCTTATAAACATAAACTTGAGCGTATCTTCATGCCGTCTTAATACTTCATCCATCTTTTCGTCAGACAGTAATCCGCTGACTGCCAAGTCGTCATTAAATGACTCCAATATGTGTAATATTGTTTTGATACCATAGTTCGACAAGTCCGCCGATCTGGGAGTGCGGCGTACCTCATGATAGTATCTTGATGAAGCGTTATCCAACATGAGCAAACGTGATTGGTCGGCAATTCCCCAGGTGTCTGCTACCATTTTTTGATACAGATTCCACCGGTCAGGGTCGTTTGCTCCCTGTTTCATGTATTCCAGCATATATTTGTAAGAGGTCTGCAATTGTTCCAGGCGAGTGCGCAAATCCCAGTCAGGACACTGCCACAGCAAAGATTCCAACTGCATTAAGGCTTCTTTGAGTCTTTTCTCTTCAAGTAAAGTACGTATATATGCGTATTGTTCATTAATCGTTTTTTCGTTCATCATTCTTTAATTATTTATTTTTTCCAATCCAGGTCAAACGTTTCCAGAGACCCTCAAAAGGACCGTGTTTATGGTGTCGGAGCCACCACGAACAAAATACCATTTGTAATAGAACAAAAAGGATGCCAAAAAGGAAACTGTAAGTGATTCCTAAATATCGTCCAAGTTCGAATCCCCAATGATAGAACAAAAGAGAACCGAAAATAGATTGCCCGAGGTAGTTCGTTAAACTCATTTTACCATAAGATGTGAAACGCATAAAGAAACTGCGGTCTTTCACACGGTAGAAAGTCAGCAGTAATCCCGTTACCAGCAATACCATGAAGCTAAGGCTGCTGAATGAACTTAATATCAATTGCAAGGGAACAAGGATGGCACTTCGTTCGATGAATTCCGGCAGCATATTGTTCAATCCGTAGATGGGGAAGAAGCAGAGAAGCGAAACGGCCAATGCCTTTAACCACAGGCGTTCGTTCTGTTCGCTGTACAGGAAATATTTACGGCGACCGACAAGCATTCCGAATAAGAATAACCCCGGTGTCTGTAAGATACGTCCATGTTCCAGTGCCCAGGTCATGTTGGCCAGTTGTCCTTCCCACATATTCATGCGGACTGTTTCGAGGAAAGTTCCGTTCTTTTGTACGTCGAAAGCAATGCTGAAATAATAACCTGCCAAACTTTTTCCTGCCACATAGTCAGGGTTACACAAAGCATAAATCAATTTCACCCAGTCGATAGGTTGTAGAATTAATAAAGTAGCGAAGATGACAACCGTGCGGTCACTCATCCGGCAGAATATCGGAAGGATAATTCCTAAAATCGCATACATAGTCAATATTTCACCGGTAAAGAAAGCGGCATTGAACTGTCCTATCATGAAGAGAATGAATAATCTCCATAAAAAACGCAAGCGGAAATCTTTCCCTCTTCGTTGTTGGTTGTTGTCCTGAATGTAGAAACTAAAACCGAAGAGCAGGGCAAACACAGCGTATGCTTTGTTACTGAATGTGAAGAATAACCCTCTCCAAATAGCCTGATCGGTAAATTTCATCCATTCAAAAGGTACTTCTTCTGGGAAAGAATAGAAATTAAAATGTTCAATACTGTGTAAGAGAATAATTCCCATTACTGCTAATCCTCTTAATACGTCGGCCACGTCTATTCGGGCGTTGGTTTCCGCGATTTTGTGTTCCATGATTTCTTCGTTTCTGTTATTTATAAGATTGATATTCTATAATTATTTGATTCCGCTGTTTCAATACTGCTACTTCAGCCCTAATACCGGATGCTAATACTTAATACTTGATACTTGATTAAAATCTTACCTGCACCTGTGCCTGTATCAGATTGGAGTCTTTTTGTCCGTCTCCTTTCTTGTCGCAAAAGGTATATTGTGCTTGTAAGCGGCATCTAGGGTAGAACCAGTATTGTACGCCTGCAATATAGTTATTCTGTTTGAAATCAGCAGCTTTGTTCGGGTTGAAATAATCGAACGAAGCGATGAAATCGAAATTCCGGGCGAAGCGTACACTGCCTGTTGCATAGAAACCTTCGCTTTTCACACTCCGGTCTTTTCCGGCAAGATATTCCGTACGCAGATTAAAGGTGGAAGTGGTGACAACCCCTCCTGCACTCCAGCGTTTCTTGGCGTAATTTTCTCCGGCTTTAATTCCGGTATATTCCGAATCTGCTATGGCATGTCCTGTTCCGCGGATAAACGAACCACCTACGGATAACCATTTCAGCGGATTAACCATCAGGTTACCGACCACATCTTTTTGACTGTTTTTGTCTTTGGTGTTCAATCCCTGTCCGTTCATTACAGCTACTTTGTATTGCAGAAAGTCACGAAATAATTTTCCGTGAAGCATCATACCGATATCCCGTCCGGACGTCATTCCGTAACACTTATCGCTACCGCTTACTCCCGCCAGATAACAAACCGACTGTGAATAACAATTGATGAGTTCTACTGTGGTAGGAGATAATTCATTTTCTATGGTATAAGGAACCTTGAATTCACCGATACGTGCCGTAAGTCCGGGGAGAAACTGATAATCGGTATACACTTCGAGTAACATGCCCCCATTGTAGAAGTCATACATAAAATCACAAGTCCACCGTTTGGTGATCTTTCCGTGTGCCATGAAAATAATTCGCTTGATGTCGAATGTATTGTCCGGGTTCGCTGCATCGTCATAAGTATATCCCAATTGGGCATATCCGGAGAGACTAATCCGTTCTTTCAGTGTGTTGACAACTTGATTTAGTGGTGTCTGCTCCTGTGCCAGGAGAGGATTTTGCATACCTGTAATGCATAATACAAAGGTTAAGAATTGGAGTAGTGTTTTTCGCATGAGTTAGTTGTTATTTGATTTTGATTATGGTTGATACTGTATTATGGTTGATACTGTGGGGATATACGTTGTGTCAATCAGATTCTTTTCAGAGTAGGTTTCGGGGATTCGGTGGTTTTCTTTCAACCACTGTATAGCTTTATCTATCCCTTCTGCCGAAGGGCGTTTTGCTTTTTGATAACTAGGGAGGGCGACGAGTCCTGTCAGATTTTCCGGTACACCTATTTCTATCAGCACTTGTTCCCATTCCTTCTGTGGATGCATTTTTATATAATCTACTCCCAGATTATAACCTGTGATGAGTAGTTCGATTTCTTTTCTTTTTTCGTTGAGCGCTTTTCGTGAGAAAGCGGTAGCCGTAAAATCAATGCCCAATTCCTGTGTACTTACCAATGAACGATGCTGGCTGTTCATGGCGATGGATGCGGCAGGGTCGGGCAGGAAAGAGGCGTCAATCTGATTGTACTGCAACATTTGCAGCCGGAGAGGAAGCTGGCCGATTTCCGGCATATTCATTTTTGAAAGACTGATTCCGGTTTTGCTTAATAACTGGTCGGTAGCATATTCGATAACTGTGTTGCGTGACACAGCAATATTCTTTTCCTTGAGCTGTTCCAGTTGATTGATATTACTTTCTTTAGAGACAATGAAGCAGAAATAACCATCATTTTTCAAGACGAACCCTAAATCTGCATGATGGATAGCTTGCAGCACTACTGCGCTGGGATAGTCGGTAATCATGCCATCCATTTTCCCGGTCTGGAAAGCAGCGTCCCGGTCGTTGGCAGAGTTGAATGAAAGAATAGTCAGGTTCAGCCCTAATGAATCGTAGATACCTTGTGTTTTAGCTATATGGAAAGGGAGTCCGTCCAGTGTAGGCATCATGCCCAGGGTGAGTGGTTGCAGTTCGGTTAGAGGTAAAAAAGAGCCGTCTCCTTTTTTACTCTGGCAGGAGTAAAGGAAGAGAAGGATGAACCAAAAGAGTAGTATCGGTCTTTTCATACCTCGTTTTTGTAAATAAGAGGAACTCCGTTTTTTATAAATAAGGGCAACTCTTTTCACAAAGAACTGCCCTCTTATCATTAACTATTTAAAAAATTAACTAATTATCTAGTTCTATTATTCTTGAATAGCAGCGATACCCGGAAGAACTTTTCCTTCGATTGCTTCGAGCAATGCACCACCACCGGTTGAAACGTAAGATACACCGCTAGCCAAACCGAACTTGTTAACACAAGCTACAGAGTCGCCACCACCCACAAGTGAGAATGCGCCGTTCTTAGTTGCTTCAACGATTGCTTCACCTACTGCACGTGAGCCGTGAGTGAAGTTGTCAAATTCGAATACGCCTGTAGGACCGTTCCAAAGAATAGTCTTAGATTCTTTGATAACGTTAGCGAAGATTTCTTCAGTCTTAGGACCGATATCAAGACCTTCCCATCCGTCAGGAATTTCGTCAACAGCACAGAATTTAGTATTTGCATCGTTAGAGAATGCGTCAGCAATCTTAGCGTCAACAGCCAATACCAGGTTTACACCTTTTTCTTTTGCTTTTTTCATCAAATCCAAAGCCAGGTCAAGTTTGTCGTCCTCACAGATAGAGATACCGATTTTGCCGCCCATAGCTTTAGTAAATGTATAAGTCATACCACCAGCGATAATCAGGTTGTCTACCTTGCTCAACAGGTTTTCGATGATTTCGATTTTAGAAGAAACTTTAGAACCACCCATGATAGCAGTGAACGGACGTTTGATGTCGTTCAATACTTTATCAACGGCTTTCACTTCTTTTTCCATCAGGTAACCGAACATCTTGTTGTTTACATCGAAATATTTAGCGATCAATGCTGTAGAAGCGTGTGCACGGTGAGCAGTACCAAATGCGTCGTTTACGTAGCAGTCAGCGTAAGAAGCCAATTTCTTGGTAAATTCTTTCTGGCTTTCTTTTACTGCTTTCTTGGCAGCAGCTTTTTCTTCGTCAGTTGCATCTTCTGCCAAACCTCTTGGTTTGCCTTCTTCTTCAGCATAGAAGCGAAGATTTTCGAGCAACAGCACTTCTCCCGGTTGCAGAGCAGCAGCTTTTACAGCAGCTTCTTCGCCCATGCAGTCGTTAGCGAACTGAACTTCAACGCCCAGCAATTCAGACAGATGCTTGATGATATGTTTCAAAGAGAATTTATCGGCAACGCCTTTCGGACGGCCCAGGTGAGAGCCAATGATGATGCTTCCGCCGTCTGCCAGGATCTTCTTCAAAGTAGGAAGAGCTGCACGCATACGAGTGTCATCTGTAATGTTGAAGTTTTCGTCCAGGGGTACATTGAAGTCCACGCGAACAAATGCCTTTTTACCGGCAAAATTGAATTTGTCAATTGTCTGCATAATACTCTATTTTTATTTAAAAGTGTTTTTAAAATTCTTCTTTTAGAACGACCGCAAAGTTACTATTTATTTCGGTTCCTTGCTATTAAATCGTTATTTATTCTTGGCTTTTGGTTCCTCTTTTGTAACTTTATAGGTGTTACAGAAATATTTGCACATCATTTGCAAACCACAGGTGTCACATTTGGGAGCGCGTGCCTGACAAACATAACGACCATGCAGAATGAGCCAATGGTGGGCAATCGGTATTAGTTTTTCCGGAATATTCTTCACCAATTCTTTTTCCACACTGAACGGGGTAGTGCAACTATCCGGCACCAGTCCGATGCGATGGCTGACACGGAATACGTGTGTATCTACCGCCATTGCAGCCTTATTAAACACAACCGACTGGATGACATTGGCTGTTTTTCTTCCTACACCGGGCAACTTTATCAAATCATCCAGATTGTCGGGCACCTGACTATTGAAGTCATTCACCAGCATCTTTGCCATACCGACCAGATGTTTGGCTTTGTTGTTCGGATAGGATACGCTTCGTATATATTCGAAAATAACTTCCGGCGTAGTGGCTGCCAGCGCTTCCGGAGTCGGAAAATCTTTATACAAAGGGGGAGTGATGATATTCACCCGTTTGTCCGTACATTGTGCAGAAAGAATAACAGCGATCAGCAACTCATACGGATTGTTGTAATGCAATTCAGTTTCGGCTACAGGTACATTGTCCTGAAACCAGGCGATTACTTTCTCATAACGTTCTTTCTTTCTCATCGTAGCTTGTTTTTATGGTAATGAGGCGTCACTTTTAGTTTGAAATAGAGGGCGGAAACTACCGTCAGGCAGGCTCCGAAAAGATAAGCCTTATCAAATGTACTAATTTCTGCGATATATCCACCGGTCAGCATACCGATACCGATTCCTACGTCCCAAGAGGTAAGATAGGTGGAAGTGGCTGTTCCCCGCTGGCTATTGGGGGCAAGGTTGACAAACAACGTATTAAATGCCGGAAACATGATTCCAAATCCGATCCCCATCAACAATGCGATACCAAAAAACAGGATGTTGCAAACAGTATCATTCCATTGAATCAGATACACACAGGCTGAAAGCAGGAAGAAACTGCAGACAACCAGGTATAATCCAGTTATTATTACTTGCGTTATTTTTCCGCGATCCACCAGTTTTCCCGAAAAGATGCGGGAGATTGCCATGCCGACAGCCATAAAGGTAAAGAAGAATCCGGTTTGCGTGTTCAATCCTATTTGGCGGGCATACATGGCGACATAGTTGGTTGTCATTCCGTAAGGGATGGAAAGTAACAATAGGCTAAGTCCGGCTGGCAGTCCTTTCATCAAAATAAAACGGTCGAGTGAAATCGGTTCACGTTTCACAGGAGGTTTATAGGGCGTTTTCACCAGACTGGCACATAGAAAACCCAAAATGCAGGAACCGAATGCGTAACAGAAGATCGTAGCAAAAGAGACTCCTGCATCGTGCAGAAACAGTCCGAACATCGGCCCGATGGACATAGCTGTATTGTTGGTAAGCCCGTAATAGCCTAAACCTTCTCCACGGCGGGAAGATGGCATAATGTCTATCACTACCGTGTTTCCTCCTACTGTAACCATTCCGAAAGAGACGCCATGAATGATTCGGAATATAATAAATAAGGTAAGGGAGCCGGCTATTAAATATCCGCCGAACATCATCATAAAGATGAAGTAAGCAAACAGATAAAGAGGTTTGCGGGCAAACGTGTCGAGCAGATAACCGGAAAATGGACGGATGCAGAGAGCGGCTACCGTATAGCAGGAAAGTACAATACCAATAGTGGAATTTCCAGTTTGGAAGAATTCTGATAAATAGAACGGCAAAACAGGAATCAACAACCAAAAGCCGAAGTAGAGCAGGAAGTTGGCTGCCAAGATGAAACAATAACTGGGAGTAATGAGTCTATCCTTTGCCATAATGAATGTATTTGTTTCACCACAGAGGACGCAGAGGACGCAGAGTCTCACGGAGTTTTTTCTTTCTAATGACTTTCTATGAAAAACGAGTCGTAGTTGATACGGCTGAAATAAAAACTCTGTGTCCTCTGCGTCCTCTGTGGTGAAATCTAAATTTAGTAAGCGCTCTCGAATTCTTTCAGGAAGCGAGTATCATTTTCAGAGAACATACGCAGGTCTTTCACCTGATATTTCAGATTTGTGATACGTTCGATACCCATACCGAGAGCATAACCGCTGTATATTTTGCTGTCTATACCGTTAGATTCAAGTACGTTCGGGTCTACCATACCGCAACCGAGAATTTCTACCCAGCCGGTGTGTTTACAGAACGGACAACCTTTACCGCCGCAGATATTACAGCTGATGTCCATTTCCGCACTAGGTTCAGTGAACGGGAAGTAAGACGGACGCAGACGAATCTTTGTATCAGCGCCGAACATTTCTTTAGCGAAAAGCAACAATACTTGTTTCAAGTCGGTGAACGATACGTTTTTGTCTACATACAACGCTTCTACCTGATGGAAGAAACAGTGTGCGCGATAGCTGATTGCTTCGTTACGATACACACGTCCCGGACAGATGATGCGGATAGGAGGTTGTGAAGTTTCCATCACACGGGTCTGTACGGAAGAAGTATGCGTACGCAATACTACGTCCGGGTGAGCTTCGATAAAGAAAGTGTCCTGCATATCGCGTGCCGGATGATCTTCGGCAAAGTTCAGTGCCGAGAATACATGCCAGTCATCTTCAATTTCCGGACCTTCGGCAATACTGAATCCCAGGCGGGCAAAGATATCGATGATTTCGTTCTTTACAATGGTGAGCGGGTGGCGTGTACCAAGTTCCACGGGATAAGCCGAACGCGTCAAATCCAATCCGTCACAATCATTGTCCTGACTTTCAAACAATTCTTTCAGCGCGTTGATTTTGTCCTGCGCTTTTGTTTTCAGTTCATTCAGTCTCATGCCGACTTCTTTTTTCTGATCGGCAGCTACATTACGGAAATCTGCCATTAAGTCGTTAATGGCTCCCTTCTTACTTAGGTATTTGATGCGGAGAGCTTCGAGTTCTTCGGCATTGGAGGCGTGTAAGGCTTCCACCTCTTTCAGAAGTTGTTCAATCTTAGCTATCATATTTTCGATGTATTGTTATTCAGTTTCTTAGTAAAAACCGTGCAAAGATATAATTTTATCACGAACCATCGAAATAATTTGTATCTTTGTTGCCGATATGTACCGAAAATCCGGCAACTTATGAAAAAGATTGTTTTCTGTCTTCTGCTTTTAACCTTTTCTTTTCGCCTGGCGGCCCAGATTGACTATTTGGAGCCGGTGAAACCTTTTTCTTCTTATACAGGCGAGTTAGGCGAATATTACCGTAGTGTGTTTTCTTTACTTAATACTGGCTTTCAGAAACAGCCATACGCGCGTTTCGCAGCTATCCCTTCCTTTTCGCCGGAGTATGCAATGTCGGTAGAAAAGAAAAACGGGCGTTATACGCTGATTTCGAATGCACTATCCCGTACCTATTGGCAGGCGGAGAAGGGGACAGTAACCGTGGATACTAAATCGGTTGTCATCAGTGCTTCCCTGTATCAGTCTTTAGGGGCCATCTTTCGTTTGGTGACAGAGCAGGTGCAGGATCTGGATGGTTCTACGGCTGGTTTAGATGGAATTGTCTATTACTTTTCTTCTACGGACGCAAAAGGCAAAGAACGGATGGGACGAAAATGGTCGCCGGAAAAAGGAACGTTGATGGAACGTCTTGTATTGGTTTGTCAGTCGGCATATATGTTATCCCGGGGAGAGAATATTTTGGAACAGACATTGGCGGAAGAGGCTGCTTCTTTATTGAAAGCATTGCAACAACGTAGTAAGGAAGAACCGGATGCTTATAAACAACCGATGTATGTTGGAATTTATCCGGTAGGTCCCCGCGCAAAGACGCTTTCCGGAAGGCAGGTGGAAGAACCTGCTCATTTCTCTGCGATGAGTCCGGAAGAATATATTGCCAATGAAATGGTTTATCCGGCAGGACTTTTAGAGAAGAATGTTTCGGGTTATGCTTTATGTGAGTTTACTATTGATAAGGAAGGGGTTATCCTTCGTCCTCATATTCTACGTTCCACTCATCCGGAATTTGCAGAGGAGGCTCTCCGCATTGTTAAAGGGATGCCGAAATGGTCCCCTGCATTGGCGGGAGGAAAGCCGGCGGATAGTAATTATACTCTTTATATTCCTTTCCGTCCGCAACTTTATCGGAATAAATAAGCAACTTTGCATCCAAAGTCCGATTAATAAAAAAGAGATATTGCATTTATAACTTGAATTCAGCAGCCTCTCTCTAATAAATAAAAAAAATAAATTTGCTGTCATCTGTCACAGATTGTCACTTAACTGTTTGATTATGAAAAGTAAATGGCGTGACAGCAAAGTGGTGACAGCACTGTGACGGCAATCGTGCTGTCACTGCAAAGCCAAGGAGAAATAAACGCACTACAAAGGTGTGATAGAGGTGCATACCCGAATCAAGTAAAAATCACAGATGAAGTTTCATTGCCTAAATAGTATTAACTACAGGCAGATAGGCTATTCTATTTATTACCCTTGTACTTACGGGGTGGGATCTGCCTTGTGACTGATAGTTTCAAGCCTTGAAACTATTTGTTCTGCGGCTTGAAACTATAGTTTCGTAGGCTTGAAACTTTTGTTTCTCTTGCTTGGAACTATTAGTTTCTTACTGATGAAACTATAGTTTCTCACCGATGGAACTGTAGTTTCTCGCCGATGAAACAACCTTTACTCTATAATAGCCTGATTATGTTGGAGTACATTTGATAGTATAATAACATGATTGATTTCTTCAAAAATCATTAAAACAGAAAACTTTTCTTCGTTTGTATTGTCTTATAGCCATAAACTTTTAAAACGAGAACTTATGGATGATATGATTAACAGGCATGATTCGATAGCCGAAGAAAATATCGAACCGAATGGCCGTCCGGCCAAGGACCAGTTTGAAGAATGGAGCGGTGAGGTTGCCGACCGTGCCGATGATGTATTCAAGAATGACAAGAAAGACGGTCCTATTAAAGACCGCGAGAAACGTATAAAAGAAATGGACGAAGTGATAAAAAAGGACCTTGAGTAAAGGTCCTTTTCTTTTTTTCTTTAGTTTGCCGGAGTAACGATAGGTTCTTTGATAAAAATACTCCCTATCTCAATTGTTTTGTCATCAAATACATCTAGTCTAATATTTATCGATTCCTTTTCGGAAAGACTTATGAATTTTCCTTGAATATAATACTTCTGATTATCAATAAGATTGGAGGCTTCTTCCTCATCTAAAGCCGTTATAATTCTGAAAGAAATATTATACTTTCCGGTTTTTTGAAGGCTGCTACAGGTAAAGGATATAAGATATTTATATCCTTTATTATCGGTACTTTTAACTTTATCCATAGAAGCGAATTTGACTGCTATATCAGAAAGGAAATCAGGGTTATTCTCAAGTTCCTTTTCTAACAAAGAACGCAATTCTTTTCCTGCTTTTTTTCTTTGGATGTCATTGTTGAAACAATTAGGATGTCTAGATATATATGCGTCTAAAAAAGCATTTATTTTTTCTCCATCAGCGTTCCCTTCTTCTAGCATTGCGTTTACTGCTGCTATGCTATCATTGAGGCGTATATCATAGTCTGCATTGTTTGATTGTGTTGTTTTTGAAGACTTGTTTCCGTAGCAGGAAATTAAGCATGGGATGATTAGAAGAATAGTGACAAATTTTGTGATTTTCATGTCCAGTACACTATTAAAGTTCAAAGTTGGGAGAGAAAAAAGTGGAGCGTATCGGACTCGAACCGATCACCTTAACACTGCCAGTGTTACGCTCTAGCCAGATGAGCTAACGCCCCTTTCTTGTCTTATATGATAACGTTTGTAAACGAATCCTTTTTTGTTGCCGCAAATATAATGCATTATTCTGAAATAATTGCTATGTTTGCGGTAAATAATAGTATGAAATTAAGATATGCTGATTTATAATACAACTTTTCAAGTGGACGATGACGTTCACGACAATTTCATGATTTGGATAAAAGAGAGTTATATCCCTGAAGTACAGAAACACGGTGCGTTGAAGGCACCGCGTATTTGCCGGATATTGAGTCATCGGGAAGAAGGAAGTGCGTATTCTTTGCAATGGGAGGTAGAAAGCAGTGGGTTATTACATCGCTGGCATTTGGAACAGGGGGTGCGATTGAATGACGAACTGGTAAAAATATTTAAAGATAAAGTGATCGGATTTCCGACCTTGATGGAGGTGATAGAGTGATTCAACCGGTAAAAGAAAAGATAATCCTGGGGATTGACCCCGGTACGACAATCATGGGATACGGGGTTCTAAGGGTGAGGGGAACCAAACCCGAAATGATTGCGATGGGGATTATCGACTTGCGTAAATTTGCCAATCACTATCTGAAACTTCGTCATATCCATGAACGGGTATTGAGTATTATTGAAAGTTATCTACCGGATGAGTTGGCTATTGAAGCACCTTTCTTCGGAAAAAATGTACAATCGATGTTGAAGTTAGGGCGTGCACAAGGGGTAGCAATGGCAGTAGCGTTGAGCCGGGATATTCCAATCACCGAATATGCCCCTTTGAAGATAAAAATGGCTATCACCGGAAACGGGCAGGCATCAAAAGAACAAGTGGCGGATATGCTGCAAAGGATGCTACGGTTTTCAAAAGATGATATGCCTACTTTTATGGATGCAACAGATGGTTTGGCAGCGGCTTATTGTCATTTCCTGCAAATGGGGCGACCGGCAATGGAAAAAGGGTATAGTAGTTGGAAGGATTTTATAGCGAAGAATCCGGATAAGGTGAAATAAAGCATTTAATTTTATGGGGGGATAGATATGGTGTGTAGCATAGGGGGAGGTTTAGAATGAAGATAGGAAATAATTATTTAGCGATATTGGGTGTGACTACAGTGACAACAGTGATGAGTTGTTCCCCAACGAAGAAAGAATATACTTCTTTTGAATTATATCCGGTTCGTATGGGAAGCCTTACAGAGATGGAATATACGCCGTTGGCAACCAAATTTTTCCTTTGGTCACCAACAGCAGAAGAGGTGCGCCTGATGCTTTATGATGCCGGAGAAGGCGGACATGCTTACGAAACAGTAAAGATGGAACTCGGTGAGAATGGAACCTGGATGACATCCGTAGATAAGGATCTGCTTGGCAAATACTATGCTTTCAATGTAAAAATCAACGATAAATGGCAGGGCGACACGCCGGGGATTAATGCTCACGCTGTAGGAGTGAACGGAAAGCGTGCAGCTATCATCGACTGGAAGACTACCAATCCGGAGGGGTGGGAGAGTGACCGACGTCCTTCTCTGAAATCTCCTGCTGATATGATTATCTATGAAATGCATCATCGTGACTTCTCTGTCGACTCTACTTCGGGAATAAAGAATAAAGGCAAATACCTTGCACTGACTGAACATGGGACGGTGAATTCCGGCAATCAACCAACAGGTATCGACCATTTGGTAGAGCTGGGAGTGACACACGTGCATCTTCTTCCTTCTTCTGATTATGCTTCTATCGACGAAACAAAATTAGATGAAAATCACTATAACTGGGGATATGATCCGGTAAATTATAATGTGCCGGATGGTTCTTATTCAACCGATCCTTATCAGCCTGCTGTTCGCGTGAAAGAGTTCAAACAGATGGTACAAGCGTTGCATAGAGCTGGAATACGCGTGATAATGGACGTGGTTTACAATCACACTTTTAATACACTTGAAAGTAATTTTGAACGTACCGTTCCCGGCTATTTTTACCGTCAGAAAGAGGATGGTACATTGGCAAATGGTTCAGGGTGTGGCAATGAAACAGCAAGTGAACGGCCTATGATGCGTAAGTTCATGATAGAGTCCGTTCTTTATTGGATAAAAGAATATCATATTGACGGCTTCCGCTTTGACTTGATGGGGGTGCATGATATTGAAACAATGAACGAGATTCGAAAGGCTGTCAACAAAGTCGATCCTACTATTTGTATCTATGGAGAAGGTTGGGCGGCTGAAGCTCCTCAATATCCGGCAGATTCATTGGCGATGAAAGGGAATATTTCCCACATGCCCGGAATTGCTGTGTTTTCGGATGAATTGCGCGATGGACTTTGTGGACCTGTATGGGAGAAGGACAAAGGAGCTTTCCTTGCCGGAGTGCCGGGGGGAGAAATGAGCGTAAAATTCGGAATTGTTGGAGCTATTAAGCATCCGCAAGTACGCTGTGATTCCGTAAATTATAGTCAGAAGCCGTGGGCGGAACAGCCTACCCAGATGGTTAGCTATGTTTCCTGTCATGATGGTTTGTGTCTTGTAGACCGATTGAAGGCAAGTATGCCGGGAGTTACTCCCGAACAGTTGGTTCGACTTGATAAACTGGCACAAACGGTAGTCTTTACTTCACAGGGAATTCCTTTTATCTATGCAGGTGAAGAAGTGATGCGTGATAAACAAGGGATAGACAATAGTTATAAGAGTCCGGATGCCGTCAATGCCATTGACTGGAGACGCAAAACGACAAACGGAGATATTTTCACGTACTATAAACGACTCATTGATCTTCGTAAGTCTCATCCGGCTTTCCGTATGGGAAATGCAGAAATGGTCCGGAAGCATCTGGAGTTCCTTCCGGTTGAAGGGCAAAACCTGATTGCGTTTCGCCTCAAAGAGCGTGCGAATGGAGATAGCTGGGAAGATATTATCGTAGCCTTTAATTCCCGTACGACTCCTGCACGACTGGAAATTCCTGTTGGTAAATATACGGTAGTATGTAAAGATGGAGTGATAGATGTGCGTGGATTGGGTACGCAAACCGGACCGGAGGTGATTGTTCCCGGTCAGTCTGCATTGATTATGTACAAGTAGTTTTTTCCTGTTTACTACAATTCCAAGATACTCAAGTTTTTTATGCAGTAGACTGGCTGCCTATTTCAGTCTGATGGAACAAATGAAATCATGTGCCGGCTGGTTAGTCGGCACTTTTTATTTATGGCATATATAACAACTCAACGTTGGTTGCCGGCATTTCTATCATCTTTAAATAGATAGAATGAATAACAATAACTACTGTAATCCGTTCTTTCTAAATCCTTCATTTTCCTCCTATTCATCGGCAATCTTAATTGGGATGTAACATTACGACAAGTATTTGTAACATACGTAAACGATGATGTAACAAGCGAGTAATGATTTGAATCAAAATCTTTGGGTAAGCGGAGAGAAACTTCCTAAGTTTGCAAAGTGGAATTCAGGATGGAGTGTTTTTCTTTCCGGATTACTAATAAAGACATAAAAGAAAAGATGGATAATGAATAAGTATTGGTTTTATAAGGTTGGGTTAGTAGTTGTGTTCCTTTGCTTCGCTCTGTTGGGTGAAGCAAAGGTTAAACTTCCCGCTCTTGTTTCCGACGGAATGGTGCTTCAACGCGGGGAGCCTGTCAATATTTGGGGGACGGCTGATCCTGATGAAACTGTTAGTATAACTTTTCAAAGAAAGAAATATAAGACCGTTGCCGATGCGCAAGGCAACTGGAAAGTATCTTTACCTGCATTGAAAGCTGGTGGACCTTACACGATGATTATTAATGATATAGAGTTGAAGGATATTCTTGTGGGTGACGTTTGGGTATGTTCTGGCCAGTCGAATATGGAATTACCTGTTTCACGGGTTACAGACCGTTTTCGGGATGAAATATCTGCGGACAATGATTATCCGATGGTACGTTATATAAAAACTCCTCTATTGTATAACTTTCATGCCCCGCAGACAGATATTCCGGGAATCTTCTGGAAGGCTATGACTTCTGAAAATGTGATGTCTTTCTCTGCTTTGGTTTATTTCTTTGCTAAAGATTACTTTCAGAAAACAAAGGTTCCGGTAGGAATCATAAACTCCAGTGTCGGAGGTTCACCGGTAGAAGCGTGGATCAGTGAGGAAGGTTTGAAACCTTTTCCTTATTATCTGAACGAAAAACGTATCTACGAATCAGATGACTTGGTAGAATCAATGAAAAAAGAAGAGAGCAAGAAAAGCCGTGCCTGGAATGTAGCACTGTATCAGGGAGATAAAGGAATGCATGAAACCATCCCTTGGTATGCTGCCGGCTATGATGACAGTGATTGGACACCGACCGATTTGTTTGCTTCCGGATGGGCTACTAACGGATTGAATACAATCAATGGTTCCCATTGGTTCCGTAAAGATTTTCAAGTGTCCGGGCGACAAGCGGGAGAGAAGGCAACTCTTCGCCTGGGATGCATCGTAGATGCAGACTCCGTCTATGTAAATGGTACGTTTGTGGGAACAGTTTCTTATCAATATCCACCACGTATCTATACCATTCCCGCCGGATTGTTGAAAGCTGGAAAAAACACGATAACCATACGTCTTTTCAGTTATGGTGGTTTCCCTCATTTTGTAAAAGAGAAACCCTATAAGATACTTTTCGGAAAAGGCCAGCCGGAAAAAGGAGAATCGGAGATTAGTCTCGAAGGTAATTGGAAATATCGGCTCGGTGCTCCCATGCCTGCTGCTCCGGGACAGACTGCTTTCCATTATAAACCCGTAGGACTTTATAATGCTATGATTGCTCCTTTGTTGAATTATACGGTATCCGGTGTTATCTGGTATCAGGGTGAATCGAATGTGTCTCGCAGAAATGAGTATAAAGACCTGTTGACAGCGATGATTGCGGATTGGAGACAGCATTGGAATCGACCTGATATGCCTTTCTATGTGATTGAACTGGCGGATTTCCTCTCACCCGAAGATAAAGGAGGGCGTGCTGCCTGGGCAGAATTCCGGAAAGTGCAGGCAGAAGTAGCCAATACAAATAAAAATGTCACTCTAATTAAAAACGGTGATTTAGGAGAATGGAATGATATCCATCCATTGGATAAAAAGACGTTGGGACAACGTGTTTCCCAGGCGGTCTTTCAACAAAGAGTCAAATAAATTAAAAAAGAGATTAGTACCATGAAAACACAGACTCAAAAAGTGTCGATGGCCGAGAAAATCGGTTATAGCTTAGGTGACGGTTCGGCGAACCTGATTTTCCAGATGATGATGATGTTCCAACTCTTCTTCTATACAGATGTGTTTGGAATCAAAGCAACAGCAGCAGGTATGATATTGCTGGTCGCACGCATTTTCGATGCGTTTGTCGATCCGGTGGTAGGTATCCTGTCCGACAGAACCAACACCCGCTGGGGTAAATACCGTCCCTGGTTGTTGTGGACAGCTATTCCTTTTGCCGTATTCTTCATTTTGGCATTTACGACACCCGATTTGAGTGAGCGTGGGAAGATTATTTATGCAGGTATCACTTATACCTTATTAATGTCTATTTACTCCTTCAATAATACCCCGTATGCCTCTTTGGGCGGTGTGATGACAAGTGACATCAAAGAACGTACCAGTATCTCGTCCGTCCGTTTTGTGACAGCTACAATCGCCACTTTTGTTGTGCAGGGGCTTACTTTGCCATTAGTCTCCAAGTTCGGGCAAGGAGACGATCAACGTGGATGGTTCCTGACAATTACCCTGTTTGCCATCATCGGAGTTGTTCTTTTAGTAATCACATTCTTCTCTGCCAAAGAGCGTATTACGCCTCCCGTAGGTCAGAAAACTTCCGTGAAACAGGATTTTAAAGATATCGTAAGCAGCCGTCCATGGAAAGCGATGTTTATCCTAACCCTCTTTTTGTTTACGACATTGGCTATGTGGGGCAGCAGTATGTCTTACTACTTTAATTATTTCGTAGATAAAACAGCCCTTTTTGACTTCCTGCAAAATTTTGGATTAGTACGGATAGAAGGAGAAACTTATGGAATGTGGCACACCTTTCTTGATGCTTTCGGACTGATTGCGCAGCCCGATCATAGTAATGTGTTTGCTGTAGGTTTCAGTTTGTTCAATATGATTGGGCAGGTTATCACTTTGGCGGGTGTAATATTGCTTTCCGGATTTCTTTCCAATATCTTTGGCAAGCGGAATGTATTTTTGATCTGCCTGGCACTGACAGCCTTTTTTACAGCCCTGTTTTTTGTGGTAGATTCGACAAACATAAGTACGATCTTTATTATTAACTGTTTGAAGAGTTTGGCATACGCACCTACTATTCCATTGCTTTGGGCGATGATGGGAGATGTTGCCGATCATTCAGAATGGGTGAACCATCGTCGTGCGACAGGATTTGTATTTGCAGGTGTAGTCTTTGCCCTGAAAGCCGGACTAGGTATAGGGGGAGCTATTTGCGGTGCGATTGTCGATTCGTTCGGTTTTGTATCTAATACAGTGCAGACAGAAAACGCTATTTTCGGTATCCGTTTGACATCCAGCGTGATTCCTGCCATCACTTTCTTTGTAGGAGTAATTGCTTTGTTCTTTTATCCTATTTCTAAGAAGTTGAATGAGCATATTCAGGACGATTTGGCAAAACGCCGTCTGGAAAACAATTGATTAATAACTATAACTAATAGATAGACTATATGAAGACTTCGACAAGAACAACCGTAGTTTCTTTGTTGGCTGCTGTAGCCCTGATAACTAGTACTTCGGTAGCTTTTGCACAAGAAACAAAGACTTTGAAAGAAGCTTTGAAGGATAAATTCCTGATAGGAACAGCAGTGAATACACGACAAGCATCCGGTCAGGATAAGGCAGGAGTGCGCGTAATTCAGGAACAATTTAATGCTATTGTAGCAGAGAATTGTATGAAAAGTCAGGAAATGCATCCGAAGGAGAACCGTTATAATTTCACACAGGCAGATGAATTTGTTGCTTTTGGAGAGAAAAATCATTTGGCAATTACAGGACATACGTTGATTTGGCATTCGCAGCTTTCTCCCTGGTTCTGCGTGGATGAGAATGGCAAAAATGTGTCTCCGGAAGTATTGAAGAAACGGATGAAAGATCATATCACCACTATTGTGAAGCGTTACAAAGGCCGTATTAAAGGTTGGGATGTGGTGAATGAAGCGATTGAAGATAATGGTGCATATCGTAAGACTAAGTTTTATGAAATTCTAGGTGAAGAATATATCCCATTGGCTTTTCAATATGCACACGAGGCCGATCCGGATGCAGAGCTTTATTATAACGATTATTCAATGGCTCAACCGGGCAGAAGAGCTGCAGTTGTGAAGATGGTGAAAGACTTGAAGAAACGTGGTATCCGTATTGATGCGGTGGGGATGCAAGGACACATCGGCATGGACTATCCGAAAATCAGCGAGTTTGAAGAAAGTATGCTTGCCTTTGCCGGAGCGGGAGTGAAGGTGATGATTACAGAATTGGATCTGACTGTATTGCCATCACCCGACCCCAAGGTTGGTGCGGAAATCTCGGCATCTTTTGAATATAAAAAAGAGATGAATCCTTATTCGGACGGATTACCGGAAGAAGTATCAAAAGCATGGACAGAGAGAATGAATGACTTCTTCCGTCTGTTCCTGAAACATCAGGATATCATAACAAGAGTTACTGTTTGGGGAGTAGCCGATCAGGATTCGTGGCGTAACGACTGGCCGATGAGAGGACGTACGGATTATCCATTGCTTTTCGACCGCAATCATCAGCCGAAACCGGTAGTTGATTTGATTATAAAAGAGGCTATGCAGAAATGATCATTTGGAGTTCACTTCACCACAGAGGACACGGAGGACACAGAGTTCTTCTCTCTCTCTCTTTCCGTAAGTAAAACAGAGCGATAAATATACGATTACGTGAGACTCTGTGTTACTCTATAGTGAATAAAAAGATTAAACCTCTGTGTCCTCCGTGTCCTCTGTGGTGAAATAGAAATTCCCATTTATAAAATTAATTTAGAACTGTTGCAATAAGAATAAAACCATGAAAACAGAAAAAAGATATTTAGTTCCCGGTGATTATATGGCTGATCCTGCCGTACATGTGTTTGATGGCAAACTTTACATTTATCCCTCGCATGATTGGGAGAGTGGTATTGCCGAAAATGATAATGGAGATCATTTCAATATGAAAGATTACCATGTGTATTCTATGGATGATGTAATGAATGGAAAGATTACTGACCACGGGGTTGTACTTTCTACAGGAGATATTCCTTGGGCGGGCCGTCAGCTTTGGGACTGTGATGTTGCTTTTAAAGACGGCAAATACTATATGTATTTTCCATTGAAAGACCAAAACGACATATTCCGTATCGGAGTAGCTGTGAGCGATAAACCATACGGACCTTTTGTTCCGGAAGCAAACCCGATGAAAGGAAGTTATAGCATTGATCCGGCTGTTTGGAATGATGGAGATGGTAATTATTATATGTATTTTGGCGGACTTTGGGGTGGACAGCTTCAACGTTACCGGAATAATAAAGCATTGGAATCAGCCATTTTACCCGAAGGAGAGGAAGAGGCCTTGCCATCCCGTGTCGTTCGTTTGAGTGATGATATGATGGAGTTTGCGGAAGAACCGCGTCCGTTAGTCATTCTGGATGAAAACGGTAAACCTCTGACAGCAGGAGATACAGAACGTCGTTTCTTCGAAGCTTCCTGGGTACATAAGTATAATGGGAAATATTATTTCTCTTACTCTACAGGCGATACCCATCTACTTTGTTACGCGATAGGTGACAATCCATACGGACCATTTACTTATCAGGGAGTTATCCTGACTCCGGTAGTGGGATGGACCACTCATCATGCTATTGTTGAGTTCAAAGGTAAATGGTATCTGTTCCATCACGATTGCGTACCTTCCGAAGGGAAAACCTGGCTTCGTAGCTTAAAAGTCTGTGAACTGCAATACGATGCTGATGGAAAAATCATCACGATTGAAGGACTGGATGAATAGTCGACAAATGATAATTTTGCGGAGTGCCCTGAGAGGGCTTAATTATATAGCGTAGGGCAACGCCCTACGTAAAAACGACAATCTGAATTTGCGCCCTGAAAGGGCATAATTTTGTATACGGTTCCGCCCTTTCAGGGCTTGTGGCTGGTGTGTCTTTTTCGTAGGGCGTTGCCCTACGCTATGTAATTAAACCCTTTCAGGGCACCCCAATAAATATATAATTGTAAGGCTTTCAGCCTAACTGCTAAATTCCCATTTATGAAACGAATTTTGAACTATTACTTATGAGGATTATATCTATATTGACATTTGTCCTGTTTTTCAGTCTTTTCTCTGTTTATGCAGAAGATGGGAGTGCTTTGTGGCTTCGTTATTCAACGGGAGCAAAAGCAATAATAATGAATAAGAAACAGTCTCCCACATTAAATATCGCCGTTTCCGAATTGCGGAACTTCTGGCAGGGAGGAATCCCCATAACGCTGGAAATACAGAAGAATAAGGAACTGCGTGCATTAGGAAATGACGGGTACATCATCCGCGCTTCTAAAGACGGTAACCATCTGACAATCACTTCTTCCGGTGAGCAAGGAATACTTTACGGAACTTATCATCTGCTTCGTCTGCAAGCCACCGGGCAATTATCCGAATCAACATTGAAGTCTTTAAATGTCTCCGAAAAACCGGATTACCGGATTCGCGTCTTGAATCATTGGGACAATCTAGACGGTACAATCGAACGTGGCTATGCCGGACATTCGCTTTGGAAATGGGACGAACTCCCGTCGGTTGTTTCTCCCCGTTATGAAGCTTATGCACGCGCCAATGCTTCCATCGGTATCAATGCTACTGTGATAAACAATGTCAATGCAAGTCCTAAGATACTATCTGATGATTATTTGCAGAAAGTCAAAGTTCTGGCAGACATCTTTCGTCCTTATGGTTTGAAAATATATCTTTCAATTAACTTTTCTTCCCCGGCAGCTTTAGGTGGTTTATCCACCTCCGATCCGTTGGATAAAGAGGTGATTGCCTGGTGGAAGAAAAAAGCCAAAGATATCTATTCGTTGATACCCGATTTCGGAGGCTTTTTGGTGAAAGCAAACTCCGAAGGACAACCCGGACCGTGTGACTACGGGCGTACTCATGCCGAAGGGGCGAACATGCTTGCCGATGTATTGAAACCTTATTGCGGCATCGTCATGTGGCGTGCTTTCGTTTACTCGCCCACGGACAGCGACCGGGCCAAGCAAGCCTATCTTGAATTTGAACCTTTGGACGGAAAGTTCCGCGACAATGTGATTGTACAGATAAAGAACGGCCCGATTGATTTCCAGCCCCGTGAACCGTTCAGCCCGTTATTCGGAGCCATGAAGAAAACACCCGTGATGCCGGAATTTCAGATAACACAGGAATATCTGGGATTCTCCAACCACCTCGTTTTTCTCGCTCCCATGTGGAAAGAATGTTTGGACAGCGACACTTACGTACAAGGCGCAGGCTCTACCATCGCCCGTGTGACGGACGGCTCCTTGTTCCCCCATTCATTGACGGCTATTGCCGGTGTCACCAATATCGGTGATGACATCAATTGGTGCGGACATCCTTTTGCCCAAGCCAACTGGTATGCTTTCGGTCGTTTGGCATGGAAACATTCACTTTCTTCCGAGCAGATCGGTGAAGAATGGTTGAGGCAAACTTTTCTTCCGCTTGCCTTACAGCCGTACAACGATTCCGTCAATGAAATATCTTCCAAAGAGAGACAACAACTTCACTCTCAACTCTCCCTTCTCAACTCTCAACTTCTCCAAGAGTCGAGGGAAGCAGTAGTAGATTATATGATGCCGTTAGGACTGCATCACATCTTTGCATGGGGACATCATTACGGGCCCGAGCCTTGGTGTGATATTCCCGGTGCCCGTCCCGACTGGATGCCTTCTTATTACCATAGGGCAGATGACGGCGGTATCGGATTCGACCGCAGCAGCAAAGGGAGCAATGCGACCGCACAATATCACTCTCCTTTATGCGAACAACTGGATAATGTAGATACCTGTCCCGAAAATCTGCTTCTTTGGTTCCACCATGTTCCCTGGAATCATCGGATGAAGAGCGGGCGTACACTTTGGGCGGAGTTGTGCTATGCTTATGACCGTGGGGTGCAAGAAACCAGAAACTTCCAGAAGTTATGGGCGCCTATGGAGAAATACATCGACCCGGAACGATTCCGTGACGTACAGCACCGGTTGAAGATTCAGACACGTGACGCAGTGTGGTGGAAAGATGCCTGCTTGCTCTATTTCCAGCAATTCAGCAAGCAGCCGATACCTTATGAACTGGAACGTCCGGTGCATGAATTGAAAGATATGATGGAATACAAACTGAATATCACTAATTTTGAATGTCCGCCTTACGGATTTACTAAATAGACAAGAAAAGTGCTTATTCTGTGATAAAATTGTTACCTTTGCGGTCAAAAATAAAACAGAATATAAAAATATGAGCCAAAATACATTCTGCATGGCGGGGGGCGTAGCACGCAACCCGCTTGTGCGTTTAGCCAAACCTATCACGGCAACTATCGGAGCGAACGAACATATAGCCATTGTAGGTCCCAATGGGGGTGGCAAGAGCCTTTTTGTAGATACATTAATCGGAAAATATCCGCTACGTGAAGGAACACTCCAGTATGACTTTTCCCCTTCCGCTACTCAAACTGTTTATGATAATGTGAAATATATCGCGTTCCGTGATACTTATGGAGCGGCAGATGCCAATTATTACTACCAACAGCGTTGGAATGCGCACGACCAGGATGAAACGCCGGACGTCCGCGAAATGTTGGGAGAGATTAAAGACGAACAACTGAAAAATGAACTGTTCGAGCTCTTCCGCATCGAACCTCTTCTTGATAAAAAGATAATCCTTCTTTCAAGTGGTGAACTGCGTAAATTCCAGCTCACAAAGACACTGTTGAAAGCCCCCCGCGTTCTGATAATGGATAATCCGTTTATCGGACTGGATGCGCCTACCCGCGAATTGTTATTCTCTTTGCTCGAACGTCTGACAAAAATGTCTTCCGTCCAGATTATTCTGGTACTTTCCATGATGGATGATATACCTTCCTTTATCACTCATGTTATCCCTGTTGATAAAATGGAAGTGTTTTCCAAGATGGAACGCGAAGCCTACCTGACTGCTTTCCGCAACAGAGACGCAGCTACTTCTTTCGATGAATTGCAGAAACGGATTATTGATTTGCCTTATGACGGCAACAACTATGACTCGGACGAAGTGGTGAAACTGAATAAGGTAAGTATCCGCTATGGCGACCGCACTATTCTGAACGAACTGGACTGGACAGTGCATCGTGGGGAGAAATGGGCGTTGAGCGGGGAGAATGGTGCAGGAAAGTCTACATTATTGAGTTTGGTTTGTGCGGATAATCCACAATCATACGCTTGCGACATCAGCCTTTTCGGACGCAAACGGGGAACTGGAGAAAGTATTTGGGAAATCAAGAAACACATCGGATATGTAAGTCCCGAGATGCATCGTGCTTATCTCAAAAACTTGCCGGCTATTGAAATCGTAGCCAGCGGACTGCACGACAGTATCGGACTGTACAAACGCCCCCAACCGGAGCAGATGGCTGTATGTGAGTGGTGGATGGATATATTCGGCATTGCCGATTTGAAAGACAAACCTTTCTTGCAGCTTTCCAGTGGGGAGCAACGTCTGGCTCTGTTGGCACGTGCTTTCGTCAAAGATCCTGAATTACTGATTTTGGACGAACCGCTTCATGGATTGGATACTTACAATCGTCGTCGGGTTAAAAAGGTGATCGAAGCCTTCTGCAAACGTAAAGATAAGACGATGATTATGGTAACACATTATGAATCAGAACTTCCGGATACGATTACAAACCGCATCTTCTTGAAAAGAAATGATACGTTAATATATTAGAATATGATTTCTAATATTTTTTAATGAATTGATTGCTTTTTGTGTTATTTGGCTATCTTTGTGCTTAATTAAATGCAAAAAGTAACCACAAAGATATGAATAGTAGCCAAAATGCCATAGCTGTATTGTATAGGAAATATTGGCAAAAGCTCTATATTCATGCATATAATCTGCTGAATGACGGAGAAAGCGCAAAGGATGTATTGAGTGATGTGTTTTGCTCAGTACTTGAAAACAGCGAGCAGTTTGAAGGGAAGACTGATTTGCTGCCTTTATTTTATGTCATGGTGAAAAACCGTTGCATTGACCACATACGTCATCAGAATGTAGTGAACCGGAATGCGGAAAGATACTTGGAAGAACTTTATAGCGGTTGGACTGCCAAAGAGTATCGGGACTACGAAGATAAAATAGACCGGATGCAGGAGAGTATCCGCCAGATGGCGCCGCAAATGCGCATAGTAGTGGAAGAGTTTTTTCTGAATGAAAAGAAATGTGCGGAAATTAGTGAAATATTAAATATCAGTGATAATACAGTCAGAACCCATATTGCCCGGGCTTTAAAAATACTCCGTAAACGATTGAGTGTCTTTTTACTTATTACAGTTTAATGTTGAATCCTGCTCTTCACTTGTTTTACACTTTAGCTGAATGGCTATAAATCAGATGTTTATGGTGAATGGAAGTAGGAAAAACAAAGTAAATAACCCTTCACACCCTTCACGCACTTATATGGATTTGTTGGGCATATATGTCTGACGTGTTGGATCTATATGTCTAGCATATTGGATCTATATGTCCAATACGCACGGCATATATCTCCTGTAAACAAGGTATTAATACCTGATAATTCAAGAGTTAATACCTTATATCTCAAGAGTTAATACTTGATAACTCAAAAGTTAATACCCAACGGGTCATTTGCTATAAGCTAATTTGTTTTTGCTTATAGCATATTCTTTTTTGCTTATAGCATATTTACTTTAGCTCATAGCATATGAAAAAAGAGGTGAAGGATGTGAAGGGTTGTTTGCTTTGTTTTTTTTCTGCTTCTCTTCACCATATATGTCTGATTAATAGTTGTTCATCTCAATGGTGAAGCCTGTGAACCGTTGGAATAGTTCATTTGTGTGTTATCGTCATTGGTATACAGGCTTCATCTTTTGTTCTTCTGAATTTCCATCAAGAAAAAAAATCTCTCATAGGTGTCATTAATTTCGGTTGGCTCTACGTATTAAGATAAACAGTTGATTATTATGATGGAAAATCCAGACCAGAATTCAGATTATGCATTGCGTGCGATACAGGAACCGCGACTAAGGGAGACGGAAGAGTTCAACCAGTGGATTAGCGTACCTGAAAACAAGGAACTATTTCTCGACCTGATGGCTTGCAAGGAAGCTGTGATGCGTGAAAGCTTGGATAGGAGACGCAAGGCAAAAACGAAAACACGTATTTGGGTAGCGGCTTCTGCTGTGGCTGCCGTTTTGGTTTTGGCCTTTCTTATACCTTCTTTATTTCCTTCTTTCTTTATAAAAAAAGAGGAACCGGTGCGATTCTTTGCCGCAACTGTCAGTGGAGAACATGTGATGCTGCAAATGGACGGCCATCATGAACAACAACTGTTGGAAGACAGTGTGATGGACATCAAAGAATGGAAAACATTGACGCCGGATACCACCTGTTGCCAAACGTTGACTACCCCACGTGGAAAAAGTTTCTTACTGGTACTGTCCGACGGGACTAAAGTGTGGATAAATGCTGAAAGTAGCCTGCGCTATCCTGTCGCATTCAACGGGAAGGAACGACGGGTAGAGCTGAAAGGAGAAGCCTGTTTTGAAGTGGCAAAGGATGAAAAATGTCCTTTTATCGTAAGTGCCGACGGCATGGATACCCATGTGCTGGGTACTAAATTCAATGTACGTTCATACACAACAGAAGACCGCCACGTGACATTGGTGCAGGGAAAAGTGCAAGTGACCAACACGAACAGCCTTTCATCCGTAGTACTTCAACCCGGACAGGACTTGACTTATACGGAAACCGGAGAAGAGAAAATATCGCGTGTCAACATAGCTACCTATATGGCATGGACAGAAGGAATGTTCTATTTTGAAGATTCGTCACTGGAAGAAATTATGAGTTCTCTGGGCAGATGGTACAACGTGAACGTTGACTTTGAACGGGTGGAACTATATAATATCCGCCTGAACTTTTGGGCGAACCGCAACGCTCATCTGAACGAGGCGGTGGAACTGCTGAATAAACTGGAAAAAGTACGTGTAGAATATCAGGACGGGACTATTACGATTAAACATATATAACTTTACAAATACAACTCTTATGAAAAAGCAACAAATTACATTGTCTCGCAAAAAGGCAATGAGAAAGGTCGTATGGATGAAAGCCGCCTTCTTATTGCTGATGTTTGTAATTGCCCTGCATGGACGGGCACAAAATACGGACAGCAAATTGATTTCTTTGGAACTAAAGGAAGCGCCATTGGGAGAGGCTTTGAAGCAGTTTAGCAATGTGTCCGGTTATAAGGTGAATTTTCCTAGTGAAGATGTCGGAGCGTACCGGGTAAGCGTAAGCATACATCAGTTGGCACCTTTGGCGGCACTCCAGAAAATACTGGAAGGGAAACCTTTTGAATATGAGGTGAAACAACATTTTATCACTGTCCGTAAAGTGAAGCCTGCATTGACTACTCGTAAAGTCAGGAACATCGAAGGGCGGGTAGTGGATGAAAAAGGGGATCCGCTGCCGGGTGCGAATATCCGGGGAATCGACAGCCCGTTTGGAGCTATTTCCGATATCAAAGGAAATTTCACTTGTAAAGTGATGGAGGAAACCCACACATTGGAAGTTTCTTTTGTCGGTATGCAAACTGAAAAGGTATCTATTAAAGGGCGTACTCATGTCAATGTGGTTATGCATGAAGATAAACAGCAATTGGGAGATGTTGTAGTGACGGGTTATCAGCGTATCAGCCGTGAACGTTCTACTGCCTCTTTCGGTTTTATAGATTCTGAACAACTGACAAGACAGATGCACAGTGACCTGGCGTCATCCTTGGAAGGGCAAATAGCCGGTCTGCGTATGGATATCAATCCGAATAACGGGGATATGAGCCCTATCCTTCGCGGTAGAGGTACGTTCTCAGATAAGGTAGGCACAATGCCGTTGATCGTCGTAGATGATATGCCGACCGACCTGACTTTGAGTGAGATAAATCCTTATAATGTAGAGAGTATTACTGTCTTGAAGGATGCGGCGGCAGCCAGTATTTATGGTGCTTTGGCTGCAAACGGCATTATTGTGGTAGTTACCAAACAGGCCAAAGAAGAGGGGGCGCATGTGAATATCAATGCTGATTGGTTCATCACCAGCAAACCGAATTTCAACAGTTTGAACCTGGCTTCTACAAGCGACATTATTGATTATCAAACAGCTGTGTTTGATGCGAATGTAGCCGAATCAGGCAGTGCATCCGGTTTTTTGTCCAGCTATAAGGCAGGCTACTATAATCCGTTGTTCCAACTTTATCTGGATCGGGAGAATGGTACACTAAGTAATAGTGAAGTCGAAGCCACATTAAATCAGTGGCGTAATAATGACTATTATAAAGAATATCGTGACAATGCCTGGCGCACGGCTGTAACTCAGCGTTATAATGTGTCCGTATCGCAGAAAGTCGGAAAAAACAATCACTTCCTTTCGTTCAATTATGAAAATGACAAGGGGCGTACGATAAATGATAAAAGGAATAAATTCTCCTTGTATTATAAGTCGAACTATGCCATAACCAGTTGGCTGAATGTGAATGCCGGGGTGGACGCCCGTCTGGGAAGTAGCGATACACCGAATACCCTGTTTACCAGTTACACTATGCAACAACGTTATGAAAGAATAATGGATGCCGATGGTAACCGTTATAATTCTCCTTATGTGAATGTAAGCGGATATTCGGGTGGAGCTTACAATGGCAGTGTCGTGAGCAAGGCGGAAGGTGTTTCACCTTATAAAACATTTGGTTTCAATGTGCTTGACGCATTGGGTGAAGGCGGTACCAAATCACGCAATGTCAGCATCCGCCCGTTTGTCAGCTTGCAGGCACGATTCCTGAAGATGTTTAAATATAACTTCATGTATCAGTATGAATGGAATCATAGCAAGAGTGAAGTGTTTGATGCGGAGGACTCCTATTTGATGCGTATGACGTACAATTCTATGATTGATACGAATGGAAATTTGGCAATGCCGAAAGGCGGACGGTTCTTTCAAAATGAGTTGAGCAGTAACCGTTATACTGTACGTAATCAGATAGACTTTGACAAAAGTTGGAAGAACCATGCAGTAACCGCCATTGCCGGACTTGAATTTAGGGAAAATAAGATTCCGAAACCTACCCGGCAATTAATGTATGGATACGATCCTCAGACACTGACTTCTGACATTATAGATTGGCAGGCATACCGTGACGGTGTAGGAACCAGTGCACTTTCCGGCAATACGATTACTTTGAGTGGCCTGTCGCCTACGTTGCAAGAATCACGCCATCGTTATGCATCTTTTTATGCCAATGCAAGCTATTCTTATCTGTCCCGTTATAATGTATCCGGAAGTATCCGCTGGGATCAGGCGGACTTGTTCGGACTTGATATCCGTAACCAGCGTCATCCCCTGTGGTCTGTCGGTGCGTCCTGGATTATGTCGGAAGAGTCATTTATGAAAGATATTGTTTGGCTCGACTTCCTGAAAGCACGTATGACCTATGGTATCAACGGTAATGTGGATCAGAGTTCGACTACCTATTTTGTAGTAAAGCAGAAGACCCAGAGCAATCCGATCAAGACGACATACCTGACTTATGATGATGATGATCTTCCGAACCCGAAACTCCGTTGGGAGAAAACAGCCACTTATAATGTGGGACTGGATTTCCGTCTTTTCAATAATTTAGTCAATGGTAGCTTGGAGTATTACAACCGCCACTCATCTGATTTGCTTGTACGCCGCTACATGGATCCTACATTGGGAGCTAAATCACGTGTAGTGAACAACGGTGAGATGCGTAACCGGGGTATCGAATTTTCTCTTACTGCCAATCTCATCAGGAAGAAGGACTGGAACTTTGCCGTTGATTTCAACTTTGCCCATAACAAGAACAAGATGTTAAAGGTGGATCATAGTGACTCGGACACTTCGACAAGTTTTATTGTGAGCCCACAGAATTACTTTATGGAAGGAACCAGTTATAATACGCTTTGGGCTTACCGCATAGACCGTATTGAAAATGGATATCCGGTAGCGGTAGACAAGGACGGGAATGACCTGGTGACGTTCAACGAGGATGGTACGGTTGCCAATATTACTACCGGATCGTCACTGAAAGGTACTGAGAATCTTGTAAATCTTGGCTCGCTGACTCCGAAATTTAATGGAGCAGTGTCCTTGAGACTTAGCTACAAGGGAATTGCCTTGAATGCTTTCTTTGTGTATGCAGGCGGTAACAAACTGCGTAATAGTGTGGTAAGTATGAGTGACCAGGTGGGAAGCCAGACGTTGAAAGACATAACCAACCGTTGGAGTGCGGATGCGCCGGATGCAAATGTACGTATGTATATTGACATGCCCACAAAGGTTAAAACTTACGCAAGTACTTTCCAGGATTGGTGGCAATATGGTGATATCAATGTGAAAGATGCTGGTTATGTGAAATTGCGTAGCTTGAGTTTGGGGTATAGTTTGCCGTCTGGTATCTGCCGTCAAATCCGGCTTAATTCATTGAATTTGAAGTTGCAAGTGAACAACCTGTTTACCTGGTGTAAGGCAGGAAGCGACATTGATCCGGAAAGCTACGGATTGAACAGCGGCACACGCGGCATGGCTTCACCCAAGACTTATTCTATCGGATTATCAACAAGTTTCTAATTATTAAAAAGAATATAGGATATGCGTAAATTACTTTATATATTGCCAGTTCTGCTTATCTTGGGATTTGCGGCTTGCGAGAATTACGTGGATATTACCCCTACAGGAAAGAAGACTGTGGACTCTACCGAGACTTATTATGAATTGGTGGCTTTGCCGAACCGGAGTTATTATCCGTCGTCTTTTGCTTTGTTGAGTGATAATGTCTGGTCAAAAGAATCGAATATTATCGGCAAGGAATATCTTTCTTCTGATGGAATCAATATGACTTTTAATGAGGATGCCGACCGTAAAGAATTAAGTGATAATAATCTGTATGCAAACTGTTATCAATACATCTTACGCTCTAACATCGTGATTTCATTGGTAGATCATAGTACAGGTGACAAGGATGTGAAGGAACTGGCTAAAGCGGAAGCAAAAATCATGCGTGCGTGGGATCATTTTATTCTGGTGAATACATTCGCTAAAGCCTATAATCCGGAGACAGCAGCCACTGACGGTGGTATTGCTATTGTCAGCGAATATGACTTGGAAGCGACTCCTACCAAAGCTACTGTTGCCCAAGTCTATGACTTTATCATCAAGGATATCGAGGATGCGTTACCTTATCTGCAGGAAGAACCGGTGAACGTATATCATCCGTCGAAAGCATTCGGCTATGCATTGGCGGCACGCGTTTACTTGTTCCACCGTGACTGGAAAAAGGCTAAGGATGCGGCGGAGGAATCTTTGAAACGGAACAATGCCTTGATAGATTATATAGCTTTGGATGCCGTCGGGGGACCGACTAAGGTTTCAACTTATGCCAAAGGTGGCAATCCGGAAGTGTTGAATTATGCTTATATGGGTAGCACTTCGGACAATCCTGCTTATACCTATGGCATGATTAGTCCGGAATTGGTACAGCTTTTCGGAGATAATGACGAGCGTTTGAACCTGTTCTTCAAAACGACCGGTAATCTTGAGTACTACTTTGATGAAGGTTCCGGAGCTGCTTTATGGAACACTGCCCTTACCTATTCTAAGTTTCAATACATGGCTGTAGGTATGCGTACAGCCGAAGTTTATTTGATTTTGGCAGAGGCGATGGCACGTTTGAACGATTTGTCCGGATCCGTTGAAGTGTTGAATCAGTTACGTGAAAAACGAATCAAAGGAAGTGAAGCTGTGCTTCCGGAACCGGCTACACAGCGTGAGATGATGCAGGAAATCATTAACGAGCGTCGTAAAGAGTTGCTCTTCGGATTCAGCCGTTTCTGGGATTTGAAACGGTTCAATACGGAAGCCGACTATGCAAAGACGATTACCCGTACTTTTCCGCTGGTAACTACGACCGTAGAACAGAAAATATATACATTGAAACCGGATTCACGTTTGTACATCATCCCGTTCCCAGTAGCTACCCGTGAGAAGAATCCCAATTTGACACTAAATACTAACGAATAAAATAGATAGAAAAGCGATGCGAAAAATTTTAATGATGGCGGCATACATACTCTTTACACTACAATGTGTTGGAGTGTATGCCGGTGGTAAACTTCCGCTGGAGTATGGAACCAAAAATCTGGTAGTTCATGAAGATACGGTCAAGAAAGACACTGTCAAGAAGGCTACCGCTTACGAGAAACTGTTGAAAGATGGAGGAAGTGAATGTGAGGGTATGTTCACGATCCGTCACATCAAAGATGACTGGTATTTTGAAGTACCGGATTCTTTATTGGGACGATTGTTATTGGTTGTTACCCGCTTTAAAGCTGTTCCGCAAGGATTTAAAATGCTTAGTGGAGAAGAAGTGAACCGAAGTGTGGTTTATTGGGAACAACATAATGATAAAACTCTCTTCTTACGTGAATATGTGCAGTCGCAGTTTGCCCGCCCGGGTGATAAGATAGCAGAGGCGTTGAAGCAGTCTACTGTAGATCCGGTTATCGGTAAGTTTGATGTTATCGGTAGAAATCCGGAGACTCGGGCACAGCTTGTCAACGTCTCCAAGTTCCTTTTAAGTGATAACAAGACCTGTGGCTTTACATCAAGTGACCGTTCTATTCTTGGTATTGGTTCTTTAGTTCAGGATCGTACATTTATGGATACTATAAAGACCTATCCTATTAATGTGGAAGTAGTAACTTTGCGTACTTACAACATAACTTCCGGCAAACTGCCGGCTGCGGCAACAGGATCAGTGACTGTGAAACTGAATACCAGTATGGTAATGTTGCCTAAAGAGCCGATGCAGCCGAGACTGGCAGATGAACGGGTCGGCTTTTTTCAGAATCCGGTGACAGAATTCTCTGATGAACAGCAAGTCACATCGCGTGGAGCTATCATTCAGCGTTATCGGTTGGAACCGAAAGACCCGGAACGTTATCGTCGGGGGCAACTCACTGAACCGAAACGCCCTATTGTATACTATATAGACCCGGCGACACCCAAGAAATGGATCCCTTATCTTAAAGCCGGTGTGAACGATTGGAATGTTGCTTTTGAAGCAGCCGGATTTAAAAATGCCATTATTGCCAAAGAGTGGCCGGACGATCCCACAATGAGCTTGGATGATGCACGTTATAGTGTATTGCGTTATTTGCCTTCGGAAACAGAGAATGCCTACGGACCGCGTATTGTAGATCCGCGTAGCGGAGAAATAATGGAAAGTCATATCTGTTGGTATCATAACGTGATGAACCTACTTAAGAAATGGTATATGGTGCAGTGCGGACCTTTGGATAAACGTGCGCAATCAATGACCTTTGATGACAAATTAATGGGAACTCTGATTCAGTTTGTCTCCTCGCATGAAGTAGGACACACACTCGGTTTGCGTCACAATATGGCTGCCAGTTCAGCTACTCCGGTAGAGAAGTTACGTGATAAAGCCTGGGTGGAAGCCAACGGTCACACGGTATCAATCATGGACTATGCACGATTCAATTATGTGGCACAGCCTGAAGACCGGATTTCAGAAAAAGGACTTTTCCCTCGCATTGGCGATTATGATAAATGGGCTATAAAATGGGGATATCAATATCGTCCGGAACTTAAAGACCCCTTTAAAGAGAAAGCGGCATTACGTGCCGAAGTTACCAAGAAACTGAAAGGAGACCATCGTTTATTGTTTATCGGTGATGAAGGAAAAGGCTCTGACCCGCGCAGCCAAAGCGAAGATTTGGGCGACAATAATATGAAGGCTAATGAATATGGTATCAAGAATCTGAAAAGAGTGATGGAGAATATTCTGACTTGGACGGCGCAACCCGACGGTCAGTATGACGACTTGAATACTATCTATAATTCAGTTCGCGTCCAATACCTGAAGTATACGCTGCAAGTACAGAAAAATCTGGGAGGCCGTTATACCAAAAATGTGCCGGATAGCAAAGGGCGTGATTATGTGCCGCGTAGCATACAAAAAGAGGTTGTTGAATGGTTGGGACGTAACTTGTTCGTAGCTCCCCTCTGGCTCTATCCGAACGAAGTGGTAAGTCGTGTAGGCCTGAAAGCGGTAGATGAAATTAGCGACCGTCAGAGTTCTGCGTTAGCTTTGTTGCTTGCGCCGGGAATGCTTCACAATATCTATTCAACTTCCTTCAGCGTACCCGAACCGTATTCACTGGACGAGTATTTGAATGACGTATTTGTCGCTGTATGGAAACCGTTGAACGATCCTAATGAGTTGGAGAACAATTTCCGTCGTCAAACACACCGGACTTATCTGTCGTTTGTAGGGCGTGTGATTAAACCTAATGAGAAAGATAATACAAGTTTGAATATGACAGTCACCCGTTCTGATATTCAACTCTTTATGGAGAAACATCTGGACAAGATTGAAGAGCATGTAAAGGAACAGTTGGCGACTTGTAAAGAAGGAGATATGAACTATCGCCACTATTCATCTTTGCTGCGGAACATCAAAAAAACGAAAGAAACCTATTATGGAAAAGATGCTGATGTGTAGACTTCAACAGTGGAACTTTTTAAAAAGAACAGAAAAGTAGAACAGATTTTCTTGTATATATAAACTCTCTCTTTTTTACTTTAACAGACTTACTCTTCTCTAATGATAACCTTGCTTTGATGAATCATCATCCATAATGCAAGCTTAGAATTAGAGGAGGGTATTTTTTTATGTCCCTGATTACTGCATCCCGCTTCTTTGCAGAAAGAATCATTATTTCTAGGTATTGATAACTATTTGTTTTCTAGTGAACTTTGTGAAGAAACAATCTGTTGTATATATAAAAAGAAGAAAGGAGAACTTTAGAAATGAAAAAGATAGTATTACTTCGTCACGGAGAGAGTGCATGGAATAGAGAAAACCGCTTCACAGGCTGGACAGATGTCGATCTGACAGAAAAGGGAGTTGCCGAAGCTGAAAAAGCCGGAGAGACATTGAAAGAATATGGTTTCAATTTCGATAAGGCTTATACTTCCTATTTGAAGCGTGCGGTGAAAACCTTGAACTGTGTTCTCGATAAGATGAATCTGGACTGGATACCTGTAGAGAAAAACTGGCGCCTGAATGAAAAGCATTATGGTGAATTGCAGGGATTGAATAAAGCCGAGACTGCCGAGAAATATGGAGAAGAACAAGTGCTCGTGTGGCGTCGTAGCTATGATATAGCTCCCAATCCGCTTTCGGAGAGTGATTTGAGAAACCCGCGTTTTGATTACCGTTATCATGAAGTGCCCGACGCCGAGTTACCTCGTACCGAATCATTGAAAGATACCATTGAACGTATCATGCCTTACTGGGAAAGTGATATATTCCCCAGTCTGAAAACGGCCCATACTTTATTGGTTGTGGCTCATGGTAATAGCCTGCGGGGTATCATAAAACATTTGAAAAATATCTCCGATGAAGATATCATAAAACTGAATCTGCCTACTGCTGTGCCTTACGTTTTTGAGTTTGATGAAAACCTGAACGTGGCCAACGACTATTTCCTGGGAAACCCGGAAGAGATCAAAAAACTGATGGAAGCAGTAGCCAATCAGGGAAAGAAAAAATAGAAAAGTTACACATTAAAAAATGAAGTTATGAGTAAAGTAGTAGAATTATTAAGAGATAAGGCCTGTTATTACCTGGACCACACTTGCGAAACCATTGATAAATCACTGATTCACGTTCCGTCTCCCGATACAATAGATAAAGTATGGATTGATTCGGACCGGAATATCAGAGTATTGAACAGTCTGCAAACGTTGTTGGGACATGGTCGCCTGGCAAATACCGGTTATGTATCCATACTTCCTGTCGATCAGGACATCGAACATACTGCCGGAGCATCATTTGCTCCCAATCCGATCTATTTCGATCCGGAGAATATCGTGAAACTGGCTATTGAAGGAGGTTGTAATGGAGTCGCTTCTACCTTTGGTATCCTTGGTTCCGTAGCACGTAAATATGCCCATAAAATACCTTTCATCGTCAAGTTAAATCACAATGAACTACTTTCTTATCCCAACACTTTCGACCAAGTACTGTTTGGTACAGTCAAAGAGGCCTGGAATATGGGAGCAGTAGCGGTAGGAGCCACCATCTATTTTGGTTCGGAACAGAGCCGCCGTCAGCTCGTGGAGATTGCCAATGCTTTTGAATATGCTCACGAACTGGGGATGGCAACCATTCTTTGGTGTTACCTGCGTAATAATGATTTCAAGAAAGGTGCTGTCGATTATCATGCGGCTGCCGATTTAACAGGACAGGCCGACCGTCTGGGAGTGACTATTAAAGCTGATATCGTAAAACAGAAACTTCCTACTAACAATGGTGGTTTTAAAGCCATCGGCTTCGGCAAGGTAGACGAACGTATGTATACCGAACTGGCTTCCGAACACCCGATTGACCTTTGCCGTTACCAGGTTGCCAATGGCTATATGGGACGCGTTGGTTTGATTAACTCCGGTGGAGAATCTCACGGAGAATCAGATTTGCGTGATGCTGTCATTACAGCCGTTGTCAACAAACGTGCCGGTGGTATGGGATTGATTAGCGGACGTAAAGCGTTCCAGAAACCAATGAACGAAGGGGTGGAATTATTGAATACCATTCAGGATGTATATCTTGATTCGTCAATTACGATTGCTTAATCAGGGATGAATAAAAATAAATTCTTATCTTTGACTATTAGATCGTTAACCATTAAAAATTAAAAGTATGAAGTTTTTTATTGACACAGCTAATCTGGAGCAAATCCAGGAGGCTTATGACCTCGGAGTACTTGACGGAGTGACTACCAACCCTTCGCTGATGGCGAAAGAAGGTATCAAAGGAACGCAGAATCAGCGTGAGCATTATATTAAAATATGCGAGATCGTCAACGGAGATGTAAGTGCCGAAGTGATAGCAACCGATTATGAAGGAATGATTCGTGAAGGCGAAGAACTTGCCGCGCTCAATCCGCATATCGTAGTAAAAGTTCCCTGTATTGCCGATGGCATTAAAGCTATTAAGCATTTCACGGAAAAGGGAATCCGCACGAACTGTACATTAGTCTTTTCAGTAGGGCAGGCATTGCTGGCAGCTAAAGCCGGAGCTACGTATGTTTCACCTTTTGTCGGCCGTCTGGACGATATTTGTGAAGATGGAGTAAGGCTTGTGGGAGATATCGTACGTATGTATCGTACGTATGACTATAAAACACAGGTATTGGCTGCTTCCATCCGTAATACGAAACACATTATCGAATGTGTAGAAGTAGGAGCTGACGTTGCTACTTGCCCGTTGAGCGCCATTAAAGGATTGCTCAATCATCCGCTGACTGACTCGGGATTGAAGAAGTTCCTGGAAGACTATAAAAAAGTCAATGGTTGAGTAAGCAATGAAACTTGCAATATATTAAAATATTAGGCACGAATTACATGGATTTCACGGTTTTTAAAATGATAGTTATCATAAAACAACTATAAAAAGAAGTGAAATCTGTGTAATCCGTGCCTAAAAAATATTTATTTTCCGGGTAGCTTCTTATTGCTCTTTTTTTCTTTCCTGTTTCTGCTTTTCTTTGTATTGAGTCGGCGTTTCTCCAGTATATTGTTTGAAAGCCGTACTGAAATAGCGTGAAGTAGTAAAACCTACCTTTTCGGCAATTTCTGTGAACGACAGGTCCGTACTGGTGATTAACGTGATTGCTTTTTCCATCCGGAATTTATTAATGTAATCATTGGCTCCCATATCGGTCAGAGCTTTCAGCTTATTGTAAAGGGAGGCTCTGCTCATACCTATCTCTTTACAAATAAAAGTGACATCCAGATGACTGCTATCCAAATGCTCCAGGATAATTTTATTCAGTTTCAACAGGAATGTTTCATCTGCTTGGCTAAAGGTGCTTTCTTCCGGCGCAGGGACTAGTCCTGTATTCAAATATCTCTTCTTGATAGATTCGCGGTTCTTCAACCGGTTGCGAATGATTTCCATCAGCATTTCTATCTCAAAAGGTTTAGTCAGATAAGCATCCGCCCCGTTCTTGTAACCACTCAACTGGCTTTGTTTATCATCTCTTGCTGTCAGCAGAACGATAGGAATGTGACTGATCGTAATATCTTCCTTTATATTTTTGCATAGTTCATATCCATTCATTCTCGGCATCATCACGTCGCTGATGATAATATCCGGGGCATGGCTTTTGGTCAGTTGAAGGGCTTCCACACCATCCGAAGCAATCACTACCCGTTTGAAATATTCTCCCAGTGACTTTTTCAGGAAGTCCGTCAAGTCCGGATTATCATCCACTACTAAAACACTGTAAGGACTCGTGTCGAAATTATCTTCCTCCGGTTGTTGTTCTTTACTATCGTCACTCATTAATTCGTTCAAATATGCTTTCGGTTGGCAGATAATCTCTTCCGATTGTTGTCTCAAGGGCAGTTCAAAGAAGAATGTCGCACCAGCATCCTGATTATCTTGCGCACCAATGGAACCTCCGTGCAGTTCTACCAGAATCTTGGAATAAGATAATCCGATCCCTGTGCCGCTCTGTTCTCCTGTACCCTGATAGAAACGGGTGAAGAGTTTCTGTGTATTTACTTGTTTCAATCCGTTTCCCCGGTCAATGATGGAGATACGTACGCTATTTCTTTCGGAAAGCAACTCCGATATAATTGTTATTTCTGCATCCTGCGGACTGTGTTTCAAGGCATTGATAAGCAGATTGCTTAGAATAATCTCACACTTATCTTTATCAAAACTTACAGTATCGATATGTGGATCAAGCTGATAACGGATATGGACGTTCTTTGCTTCCCCTTCACTGATGAAATCTTGGGATACATGTTCAATCCATTGATTGAGAACATACGGTTGTATCTGCAATTTGCTTTCTCCAACCTCCATCTTGCGTACATCGAGTACCATATTAATAAGGTTTTTCATTCGCTGCGCTTGACGGTAGATCGCTTTTATTGGCAAATACTGTGTATCTTCGGTAGAAAGGGATTTCAACATCCGGTTAAGTGGTGCGTATATTAACGTTAAAGGTGTACGCAACTCATGACTGATATTAATAAGAAAACGTACTTTTTCTTCATATACCTGTTGCTCATGTTCTTTCATTGCCCACTTTAACTTCTCTTCTTTACGTTTCCATGCTCTTCGGAAAGCTTCGATAATAGCGGCAGCAATAAAAACGGCGCAACAAAGAATAAACCACCATGTCCGATACCAGGGAGGAAGGATGGTCAATTCCAGTACTTCCTGACTGGGAATCCAATTACCATCCTTGGCGGTACAGGACGCCATGATTTTATAACTTCCCGGAGGAAGTGAACGTATGGCCAGTTCGGGATTGTATGATTCGATTTGCTGGTCATTCAGCCCCTCTATCTGGTATCTGTACACTTTCTGTCGAAAAATATCTTTCTCTTTCGACATGATTCGAATAGTGATATTACTATTCCAGGGAGCAGAAATCCCTGCCGGATGATTCGTTAATTCGTTATTTACTGACTCTCCATTAATGATGACATCTGATAATTGGAGTTGGGGAAGTTCGGAAGTGGTTAATGGTATTTTGCTGTTAATATGCAGTAACCCTTTCACTCCACCCATGTAGACGTCTCCCCGCATACTTAATAGACGAGGTTTGGAAAGATATTCGTTTTGGATTACACCGTCTGATTCACCGAATAGAACGAATTTTTTCTCTTTGATGAGCCAGGCGAAAAGCATACTGTCGGCTCCTATCCATACTTTTCCCTGCTGGTCGCATACAATCAATGTGATTTCACTAAATAGAGAGGTCGGGATTGGTGTCTGTATTTTGGTGGCAGGATTGTAGTGTACCAATCCGTAGTTGTTTCCAATCCAGAAATTTCCCTCTTCGTCTCGTGCAACAGAGTTGATCGTTGTATCTTTCCAACATCTGTACAGGGCTTTCAGTCGGTTGGTATGGTTGTTCAGTTCATATATGTGCTTCGTATCATTTAGATAAGTGATATTCTTATAATTGTCGATCGGTAAGAGAGCACCGATAATTTCCTGCTCTTCTTGTTCTATAACGGTACTGAAAGTACGTGTATTCAAATCATATATATAGATATGTTCTCCAAGGAACAGAATATTGTGATGAGTGTTCCGAAGTAGATTTACAGCCTTGCCTCGATTGCACAAGAGTGCTGTCGTTTTAGCGTCAACAATGGTGAAAGGCTGTTTTTCTCCTGTTGCCGGGTTGAAAATAAATACTCCCTGTGAGAAAAGAGAAATTAATAATTTGCCGGGAGTAAACTGGCAGATAGAGGCTACTTTGTCTTCCCAGGTGGAAGGGTAATGGATAAATTTCTCTGTGAGTGGGTTAAAGCTGTTGATGCCTCCTCCGTCTGTACCGACCCAAATTTGGTCTTGGGATTCTTGGAAAAGACTTAGAACGGTATTGTTGCTTAGTCCGCGGTCGTTGCCGGGAGGTACATCTGTATACGTTTTCATGGAAACTTCCCGGATGCTGATTAGTCCGTTACGGATGCTACCTGCCCACATATTATTGTTGCAGTCGTTGTACAGACATAAAATAGAGTTAGCGGGGAGTGAGTAGTTGTCACTTCCGGGCATATGCTCCAACAGCGAAAAACGTCTTGTTTCCGGGTCGAGAATATTAATGCCTCCTCCGTCTGTTCCAATCCAGATTTCTCCTTCCCGTTCGGCGAGACTTAGTATGACATTGTTGCTTAAAGAGGAGTTGTGGGTAGTATATGTAGCCAGTAGTTTACCGTCGCGTGTCAGACAGTTCAGCCCTCCATTGTAGGGAGCTACCCAGATTCTTTCTTGTGAGTCTATGAGTACATTCATGATTTCTTTTCCGCAATCGAAAGGAGGACGTCGGCATTTTCCGGTATTCAGGTCGAGCAGGAGTAGTCCTTGCCACCGGCTGCAACAGAGTAATGTGTGTTTATCCCATAGATTTAGTAGAGTCACATTATAATTGGGTTCTAAGTCAAATGTTTGTAGGAGGCGTAAAGAGGTATCCTGATAATTATAGAAAAAGATTTTATTTTTCGAACCGAATAACACTCCGTTATCAGTCAGGCAGGCGGAATAGGCGATGATATTATTTCCTGTCTCATCAGTCGGTATAAAAAAGTCATCGCTTTGCCTCTGATAACGTGCCACTCCTTTGTCTGTCAGAATCCAGATATTGTTTTGTTCGTCTTCTATCATCTGGTAGATTAAATTGTGAGGAATGGAATGAGGGTTATTTGCCTGATGAATATATTTTTTAAGTTCGTGTCCGTCATATCTCCCTAATCCGGAACGGGTTCCAATCCATACAAATCCTTGTTTGTCCGTTAAAATACATCTCACGGTGGAAGGAAGGCCATCTTTTAGGGAGATTTGCTTATAGTAATAATGACCGGCTTGAAGAGTGGAAACGCCGATAAACAGTGTGATAAATGCAATGCATAGTAGTAAAAAGGTTTTTGTTCTCATGAGATCAGGTCAGTTAAACTGAAACAAAGATAGTCTATTCGGATGAATATTAGTTAAATCCCCTCTCTTATTTTTTAGTTTTTATGCTTATCTTTGCTCGAAAATATACGACTATGATTACCGAAGAACTACAGAAACTTTATCAGTCATATACGGGCGTTCCCGCTGAAAACATAACAGAATTACCGTCTTCCGGTTCCAACCGCCGTTATTTTCGGCTGACGGGTATAGAAACATTGATTGGAGTCTACGGGGCTTCTATTGATGAGAATGAGGCATTTCTTTATATGGCAGGACACTTCCGCAAATGTGGACTGCCTGTTCCCGAAGTGCGCATTGCCTCGGAAGATAAAACCTATTATTTGCAGGAAGATTTGGGCGATACTCTGTTGTTCCATGCCATAGAGAAAGGACGTGCTACCAGTGTTTTTTCAGAAGAGGAAAAAGAGTTGCTTCGCAAAACGATCCGTCTGCTTCCTGCTATTCAATTTGCCGGGGCGGATGGATTTGATTTTTCCCGTTGTTATCCTCAACCGGAGTTCAACCAACGCTCCATTCTGTGGGATTTGAATTACTTCAAATATTGCTTCCTGAAAGCTACCGGTATGGAGTTTCAGGAAGACAAACTGGAAGATGATTTCCAAAAAATGAGCGATGTCCTGCTCCGCAGTTCTTCCGCTACTTTCATGTATCGTGATTTTCAAAGTCGTAATGTGATGATAAAAGACGGGGAACCGTGGTTTATCGACTTTCAGGGCGGACGCAAAGGCCCGTTCTATTATGACATAGCCTCTTTCCTGTGGCAGGCGAAAGCGAAATATCCTGATAGCCTCCGTAAAGAACTGCTGCAAGAATATATGGAAGCTCTTCGCAAATACCAACCGATTGACGAATCCTATTTTTATAGCCAGCTTCGCCACTTTGTCCTTTTCCGTACGCTGCAAGTGCTGGGAGCCTACGGTTTCCGTGGTTACTTTGAAAAGAAACCGCATTTTATCCAAAGCGTTCCTTATGCCATCGAAAACCTGCGTGAACTGTTGAAAGAAGAATATCCGGAATATCCGTATCTCTGTAACGTTTTGCGGGAGCTTACTGGACTGAAACAATTTACGGACGACCTGAAAAAGCGGCAGCTAACCGTCAAAGTAATGAGCTTTGCCTATAAGAAAGGAATTCCTGATGACTCTACCGGCAATGGAGGAGGTTATGTATTCGACTGCCGTGCCGTGAATAATCCCGGCAAGTATGAGCGTTACAAACCTTTCACCGGACTGGATGAACCTGTAATCACTTTCTTGGAAGAAGATGGCGAAATACTTCGTTTCCTCGATCATGTCTATGCTTTGGTAGATGCCTCCGTGAAACGTTATATGGAACGCGGATTCAGCAATTTGTCCGTCTGCTTCGGTTGCACCGGCGGACAGCATCGTTCTGTTTATTCAGCCCAGCACCTGGCAGAGCACCTGAATCAGAAATTTGGTGTGAAAGTCGAACTGGTGCATCGGGAACAGAACATCGAACATACGTTTGAGGCAACAATCTAAGAAGAGTAAATATAAAGAAGAAAGTAACCGAAAGAATGAAAGCAATGATATTTGCAGCCGGTTTGGGTAGCCGGCTGAAGCCACTCACCGATACCATGCCGAAGGCTTTAGTTCCCATAGCCGGACGTCCGATGTTGGAACATGTGATTTTAAAACTGAAAGCTGCCGGATTCACAGAAATAGTGATTAACATCCACCATTTTGGCGAACAGATACTTGACTTCCTGAAAGCCAATGAGAATTTTGGACTCATCATACATATTTCCGACGAACGCGACCTGTTGCTCGACACCGGTGGGGGAGTTAAGAAAGCCCGTTCTTTCTTTGAAAATTCCGATGAACCTTTCCTGATACACAATGTAGATATTCTTTCAGACGTGAATTTGAAAGATTTATATGACTACCATCTACAAAGCAGTGCTGTTGCCACTTTACTGGCCAGCCAACGTAAAACCTCCCGTTATCTTCTTTTTGATACAGACAAGAGACTTTGCGGATGGATAAACAAGGATACGGAACAAGTGAAACCGGAAGGTTTTCAGTATGATCCTTCTCTTTATCGGGAATATGCATTCAGTGGTATCCATGTACTTTCGCCCGCCATTTTTCAATGGATGACTTCTCCCCGTTGGGAGGGTAAATTCTCTATTATGGATTTCTATCTTGCCACTTGCCGGCAAGTAAACTATGGTGGTTACTTGACAGAAAAGTTGCACCTGATTGATATAGGCAAACCGGAAACATTAGCGAAAGCAACAGACTTCTTATACCAAAATGCGAAATAAAGATACTGAAAGAGGCTAAAAAGCCTCTTTCTTGCTATGTAACAAAATATTTAAGTAACTTTGCTTGGATAAACAATCAATATTGTAATACTATACAAATTTTGCTGCATGGAACAGACTTTGGAAAATGGGATAGCTGACAACTTATTGCACAACATCTTTAATGACCTGTCTGTAGGCTTGGAGTTGTATGATAAGGACGGTCTCATGATAGATGTCAATTATTCGCGGTTGAGATCAATGGGGATAAAAGACAAAAAGGATATTCTGGGCTATAATCTATTTAATTACACTAGTTTCTCTGATGAAATCAAAGAACAGGTCAGAAAAGGAGAAACAGTGCGTTTCATGGCAAAATATAATTTTGATGACGTGCGTCATCTTTTTCCTACTAATCTGTCCGGTATAAAATTCTTCGAGATTACCGTTTCTTTCGTACATAATGAAAAGTCGGAAATTACGAATTATATGGTGATTAGTCAGGATGTCACCGAACGTGTTCTGTGGCAAAACAAATATGATAATCTTTACGAAGAAGCGGTGCGCTCAAAAAAAGAACTCCTTGAGAGCGAACAAAGAATGATCCAATTGATTCGTCAGAATGAGTTGGTATTGAACAATATTAATTCGGGATTGGCATATATTGCGAACGATTATATCGTACAATGGGAGAATATCTCGCTTTGTAGTAAAAGCCTTTCTTATGAGGCTTACAAAAAAGGGGAGCTTTGCTATCTGACGGCCCATAATCGCACCACTCCTTGTGAGAACTGTGTGATGCAACGTGCCCGGAGATCCGGTCAGGTAGAGTCTATATTGTTTAATCTGGATAACAAGCATGTCATAGAAGTTTTTGCTACTCCCATATTTAATGAACAGGGAGATGTTGACGGTGTCGTGATTCGCGTAGATGATGTTATCGAGCGACAGCACATGATAGGTGAACTTGAAACGGCAAGAAGTCGTGCTGAACAGTCCGATAAGTTGAAATCCGCCTTTCTGGCAAATATGAGCCACGAAATCCGTACACCGTTAAATGCTATCGTTGGTTTTTCCGATTTATTGATGGTGACGGAAGATCAAGAAGAAAAAGAAGAATTTATTCAGATTATCAATGCCAACAATGAGTTGCTTTTGAAACTGATTAACGACATACTGGATCTTTCGAAAATAGAAGCCGGCTCGGTAGAACTGAAATACGAAGATTTTGATTTGGCTGTTTATTTCAACGAATTAGCTGCTTCGATGCATCGTCGTGTAGTAAATCCGCAGGTTCGGTTAGTTCCCGTGAATCCTTATGAAACCTGTACCGTTCGTTTGGATAAAAACCGGTTAGCGCAGATTCTCACTAACTTTGTAACTAATGCTATCAAATATACCTCCAAAGGAACTATTGAAATGGGGTATGAAAAGATAGACGGAGATATTCGTCTTTACGTTCGCGATACAGGTATTGGTATACCGGAAGATAAAAAAGACAAGGTGTTCCATCGTTTTGAGAAACTGGATGAATTTGCACAGGGAACCGGACTGGGACTGTCTATTTGTAAAGCCATCGTTGAGGCTTGCAGGGGAGAGATAGGCTTTGAGTCGGAATTTGATAAAGGGTCTTTATTTTGGGCGGTTTTGCCATGCCAGTTTGATTCGGTTGACAGCGAGCCGACTTCTTCACGTCGAAATAATGAGAAGGATGCAGATAATGAAAGCATTCTTGACTCCGAAGAAACAAAGAAAGTACCTAAAAGAGTGCTGGTCGTTGAAGATATTCAAAGTAACTTCTTTTTGGTATCTTCTATTTTGAAAAACAAATGCCAGTTGTTACACGCACCGAATGGACTGGAGGCAGTTGAGATTGTCCGTACCCAACCAGTGGATTTGGTACTGATGGATATGAAGATGCCTGTTATGGACGGGCGTACTGCAACCTCGGAGATCCGGAAGTTTAATGCTGAAATTCCGATTATCGCCTTGACTGCTCATGCCTTTGATGCTGACCGGGTAGCTGCGTTGAAAGCCGGTTGTGATGATTATCTGGTGAAGCCGATCAATGGTGCGAAGTTGATGCAGACTCTGAAAGAGTATGGTTGTTGAAAGGAGGGGATTAAAAATGTGCTGATCTGAAAAAGGGTATATTCTATTCTTTCTGTTTTTAATATATCGGTCACTTGTTTGTGGTGAAGGAAAAAACGCTCTGCATTTTGGATGAAAGAATGTAGGGTTGTTTGTTATCCTGGATAATTCCTGTCTAAAAATAAATAATTCCTCTGTATTGCTATCTATATGCTTACTGTTTGCCCGTATGTAGTTTGCTTTATCATTTTTCTTTTGTGCGCTTGTGATGATGAACTAGCCTATAAACGGGCTTTTCCGAGGGCTTTTATAACTTGGTCGGTGAGTATGGAAGGCTTTCTCGGTGAGGAAGGATGTGTTCCTCACCGAGGAATGGCTTATTGCTCACCGAGGAACATCATTTATTTCTTTAAAGAAAACGCATATCATCTGAAAATATATGCTGTATTGTGGCGGTAATATGCATATATATGTGATAATATGGATGCTTTTAATTCCGGATTACCATCTTCAATAGTTTTGTTTTCTTTCTTAATCTGAAAAATAGAACATTTCTCTTGTTTGTTTGGAGGAATTGAAAGGGAGACAGCTTACTATAAAAGGCTATAAATCCGTAAAGTTTGGGATTGTTTTTTATGTTTATGGATTTAAATAGTTACCTTTGCTAAAAATAGAATATCATGTCCAAATACGTCAATCCTTTTACTGATATAGGATTTAAAATTATTTTTGGTCAACCGGCCAGTAAGAATTTGCTCATCACTTTGTTGAACGAACTACTTGCAGGTGAACATCATATTACAGAACTTACTTTTCTGGATAAGGAAGATCATGCGGACAATGTGAGTGATAAAGGTATCATTTATGATCTTTATTGCCGTACAGCAAGTGGTGAGTATATTATCGTGGAGATGCAGAATCGTTGGCACAGTAATTTTTTAGATCGTACACTTTATTATGTTTGTCGTGCTGTGAGTCGGCAGATAGAATCTCCTTCTTCAAAAGAAGTCCCTGTCCCTGAAGATCCGATGACTGCAAGAGAACCACTTGTCTCTTATGGAAAGCAGTATAGACTACCTACTATATATGGAATTTTCCTGATGAATTTCAAAGAGGAAAATTTAGAGGCTAAATTCCGTACGGATACGGTTCTTTCCGACCGTGATACAGGGAAGATTGTTAATCCGCATCTCCGGCAGATTTATTTGCAATTTCCTTATTTTACAAAGGATTTGTCGGACTGCCATACATTATATGATAAATTAATTTATGCACTGAAGAATATGAGCAATTGGAATAGAATGCCGGATGCTTTGAAAGAACAAGTGTTTGAACATCTGGCGAGATTGGCAGCAGTTGCCGATCTTTCGGAAGAAAACCGTATCGCTTATGATAAGGCATTAGATCGGTATAGGGTCAACCAAATTGTAGAGGAGGATGAACGGCGTAAAAACGAAGAGATGCGGAGAAAAGCGGCTGAAGAAGGGATGAAAGAAGGGATGAAGGCCGGGTTGGAAAAAGGAGTGAAAAAAGGAAGGTTAGAGGGAATAAAAGAAGGAATAAAAGAAGGGATGAAGGAAGGGATGAAGGAAGGGTTGGAGAAAGGAGAGCAAAAGAAGCAAATTGAGATTGCTCGGAAGATGAGAGAGGACGGAATATCCATTGATATAATTATCAAATACACGGGTCTTCAATCTTCTGATATAGAAAATCTATAATATATCTTCATAGGAAAATTGTTGTAGTTATATTAGGATAAAATATAAAGTAGGCGGGAATATTCAGGAATGGATACTTCCGCTTTCTTTTTTTGATTCGTAAGATGTTCAAAGATGTTTGTGATACCATAATTAATCGATGAAATGGACGATTTTAGACAAATTTGGAAGAATTGTAGCTAAAATAGAACATTTCTTATCTTTAAGATAACCTACATTTGTAGCAGTGATTGTCAGAAAAGACAGTACAATAATATAATATGAGGTAATCTTAATTATTAAACTTATGAGAAACAAATTCCTATTCTTTTGTCTCTTCCTTTTTGGAACGTTGACAGCTTGTAAAGACACAAAATGGGTGGATGTTCCGACTGGTACTCCCCCCGATGGTGCAGTTACGGGAAAGCCGGGTGAAGATGAACCGGATGATCCGGACGACCCAACTGAGATGGGGCTGATTAATTGCTCTTATATTCGTGGTGATTTTTATGATTTCGGCCGGATTTCCGGCAAAAGTATGGCTACTTGTAATGATTTGATATTTTTAACATGTCGTCCTTATGCTGATGGTAGTTTGGCGTTTGAATTACCTGATGCTAAGTTAACGGGAAATGCTACCTACACAGCTGAAAAAGATGGCAAAAATGGTGTACTATACTTTAATGGCAGTGCAACAATGAATGCTGGTGATGGTTTACTTCATTCTCCAGATGGTCCTAGCAAACAGTTTACTTTTGGTACCTATATATATATAGAAGAATGGGTAGCTAATGCTTATCTATTTAAGAAAGCTACAAGTTCAAAAACGATTGCAGCTTTGCAATTAGGTGATGCAACAGGGAAAGTAAAACTTACCATTGGTGATTATAGTGGAGAAGTGACCAGTACTGATTTGACTTCGGGAACTTGGCACTATATAGCCTTGTCTTATACAGCAACAGGAGTTAAGCTAAATATAGATGATAAGTCGCAAATAGACTTTTCTGGAGCTACATTCCCGGCAGTACCTAATGATCGTGTTGATTTTGTTATTGGAGATAAATTTAAGGGCTATTTAGAAGAAACAACTGTTTGGAGTATATCTGCCGGTACATTAGGCAAAGACCCTATCACTTACCCTTCTGCTTGGAATAAAACAAAAGTGCTTGCTTATTGGAAATATGATGAAGCAGGAAATCTTGGTAAAGATTCTCATTCATGGATAACCCGTCTGGAAGATATGCGTCAAACTATGGGAACTCCGATTGGTACATCAAGATTCCGTTTAGGATGTGCTGGTGGTCAATGGAAAGATATGGTTAAAAATGAGGGGGCTTATACTAATTTCGCAAATAAGCTTTGTGAGGTATTGTCTACTCATAATTTAGATGGAATAGATCTTGACTTTGAATGGCCGGAAAATTCTAGTGAAGGTACTGCGTATAGTAAGGCGATTGTCGAAATGAGTAAGATATTCAAGAAAAATGCCAAGAAAGTTTTTTTCACTGTGTCTTTGCATCCTTATTATGTGAAATATATGACAGAAGATGCTTGTAAAGCTCCTGATTTTATTTCTTTACAATGTTATGGCCCTTCTACAGATCTTTATCCACTCAACGCTTTCCAACAAAGTTCGGAAAGTGCTGCTCAAAAGATTCCTAAGAATAAATTAGTTTTGGGAGTACCTTTCCAAGGAACTACAGGAACTCCGGGAGAACAGAAAGGATATTTTGATTTTGCAAATAGTATTTCAGGTCCCGATCAAACACAGATAACCTATACTGATGACAAAACATATACATTCGATGGTGTAAACGCCATTTATAACAAGACAAAATATGCTTGTGAAAACGGTTATGCCGGTATCATGAGTTGGGATTTGGCGAATGATGTAGATGTCACTAATGACAAATCTTTATTGAAAACCGTTCAAAAAGCAATCGAAGATTATATTTTTTCGTCTGGAACCGGTGAAACTGAATAATACAGAATCTAAATTATTAAATGTAATATTATGGAAAAAAAGAAGTTAATGAGAGAACAGAGACGTTTTGTTCTTCTTCTGATGCTCCTGTTGTCATTTCCTTTGGGTGCTTTAGCTCAGCAGAAAATGATAAAGGGACAGGTAGTAGACGATAGGGGAGATGCTATTATCGGTGCTACTGTCATGGTGAAAGGTGTGAATGGGGGAACGATTACCGATATAGATGGTAATTTCTCTATTGCAGGAAAAGTTGGCAATACCCTTTCTATTACATACGTTGGCTATGCTCCGTTGCAAGTAAAGATAAACAAACAGGAAGGTAACCGTTTTGTGATGAAGGAAGACGCAAAAGCACTTGACGAAGTTGTGGTGGTAGGTATGGATACTCAGAAAAGAAACACTATTACTGCCGCCGTAGCCACATTGAAAGATGATGCTATTGTCAATCGTCCTGTGACGGATGTAACCAGTGCTTTGCAAGGTAATATCGCCGGATTGAATTTTGCTTCGGATGCTGTAGCAGGTGGTGTCGGTGGTGAGTTGGGAGCTGATATCCAATTCAATATCCGTGGTGTCGGCTCTATCAATGGTGGTGAGCCTTATGTATTGGTAGATGGCGTTGAGCAGAGTATGCAAAATGTGAACCCTGCTGATATTGCCAGTATCAGTGTATTGAAAGATGCTTCAGCTTCTGCCGTATATGGTGCGCGCGCTGCCTACGGTGTGGTACTTGTTACTACAAAAAGCGGTAAAAAAGAAAAGGCAAGAGTGAGCTATCGCGGAACGGTTGGTTTCAGTTCGCCCATTAATATGCCGGAGATGATGAACTCATTGGAATTTGCAGGTTATATTAATGAGCGTGCGGATAATATGGGAGTAGCTCATGTCGTTTCAGATAAAACAATTGGTAAAATGCAGGGATTTATGCAAAATCCTTATTCGGCAGAATTTCCAGGAGTGGACATAAATGCCAATGGTGACGACTGGGCGAGTACATATTATAATCAATATGCGAATACCGATTGGTTCCAATATTATTTCAAAGATAAATCTATCCGTCATTCTCATAACTTGAGTGTACAGGGAGGTTCTGATAAGATGAACTACTATATTGGTATGGGATATATTTATCAGGAAGGTTTGATGGACAAAGTACAAGATGATTTGAGTAAATATAATTTAAACACAAAGTTCCAGATAAATGCCAACAAATGGCTGCGCTTTAATTTGAATAATAATATAACGTTGCAGATGATTAAGCGTCCGATGGGAAATCAAATGATTTTCTATAATAATGTATCCAATCAATATCCGAATCAAGCGACCGAATTGCCTGTTGACTCTGAATATAATATTCCTGGTTGGAGTGAATTGATGTATTTGAAGAACTCAAATTACAATCAGAATCGTCTGTCTGATGCTTTGACTCTTTCAGCTACCGTCACACCTTTGGAAGGATGGAATATTGTTGGTGAAATGAAAATGCGTCTGGATGTGGAACATAATGATATGAAGTTGGTTCAGCCTTATTATGAAACTCCGCAAGGGAAGTATAAAAAAGGTGCTACCCAGAAACAAGGATATGCTTATCCGGGCATGAGTTGGAAAAATACTTATTTCGATTCTTATTCTCGCGGAAGTGTTTTTAATTACTATTTGTCTCCGAACGTATCTTCTTCATATACTCATCAATGGGGAAGTCATTTCTTTAAAGCGATGGCAGGATTCCAGATGGAATTGAGAGAGGATTCGCAAGAAGCCATGTATAAGGATGGAGTGATGGATGACCAGATCTATTCATTTGAGAATGCCAGTGGAAATATAATGGTATCTGAAGCTCGTACACATTGGTCTACAATGGGTATGTATGCTCGTTTGAACTGGAACTATAACAACATTTATTTTCTGGAAGTCAGTGGACGTTATGATGGTTCTTCTCGCTTTGCCAAAGGAAACCGTTGGGGATTTTTCCCTTCCTTTTCTGCTGGTTATGATATAGCTCGTACCGATTATTTCAAAGCGTTGGATTTACCTGTATCACAATTGAAAGTACGTGTTTCTTATGGACGTTTGGGTAATCAGAACGGTGCCGGACTCTATGATTATCGTTCTTTTATTGAGCTGGATGCTTCTTCACAGAATGCATGGATTTTGCCGGGAGTTTCTGATACTCCTTCCAGAGGTACGATTGTAAAGACCCCTAAGCTGATTAGCCCGTATATTACATGGGAAAAAGTAGACAACGCCAATCTGGGTATTGATTTGATGTTGCTCAAGAACCGTTTATCTATAACTGCTGATATTTATCAACGTACTACCCGCGATATGATTGGTCCAGCTGAGGCTTTACCGGGTATTAGCGGAGTATTGCCTACTGACCGTGCGAAGGTGAACAATGCAACTTTGAGAAACAGAGGATGGGAACTTTCGGTTAACTGGAACGATAAGTTGAAATGTGGTTTTAGCTATGGTATTGGTTTCAATGTATTCAATTATAAGGCTGTAGTGACCAAGTATAACAATCCAAGTGGAACTATTTATAATAATCACACAGGATATGCTGCCAATAAAGGATATTATGAAGGAATGGACGTAGGAGAAATCTGGGGATACCAGGCTGATGATTTATTTTTGTCTAACCGCGAAATTGATGAATATCTCAGACATACGGACTTGTCCGCTTTTAAAGCAGCGGATCAATGGCGTCGGGGTGATTTGAAATATTTGGATATTAATGGTGATGGTAAAGTGAATGCCGGTGACGGTACGTTAGCTAACCGTGGAGATTTAAAAGTTATAGGTAATACTACTCCTAAATATTCATTCGGTATTAATCTAAATCTTGGCTATAAAGGATTTGAAGTGTCAACTCTGTTGCAAGGAGTTGCTAAACGGGATTTCCCGATTTCCGGTAGTACTTATATGTTTGGCGGACAGAACTTCTTCAAAGAACACTTGGATCATTTCACAACACAGAACCCGGATGGTTATCTGCCTCGCCTGACTGACTGGAAAGATAATACGGATTATGTGGTGAATACAGGTTATAATACAAGCCGTTATTTATTGAATGCAGCTTATATGCGTATGAAGAACTTAACAGTATCTTATAATTTCAGTCGCAAATTGCTGAAAAATATCGGTCTGGAAAATCTGAAAGTATATTTCACTTGTGATAACCTGTTTACTATTACAAAGTTGCCGGGACAGTTTGATCCGGAAACATTGAATCAGGTCAACATGATGGCTGGTGGTAGTAATGAACAGTCTCCGGGGTTAACTTCTCCATTGAAACAAAATGGTAACGGGAAAGTATATCCGATGAACAGGAACTTCGTTTTCGGACTTGATTTCACATTTTAATAAGGAATAAGCAATGAAAAAACTATATATATTATTTATTCTAGCGGGTGCTTTCTTGTCTGCATGCTCGGATTTTCTGGAAAAAGCGCCTATTACTTCACCGGAAAGTGGAGGCTATCTGGCCAGTGAAGAACATTTGACCAGCTATGTAAATTTCTTATATACAGGACTCCCTACCTTGGAAACTTATGGTATGGGTGTTTTCGGTGAAGAGAAAAACAGTGATAACATTCTTGCACAGAATTATGAAAGACGCTTGAATGGAGAATTACAGGAAAGTAATGGTGGTTCTAAAGAGTGGGAGAAAGGCTATAAGGGATTGCGTGACGCCAATTATTGTCTTCATAACTATGTAGTTCCCGAAATGAATGAGACGGACAAAATCTTATCTTTAAAAGGAGAAGTTTATTTCTTTCGTGCTTATTGGCATTTCTATTTGTTGACTCGTTTTGGTGGTATTCCTATTATGAACGATCTTTGGGATGAACATGCTACCGCTCAAGGTCTGCAAGTTCCGGCTACAGATCGCGGAGAAGTGGCTAAGTTTATTCTTAAGGATTTGGATACGGCAAAAGGATTACTTTATCCACGCAGCAAGTATAAAGGATTGAGAGTGAGTCAGGAAGCTGCTATTATTTTGGCTATGAGAGTGGCTCTATATGAGGGTACTTGGGAGAAATATCATGCTGGTACTGATTTTGCGGCAGCTACAAATGCATCTGCGGAGTTCTTTCAAACGGTTATAACTTTAGGAGATGAACTATTTACCATGGGATTGAAATTAAACACGAAAGAGAGTGATCCTTTCAATGCAAAAGACGGTGGTGAAGCGTTTGCACATTTATTCAATCAGTATGATTTATCCGATATATCAGAAGCTGTTTTCTGGAAGAAATATTCTATCTCAGGTGGTTTGACGCACGGATTATCCTCTTTATTATCTCAAGGCACCGTAGATAATTCAGGTCCTGCCGGCTTATCACAATCATTGGTTGATAACTATTTGTATGATACAGGTCTTCCTATTGATCCGGCAGATGAGAAGTTTAAAGATTTCAATCGTACATTTGAAGGACGTGATCTTCGTTTGATACAAACTGTGATGCATAGTGATTGCCGCTTCAAGGCTGATAGCGACTCGAAGCCAATGAAGGTTGAGATCCGTACAGATGAAAATAAGGATGAAGTTGTTCCGCCTTATCTTTTGGCAGGTGACAATCAGCGTAGTATTACCGGCTACCATATTCGTTTGGGACTAGATCCATTGTTTAATAAAGACAAAAAGGGCGGTGAGACTGCATTGCCGATCATTCGTTATGCAGAAGCATTGTTAGCTTATGCGGAAGCCGCCGCTGAGCTAGGCAATGGAACTTGTGAAGCATCAATATTAGAGAAAACTCTGCAGCCATTACGCGAACGGGCAGGAGTGACTTATGTTGCCCCAACTGAGATAGATCCTAATTATCCTGTATTCAGTGATCAATATACTCTGACTCCTATATTGCAGGAAATTCGTCGTGAGAGACGTGCGGAATTGGCGTTACAGGGTTTCCGTCTTGATGATTTGATGCGTTGGAGAGCTGGTAAGTTAATTCAAAATCAACGAGGCAAGGGGGCTTACTTAGGTAAAGAAGGTGTATTGTATCGTGCATTTAGTACAGATCAAGCTGATGAACTGGATAAGATAACTCTTACTGCTGACAAATGGATGGACCCCTTGGCTGAATGGCTTCCGGCAGGATATCAGTTCAATACAGATCGTGACTATCTGTTGCCGATTCCTTTGAACGAAATCAATTTGAACGAGCAGCTGCATCAAAACCCGGGATGGCGCACATAATAAACAATAGAATCTGTTTTAATGATGATTAATTTAGAAGAATATGAAAAGACTATTATATAAGATACTTCCGGCTTGCTTGTTGGTTGTCGGTTTGCAAGGATGTGACGACGAGACTCGTTATAATCCGTTGCCGGAGGCAGTGCCTTTGACGATGGCTGTCAATGGTAAAGCATTCGCAATGGGCGAACATCTGAGAGTGGATATTGAAGTGAATAAGGATGCGGAAGGGAATGAAGTGAATCCCAACGAAGATTTTGATATTTACTTTACCGCAAAATCCGGTAATGAGGATGCTTCCAATTTGTTTGAATCCTTTAGCCGTATTGTGACTTTCCCAAAGGGAGAAACAAAAATACAAGTAGATTTTCCTGTAAAAAAGGAAGGACTGAAAGGACATAAAAACTTGAATTTTGTAGCTTTTGCGCGTGGATATAAAATGGCGAACTCTAGCGCGGTTATTAAAGTCTCTGATTATTATCGTATTACGATGTCATTGGAAAATAATTTGGATAATACGGTGTTGGATGGCGGAAAGTGTGTATTGGTAGCTAAGATAGATAAACCAAGGTCTATACCTGTTAGAGTACAGATTACTCCAAAAGAAGGAGATGGGGATTTTTATTCAGGATTACCTGAAAGTCTGATTATCCCGGCAGGAGAAACTATGGTGAAAAGTAGTGCTATAACTCTTGCTTTGAACGGGTATCCGGGTAAAAGTAAAGAATTGGTGTTGAGTTTCGATAGTTCGTCGAAAGATAACCCGATGACAGAACCTACCATTTCTATTATATTGAAAGGAATTGATGATCCTAATTTATATGACATGACTAAGGTTTATGCAAATCCTGAAGAGATGTTTGTTTCCAAAACAGATAGTTGGTTTTCAGGTAAGCCTACTGTTGAAATGAAAGGTGGGTATGCACATTCTAATGCAGAGTTAGGGGCTGCAGGATGGAAATTTGATTCTGCTGTTGAATTTCACCATATTGCTCGTTGTATTGATGCAAAGCCTGAGACAAATAAACCAAAAGGGTTTGCTGATGCTACTGATGCAGCAACTAATAATATGATAATTAATAATCTTAAATATTCAAATTTGAATGAAGAAGGAAGGTTAGTTATATGGGCTGGTAAAGAAGGCGGAAAATATGGAACAAGCGCTTATCATTGTGCAAAGACAGGTGGTGCTATATATATACAGAATTTTACGAGAATCTATCCAGGAATGCGTATAGAGGTAAAGGCTCGTTTAAGAGGTGACAGAACAGGTTTTGTTCCTATTATAGAATTGAAGTCAGCAGTGCAGGCAAAAGCGAAAAATCAAACGATTTGCATATTGAGAAATACAAAAGGTACTTCTATAACTCAATCAGTTACTGGGGGAAAAATACCTGATTCTAAGGCTAAGACGACGGCTATGCCACAAGCAGATGAAGATAATATTTATTGGGTAGAATTTGTAGATGAAGAACATATTAATTTAGGCATTAATGGCACTACTACTTTATCTGTAAGTAAAAATGATTTAGCGTCATGGCCTTTTGATAAAGCATCTACTGGGTCTTCTGTTGGATATAAAGGGCTTTTCTTAGTCGTAAAAATGGCATTATTATCAGATTTGGATGGTGTTACTATGCCTGATGGTTGGGACTCTAACCTTGGATTAATCGACCCTAGTAAATATGAAACAGAAGGACCTCGTATGGATATTGATTGGATCCGTTTCTACACTAATAGCAATTACAAAAGAACTGCTGATGAAACGGTAAATTCAACGGCATTATACTAATGTCGGACTGATAGGTGAATATACATTATTGACATTATGTAGTCTTCTCACTTCTTCTAATGAAGTGAGAAAAAACATATGGTCTATTTATTGGACGGGCGAACATATTGGTTCGCCCCTTCAATAAATATAGAATAATTTATATCCCAGTCTCTGTCCTTCTATCTATTTAGAGTTTATAGTATTTTCTTGATGAATTATGTAGAAATGGAGATTATTGGAAATTAAATGGTAATTTGTGGAAGTCCAAATAGATGGCTGTCCTCTATCTTTGCTGCCACAATCTTATACAAATTAGTATTTATGGAAAAACTGCAATCAAACTTATTCTTTCCTTTAGCAGGAATAGCTGCCGTAGCTTCCCTTGCTTCCTGCTCAAACAAGCAAAGGCCTGCGGAGCAACTCCCTTTGAATATCGTCTACATTATGACAGACGACCACACAGCTCAAATGATGAGCTGTTACGACACACGCTACATGGAAACCCCCAACCTCGACCGCATTGCTGCTGACGGTGTACGTTTTACTCAAAGCTTTGTTGCCAATTCTTTAAGCGGCCCCAGCCGTGCCTGCATGATAACGGGCAAACATAGTTGTGCCAATAAATTCTATGATAATACCACTTGCGTATTCGACAGTTCGCAACAAACTTTTCCGAAACTGTTGCAGAAAATCGGTTATCAGACAGCATTGGTGGGTAAATGGCATCTTGAAAGCTTGCCTTCCGGCTTTGATTACTGGCAGATTGTTTCCGGACAAGGAGACTACTACAACCCGGATTTCATCACACAAAACAATGACACTATTCAAAAACATGGATACATCACGAATCTTATTACCGATGACGCCATTGACTGGATAGAAAACAAACGCAATCCGGAAAAACCTTTCTGCCTTTTGATTCACCACAAGGCAATTCACCGTAATTGGTTGGCGGATACTTGCAATCTGGCTTTGTACGAAGATAAAACCTTTCCGCTACCGGATAATTTCTTTGACGATTATGAAGGACGTCCCGCCGCTGCCGCGCAAGAGATGAGCATTGTGAAGGACATGGACATGATTTATGACCTCAAAATGCTTCGTCCTGATAAAAACACCCGTCTGAAATCCTTATATGAGAAGTATATCGGACGTATGGACGAAGGTCAACGTGCTGCATGGGACAAATTCTACACACCGGTTATAGATGATTTCTACAGGCAGAACCTGCAAGGCAAGGAACTTGCCAATTGGAAATTCCAGCGTTACATGCGTGACTATATGAAGACCGTAAAATCACTGGACGACAATGTTGGTCGTGTACTCGACTATCTGAAAGAGAAAGGCTTGCTGGATAACACACTTGTCGTCTATACTTCCGACCAAGGATTCTACATGGGCGAACACGGTTGGTTTGATAAACGCTTCATGTACGAAGAATCCATGCGTACACCGCTTATCATGCGTCTGCCGAAAGGATTCGATCGCAGGGGTGATATCACAGAAATGGTACAGAACATCGACTATGCACCCACCTTCCTCGAACTGGCAGGGGCAGAAATCCCTTCTGATATCCAAGGGATATCCCTCGTTCCTTTACTGAAAGGCGAACATCCGAAAGACTGGCGGAAAGCTCTCTACTATCATTTCTACGAATATCCCGCCGAACACATGGTGAAACGTCATTACGGGGTACGTACAGACCGCTATAAATTGATTCATTTCTATAATGATATCAACTGGTGGGAACTCTACGACTTGCAGGCAGACCCGTCGGAAATGCACAACCTCTACGGGCAACCTGAATACGAACCGGTAGTGAAAGAACTGAAAGAAGAAATGCTGAAACTTCAGGAGCAATACAATGACCCTGTCCGCTTCTCACCGGAAAGAGACAAGGAATAACACCAACGTATATACACCATGAAAAGATACATCTTAATCATTCTCATACTGCTTTCGCCACTGACAGTGTTCTTGCAGGCTGATAACTTAACATCCCCTTTAATTTCAATAGTACCACGCCCGACACAGATTGTGCCGGGTAGTGGTAATTTCACCTTTTCTGCAAAAACGGCCTTTGCGGTAGAAAATCAGGAGCAAGCTGCGATTGCCCGCAATTTTATCGACTTGTTTACCCGTGCTGCCGGAATAACTCCGGCTTTGAATGTCGGCAGCAAAGAAGGACAAATTCGTTTCGTGACGGATTCTTCTTTTAAACCCGAAGCATATCTGTTGGAGATTACACCGCAACAGATACTTATTAAAGCTTCGGATACAAAGGGCTTCTTCTATGCCCTGCAATCTGTCCGCCAACTCCTGCCTGCTGGTATAGAATCAGAGCAACCGGTACAGAATATCGCTTGGAGCGTTCCCGCAATGACAGTTCGGGATGAGCCCCGTTTTGGTTTCAGAGGATTACTTCTGGACCCGGTACGTTGCTTTATTCCCAAAGAGAACGTACTGCGAATCATCGACTGTATGGCGATGTTGAAAATAAACAAACTTCATTTTCATCTGACGGACGATAATGGCTGGCGGATTGAAATAAAGAAATATCCTCGTTTGACGGAAGTAGGAGCGTGGAGAGTAGACCGTACGGATGTACCTTTTCACTCACGCCGTAACCCGAAGCGTGGAGAGCTTACTCCAATAGGTGGTTTCTATACACAGGAGGAGATTCGGGAAATTGTAGCTTATGCTGCCGACAGACAAATAGAAGTCATTCCGGAAATAGATGTACCGGCACACAGTAACGCTGCTTTGGCTGCTTATCCCCAGTTTGCTTGTCCGGTTGTGAAAGACTTTATAGGTGTACTTCCCGGCTTGGGAGGACGAAATTCCGAGATTATCTACTGTGCGGGGAATGATAGCGTATTTACATTCTTGCAGGATGTCTTTGACGAAATTCTGGCACTTTTCCCTTCCCGCTATATTCATGTCGGAGGAGATGAAGCGCGAAAGACGAACTGGGAAAAATGTCCGCTTTGTCAGAAACGGATGAGAAAGCAGCATTTAGCCAATGAGGAAGACTTGCAAGGTTATTTCATGAAGCGTATCAGTGATTATCTGCGTAAGAAAGGACGCGAGGTGATTGGCTGGGATGAATTGACAAACAGCTCTTTTCTTCCCGAAGAGTCCATTATTCTCGGTTGGCAGGGAATGGGAACGGCTGCCCTGAAAGCTGCTGAAAAAGGACATCGTTTCATCATGACTCCGGCGCGTATCATGTACCTGATTCGCTATCAGGGACCGCAATGGTTTGAACCGGTAACGTATTTTGGTAATAATACCCTAAAAGATGTTTTTGATTACGAACCTGTACAAAAAGACTGGAAACCGGAATACGAATCACTGCTAATGGGTATACAGGCCTGTATGTGGACGGAATTCTGTAATAAACCGGAAGATGTGGATTATCTTTTGTTCCCTCGTCTGGCTGCCTTGGCAGAAGTGGCTTGGACAGCTGCAGGAACGAAGGACTGGACTGGATTTTTGAAACGAATGGATGTATACAATTCGCATATTGCAGAAAAAGGAATTGTTTATGCCCGCTCAATGTATAACATACAACAGACGGTGACACCAGTGGACGGGCATCTGGAAGTGAGTTTGGAATGTATCCGTCCGGATGTGGAAATTTATTATACACTGAATGGGAGTAATCCGGCAATGTCTTCTCATCGTTACGACGGACCTATCTGTGTGACGAAAACGCAAATGGTGAAAGCCGCTACCTTTATGAACGGCAAGCAAATGGGAGAAACCTTAGAGTTACCACTCACATGGAACAAAGCTACGGCAAAACCTTTGCTTGACAATAAGAAGAATGAAATGTTATTAGTCAATGGATTGCGGGGAAGCTTGAAATATACTGATTTTGAATGGTGTAACTGGAGCCGGAATGATTCTATCTCTTTCACAATAGATTTGCAGAGTCAGGAAAAACTGAATAAATTAACCATTGGTTGCATTACGAATTATGGAATGGGAGCGCACAAACCGAGAATGATTCGCGTAGAAGTTTCTGATGATAATCGGACCTACCATGCCATAGGAGAATTGAATTTTTCTCCGGAAGAAATCTATCAGGAAGGAACTTTCAGAAATGACTATTCGATAGACATGGGCGGAGTATCTGCTCGTTATGTCCGGGTGACGGCAGAAGGTGCGGGGATATGTCCCGACGAGCATGTCCGCCCCGGTCAGGAAGCGAGAGTCTATTTTGATGAAGTGATTATAGAATAGTAATCAAGTAGTTAAAAATAGCAATTAGGTGCTTTGTAAAACAATCTTGTATAAACTAATAATGATGACATGCTTATGAACATTAGCTTTAAGAAACGAACTTTTTTAATCTTATCAGCAGTACTGGCTGCCACTACTTTCACGTTAGCGCAGCAACAACCGTTGTCCGAATGGCAGAGCCAGTATGCGGTGGGACTGAACAAACTCGCTCCTCACACATACGTATGGCCTTATGCCAACGCTTCCGACATTGAAAAGCCGGGAGGGTATGAACAGTCTCCTTTTTATATGAGCCTGAACGGAAAGTGGAAATTCCATTGGGTGAAGAATCCCGATAACCGTCCGAAGGACTTTTACCAACCTTCTTATTACACAGGAGGATGGGCGGACATCAATGTGCCCGGCAACTGGGAACGTCAGGGTTATGGCACAGCTATCTATGTCAACGAAACGTATGAATTTGACGATAAAATGTTCAACTTCAAAAAGAATCCGCCGCTGGTACCGCATGCGGAGAATGAAGTCGGTTCATACCGCCGTACCTTCAAAGTGCCTGCCGATTGGAAAGGACGCCGGGTAGTACTTTGTTGTGAAGGGGTCATCTCTTTCTATTATGTATGGGTGAATGGAAAATTGCTTGGATACAATCAGGGATCAAAGACAGCTGCCGAATGGGATATTACTGATGTCCTCAATGAAGGCGAAAATGTGGTTGCTTTGGAAGTGTACCGATGGAGTGCGGGTGCTTACCTGGAATGTCAGGATATGTGGCGTTTGAGTGGTATCGAACGCGATGTGTATCTCTACAGCACTCCTAAACAGTACATTGCCGACTACAAACTGGATGCATCTTTGGACAAAGAGAAATACAAAGATGGAATTTTCGGACTTGAAGTGACCGTAGAGGGACCTTCTATTACACCTGGAGCCACTTCTATTGCTTATACCCTGAAAGACGCCGAAGGCAAAACTGTCCTGCAGGATGCCATCCGGATAAAATCCCGTGGATTGAGCAATCTTATCACGTTTGATAGAAAGAATCTACCTGATGTAAAGGCTTGGAGCGCAGAGCATCCTCATCTTTACACATTGATACTCGAACTGAAAGATGAACAAGGCAAGGTCACCGAACTGACCGGTTGTGAAGTCGGCTTCCGTACTTCGGAAATTAAGGACGGACGTTTCTGCATCAACGGTGTTCCGGTATTGGTGAAAGGAACTAATCGTCACGAACACTCCCAGCTGGGACGTACCGTGAGCAAGGAACTGATGGAACTGGACATCAAACTGATGAAACAGCACAATATCAACATGGTGCGTAACTCGCATTATCCGACTCACCCTTACTGGTATCAGCTTTGCGACCGCTACGGATTGTACATGATTGATGAGGCAAATATCGAATCCCACGGCATGGGGTATGGGGCTGCTTCTCTTGCCAAAGACACTACCTGGCTGACCGCGCACATGGACCGCACCCACCGGATGTATGAACGTTCCAAGAATCATCCCGCTATCGTCATCTGGTCGTTGGGAAATGAAGCCGGCAACGGAATCAACTTCGAGCGTACCTACGACTGGCTGAAATCGGTAGAAAACACTCGTCCCGTGCAATACGAACGTGCCGAATTGAACTATAATACGGATATTTACTGCCGTATGTACCGCAGTGTGGACGACATCAAAGCATATCTTGCGAAGAAAGACATCTATCGTCCTTTCATTCTTTGCGAATATCTTCATGCGATGGGCAACAGTTGCGGCGGATTGAAAGAATACTGGGATGTATTTGAAAACAATCCGATGGCACAAGGTGGCTGCGTTTGGGACTGGGTGGACCAGTCATTCCGCGAAATAGATAAAAACGGTAAATGGTATTGGACGTATGGCGGTGATTACGGGCCGGAAGGAATCCCGAGTTTCGGTAACTTCTGCTGTAACGGTTTGGTAGGCGCCAATCGTGAACCGCATCCGCATTTGCTTGAAGTAAAGAAAGTATATCAGAATATAAAAGCGACTTTGGCGGATCAAAAGAATCTGACTATCCGTGTCAAGAACTGGTATGACTTCTCTAATCTGAATGAGTATGTACTGAACTGGAATGTGACGGCAGACAATGGCAAGATCTTGGCAGAAGGTACGAAAACGATTGATTGTGCACCGCACGCTACCGTAGATGTAGCTTTAGGCGCTGTCAAACTTCCGAATACAATTCGTGAGGCTTATCTGAATATCAGCTGGACGCGTCGTGAAGCATCTTCAATGATCGATAAGGACTGGGAAGTGGCATACGATCAGTTCGTGTTTGCCGGTAATAAGAATTACACAGGCTACCGTCCGCAAAAAGCAGGTGAAACGACTTTCACTGTTGACAAGCAAACAGGGGCGCTGACTTCATTGAACCTGAATGGCAAAGAATTATTAGCTGCTCCGCTGACATTGAGCCTTTTCCGCCCGGCAACGGATAATGACAACCGGGATAAGAACGGTGCACGTCTGTGGCGTAATGCAGGATTGGATAATCTGACCCAAAAGGTCGTTTCACTGAAAGAGGGCAAGACTTCGACCACTGCCCGGGTGGAAATTCTAAATGCGAAAGCGCAAAAGATAGGAACTGCCGACTTTGTTTATTCATTGGATAAAAACGGTGCGCTGAAAGTTCTTACTACTTTCCAGCCCGACACGACCATCGTGAAATCAATGGCACGTCTGGGATTGACATTCCGTGTGGCGAACACCTACGATCAGGTTTCTTACCTCGGACGTGGAGAGAATGAAACATACATTGACCGCAATCAGTCCGGCAAAATCGGTGTATATCAGACCACACCGGAACGGATGTTTCATTATTATGTTGCTCCGCAATCTACGGGCAACCGCACCGATGTACGTTGGGCGAAGTTGGCAAATACTTCCGGCGAAGGCCTCTTTGTAGAATCAAATCGTGCTTTCCAGTTTAGTATGATTCCTTTCTCGGATGTATTATTGGAGAAGGCCCGCCATATCAATGAACTGGAACGTGATGGATTGCTGACAGTGCATCTGGATGCCGAACAGGCAGGCGTGGGAACGGCTACTTGTGGTCCCGGAGTGTTACCGCAATACTTGGTTCCATTAAAGAAACAGAGTTTTGAATTTACCCTTTATCCGGTGAAATAGATACTAAATCAATAGGTTATTTAGATTATATATAAAGGTGGGGGGTACACTGATTGAATGGAATATCATAAGAAAGTATTCCATGAGAATCGTGAAATCCGTACCTTTATTTTATTTTTGTAAAACTGCAATAATTTATAGGCTATGAATAAACTACTAATCTCTCTCTTATTGTCTTCTACCCTCATCGGTGGAGTGCAGGCACAGAAAAAAGAAAACTACTACGTGAAGCATGTTGAATTTCCTCAAGATGCAACGCTCGAACAGAAAGTCGATATGGCAGCGCGGTTGGTACCCACTCCGCAACAATATGCCTGGCAACAAATGGAACTGACCGCTTTTTTTCATTTTGGCATCAACACTTTTACCGGACGTGAATGGGGAGACGGAAAAGAAGATCCTGCACTCTTTAATCCTTCAGAACTCGATGCTGAACAATGGGTGAAGAGTTTGAAAAATGCAGGTTTCAAAATGGTTATTCTGACCGCAAAGCATCACGACGGTTTCTGCCTGTGGCCTACAGCCACCACCAAACATTCTGTAGCCTCTTCTCCTTGGAAGAACGGACAGGGGGATGTCGTAAAAGAACTTCGGAAAGCCTGCGATAAATATGATATGAAGTTCGGCGTCTATCTTTCTCCGTGGGATCGGAATGCGGAATGTTATGGAGACTCTCCCCGTTACAATGAATTTTTTGTCCGTCAATTGACGGAATTGCTCACCAATTATGGTGAGGTGCATGAAGTCTGGTTCGACGGGGCGAATGGAGAAGGTCCGAACGGAAAGAAACAAATATATGACTGGGACGCTTTCTATAAAACCATTCAACGCCTTCAACCGAAAGCAGTAATGGCGATTATGGGCGACGATGTCCGCTGGGTAGGAAACGAGAAAGGGATAGGCCGTGAAACGGAATGGAATGCCACCGTACTGACTCCGGGAATTTATGCCCGCTCGACAGAAAACAACAAACGTCTGGGTGTCTTTAGCAAAGCGGAAGATTTAGGAAGCCGCAAAATGCTGGAGAAAGCTACGGAATTATTCTGGTATCCTTCGGAAGTGGATGTGTCCATCCGTCCGGGATGGTTCTATCATGCGGAAGAAGACGCGAAAGTGAAATCCTTGAAACATCTGTCGGATATTTATTTCCAGTCGGTAGGATATAACTCCGTGCTTTTATTGAATATACCGCCCGACCGCAAAGGCTTGATTAATGAAGCGGACGTGAATCGTCTGGAGGAATTTGCAGCTTACCGTGAACAGATATTTGCCGATAACCGGGTGAAGAAAGGGAGAAACTACTGGAATGCCATTTCGGGCAGTGAAGCCGTTTATTCTTTGGAACCGGGTTCGGAAATTAACTTAGTGATGCTTCAGGAAGATATCACAAAAGGACAGAGAGTGGAGTCTTTCGTTGTAGAGGCTTTGACTGATAACGGTTGGAAAGAAGTAGGCAAGGGTACGACAATCGGATATAAACGTATGCTGCGTTTCCCGGTCGTGAAAGCCAGTCAGTTACGGGTGAAGATTGACGAATGTCGTCTGACTGCTCATATTAACCAAGTGGCCGCTTATTATGCAGCTCCTTTGCAGGAAGTGGTTCAGGGTGAAGATTGGAATAATCTGCCTCGTGCCAGCTGGAAACAAGTCGCTGATTCTCCGTTGACGATTGACTTGGGCAAATCGGTGACATTAGCCAGCTTTACTTATGCCCCTTCGAAAGCGGAAGCGAAACCGACGATGGCTTTCCGTTATAAATTCTTTGTGAGCATGGACGGAAAGCACTGGAAGGAAGTTCCTGCCAATGGTGAGTTCAGTAATATCATGCACAACCCGCTGCCGCAAACGGTCACTTTCGGGCAGAAAGTACAGGCGCGTTATATTAAGTTGGAGGCTACTACACCTACCGCAACAACCGCGAAAGTAGGAATGGATGAAATAGGAGTGATAACAACTCCCTGATGGGATTGTTATCGCTGAAAGATATGCTTAGAGAATAGCAGTGAAGACTGGCAGTCCCGATTTCTTGTGAATCGGACGCCAGTCTTTTTTTCTAAACCAAATGAATCTTTTGCTGTTATTAATAAAAAAGGACAGAAGTTATGCTTGTACTAGATTTAGGAAAATGGATGAACAAAATCCTGATAGATTGGGGAATAGACCCGACAGTTGCCGACCGTTTTGATGAGACTATTATTGCTGTGCTGATGATAGCAATTGCTATCGGTCTGAATTATCTCTGCCAGGCGATTCTTATAGGAGGAATGAAGCGGTACACCCGTCGGAAACCGCACCTTTGGAATACGTTGCTGATGAAGCGCAAAGTGTTTCACAACCTGATTCATACGGTTCCGGCTTTTCTGGTTTATTCTTTACTGCCAATGGCTTTTATTCGTGGCAAGGACTTATTGCTTATTTCCCAGAAAGCTTGTGCCGTTTACATAATCTTTTCTTTGCTGTTGGCCATTAATGGGATTCTATTGATGATAATGGATATCTACGACGGGAAGGAGTCAATGAAGAACCGTCCGATGAAAGGATTCATTCAGGTGTTGCAGGTGCTTCTGTTCTTTGTCGGTGGAATCATTATCATTGCCATTATTGTGAATAAGTCCCCAGCCAGTTTGTTTGCGGGATTAGGGGCTTCGGCCGCCATACTGATGCTGGTATTCAAGGATTCCATACTAGGATTTGTGGCGGGGATCCAGCTTTCCGCCAATGATATGGTTCGTCCGGGCGACTGGATAACGCTTCCTTCCGGTGCTGCCAATGGCACAGTGCAGGAGATTACTCTGAATACAGTCAAGATTCAGAATTTCGATAATACGATTTCTACCGTTCCCCCTTATACCTTGGTTAGCAGCCCTTTCCAGAACTGGCGGGGAATGGTGCAATCAGGAGGACGAAGGGTAATGAAGAATATAACCCTGGATTTGACTACGCTCCAATTCTGTACGCCCGAAATGCTCGACCGTTATCGGAAGGAAATCCCTTTGATGGCGGATTATCAGCCTGAAGAAGGTGTAGTACCTACCAATTCCCAGGTTTATCGTGTATATATCGAGCGTTATTTGTGCAGCTTGCCTGTGGTGAATCAAGATTTGGACTTGATTATCAGCCAGAAAGAAGCCACGATGTATGGAGTACCTATTCAAGTTTACTTCTTCTCCCGAAACAAAGTTTGGAAAGAATACGAACGTATCCAGTCGGACATCTTCGACCATTTGCTGGCAATGGTTCCCAAGTTTGACTTGAAGGTTTATCAGTATTCGGATTAATATAACAAAATTCGTTTTATAATGTCCGGAATCGTTTGTATTTATGCCTGTTTTCACGTATCTTCGTCTAGTGATTCATAAAAAGCCGATAAAAAGATGAAATATCCTATTGGAATACAGAGCTTTGACCGCCTTCGTGAAGACGGTTTTGTTTATGTAGACAAGACTGCCTTAGTTTACAACCTTGTGCAAACGGGTTCAATCTATTTCTTGAGTCGTCCCCGTCGTTTTGGGAAGAGTCTGTTGGTGAGTACACTTGCCTGTTATTTTCAGGGGCGGAAAGAACTTTTCGACGGACTGGCAATTGCTGACCTTGAAAAAGACTGGTTGCAATATCCTATTTTCCGCATTGACTTTAACGGTGGGCCATACACCCAACCGGGAGTGCTCGAAGCAACTATCGAAGGGTATTTAGGCAATTGGGAAGACATCTATGGCAAAAATCTGAACTATACTACCACAGGTGACCGCTTCAAGGAACTGCTCCGCCGTGCTTATGAACGGACAGGGCAGCGTGCGGTAGTACTGATTGATGAATATGACAAACCAATTCTCGATGTGTTGGATACCGGAACTTACACCTGCAACCATGTAGGAGAGAAACTTTTGCTTGAAGACCATCACAGGGAAATTCTGAAATCTTTTTATTCCACCTTCAAAGGAGCTGACGAATACTTGAAATTCGTACTGTTGACGGGAGTTACGAAATTTTCGCAAGTAAGTGTGTTCAGTGGCTTCAACCAACCAAAAGACATTAGTATGGATGAACGCTACGAATCACTATGCGGAATCACTCAGGAAGAATTGGAGAAATACTTCGCAGAACCCATCTCGCGATTGGCAACTAAATACGAATGTACGGTGGAGGAAATGAAGGACTGGTTGAAACGGCAGTACGATGGCTATCATTTTAGTACGAACATGGCCGCCATCTATAATCCGTTTAGCATACTTAATGCCTTTGATATGAATGAAATCCGTGACTACTGGTTCGCCACCGGTACCCCGACTTATTTGATACGTCTGCTACAACACAGTCGCGAACAGATGAATGAACTAACAGGAAAATTCTACGACCCAACTATGTTTATAGACTACAAAGCGGATGTGGAACAGCCCCTACCAATGATTTTTCAAAGCGGATACCTCACAATCAAGGAATATAATAAAAAAATGGGAACCTATCTGCTCGATTTCCCAAACAACGAAGTACGGAAGGGATTCTTGTCTGTATTAGCAGCCAATTATATGAAGCCGAAGAGTAAAGAAGTGACGAGTTGGATAACAGATGCCGTGATGGACCTTGAACGCGGTGATACAGATGCGTTCCGCCGTTCCCTCACCTCTTTTTTGGCAAGTATTCCCTATGACTCCCACGGCTCGTTGAAAGATATAGATATAACAGAAAAGCATTTTCAATACACTTTTTATCTATTGCTTCGACTGATAGGCGTATATTGCACCGCCATCCATTGCGAGGACCGCCAAAGCTACGGACGGGTGGATTGTACGCTGGAGATGGAGGATTACGTCTATATCTTTGAATTCAAAATGGATGGAACAGCACAGGAAGCTCTGGAACAAATAGAGAAGACTGGCTACGCCAAGCCTTATCTGGCAGACAAACGAAAAGTGATTTGCATCGGAGTGAACTTCTCATCTGTCACACGGACAGTAGAAGACTGGGAAGAAGTTTCTATCGTATGAGAAATATCATAATTATTTTCCAAGATATATTTGTTGTTCATTCATTATTATAGAAAGAACTAACGAGACGGTACTTTATTAATATAAAATCAGCTCGAAGTCTGCATAAATAGGTAAATGGTCGCTGACACCGCCTTGATACTTCATCCCCTTATAAGTGCGGAAAGGTTCTTTATCACCATATTTTTCGTCATCTTTCAGTAAAAAGGGGAGAAGGCATACATTTGCTTTTTCTTCGCTGGTGAAAAAGTGATTTGATTGATTTAATAGAGTGCCTGATACAATCAAGTGATCGAGTAATCCCCATTCACCACGATATTTGTAAGAACCGAAGTCTTTTGATTTAGCTTTCCGGGCGAGTAGGTGATATAGTTTTAATGAGGAGGGGGCAACTGTTGAGAAGTTGGTGGAGCCGGTTGTTGAGGCTAGATTATTGGTAGTAACAGGAGGTGCTTCAGCTTCCAATATTTTCTGAATAGATTGATTGGTCGGGTAATCGTTGAAATCTCCCATAATAATGACTTGCGGAAGAGAACGAATGTTCATAATGCTATCAACTTCCATACGTAGAATGTGAGCTGCATATAAGCGATAGGGTTCCGATTCTTTGGCTCCACCCGAACGGCTGGGGAGGTGGCAGACAAATACGTCGAGCGTATCTCCCGTCAGTAGAAGTCCGCTGACGTGTAGCAAATCTCTTGTCGGGCGGTATTGCTTCAACGGAGGGATGGAAATGGAACGGGAAGATAATAGTTTGAATAAATCCCGTTGATAAAGCAAGGCTACGTCAATTCCTCTTAAATCAGGGGAGTTGGTCATTACATAACGATAACTAAGCTCTTTTAAAGGAGAACGGCGGGTCAGGTCACGAAGCACTGTATCATTTTCTACTTCACATAATCCGACTAATGCAGGCGGACTCCATTCACCAATCGCCGTAATTACACGGGCAACGTCAACCAGCTTTTTCTTATATCTGCTATAATTCCAATGACGCATCGCGTTGGGAAGAAATTCGTGATCGTTTTTTAAACTATCATGACGAGTGTCGAACAGGTTTTCTATGTTCCAACTTACAACGCGGAAAGGGATTCTTTCTTGTTGAGAGGGGACTTGTGTGTCGTGATAGCCTTGTCCTTCGTGAGAATCTTGTGCGATAGCATAAGAAGGAGCAAAGAAACTTACAGCTATTAAATTCATTGCAAAAAAGAGCATGGCAACAGCTACTCTCTTTTCACTGTTACCATACTCTTCTTTATGTTGACTTATCTGTCTGTTATTTCTTGGCAGGAACATGTGCCAAGATATCCAATAGATGTTTCCAGAATTTCTCAACGGTAGGAATAAGCATTCGTTCGTCAGGAGAGTGAACACCTGTCAGTGTCGGTCCGAAAGAAATCATATCCAGCGTTGGATATTTATCAAGGAACAGACCACATTCCAATCCTGCATGGATGGCTTTAACTTTCGCGTCTACACCAAACAGACGCTTGTAAGATTCAACAGCCACTTCGAGGATAGCCGAGTGGGGATTCGGTTTCCATCCCGGATAACCCTCGCCAAACGTAACATTGGCTCCCGCCAGTTGGAATACAGCACGAACCGTGTTCGCCATATCGTTGCGTGCGGATAGTATCGAGCTCCGCTGACTAGTTTCAATGCGGATGACATGATTCGGCTTCATCTTGACAGATGCCAGGTTGGTAGAAGTTTCCACCAGTCCGGGAATATCCTGGCTCATGGCGTATACACCGTGAGGAGCTGCATACAGAGCTTTTAATAAACGGGTAGTGGTATCCTGGTCGATAGCCGTCTTGCGGGGAGTTTCCGATTCGAGAACCAACTTTAAGTCGGGCTCTACAACGGATAATTCGTCTTCCATTTCGCTGGTGAAGATATTCAGTTCGGTGCGGACATCATGTTTGGCATCTTCGGGAACAGCACAGATAGTGTATGCCTCGCGGGGAATAGCGTTGCGCAGATTACCACCGTTGATTTCACAGAGGTACAGATCGTGTCTGGCAGCCATGCGGGAAAGGAAACGGTTCAGTATTTTGTTGGCATTTCCTCGTCCCAAATGAATATCACCACCGGAGTGACCGCCTTTCAAACCTTTCACTTCCACTTTGAAGAAAAAATATCCGGCAGGAATTTCTACCTCCTTATAAGTAAATTCTGCAACGGAGTCAATGCCTCCGGCACAGCCGATAAAGATTTCCCCTTCATCTTCCGAATCGAGGTTCAGAAGAATATCACCGCTCATAAAACCTTCCTGCAGGGCGAAAGCTCCGGTAAGCCCCGTTTCTTCGTCTACGGTAAACAGACATTCCAACGGACCATGTTCAATGCTGTCGTCAGCCAGAATAGCCAGTTCGGTAGCTACACCGATACCGTTGTCGGCTCCGAGGGTAGTGCCTTTGGCTTTCAGCCATTCACCGTCAATTTCCGTTTCGATGGGATCGGTGAGGAAGTCATGTTGAACGTCATTGTTCTTTTCGCACACCATGTCGATATGTGATTGCAATACGACGGTTTGAAGATTTTCCTTTCCCGGAGTAGCGGGTTTTTTAATCAATACGTTGCCAGCTTCGTCCACCTTGGTTTCCAGGTTATGTTTTGCTCCGAATGCCTTTAGGTAGACAATCATTTTCTCTTCCTTCTTTGAAGGGCGTGGCACTTGGCAGATTTCTTCGAAATACTTGAATACGCCAGCCGGCTTTAAGTCTTTTTTTTCCATGCTGTTTTTATTTTATAATAGGAATAGAAGGGCTGTTTTCGCTTCTTCTATTGCTAAATATGGTTAATTTGATTGACTTATCTGAACTCATATCTCATTAAAGCCTATCTTTGCACTCACAAAATTAATAGAAATGGTTGAGACTATACTGATAACTTTGTTAATAGTTGCTATTTCCCTGGTATTATTAGGGGTGAAAGTATTCTTTACGAAGGGTGGAAAATTCCCAAATGGTCATGTGAGCGGGAATAAAACGTTGCGTCAGAAAGGAATCGGATGCGCACAGTCGCAGGATCGCGAAGCACAAAAGAAACCGCGTTTTTCTATTGATGAGTTGGAAAAAGCCTTGAACGATAGTATGAATTAAATTTATTAAAAACAATACTTATTAATTATGAATAGAATGAACTACCTCATGAACGGTTTGGCTGCTCTTGCGTTTATCGTTTTATTTTCACAATGTGCTGGCAAAACTGACAATCAAACTACAAGTACTCCGGCACAGGCTAATGCCGAACTGTCAGGAATGAAAATTGCCTATGTTGAAATAGATACGCTGCTTGCCAAATACAATTTTTGTATTGACTTGAATGAGGCGATGGTAAAGAAGAGCGAAAACGTTCGTATGACATTGAATCAGAAGGCTACCTCTTTGAACAAGGAAAAACAAGACTTCCAGAAGAAAGTAGAAAACAATGCTTTCCTGTCACAAGATAGAGCGCAGCAAGAATACAACCGTCTGGTGAAGTTGGAACAAGATTTGCAAGAGTTGAGTAACAAACTTCAGAATGGTTTGATGGAAGAGAACAACAAGAACAGCTTGCAGTTCCGCGATTCTATCAACGCTTTCCTGAAAGAATATAATAAGACTCACGGATATAGCCTGATTTTCAGCAACACAGGTTTTGATAATCTGCTTTATGCTGACAGCACTTTTAATATCACAAAAGAAATTGTTGACGGGTTGAATGCAAGATATTCACCTGTGAAGAAATAATAGTGAAGGATAAAAAATAAACGTTCCGTTTCCTGATAAAAAGGACGGAACGTTATTCAATATTTTTTTCGATTTCCGCCTGTTCAAGACTGTAAAGCTATGAACAGGCTTTTTTTATGACTTTTCTTTTTCTTCTTCCTGCGGAATACGGAAAGCGGTGTAAAGTTCGAGGATAGCAGCAACCGTGAGGCAGGCAATCCATTCATTGCCTCGGGTGGTAAACATAAAGGCTCCGGTCAGGATCAGCGCCAATGCTCCGAATATCTGCTGAACGCGCAAGCGTTTCAGTGTTTTGCCTTTTCCTTTGACGGGCGTGTTCACTTGTGCCAATGCGAAAAGTCCGGCTCCGATAGTATATATGTAAGGAGCATAGATCCATCCGGTGATAAATACAGCAGCTCCGGTGAGAGCCATGATAGCGCCTACAACGAAAAGGGCGGGTACTAATTGTTTCATTTTTTAATCTTCAAAAACGTAAATATCTTCGTTGGGTTTCTTCATCAGATACTTTTCACGGGCGATCTGCTCGATGGCGTCCGGATTGGTCGTTATTTCGTTGAGACGTTTGGTGTTCTCTTCGTAATCTGCCCGGTACTTTTCTATCTCTTCTTTCAACTGGCTGATCTCCCGTTCATATCCGAAACGACGAACCAGGCTGTTCTCGTCCAGAAAGCCAATGATAACAGCAAACGCAACGACCGTAATGAGATACTTTCGTCTGCGTATGAAACTCCAGATACTGATTAGTTTACCCATAATTTCTCCTTTTAATATCTGCAAAGATAAAACTAATAACTTAAAAACTTATCGCTTTAGCTTCAAAACTTCTCTCTTTATCCCTTATTACATCTCACTTTTTTTGTGTACATTTGCAGAGTAAGCGAAAACAGGCTTCACTCGGCATAGTTCAAGCTAGCTTGACTCTGCTCTCATTTGCACTGTTTTTGCAGAGTAAGCGAAAATTCAAAAAAACAGAGAGAATCCCGGATATGGAAAACTATATTGTTTCAGCCCGTAAGTATCGTCCGTCCACGTTCGAATCGGTGGTAGGACAGCGGGCGTTGACTACTACGCTGAAAAATGCAATTGCTACTCAAAAGCTGGCTCATGCTTATTTGTTTTGCGGACCACGTGGGGTAGGAAAGACCACTTGTGCGCGTATCTTTGCCAAAACCATCAATTGTATGACGCCTACTGCCGACGGAGAGGCTTGTAATCAGTGTGAGTCATGTGTAGCTTTCAACGAACAGCGATCATACAATATTCACGAACTCGATGCTGCTTCCAACAACTCGGTAGATGACATTCGCCAGTTGGTGGAGCAAGTACGCATCCCGCCGCAGATTGGTAAGTATAAGGTATATATCATCGACGAGGTGCACATGCTTTCGGCATCTGCTTTCAATGCGTTCCTGAAAACGCTGGAAGAACCTCCCCGTCATGCTATCTTTATCCTGGCTACGACGGAGAAGCATAAGATTCTCCCTACCATTCTTTCCCGTTGTCAGATTTATGACTTTAACCGGATAAGCGTGGAAGATACGGTGAATCATCTGTCGTATGTTGCTTCGAAAGAAGGAATCACGGCGGAGCCGGAAGCGCTGAACGTGATAGCTATGAAGGCAGACGGTGGTATGCGTGATGCTTTGTCTATCTTCGATCAGGTTGTAAGTTTCACCGGAGGAAATATCACCTATAAGAGTGTGATTGATAATCTGAACGTTCTTGATTATGAATATTATTTCCGCCTGACGGATTGTTTCTTCGAAAATAAGGTAAGTGATGCTTTGTTGCTTTTCAATGATATATTGAATAAAGGCTTTGACGGAAGTCATTTTATTACCGGATTGTCGTCTCATTTCCGTGACCTGTTGGTGGGGAAAGACCCGGTGACATTGCCTCTACTGGAAGTGGGAGCGAGCATACGCCAACGCTATCAGGAACAGGCGCAGAAATGTCCGTTACCTTTCTTGTACCGGGCCATGAAGCTTTGTAATGAGTGTGATTTGAATTACCGCATCAGCAAAAATAAGCGTTTGCTGGTAGAACTGACCTTGATACAGGTTGCACAGCTTACCACCGAGGGGGATGACGTGAGTGGTGGGCGTGGCCCTACGAAGACCATAAAACCCATATTCACACAGCCTGCCGCAGCTCAGCAGCCGCAGGTCGCTTCTGCAACCCAGGTTCAGCAGGCTTCCCTTCATACGTCTCCGTCTTCAGTAACAACACAGGCTGTTAATGGCACTACTGCCCGGCATCCGCAAGTATCTGCGGCAGCGCAACCGGGAGCATCAGCTTCTTCTGGTGCGGCTTCGTCTGCTCCGTCGCAAGGAGCGGGAGTTGCCCCGACTGTCAAGGAAGAACGGAAAATTCCGGTGATGAAGATGTCTAGTTTGGGCGTGTCTATCAAGAATCCGCAGCGCGATCAGACAACGCAGAATACAGTTACCACTCATGTTCCCAGAGTACAGCAACCGGAAGAAGATTTTATTTTCAATGATCGGGATTTGAATTATTACTGGCAGGAATATGCCGGTCAGTTGCCGAAAGAACAGGATGCTCTTACTAAACGTATGCAGATGCTCCGTCCGGTATTGCTTAATAACTCAACGACTTTTGAAGTGGTGGTTGATAATGAGTTTGCTGCAAAGGATTTTACAGCTTTGATTCCTGAATTGCAGAGTTATCTTCGTGGTAGGCTGAAAAACAGCAAAGTGGTGATGACAGTGCGGGTAAGTGAGGCAACGGAAACAATACGTCCTGTGGGACGTGTCGAGAAATTCCAGATGATGGCTCAAAAGAATCAAGCGTTGATGCAGCTGAAAGATGAGTTCGGACTGGAGCTATACTAATGTACTTATTTCTATCGGATTACCATCTTCCAGGAACGAAGGCTTTTATCTATATCGGATACTGGTATGAAAATATGGTCTATACTTTTAATTTAATGTAAACGTTGATTCATACGGTCTTCGTATCCGTCTGAAGGTCTTTTTCCCGGCATGACAATCCACAGGATTATATATATGATTACTCCGGCGAAAGCAGTGAAGAATGTAGCCAGTATATACACTATTCTTAATAAGGTAGGATCCCATCCGAAATATTCGGCTATTCCGGCGCATACGCCTGCGATCATTCGGTTGGAAGAACGGGTTAATTTCTTTTCATTTTCCATGATGTACTTTGTTTTAGTGCGAATACTATACAAATATAAAGAATATCATTGGGATAATCGAATAAAATCGGCAGATTATGGCAGAAAAGTATGGATACCCAGTCATGAAACAACAACGGAAAGGCAAGGGGAGCAATCCATAAATGTTAATCTGGGCGATATATAAAAATGCAGCTTGTTTATTTATTATAGGAGCATTTTTGTATTTTTGTAGCCGCTTAATAAAAAAACAGGAAAGAGTAAATAAGCGTTGTGAAAGTCAAATGATGCGTAATACGATAAACTCACTTAAAGCCAAGTCAAACATGAGCAATAGTTCCATAAATGAACTGTTTGCTCATAGCTCTTTATTGGAACTGCCCAAAAAACATATCCTAACGTCCTCTTTCCAGAATGATAAAAACTTTTATTTCATTGAAAAAGGTATAGCACGCTCATATTGTGTAATTAACGACAAAGAACTCACCTCATGGTTTAGTACAGAAGGAGATATCGTTTTTTCGACGAACAATTTTTATGGGAACCAACAAGGGTACGAATATGAAGTTGTTCAGTTATTGGAAAATACGGTATTATATGCCGTGCCGATAAAAGATTTAGAAAAGCTGTATCAGACTAATATAGAAATAGCGAACTGGTCAAGGATTTTGCATCAAGAGGCTTTTATAATGAATGAAAAGCGTTTAATTTCAAGACTGTATAAGTCAGCGGAAGAACGATATATAGAATTGTTGCAAACACGTCCGGATCTCTTCCAAAGAGTAAATTTGGGTTATATTGCATCTTTTTTAGGCATCTCTCAAGTTACGTTGTGCCATTTGAGGAACAAGATTAAATAATAGGGTTGTTTCGTTTCCTTCGCATTGCTTTATTCTGCTTTTTTAAGTAGTTTAAAAAAAATGTCATACCATTGTCCTAACTTTGCAATTGAAAAAATTGAATACCAAATGAAAAATGTGAATCATATAGTATGGGCTGATTTAATTCGTGTGATAGCCATTTTAATGGTCATCTGTATCCATTGTTCAGACCCTTTCAATGTTTCTCCTGAAGCTCGTTTAAATCCGGAGTATAACTTATGGGGGAGTATTTATGGAGCTTTCTTGCGTCCGTGCGTACCGTTGTTTGTGATGCTGACAGGAATGTTATTATTACCGGTAGAACAGGAAATCGGACAATTTTATAAAAAAAGGATGCTTCGTGTAATAGTCCCTTTTATTGTATGGTCTTTATTATATAACTTGTTTCCGTGGTTTACGGGTATTTTAGGGCTGAATAATTCTGTTTTGTCTGAAATGTTTGCGTATGCAGGAGAGTCTCCAAGTCAAACTTGGGATAGTTGCTTGCATAATATTCTTATGATTCCTTTTAACTTCAATACATATACAGTTCCTTTATGGTACATATATATGTTGATAGGATTATATTTGTATATGCCTTTTTTTTCTGCATGGCTGAAACAAGCAACAGAGAAACAAATGAAAATATTCTTATCCGTTTGGTTTATCACATTATTTCTGCCTTATTGCCAAGAATATATATCCAGCTATATAGGAGGTACTTGCGCTTGGAATGACTATGGCACTTTATATTATTTTTCAGGTTTTAGCGGTTATCTGCTTTTAGGCTATTATTTGAAAGACAGAAACAAGTTGTCGATGAAAAAGACTGTTGTTTTATCTCTTATTCTTTTTAGTGTCGGTTATGCCATAACGTATTATGGATTCAGGAATATGACTTCACAACCTGATATTACAGAGCGCCAAATGGAATTATTCTTTTTATACTGTTCGCCCAATGTCTTTTTAATGACGGTTGCCTGGTATTTATTAATTCAAAAAGTAAAGGTAACGTCTCCCTTAATTATATTAGCCTTAAAGAATATAACAAAATGTGGACTGGGCATCTATATGGTACATTATTTTGCTGTAGGAATAGGTTATTTAGCGATTGACAGAATTGATTTACCTATATTCATGCGTATTCCAGCGACAGCTTTATTTGTGTTTATCGTATCGTGGTGTATAGTTGCATTATTTTACAAAGTGCTGCCTAAGGCTGCGAAATGGATAATGGGATAGTTTAGTTTTGCTACATAAATGTAAAACAGATAAAAGAAAAAAGGGAGCAGTCCGAAAATTAAGGGGAGTGATTTGGGGCAATCACATTCTTAAAATAGATTCATTCTTGCACGTTTTTGATTCTTTTCACCACAGAGGACACGGAGGGCACAGAGGTGAATTTGTTTTATGACTTATGGTTGTGACCCTAATTTTGATGCGTAATCCTCCTACCATAAAGTTGAAAAAACATGAAAACATCTGCCACCTGCAACGAAAAGCGTGTAATGTACTAGTTGATAAATAGTTGGAGCGTTGCAGATACCTGCGGCAGATAGGTTGCAGATAAAGTATCTGCAACACAGTATAAACCTTACATAAGCTAATTCTCCAGGAGGGCAAAAGTTTATTGTATACATTGACTTCCCGTTTCCAGGCGGGGAACTGTCGTTTCCTGCATTAGAAATTACAGTTTCCACGGCAGGAAACGAGAGTTTCTAAGGCGGGACACTACAGTTTCTACGTAAGGATACTGTCGTTTCCCCGTAGACACTGTCATTTCTCCATAGAGTGATCCCAATTATCCCATAGCTTTGCATAAAGGAATCAAGGCTTTTTCTTTGATTATATAACGTGTTGCAGATACTTTATCTGCAACCTATCTGCCACAGGTATCTGCAACGTTCCAACTATTTATTAACTAGTGTATTACACGCTTTTCGTTGCAGGTGGCAGATGCTTTTATGTTTTTCAACTTTATAGTAGGAAAAACTTTAGCACTTGAATGATATTCTACCAACAAAAAGAAAACCCTCATAAGTACTTAACTTACAAGGGTTTCTTTGGGGGTGGCAGATGGGACTCGAACCCACGACATTCAGAACCACAATCTGACGCTCTAACCAACTGAACTACAGCCACCATGTCTGCGTTTCTCTAACGCGGTGCAAAGATAGATATTATCTTTTAATCTCCAAAAGATTTCACTACTTTTTTTTGTAAAAAGTATATTCTTTTATTCCCTGATTGTGCTTGTTGAAAAGGGTTCGAGCATCATTTGTGAAGATCTTCAGAGAGTTACGTGCTTGTAAAGGAATTGAATCAGCAGGTAGGTTGACGGGGAGTAATTGATGATTTTTTTTCCCGGACTGAATGGGGCGGGCTGTCCAGACTAAACTATACTCGCAATTGTTGAGACGGACTGTGCTGTCTTTTACTAATTCCATTCTTACCATCAGTCCACCATCGGTGCGGCGGGCGGACATATTGGAAATATAATTTCCCAGTGAATAGACTACGAGATGTTTGTCGTTTGTCACGCTGTCTGTGCGAACTTCGATGGGTTGAACTACGTGAGGATGGGAGCCGATGACATGATTTACTCCTTTTTGAATCAGCCAGTCAGCAAGGAATTTCTGCTCTTTGTCCGGGAGCGACTGGTATTCGATTCCCCAATGCATACAAGCTATGATTGCGTCCGGTTTCATTGCTTTGCTCTCTTCAATATCTTTGGCGATAACTGTTGTATCAATATAGTTCACGATATTGGGAGGAGTAACGGGGATACCGTTTGTGCCATACGTATAGTTGAGCAGGGCGATGCGGAACCCGTTCTTTTCCAATAAAAGAGGATATTTTTTGTCGCGTTCTTCAGTGTTGATATACGTGCCTGCATGTGGAATTTTCAACGAGTCGATAAGTTGAATGGTACGCTCCAGTCCGGATTTGCCACGGTCGAGACTATGATTGTTGGCAGTCACTAAAACATTGAAACCTGCGTCATGAATTGCGGTCAGAAATTCGTCCGGTGCGCTGAAAGCAGGATAACCTTTGTAGGGTTTGCCTCCTAACGTAACTTCCAGATTGGCGATAGCGAGATCGGCTCTCCCTATTTCTTCTTTAACGTACGTAAAACAGGCGGAATAATCATAGCCGGTTGAGGTTCGTGCAGCGTTGATTTGTCCTTGATGCTGCATGAGGTCACCTACGAAAAGGAGTCGTAGGGTATCAGTGGGGGAAATACTGTCGGTTGCGGAAAGGCTGTCCGACAGGGTATCGATGATAGAATCTCTCTTTGCCTGCGACCGGGAGGTGCAGGACAAAGAGAGAAGTAAAATCATCAGAAACAAGCTATGTTTCATTGATAAATGGCTTTCTTGCCAGCTAAGAGTGTATTTTTCATTAACGATACAATCGTCATCGGTCCAACACCGCCCGGTACGGGAGTGATAAAGGAACATTTTGGGGCAACTTCGTCAAACTTCACGTCACCAGTCAGTTTGAAGCCTGATTTCTTGGTTGCATCCGGCACACGCGTAGTACCTACATCGATAACTACCGCACCTTCTTTCACCATTTCGGCTTTTACAAAGTTGGGTTGTCCCAAGGCAGCGATGATAATATCAGCTTCCTGACATTCTTTTATCAGGTCTTTGCTGCGGCTGTGGCATACCGTCACCGTGGCATCGCCCGGATAGGCTTTCTGCATCATCAGGGCAGCCATTGGTTTGCCGACGATATTGCTACGTCCGAGTACAACACATTTTTTGCCGGAAGTCTCTATTTCGTAACGTTTCAACAATTCGAGGATACCGTTGGGAGTAGCGGATACATAGCACGGAAGTCCGATGGACATACGGCCTACGTTGATCGGGTGGAAGCCGTCTACATCTTTACGGTAATCAATCGTTTCGATTACTTTCTGTTCGGAGATATGTTTAGGTAAGGGAAGTTGTACGATAAAGCCGTCTACATCGTCGTCTTCATTCAGTTCGCGTACTTTGGCAAGCAGTTCTTCTTCGGTCACGTCACTTTCATAACGGATGAGGGAGGACTTGAATCCACATACTTCACAGGCTTTTACTTTGGCAGCTACATACGTTTCGCTACCACCATCGTGTCCAACAAGGATAGCCGCCAGATGCGGGCGTTTTCCGCCACGAGCCACAATTTCGGCTACTTCGGCTGCAATCTCTTGTTTCACTTGTTCGGAAATGGCTTTTCCGTCTATCAGAGTCATATTTTCAGAGTATTTATTGGTGATGGGCAAAAGTAAAATAAATAACTGAACTCTCCAAAAGGATTGGAATTTTTGTCAGGAGATGAGCAGTATATTATCAGTTTGTTAGTGGAGAAACTACTTTCTACCGTAGGCTTCCGGATACAAAAAAGAGGAAGTCGAAACTTCCTCTTTTTTGTTATAATCAGTTTGGATCTATTGAATGATTATCTTTTCATTTTAGGCATCATCTTACCCATCTTGCTGCTAGTTACCATCTTCATCATTTTGCGAGTCTGGTCGAACTGTTTCAGCAGGCGGTTTACTTCCTGAATAGTCGTTCCGCTACCTTTGGCGATACGTGTACGACGTGATCCGTTCAGTATTTCCGGGTTGGAACGTTCTGCTGGAGTCATGGAATAGATGATAGCTTCGATGCTTTTGAAAGCATTGTCGTCAATATCAATATCTTTGATTGCCTTTCCTACTCCCGGAATCATGGAGGCAAGGTCTTTCAGATTACCCATTTTCTTGATTTGTGCAATCTGGCTAAGGAAGTCATTGAAGTCGAATTGGTTTTTGGCTATTTTCTTCTGTAAACGTTTAGCCTCTTCTTCATCATATTGTTCCTGTGCACGTTCTACCAATGAAACGATGTCACCCATACCGAGAATACGGTCGGCCATACGGGCAGGGTGGAATTGGTCGATTGCTTCCAGCTTTTCACCTGTACCAACAAATTTGATCGGTTTGTTCACTACCGAACGGATAGAAAGAGCCGCACCACCGCGGGTATCACCATCAAGTTTGGTCAGTACCACACCGTTGAAGTCCAGACGTTCGTTGAATTCTTTAGCCGTGTTTACAGCGTCCTGACCGGTCATGGAGTCTACCACGAACAGAATTTCGTTCGGGTTGATTGCTTCTTTGATAGCGGCGATCTCGTTCATCATCTGTTCGTCTACTGCCAGACGTCCGGCTGTATCGACGATAACGAGGTCATATCCTTTGGCTTTAGCTTCCTGAATAGCGTGTTGTGCGATTTCTACCGGATTCTTGCTGTCCAGTTCGCAGTACATCGGTACTTCGATTTGTTCTGCCAATACGCGCAACTGTTCGATAGCTGCCGGACGGTAAACGTCACAAGCAACCAGTAATGGCTTACGGTTTTTCTTGGTTTTCAGCATCCGTGCCAACTTACCGGAGAAGGTGGTCTTACCCGAACCTTGCAAACCTGACATCAGGATGACTGCCGGACGGGCGTCGATATTGATCTCGGCTGTCTCTCCACCCATCAACTGTGTAAGTTCATCATGTACGATTTTCACCATCAACTGGCTTGGCTTCACAGCCGTAAGCACGTTCTGGCCAAGAGCTTTTTCTTTCACTGTATCCGTGAAATTCTTTGCCACCTTGTAGTTTACGTCGGCGTCGAGAAGTGCTTTACGTACGTCTTTCAGCGTCTCCGCCACGTTGATTTCGGTGATTTTGCCTTCACCTTTCAGAATCTTGAATGACCGTTCTAGTCTTTCACTTAAATTATCGAACATAGTTATTTAATTACGAATTACTAATTACAATTTACTTGGGCGAAAGAGGGACTTTTCCGTCTACTCTTTATTTGAGCTTGCAAATGTACAAAAATCTCTTGTATTTATATCTTTTTATTCTGCCATTTTGCTTTTTTGAGATAAATATAACTTGTTATCAACAGCAAGCTATAATACACAATCTCAATCGTAAAGCAAATTTCGATCGGTGCTTTCAGCCACATTCCGATGAAAATGATGTATGATCCGTAGATGATAATTGTAATCGTTTCGAGCAACAGGGCTGCCTGTGTATTTCCTGTTCCGGAGATACCGTTGAACACTACATTGGCTACGGATGCGATAAGCATGGCAAAACAAATTACATATACCGAAGGTACGGACTCCGTAATGAGCGCAGCTTCACTGGTGTAGATAGAGAGCAGGAACTGCGGAAACAGTGCCGATACCGCTACTAACCCCAGCATGATGAAAAAGGAGAAACGCGCAATTTTATTAATGAGCGGCATCACGTGCTGGATGCCTCCTGCACCAATAGCATTGCTGACAAGACTGTTGGTAGTCGTAGCCAGTGCGTTGACCGGAATCAGCAATACGACATAAATACTCCGGACGATATTGGCAATCGCCAGTTCCCGTTGTCCCAACCGTTCTACGGCTACGAAGAAAACAAACCAGGTAGCCATCGACAGGAAATATTGCAGCATGGTGAAGCAGGAGATACTAAGAATCCGCATCAGCAATGCAGGGTCGAATGTGCGCAGGCGGTTCATACCGTATTTCTTTAAATCGACCGTGGCATACGTATAGATGACGAAAAAGAGAATGGAGGAGGCTTCTGCCAATACGGAAGCAATAGCAGCCCCTTTGATACCCATTTCCGGCAAACCGAACTTTCCGAAGATTAATGCATAGTCCAGTACGACATTGGTTAATGCCATGACAATGGCATTGATGGTTAGCACTTTAGTGCGTGTAATGCCGATGTACAATGCCCGGAACATGACATTGATAAAAGAGAAAAAGAATCCGTAAATACGCCAGTCCAGAAACTCCATTGTTCCTTCGTAGATGGATTCTGAAGAAACTAGCAAACGCATGATGTTTCCACCGAATGCCTTGGTGAATCCAAATAGCAGCAGTGCCATCACGAACAGGAACATGACTCCCTGAATCATGACAGGGCCGACATCTGAATAGCGGCCTTCGCCATTGCGTCGCGCTATGACAATCTGCGAACCGGTACTGAATCCGAATGCGATGGTGAATACACATATATAAAATAACCCGCCCATAGCCGATGCTCCAAGAGCTACCTCACTCACGTGTCCGAGGAATGCTGTGTCGGTGACATTGATGACATTTTGTGCCAGCAAGCTTAGTAGTATCGGGTAACTGACACTCCAAATCTGTTTGTTGGTATACATAATTAAGCGTTTAAGTTTACACTTTGCAAAGATAGTGCTTTATTTCGATTCGGAAGCGATGGGGTAGATGAAAACTATTTCCGGACCTTCGGGAGTTTTATCGTTAGTTGATTCGGAATGAAGCATGTCTCCCTTACGGCTTAATATGAACCGGATGATTCGTGTTTGCCGGTGTTCTTGGGCTATACTAGTGCGCTGCTTGCTTGTAAGTTTGCCAGCGAAAGAACTAAAAAGAGTGAAGATTTCTTTGTCGTCTTCACTCTTTTTTATTATTTATTTTCTTTTGAGTATTTCTCGAACTCCAGGACCTTCGTGGTTGGGGTAGCCGGGAGTATGGTTTCTGCATCGTGGATCAGCATCTACTTTCAAGCTTCGGTAGTCATCTTTTGTGCGGGTGATGTAATCATCAAGCATGGCACGGTGTTCTGCCAGAACTTTACTGTATTTCGGATCTTTGGCGAGATTCTTGCGTTCTCCCGGATCTTTTTTCATATCATATAGTTCTTCTCCGTTGCCTTCCAGATAGTGCGTGTATTTGTATCTCGGTCCGCGTACCATACGTCCGGGGGTAACGACATATTCATATTCGCTGTGCCATTCGGAAACTACATAAGGGTGAGTCTTTTTCTGTTTCTCTCCTTTTAATGTGGGTGCGAGACTGATTCCCTGTTTTTCGACCGGAACGGAAATTCCTGCCAAATCACAAAGGGTAGGCAAAAGATCCAGCGTAGGCTGTGTCAATAGTTGATCTACCGGTTTTTTCTGTTGTTTGATGCCGGGACCTGCAAAGATAAACGGAACGTTTGTCATTTCATCATAGAAACTGATATGCTTGGTCACCATACGGTGTGAAGCCATTCCGTCGCCATGATCGGCCATGATAACAACGATGGTGTTTCTTCCGGCAGGAGTGGAGTAAAGAGCTTTTAATACACTGTCTACTTGCTTGGACACCATTTTAGTATAGTGCTGGAAAGCGGCAATGTAATGACGGTAATTCTCTTCATTCCAATGAGATGCCTGGGTCATGCGGCGATGGCTGCAACAGATGTACTGCACCGGTTTGGGGATATTGTTCCAGTCTTCCACGTCGAAGTTGGCTGGTAGTTCAGGAAGAGTTCCGCTGATGGGGCGGTCGGTATGTACTCCTTCATTTGCTCCTACGAATCCGCAAATGTTGTGAGGGTTCTGAAAATCGGCAATGCAGATGAAGGGTTCTTTGGGAGGATTGCTTAAATAAGCAACAGCGTCTTCGCAGGTTCCTACGTCCAGGAAGCTGTCGTTATTAACCGGGAACTCCGGATCAGTGAATGGTTTGGCTACCGGTTCTTTGTGTTTGAATCCTCTTAGGGAGCCCATGTCGTGTGTTTTTCCGAAGTGTACGGCTTCGTAACCGTTTTCAGAGAAAAGGCTTCCTAATGTAGGTACATTTTCGGGAATACGTGTGTTGATAGGTTCGCTGGAGTTTGAACGCACATTCGTTTGATGAGGTGTCATGCCGCTCCATAAAGCTGCGCGTGAAGGTTGGCTGAGAGGGCAGCCTACATAAGCATTGGAGAAGATTACTCCTCGTGAAGCGACTTCGTCAATAGGGAGGGTGCAGCCTTGTGTTTGCCCGTAAGCTCCGACGACGCGTTGTGTCAAATGGTCGCACTGGATAATCAGGAAATTGGGCTTTTCTTGAGCTTGGGCTGCTACGCCGCATAGGGCTAATCCCATGAATGGATAAATAGTTTTCATTACTGGTTAGAATTAAGTAATAGTTGATTTTGAAACAAAAGTAGGAAAAAAGGAAACGCGAAAAAGGGTGAAGTAGTGGTTTTGGACGCAAGTGAAAGTATTTTGTACAAAAATGTAATGTGTGATGGATTATTAGGGGGAACTATTGCTGATGAACGTTGGATTGTGAAGGATGAATGGCAAGTGGTTATTGATTAACGGGGTGGCTAAAAAAGAGAACGGTGAACAAACTGCAATTATCAGGACGCAGTTTGTTCACCGTTCATCATTTATCGTTTACCGCTAATTAGCTGTTCATGCTCATCAGGAATTCATCGTTATCTCTGGTCTTTTCCAAACGGTCTTTAACGAAGTCCATTGCTTCGATCGGATTCATGTCTGCAAGATATTTACGTAATATCCACATGCGGTCAAGAGTTGTTTTATCAAGCAACAAGTCGTCGCGACGAGTGCTGGATGCAGTAATGTTGACTGCCGGGAAGATACGTTTGTTGGACAGGTTGCGGTCGAGCTGCAACTCCATGTTGCCGGTACCCTTAAATTCTTCGAAGATAACTTCGTCCATTTTAGAACCGGTATCGATCAATGCGGTAGCGATGATGGTCAACGAGCCGCCGTTTTCAATATTACGGGCAGCACCGAAGAAACGTTTAGGTTTGTGAAGTGCGTTTGCATCCACACCACCGGAAAGAACTTTACCGGATGCAGGAGATACTGTATTGTATGCACGAGCCAGACGGGTGATAGAATCAAGGAAGATCACTACGTCGTGACCACATTCTACCAAACGTTTTGCCTTTTCCAATACGATACCTGCAATTTTTACGTGACGTTCTGCCGGTTCGTCGAAAGTAGAAGCGATAACTTCTGCATTAACGCTGCGTGCCATATCGGTTACTTCTTCCGGACGTTCGTCAATCAGCAGCATAATCATGTAAACTTCCGGGTGATTGGCTGCAATAGCGTTAGCGATATCTTTCATTAAGATAGTCTTACCTGTCTTTGGCTGGGCAACGATCAAGGCACGTTGTCCTTTACCGATAGGAGCGAAAAGGTCAACAACGCGTGCAGACATGGAGTCTGAATAACCGCCTTTGCAAAGTTTGAACTTTTCATCCGGGAAAAGAGGTGTCAGATGTTCGAAAGGAACACGGTCGCGAACGAAAGCTGCGTCACGTCCGTTAATTTTCGACACTTTTACCAACGGGAAATATTTTTCTCCTTCTTTGGGTGGACGGATAACACCTTCCACTACATCACCGGTTTTCAAACCAAAGAGTTTGATTTGAGATTGTGATACATAAATGTCGTCCGGAGAAGAAAGGTAGTTGTAATCGGAAGAACGGAGGAATCCGTATCCATCCTGCATGATTTCCAGAACGCCTACTCCGTTGAGAATATCATCGAATTCGTAAGGCTTTTCGCGTTCAATAACCTTGCGCTCCTGCTGTTGTTGCTGTTGTGCCGGAAGATTCTCGTTCGCATGGTTTTGCTGAGTGGCACGTGGCATCGGTAAGCGTTGTTGGTTCTGATTCTGAACCTGATTTTGATTATTGTTATTACGTTGGAAATTATTATTGTTGTTATTAGCGTTATTGCTATTATTGTTCACATTGTTATTACCGTTGTTATTGTCGCGTGGACGAACAATACGCGGGCGTTGCTGCTGTGCTTGCTGCTGTTGAGATTGTTGTTGCTGTTGAGGATGAGATGGCTGTTCAGGTGCTGTTTGCACAGGTTCTGTTTTAGTTGCCTCGAATTTGCCGAAGAGTTCGGTAGGAAGCTCTATTTTTTCAGAAGGCAGATCTTCGATTGGAATAAAATCATCATCGTCAACGCTGGATAAGATATTGCTTTCCTCGTCGATAACGGGTGCGGCTTTCTTTTGTGGTTTATCTATAACTTTTTTCTCTGCAACAGGCTTGTTTGGCTCTGCGGCTGGTTTATTTGTTTCTGCAGCCGGTTTGCTTTTTGCTTTCTTTTCAGCAGTCGGCTGTTGTGCTGGAGCAGCTTTTTCTTTTGTTTCAGTAGTTTTCTCTGCAACAACAGGCTTAGTTTCCACCACTTTGGGAGCAGCCGGTGTTACATTTTCTACTTCTTTTTTCTCTTCTGCATCAGCGCTCTTGCGTGGACGGCCCACTTTACGCTTGGGAGCAGTAGTAGCGTTTTCTGCTTTAGCTTCTACAACAGGAGCTTCTTTTTCTTTGTTTGTACTTTCTTCTTTCTTGGAAGGTTGTGGTGCTTTTACAGGAGTGGCTTCTTTTGTTTTATTAACCTCTCCACTCTTTGGTGTGGAAACTACCTTGTCTTCTTTTTTGGTAGGAGCTACCCGTGAACGCTTTTTCTTTTGTTCTTCATTTTTGCGTTCTTCTTTGAGCTTATCTGCGGCAACTTTCTTAGTAGCTCCTACAATAGCCTGTTCATCGAGTATCTTATAAACAAGGTCTTCTTTTTTGTATGAGTCTGCTTTTTTTATGCCTAACTCTTTGGCAATAACTTGAAGTTCCGACAGATTTTTGTCGTTTAATTGGATAATGTTATACATATAGTATGGTAAGTTATTAATATTTCTTTTTTTGCTGAATTACGGACAGCATTACTACAGCTTATGGCTACAGATATGCAAGCATACGTTTTGTTTTTTATTCTGAATTAGGGATGTATATGTTGAATCGTAGAATGTTTCAACGGGGCAAAGATAATAATTTTTTTTGGTTTCATGAACAATCAAACATTTTTTTCCACGTAAAAGTGTATCTTTGCTACATAAAAGAAAATGGTATGACAGTAAATGAAGCTCATTTAATTTATTTTTCGCCTACACACACATCTAAACAAGTTGCGGAAGCGATTGTTCACGGTACGGGCATAAAAAATATCCTTCCTATTAATGTAACGCAGCAAATTGCAGATGAAATCGTGATTCCTGCATCTGCTTTGGCCATTATTGTAGTGCCTGTGTATGGAGGTCATGTCGCTCCTCTGGCAATGGAGCGTTTGCAGTACATCCGGGGAGTGGATACTCCGACCGTTTTGGTGGTGGTGTATGGAAACCGTGCTTATGAAAAAGCTTTAATGGAACTGGATGCTTTTGCTATTCCTCATGGATTGAAAGTGATTGCCGGGGCAACTTTTATTGGAGAACATTCATATAGTACTGATAAACATCCGATTGCGGTGGGACGTCCCGATGAGTCGGATTTAGCCTTTGCTACGGAATTTGGGAAGAAAATCATGGAAAAAATACAGGCTGCTGATAGCATGGATACCCTTTATCCGGTAGACGTACGTGCTATTAAACGTCCGAGCCAGCCATTTTTTCCTTTGTTTCGCTTTTTGAGGAAAGTTATCAAGTTACGTAAAAGTGGAACACCGCTTCCCCGCACTCCTTGGGTGGAGGATGAAAATTTGTGCACCCATTGTGGATTGTGTGTGGTCCGTTGTCCGGCAGGGGCTATAACGAAAGGGGATGAACTGCATACAGATGAAGCTAAATGTATCAAGTGTTGTGCCTGTGTAAAAGCCTGCGTTAAAAAAGCACGGGTGTATGATACTCCTTTTGCGGCTTTGTTGTCAGATTGCTTCAAGAAACAGAAATTGCCTCAAACTATTTTGTAGATTACGACACGCTTAGTTGTTTCATCAATACGAAAGCGGTTGTCTGTTCGTTCGCCTATCAGCCACGCAATGTGTTCTCCACAACAGAGTACCCACTGGCGTTCTTTTTGACTGATAGAAAATTTGCGGTCGGTCAGATAATCGCTTATTTTTTTCTTTCCTTTCATTCCGAAAGGAATAAAAGTGTCTCCTGTCTGCCATTTCCGGTAATGAATATCTCCATTCAGTTTGTCGGCATCAAAACAGGCTATTCCTTTGTCGCGTGGAATTAGGAAATCAGGGGTGTATTCTTTTTCTTCTTTGATGATTTGAAAAGGAGGAAGAACTTCATTTCTAGATTCGATTGCTTCTATTAAAAAGAATTCCCTGTCTTTTATCACTCTCCATTTTTTACTGCAAAATTGTTTGCCCGGTTGGCTGTGAAGCGAAAAGGCAATATCTTTGATTTGTGCAGAATTGAAGCCTAGAGGATGCAAGATTTCGAATAGAATAGCTTCGGGTGCCGGTTCCTTTACTAAATCACTGATTCGGATACCTTCTGTCGTTACAATATTATTTTTGGTTTCCTCTATGCATTTATTATATATGGTAGCTACATCATTCAGATAATTGCTCGTGTCTATCAGATTCTTTTTGACTGACGGATTGATTTCCTGCATAAGAGGAAGGAGATTGAGTCGGATTTTGTTACGGGTATATTCGTCTTCCAGATTGGTGCTGTCTGTTACATAATCTTGTCCGATGCTCTCCAGATAATGAATGATATCTTCTCGATTGACGCAAAGCAGAGGCCGTACGATTGCTCCGTTGCGGGGGCGGATTCCTAATAAACCGGTAATTCCTGTACCTCGAATCAGATTGAGTAGTATGGTTTCTACGCTATCATCCTGATGATGTGCTACGGCGATCACATCTGCCTGGCATTCTTTTCTCGTTTTCTCGAACCAGTCATAGCGTAATTCCCGTGCAGCCATTTCAATCGAAATCTGTTTTTCCTTTGCGTATTGTGTCGTGTTAAAATCAATTGTATGCAAATGGATCCCGGTTCTTTTGCAAAGTTGGCGGACAAACAGTTCATCCCGGTCTGATTCTTCGCCTCGCAGGTGGAAATTACAGTGTGCGGCTTCGCAATGATAACCTGCTGTGTGCAGAATACATAGCAGTGCCACCGAGTCGGCACCGCCACTCAATGCAATCAGGACTTTGGCATCCAGTGAGAACAAATGTTCTTTTTCTATATATTTTGTAACGCGTTGTTGTATCATATCTGCAAAGATACGAGTTTATCAATAAGTTTTTTTATTTTTCCTAAATCTTTTGGAGGAAGAAAATGGCTGCTATTTAAAAACATTCTAAATAATTTGCGTGCTCCGAAGTTATGAATTATCTTTGCCGAAAATTTTGAGAGTTATGCGTTTGTCCGAATTAAAAACAGGAGAAAAAGGTGTTATTGTAAAGGTATTGGGGCACGGTGGTTTTCGTAAACGTATTGTGGAGATGGGCTTCATTAAAGGTAAAACGGTTGAAGTGCTGTTGAACGCTCCCCTAAAAGATCCCATAAAATATAAAGTCTTAGGTTATGAAATATCTCTTCGTCGTCAGGAAGCTGAAATGATCGAAGTAATCAGCGAGGAGGAGGCAAAAGAACTGGCTGAAAAGACTGTTTATCATGAAGGATTACCCGAAGACCTTTCAGTAAAAGAAGAAGATATGAAACGGTTGGCGTTAGGTAAACGTCGCACCATCAATGTTGCCTTGGTCGGAAATCCGAACAGTGGCAAGACTTCTTTGTTTAATCTTGCGTCCGGTGCTCATGAGCATGTAGGCAATTACAGCGGTGTGACCGTGGATGCCAAAGAAGGTTATTTTGACTTCGAAGGTTATCATTTCCGTATTGTCGATCTGCCGGGAACTTATTCTTTATCTGCTTATACGCCGGAAGAAATCTATGTTCGCCGTCATATTATCGATGAAACTCCTGACGTGATTATTAATGTCGTCGATTCTTCTAATCTGGAGCGAAACTTATATCTGACTACTCAATTGATAGATATGAATGTCCGCATGGTAGTGGCTCTGAATATCTATGATGAACTGGAAGCCAGTGGAAATACATTGGATTACCATTTGTTGAGCAAGTTGTTCGGGGTGCCGATGCTGCCTACTGCCAGTAAGAAAAATCGTGGATTGGATACGTTGTTTCATGTAGTTATCAATCTGTATGAAGGAGTAGACTTCTTCGATAAACAGGGAAACATGAATCCGGAAGTCCTCAAAGACTTGACTGAATGGCATGACTCTTTGGAAGACCGTAAGAACCATGAGGAAGAGCATCTGGAAGATTATGTGCGTGAACATAAAAAGACGGGGCGTGTCTTCCGGCATATTCATATAAATCACGGTCCTGATATAGAAAAAGCGATTGAGGCTGTAAAAAGTGAAGTGTCCAAGAACGAGTTTATCCGGCATAAATATTCTACCCGTTTCCTCTCCATTAAATTGTTGGAGAATGATCCTGACATTGAGCGTATTGTACGCACATTGCCGAATGCGGATGAAATTTTCCATGTCCGCGACAAGATGTCGAAGCGTGTTCAGGAGACAATGAATGAGGATTGTGAATCGGCTATTACTGATGCTAAATATGGATTTATCAGTGGTGCGTTGAAAGAAACGTTCACGGATAATCATCTGGAACAGGCGCAGACAACAAAGGTATTGGATTCGATTGTAACTCATCGTGTCTGGGGATTTCCTATTTTCTTTCTTTTTATGTATCTGATGTTTGAAGGTACATTTGTCATTGGCGAATATCCGATGATGGGGATTGAATGGATGGTAGAGCAGCTTGGTGAATTGCTGCGCAATAACATGTCGGAAGGTCCATTTAAAGATCTGCTGATTGATGGAATTATCGGTGGGGTAGGAGCTGTCATTGTTTTCTTACCGAATATCCTGATTCTGTATTTCTGTATTTCTATCATGGAGGATTCTGGTTATATGGCTCGTGCGGCTTTTATCATGGATAAGATCATGCATAAAATGGGGTTGCACGGAAAGTCGTTTATTCCTCTGATTATGGGATTCGGATGTAATGTGCCTGCGATTATAGCGTCCCGTACTATTGAGAACCGGAAGAGTCGTCTCATTACCATATTGGTGAATCCATTGATGTCTTGTAGTGCGCGTCTGCCGATTTATTTATTGTTGGTGGGTGCTTTCTTCCCGAACAATGCAAGTTTGGTGCTGTTAAGTATCTATGTGATTGGTATTGTGCTGGCCGTGGTAATGGCTCGCTTGTTTAGCAAGTTTCTGATAAAGGGTGATGATACGCCGTTTGTGATGGAGCTTCCTCCTTACCGAATGCCGACAGCGAAGTCTATCTTCCGTCATACATGGGAAAAGGGAGCGCAGTATCTGAAAAAGATGGGCGGAATTATTATGATTGCTTCTATTATTATCTGGTTTCTGGGATATTATCCGAATCATGATGCTTATGAAACGGTTGCCGAACAGCAGGAAAATTCTTATATCGGTCAGTTGGGGCGCGGAATAGAGCCGGTAATAAAGCCATTGGGATTTGATTGGAAATTAGGTATTGGCTTGCTTTCCGGTGTAGGGGCGAAAGAATTGGTGGTAAGTACGTTAGGCGTTTTGTATGCAGATGATCCGGATGCTGACTCGGTGAGTTTGGCAGAACGTATTCCGATTACTCCATTGGTCGCTTTTTGTTATATGCTGTTTGTATTGATTTACTTCCCGTGCATTGCGGCGTTGGCGGCTATCAAACAGGAATCGGGTAGTTGGAAATGGGCGCTTTTTGCTGCCTGCTATACAACGGCATTAGCTTGGCTTGTATCATTTGCTGTTTATCAGATTGGAGGATTGTTTGTATGAATAATTGGCAAGAGTGGGTAGTCGGAGTACTCGTTGTGCTCTGCATTACCCGTGTCGTATATGGAATATTTCTTTTTTTTCGTCGTACGCGGGAAAATCAGAATCCTTGTGACAGCTGCGTAAGTGGCTGTGAACTAAAGAATATGATGGAGAAGAAACGCAGAGAGTGTGATGTAAAGAAAAAAAGTACAAAGAAAAATTGCTGCGGATAGTTGGTAGTTTCAAAATTTGTACTACCTTTGCAACCGCAAACGAGAGATAATGGTTCCTTGGATGAGTGGCTTAGTCAGCGGTCTGCAAAACCGTGTACGGCGGTTCGAATCCGCCAGGAACCTCACGAAGCCCTTTCAGATGTTTTCTGGAAGGGCTTTTCTTTGCTCTTAACTGAAAATGTTCCCACTTTGTTCCCACCTTTTTAAAGCTGTATTGGGAATGGTACTACAAAAACGGCTCAGTCTGAAACCTTGGGGGATTGCGTTAAAATTCTTATTTTTGCATCATGAAAACATCCTCTTCCCAAACGATTGATCCTGTTGCTTCTTTAAGCTTGTTCTTGCCTTCAGGAATCCTTGATT
>OJJK01000059.1_pt1 | contig 112744 bp, 109 predicted proteins | sample 1596271 | NCBI WGS metagenome assembly OJJK01 (sample SAMEA4350142, study PRJEB24818) | metagenome | biome: human; feature: gut; material: faeces | place: Denmark | collected 2013-09 | reverse complement strand
GTACGTACGACATGACCGCCTATAAGGAGCTGTTCACCGACCGGCAGCGTAGTCAGACGGCGCGTAGGTTCGTGGTAGCTCACGTAACACTCGCACTCGCGGCCCGTCGTGAAGTCCCGCATGACTTTCGTCCCCTCCAGATGGCCGTTCGCGGCGAGCTGTTTACGCTGCCGGTCGGTGAACAGCTCCTTATAGGCGGTCATGTCGTACGTACTGCGGGCTTTTCAGTACGGGAAGGGCCTTTACAATCGTGCGCCCCTCCTCGCGGACCGCATAGAAACAGGCTTCGCCGAGCGGCTTGCGCTCGCCGTTTATCTCTTTGTATATCGGCAGCGGCGTCGAGGTGATGTAACCTTTCATCAGATTGCCCATCTCGTGCGCATCGCGCAGCTGCCCGGGTGTAAGGCCCAGTTCGGTCAGGGAATCCGTTAGTTCCCGTTCTTCGAAGCTGTACGTTTCGGCCTGGCGAGCGTTGCGCCCCTCGTCGTTGAGCCGGTAGTCGTCCAAAAGTTTCTGGTCCGCACGGGTACCGCTCTCTTCGATACGGACCTTTACGAGCGCCGAAAGAACACGGTCCGCCATATCCACGGGAACGCGGAAAAAGTCGAACCCGATACGGGAGGGATTGCCGTACTGACGGCGGAACTGCTCGAAAAACTGACCCAGTCACGTATTGGTCGGAAAGCGGAACATACGCTCCCGATAGTCGTTCCCCTCGGGTGTCTCCCACGTGAAATCCCCCGTCTGGGGATTCAGCTCCGTCACGTAACCGTACTCCTTGTTCTGCTTGTTCAATGCCAGAAGAACATCCTGGGATTCGGGCGCCACAGGCGCCTCGCTCTGTTGTGTTGCCATCGTCTGAATTGTTATGAATATGAATAAGTGGATAATCGTACCGGCAAGCCGCATTTGCGGCTCCCGCCGCGAAGTTAATGCCCGTGCAGCCCTTTCCGTACCCGCTGGCGGACGTTGGCCGGGGATGACGCACGGTGGCGGGAAAGGGCTAACGACAACAAACGGCCACCCTGTTAATGGGTGGCCGTCGTTGTTTACTGTCATTATAATTTACAACATACTATCGTCATATTCCATACGTGTCATCTTGAAATCACGGGCAGCTGAAGTGGCAGTCTCACTCTCGAAACAAAAATCTACGGGAATAGTTTTATAACACTCGTAGCCGTCATCCCGACGAATATCTCCATCTGATCCATATTGCTGTTTGACGGTAACATCCGCCTTTATCGTAATCTGAATGGTGCTATCGTCAATCTCGACGCTGCAATCCCTGATCATGTAGTCATCGGTATATGTATGGGTAGCTAACCAATCTATATCCCACAGAAAATCGGTATCTATACGATTTAATACTTCCTCCTGAATTTGCTCCTGAAACTTGGTTCGCACGGCAAGTAGCATTCGGATAACACGGATACACGCATCCGCCACTTCATCGGCCAATACTCTTGCTTCTGCTGGGGAAAGTCCGAATGTCTTAGGAGTCACATGAGTATATTTACTCAGAGTATCTATTTGGTCGATCAAGTCTTTCATGGCATCCGCCATATCAGTATATTGCTGTTGTAATAGAATTTGTAAATCACTATCTCCAATGCCCCCTTGAATGGCATACCTTACTCGCTGCTGACGGGTTATCGTTTCTTTGCCTTGAGCATTGTAGGTAGGTTTATACCAACTGCACCGTTTGATATTTGCATCTGGTGCAAGACGCTCGAAGATGTTGCGGATCAACTCTCGCATGCTATATGCAAAACTATTGAATCCCAATTTGTCTTTCGGATTTTGCATATAGGCCACAGAAGCTTTCAGAAAATCCGTTTCAAAGCCGGGGGCTATGATAGGCTGAAATTCGTCGATAAGATTGGATAGCGGCATATGTGTAATTTATTGTAAGAGTGTATTGTCTTCATTGGTACAATCGAATGAGTATATCTGGTTTTCCAAATCCATCCGTTGGTGCAGGATTCTGATGATTTCAACATCCCTGTTTTCCAAAACACGGTAAAAGATAATATGTTTGTGACACCTGTATCCAAACAAATCCTCTCGAATGTTACGGTAGGTCTGTCCGAACAGGAAAGGATTGGCCGCCACCTTCCGGCAGGCGGAAACAAGTGAAGTATAATAGATATCCGCCTGGGATTCGGACCACTTGTCGAACGTGTAATTCCAAATCTCGGAAAGGTCTTCGACCGCCTTGTTGGTAAAGCGAACCTTAGCCATTCTGCCGCTGCGTTTTCAGGGTCTTAAGATGTTCCTGTGTATCGAAACCGACCGCTTCGCCGCTGCCGATGCCCTCTTCGATGGCCGCCTTAAGCTCCATGAATCTGTTCTCATTCTCCTCCAGCAGCCGCAGACCGGCCCGGACCACTTCACTGGCATTGTTATAGCGTCCCTGCGCAATCTTCGATTTGATAAAATCGTCGAAATAACTCCCCAATGCAACCGATGTCGTTTTCATATTTTTCGATATTACTCTTTACAAAGTTACCAATATTTAATAATATAACAAATTTCTCTCCCTTTTATTGTTTGCTTCTCCGGTCTATTTCTCTTCGCTTTTGAGTAGGTGAGCCAGCTCCGGCGTTCGTTCGATGCGTTTGAGTTCGTCCTGTATGATTTGTTCGACCTCCTTTTTGATGCGACGGTAGTTGTCCTGCACTTCTTGCTGCATCGTGTCGCGTCCTTCTTCATCCCTGAACGAATAGATTTCCGGCAGGGGCTTATAGGCTTTCTCCTCGTGCTTCACCCGCTCGCTATCGACGACGATTTGCGCATGGAACACCTTCTGTCTGACCTCCTCTCCGAAGTTATCGGCCACTGCGCCTACGAACATTCCCTGTGACAGGTTCGATATCTTCGCCGCAGGAATCAGGCTGTCGAGTTGGGTATTGACCGACATGGATGTTTCGTTGCGGTTTATATTCATGGATTCGCGCTGCTGTACGATACGCCCGAAACGTTCGGAGAGCATACGCGCCGTGTCGCCTACCACCTGTCCAGAGAAGATGTTGCCGACGGTATTCATGATGACCGTCGCCTGCCGCTCACCGTAGTCGCGTTTGAGCTGTGAGAAATCCTGAAATCCTAAGCATACGGCGACCTTATTGGAACGTGCGGTAGCGATAAGATTGTCCAGTCCGCGAAAATAGATAGTCGGCAGCTCGTCGATGATAACCGCCGATTTGAGTTTTCCTTTTTGATTGATGAGTCTGATGATGCGGGAATTGTATAATCCTAATGCGGCGCCATAGATACTCTGCCTGTCGGGATTGTTCCCCATGCAAAGGACTTTCGGTGCCTTCGGATTATTCAGATCGAGCGTAAAGTCGTTTCCCGACATCACCCAATACAAGGCCGGAGATATAAGACGCGAAAGCGGTATCTTGGCCGAGGCTATCTGCCCCTGCAGCTGTTCGGCCGCCCCGCCTTTCCATGCGTCCATGAATGGCGAAAGATAGTTTTCCAATTCCGGATAGGTCGAAAGAATCGTAAATACGTCTTCATATCGCTGGTTGAGCAATTCTATCACATGCGGAAAGGTGCAGTACCGGCCGTCCTTGTAGATTTTCAAATACCAGATGATTGCTGCGAAGAGTGTGATGGCGCTTTCGGGAAAGAAGTCGCCCTGTTTCTCCGTCCACGAGCGGTTCAGGTTCAGCATCACCGTATAGCTGGCTTCGTAAGCATCGGCGATGTCGGTCAGCAGCTCCGGCGCCAGCGGGTTGCAGCGGTGCGAATGATGCGGGTCGTCGAAGTTGATGACATAGAACTTGGGCCTTACCGTGTATCCGTCCAGATGCGTCCGCAGGTGGTTGTAGGCGATAAGGCTCAGATCCGGGAATTTGAAGTCGTACAGATAAATCGCGCTGCCGTGTTCGATGGACTGTTTGATGTAGTTGTTGATGACCGCATAACTCTTCCCGGAGCCGGGCGTTCCGAGTACGATGGTTGCACGGAAGGGATTGACTACGTTTATCCATCCTGTGTGCAGCTTTCCCTTATACCGGAAACGTGTCGGCAGATTAACGGAGTGTTCGTTCGTTTTCAGACGCATTTCCTGCATGAAACTCTCGTTCTCCTCGTTGAACGGGTCTTCGAGCAGGCGGCTCTTCATCAGCCGCGAGATACGCAGACTGCCGGCCATCAGACAGAGATACCCTGCAAGGAGCGTCAGCCCATACAACAGTGTCCGCAGGGCTGCGAACAGCCGCAGGCCGAGCAGCGGACCGTTGCCGAAGAACAGCACCCCTCCGACTACAAGGAGCCACAGAATACTTCGGCGGGTAACGGACTTCTTCTTGACACCGGAGTTCATCACGCAGGCGAGAGCTAACAAAAGCAGGCAGAAGAGCTTGGTATAAAGAGGTGAGGAGAAAAGTCCCGCCGTGCGCTGAAAGCCTGCGAGAACTTTATCGACGATGGCATTGGTTCAGCCCGCCTCTGCCAGCGTGCCGTAACAGAACCAATAGAGGTGCACGGCGAGAAACAGTACGCTCACTCCGCGCATGAAATCGGCGGTCTTGGCCAGACCGCGCAGGTCATCTTCCTGTTGCATGAGGTTTTATAATTTGATATGCTTGCGTTTTTTCTTCTTACGTTTTTTGTAATCAAGCCGGAATGCCGGGTCGATATACTCTTCGTGTCGGGGCGGCAGCGGTTCGAACAGTTCTCCGAAGGTTTCCGCTCCCGCTGAAAGGAGTTCTTCGAAAAGGGACGGCAGCTGTTGCTGTGGCATACCGAGTGGGACTTCCTCCATACGGAAGTTCGGACAGCCGGACCGTTCCTGCGCAAGGACTGTATCGGATACCGGCTCCGGGCGGAACCCATCCGACCATTCGTCCCATGCGCGTGCGGCGAATTCCCGGCCCAATCTCGAACCGTTCACGGCCAAATGCTCGGTTCGGTCGATGAACGTCGCGCCATAGATGCGGCCTTCGTCCGTGCGGCGGAATATGGCCTCTATGCCTTGTTTACGAAGCTGCCGGACAAACTCCTCTTCGGAGGACGACACAGCCCGTACGGAGAGGACGGCACTCCGCAGCGTATCGAGCGAATGAGGATTGGCCTTGAGAACGGCTGTATTGCGGGCGATGCGCTTCTCGACAGACTTTCAGCCGAAAGCGGGGCCGAGCCTGCTGGCTTTGACGGTGGGGCCGATGCGCCGGTCATTATCGTCGAGGACACCGTACACCAGTCCGTGAAACTCCTGTCCGGCGTGTTGTCCCCGTATTTCTTCGATGCGGATATTGAAGAGCTCCAGCACCGTGTTCAGCTCGCCGAGCGAATGGTAACGGTAGCTTTCGATGACGGCCCGTGCCGTACTGCGAAGCCGTGTCGTAAAGTCGTCCGAGGGATATTCGACCTTGCGAAGCGATGAGAGAGTTTCGGCGGTCGTTTTCCCGGCCTGTGGCGGACGCAAACCGTACTTGCGTTCCATTTCCCGACAGTGTGCCATTGCCCGTTTCAGGTCGAAACGGTACGGCAGTTCGTGTCCCTCTTCGTCCACCCGGACCGAGACGATGTGCAGGTGCCGTCGTCCGGTATCTTCGTGCAGGAAGACGATGTACGGCTGGTCGCCGTACCCCATGCGCTCCATGAACTCATGAGCGATGTAGGCCATCTGTCCGTCGGAAAGGTTATCCTCCGGTGCCGGAGAGAGCGAAAAATGGATGACCGGTTTACGGACGTTGGGATTACAGTCGGCAAAGAGCCGGAAAGTGTCGAGGCAGTCGGCAAGGTCGATGCCGCCGTCCGACTTGCGGGCAAGGCCCTGCGTTCACAGCACCTCGCCCTTGCCGGCCTCGGCCTTCAGATTGTTGTAGGCAAGCACTCCGTAGAAGTTGCTGCCGTAGCTCACGGTGGGAATCATGCGCGATTTATATTTTCAGTTTTAATGTTTTCTTGTTGGGGCTTTTTGCCGTTCTTGTCCCAACTGTGTCGGAAAATCTCGTTTTGGTCGTCCCGGTGCCATTTCATCTTCTACACAGCGAAAGGTTTGACACTGAACATATCCAAATCGATACTCAGACGACGTCCTATGTATAAAGCCAATGCAGTACCGCCTGCGAGATTGAATTTTGTAGCAGAAAAAGATCTGCACAAAGCGCCTTCGAGAGTTCAAGCATTGTGCCCTTGACTGTTTGAATATGTAAATAAAGTGAACCGTCTTTTGCCCGTTATCATAATCCCTTTATAGCAATCTCTGAGCTTCGATATATTCTATTGAATCCTTTTGGAGCTTGGATAATACTTTGTATTTATCTACCTTTTTAAGTTGTCCATTTTCTGAAATAAACGCACCTTTACACTCCTTGAAAATTTTTTGCGCCGAATATCTCGACAATCCCATATTTTGCAAAGCGATTATTTCTCTGTTCTGAGTTCCATACTCTAAAAGCATCGCCCAATTTTCTCCGGCATTATCTTCTCCCAAAATATTTTTAACCATCATATGATAATGATTGAAATATTTTTCAAGTTGAAATCGAAGCACAATCTCTATTTCATCTATGATATTTCCAATCAAAGCGTTTATATGAGTTTTGTCGTTTTTATCAAAATCAACCCAATCTCTATTATTTATTTGCAATTTTCGATTGTGGGTGTAATAAAAGTCAATTGACTCAGAGATAATTTGGTTCAAACTACTATCGTTGATCCACTTATTCATCAACATTGCATAATATTTCAGTGAATTTTCATTCCCGAGGTATTTATCATTCCAGCTATATAGTTTATGTAGTTTTGTTAATATTCCTAAAATATTGGGATAATTGATTTGCGCCGGCAATGATATATTACGCTTTTGAGCATGTAAATATTTCAACTGCTTATATGCGCTATTTTGGGTCTTCAATTCTATTGATTCATTCGCAGACAATATCAAATACGGTGTTTCATTTTGAGCCGATTTAGATTTGGCCAATTCAATAATCGTCGTTTTGTTTCGTTCTATTAAAGCTGTTATTAGAGGGCTTTTATACCCATTTTTAGGTTCAAGTGTATCTATACAAATGATATTGGCTATATATCTCAATATTTCCTGTTCTATATCTGTTCCCGAAATCTCTTGTTCTTGAATAATCTTCTCAATCTTTTTCAGATTATGGTCGATTCTTTCATATATTGTCGGTACGAGTTGTATATCTTTTTCCTTGAAAAATGATGGCTTATCCCAACTTATATTTCCATGTTTAACACAAAACACATTTCCTTGAAGCTCTTTCGCAAGACGTCCTGCTCGACCCGCCAAGTTCCAGAAGTCAATCGGTCTTAAAATCTTCTTTGCCTTTTTATCGTCTAAAATAAACAAATTCTGCGTGGGCATATTTACACCTTCCAGCAAAGTTGAAGTGCAGAAAATATATTTCAAATGACCGTCTCGATATAAATCCTCTATCAAATTACGGATCAATTGCGGCATATTCCCGAAATGATATGCAATTTCTTTTTGGACCAAGTCTGCAAGGTAGTAATCGGGATGTATATAAGCTCTGATAATAGATGCCGCTCGCTTCAACGCTTTATTGTCGGAGCATTCTATGGTCGCCGCAAGTTCTTTCGCATAACTAATTGCTTTTGATTTCGCGTTACAATATATCAAATTGCTACGTTGTCCAAAGTGCAGCAATACATCATTGATGGACGAAATATTATCCAGCGCCGATTGAGTCATAGGTATGAATTCATCATCCAAGCAATAGGATAATTTCTTCTCTAATAAATCTATGAAATATAAGTTTTGTGCAACTGGAGTTTCTTGCGTCTTAAAAGTATTTTCGGCTTTGCCCCTCCGAAACATGGATAATAAGATCTCAGGATTGGATACATTGGGCGAGGCAAAATAAAGTTTGATATTCGGATATTTTTTCAGCGTTTTTTCGATAGACGTATAGGTAGTTATACTGCGGGTGTCTTCCGTTTGTGCCAATTTGTGCGCTTCATCCACGAAAAGAAAACCTATCGAAGGGTTCTTTTCCTGCGATATGTAACTGATCAAACGCTCGGGTGTAAGAATCAGGACATAATTACATTGTTCATTTGTTGGCAAATCAGCTATATTCGAGTTGGTGACTATTTTATAATTGTTGGTTTCCAACAATGCTTCCATTTCGGATTTCAGTTCAATGGCGTATTGATTTATCAAGGCACGACTGGGAACCAATATGATAAAATTTTCCGGAGGTGTATTTTGAATCTCACACCGCAGGAATGCTTTTATGACAAAGGACTTTCCCATAGAAGTCGGCCCGGAAAAGCTGAATTCGCGTGATGAAATCAATTTTGAGAATAGCTCGTACTGAATATCCGTAAAAACAAGCCCTGCGCCATCGGGAACTTCTTGTATGAGTTTTTTTGCTTCATCCTGAACCGCTCGATCGAATGGTAAATAAGAGACATTTTGATTGTCTGCTTCTAAATAAGATATAGCGGGAAAATTGCCCAAATTACTATAAACAGCTTTTGCAACGGTTTGATAGTACACATTATCCTTGCAGTAAGGATTTAGATAGGTAATGATTTTATATGCGTAATTACGCGCATCCGAGATGGAAGAGGTCGATAATAAATCTGCAAATCGCAATAAGTCGCGAATTTCTTTTTCGGTATATTTTTCTTCGGTGTCAATACTCAATGTGCGTAAAACGGAACGTTCAACGCACACTCTGTATAATTTTAGAAAATACGGATCCGAAATAATTGTTTGGGCTATCTGATTTGCAGCGGTCATCTTCATCTATTTCTTTAATTTGGCAATTATCTCTTTTCTCTGTTTCGCAAGCTCCGAGAATGGAACAATGTATATGTAGAAATTATACCCTCTAAAATCGTCTTGTTCAATTTGATCATTTATCGTCGGAAGAATAGTCCGTACAGCATTCTCAACTTTCTTATAGATAGTGTCTCTGAAATCTGCATTATTTAATTTCCGCTCATCATCCGTAATCTTGACATCAAAACCTAAAAATATCCCAAATGAGTGATCTATATTCAAATTTTCATCATTTTCTGTTGGAATCAGTAATTTTTTCAGCAGTTCTACAGAATGTTCATCATGTGCCTCTTTCAAGAAATTTGAATTGACAAGCTGTATCTCATATCGCAGTTTGTTCAAATCCTCTTTCAAAAGATTTTTCAAAGATTCAAAAGCCTTCTCTACACCTGTTTTTAAGTCAGAATGTAGTTTAGATTCGCCAAATACGAATTGAAATGTTGTGTCGTCTATTTTCAATAAATGGACACCGTCCGCCCCATTTACGTAATGATTAGGGTCCGTTTTCAATTCGAGTTTAGTCAATAGTTTAGGAGCTTTCAAATGAGCCTCCAACATGGTATATAGCAAAATCTCACCCAATTCTCCATCATTGCTCTCTGCCTTTCTTAAACGTTCTTTTGCTCTGGATACGAGGGTAGTATATTTCCTTTGGTTGCATAACTCATCGTATGCATTTCGGGAAAGAGCATATGTCGTTAGAATATCTCCAAGTTCCTCTACCAGATTTGCATATGTAAAAGCATTGTTTGATATTTTAAGCGAGAATAAATTGAGTTTGTTTCCATTCTCCATTGGTTCATTTTCAAGAATCTTATGAAACAGATTCAGGAAGTTTTCATGGACATCAATTCTTAATGGCATACTATCAAATTGTTAAATCCGACCACTTCACAAGTTCTCCGGCCGAAGTTTTCATATTCTTCTCTCCATTGTAAATTGCGAAACATTGTTTCGGTTCAGCCCCGGATAACTTGGCCCATTTCGCAATGCCCTTGAAAAAATCCGGCGAGTAGGTTGCACCCGATTTGATTTCATAAGCGTATCGTTGGCCATCAACATACTGCAACAGATCAACTTCATTGCCGGTGCTGTCACGCCAGAATGTTAGTTTGGGTTCTTCTCCTCTGTTGTAGGCCGTTTTCACGAATTCGTTGATAACGAGATTCTCGAACAAACCGCCTCGCAGAAAGTGTGTCGATACCTGCTCGACTGTCCGTATGTCCAGCAGCGAGCACGCCAAGCCCGTATCGTAGAAGTAGAGCTTCGGGGTCTTGACCAATCGCTTAGCGTAATTGTTATGATCGGGTTTCAACAGGTAACAAATGTAGCTTGCCTCCAATACGGAAATCCATGCGGAAATAGTTGAAACGGCAACGCCGCATTCATTCGCCAGCGACGAGAGGTTAAGTAGCTGTCCGATACGCCCGGCACACAGCTTAATAAAGCGAATGAATTTGCTGAGATCGCCGATGTTCTTCATCAGACGCACATCCCGTTCTACATAGGTTTGGATATAAAACGGGTAGTAATCCGACGGTGCTATATCCTTATCATAAAGACGAGGATAGCCTCCGTTGAAAATCTCGTCATCGACTGTCTGTGGAAGTATTCCACTCTCTTTCATCTCCGCATGAGAAAACGGCAGAAGTTTCAGTATGGCGGTTCTTCCAGCCAACGACTGGTTAATATTTTCCATCAACAGAAAATTGTGCGAACCGGCCAGTAAATACATCCCCTCGCGTCCCTCTTTATCCGTATGCGTCTGGATATAGGAGAACAGAGCCGGAACCCGTTGGGCTTCGTCGATAATCGTTTTGTCCGGATAAGTCGCGAGAAAACCTCTCGGATCATCCATTGCAAACAAACGCATATCGGGATCTTCCAGCGAAACATATTTATAATTGGGAAAAGCATGACGCAGTAAAGTCGATTTACCGGACTGACGAGGCCCGGTCAAGGTTACTATCGGATACTTTTTTGTCAGCTCTAACAGCTTTATTTGTAATGTCCTTTCAATCATAGCTATTTATTTCTTGCAAATTTACGATTAAAAAATATATTTGCAAGAAACTGCGCTGTGAAGATGTCCCTGTTTCATTTGTAAAGGCATAAACGAATTGCCCCCCTTGTTTGCTTGCTTTGGGCAAATCGAAAGAAAGTCCGTGAGACAGAAATAGAATTCACCTCTCTTCCACTCGACATAAACTGGATGGAAAGGTTGTTATGCCAGTACGCTGACATATACGCATGTCGTTGCATAGAAATTTTTTGCATCGGAAAATACCCTCAAGGGGATGAAAACACCTCGAAAGTCGGTGTGGATAGGTGGCTCTGCCATGAACGAATCATCGACATAACGATAAACCAAACAAAACTTCTGTTGGAGAATGTATTGAAAAATGTCAAGGAGCTTGCCGCCGAATTGAATTTCTCAGAACATTTTACACTCCATAAATATTTCAAACAGCACACGGAAATTGCACCACAAGAGTATCGAGCAAGTAACAGTTGTGCCAGTAAATATATTATGTTTTTTCGTCCTACCGACACACTGTCTTCCCGCAGATAACTTCTATTTCACGACGTCGTTCTTCTGCATTGCATCGGTTCCTTGTTCCCGATACCATTTTTGCATTTCCCTCGTGATGCGCACGACCTCGATGATAAGCTGTTCCAGTTTCCGGGTTTCTGCGGTGAGTTTGTAGAGAAAAGCGAGCGCTTTCTTCTCGCCGTAGATAGAATGAATGGCCTTGACGCATTGATTGTAGTTTCGCCCGACGGCCCGGAACTGTTCGTAAAATTCGGTCAGGCGGACGAGAAAATCGTGCGTGTTGCGGTCGCGCACCGTGACGCGAAAAGGTCAGTCGAAGAGGCGTGCACGGATAAAATCCGCCGCACGGCGGTATTGTGTCTGCCGCATCATCGACAGGAATCGTTCGTTTTCCTCGTCGTTGAGCTTCAGGTAGTACCTGTGTGTCTTTGGGTCGGACAGCACTTTGCGTCCGGCGGCATTTCTGTTCGTGCGTCGCATCGGCATATCATATCGTGTTCAAGGTTCGACTTGGAAGAACCGTTCGCCGTGCAGAGTTTCTGCGCGGCCCTTTCGGGCGGCCGAAAGTACCCCTTGCTATTAGCGTGTGCTAATAAAACCGGCCGCAGGGCCGGTTGAAGGAGGAAAATCGTGAGATTTTCCGACATTGTCCCCTTGCGGGGGATTTCCCGCTGCAAAGATACGGCCCGTTTGCCGGAAATGTAACTTTTCAGCCCTCGCCATTCTGCGCCAAAGAGCGCCAGCACGTGCCACGGCTGTCAGGCCCCGTACAATCCTATTGCCGGCATATTTACTTTGCACCCTGTTCGGCCGTTTATCCATCTGTCCGGCTATGTCCGTATCCGTGCGGATAGCTGAATAATTGCATAGCTGTTTAGCTATCCGTCCGTCGGGACGAATACGCAGCTGAAAAGACAGACGGACATTCGTACGAACACCTATTCATTCACTTATTCATCGATTCATCTTTATGGAAACACGTCCCGTTCATTTCGCATTTGCCAGTCAAAAAGGCGGCGTGGGCAAATCCACCTTTACGATTCTGACGGCCTCGTGACTGCATTACGTGCGCGGCTTTCGCGTGGCCGTGATAGACTGCGACTACCCGCAGTATTCCGTTCTTCGGCAGCGGCAGCGCGATACGGCTTCAGCCGAGGCCTCGGCACTCGTGCGGCAGCGGCTGGAGGCGCAGTTCGGCCGTCTGGACCGGCAGCCTTACCCGGTCCTTGCGGCCCGCCCGCAGACGGCACTCCGGGAATGGGAACAGTATGCTGCCCGGGGGCAGGAAAGCTGTCAGGCGGTACTGTTTGACCTGCCGGGGACAATGGGCACGGAAGGCGTCCTTTCGACGCTGGCTGCCCTGGATTATCTGGTCGTGCCGCTCAAGGCGGACCGCATGGTGCTGGAGAGCTCCCTGAACTTCGCCGCGACGCTCAACGACCGCCTTATCACCACGGGCGCCTCGCGCTTGCGGGGCATCTTTCTGTTCTGGAACCTGGTGGACCGCCGCGAGCGCAACCGTCTGTACGACATCTATGCTACGGGCATCTCCCAGCTCGGCCTGCGGCTGCTGCACAGCCGCATTCCCGTCCGTGCGGCGCTGGGCCGCGACCTGGTGCCCGGCACTTGGGCAGGCCGTTCGACGCTGCTGCCTCCCGATGCGGCGCTGGCCCGGGAGTGCGGCCTTGCAGACCTGATGAATGAACTGTGCCTCGCACTGAATCTCGACCCGAAGGATGAAGGACGAAACGGATAAGAGGCTCGACGAAGAGTACCTGCGCAGCCTCATGGCAGGAACGGGTCCGGATGCCGCAGCACACGGCACCTTCCCGTCGGAGCGACCGGAGCACACGCTGCCTCGCAGCAAAAGCGCCCTGCACCTTCCGTGCGACGACTACACGGCACGTTTTCTTGTATCGCGCCCCTGCAACGAACGGCAGGGTGTCTATATCGACCGGGCGCTGCACCGCAAAATCACCGCTCTTATCGGGCTTCTCGGCAAGCGGAACCTGACGGTCGGCAGTTTTATCGACAACATCCTCGCATACCATTTCGAGCAGTATGGCGAACGGATAAGACAACTTTGCTCGAAGGATTTGAATAAACTTTTTTAATATGCACGAATCGGTTGTAAATTGGTTTGCTACGCATGCGCAGTGCGCCGCGTGGTTCACGGTGCTGGGTGCTGCGGCCTCGGTGCTTCTCTTGCTCGTACTCCTGCGATGCTGACTGCATCGGCAGCGGTATCGGACGACGGTGCGGGCGCATTACCTGCCCTGGCGCATCACCCCGGAGCGTTACCGGTCCCGTTTTCTTAAACCTCACCTTGCGGTCGGCGGCCGGCGTGCCGTGTACCTTACCCCCGAACAGCACGCCTGTCTGGTCTGCCTGCTGCGTGAGCTGACTCCGGAAGGCGACTGCACCGTATCGTCCATCGTACGCAACCTCGTTGCGGCGCATCTGGAGGAGTACCGTTACCCGCTTCAGCGATGGACGCGGGGACGGTGTTAAAATGGCTCGGCGGAGGGATTTTCTGTCTGTTGTTCTGCTACCTGTTCCTCGACCGGTTTCTGTTCGCCCGGCGGCTGGATGCGCTGCTCTTCGGTCGGCCGCTGCGTCGGCTGGCAGAGCTGCTGGAGTGCTGGGCGCGAAAGACGGGCGTCCCTGCCGACGTCCCGCAGGCGAAGGACCCTTTCCGCCGCGATACGGCTTCGGTTCCGGAAGACGACCTGGTACCGCGCGGCGGGAGCCTCCGCCATATTGCGCCAAAGAGCGCCAACGCACGACAGGGTGGAGAATCCGCCGCCGCAGGCGATACCTTTGCTTCCGCAACTGCCGGAAAATCCTCCGGGCGGCTGCCGGAGATGTTCACCGACCCTGTTCGGATAGCGTTTTACGACGACTACCTGCGCAGCACGCTGCAAGGCCAAAAACCGTCTGCAGAGCAGCCGGACGACGGGCAGACTCCTTCCGACACCGAGGCACCGCACGACGCGGTCATGGAGAGCGCGTCCCCGGGGCTGCACGATTGCGGACAAGGGATAGGTCCCCGCGAACTGGAGTGGATAATCCGTCTGTGCAACGGACAGCAGGTCGCCGCCGAACACCGCGCCGCACTCGTGCGGGCCGTGCGGAGCATTCAGGATACGCAGATTTACGCTTCGCTGCTGGAAAGCATCAGCGGCAGCGACGACCGTATCGCCCGGTTTCTCGACCAAGCAGAAGCGGCGGACACCTCCGCCGAAGAGATTGTTTAACCTAAAAAAACGACACCTATGGGAGCGTATTTCGATTCGAGCTGAAGGTAACCTTTCGGCATATTGCGGGGCGGGCCGGCCACGGGCCGCCTGCCCCTATCTTCGAAACGATGACAAAAATCCATCTGACAATGAAAAAGAAACTCAGCATAACAAGCCTGTGGCTGCTGTGAACGACGGGCAGCCTTCGGGCACAGAGCGGTACCGGGGTCCAGGGACTGCTGGACGCCACGAGCATGGTGCAGTCCTACTTCGAGCCGGCCGTCACACTCACGTATGCCGTAGGTGCCATCGTCGGACTTATCGGCGGTATCCGCACCTACCAGAAATTCTCCTCCGGGGACCCCGACACAGGCAAAACGGCGGCGAGCTGGTTCGGCGCCTGCATCTTTCTTATCGTCGCGGCTACGGTGCTGCGCTCATTCTTCCTGTAACGCGATGGCCGAATACGAGATACACAAGGGCGTGGGACGCGGACCCGAGTTCAAGGGGTTGCGAGGCCCTTACCTGTTCCTCTTTGCCGGAGGCCTGCTCTTCGACGTTCTACTCATCGTCGTCTGCCGCCTGGCGGGAATGAGTACGGCCGCCTACCTGACGCTGGGCCTTGCGGTGGGAGCCGGAGCCACGGCGCTTACATTCCGTCTGAACGCCGTTTACGGGGAACACGGGCTGATGAAAAGAGTCGCCCGCTGCCGGCGCCCCCGCCGCATTGCCTCGCGCCGGAGCGTGATGACGATGCTTCACATTAACAACGATACGTATGGAAAATATCCTGAAAACCGCCACGCTGGAGAGTAAACTTCCGTTGCTGGCCGTCGAAAACGACTACCTGTTGTCCAAAGATGCCGACATCACGGCGGCGTTCGCCGTCCTGCTGCCGGAGCTCTACACGCTCTCGGCCGAGGAGTACGAAGCCCTGCACGAGGCGTGACTCAAGGCCCTGCGCGTGCTGCCCGAATACTGCATCGTGCATAAACAAGATATCTTTCTGCGGGAACAGTACCGGCCTGAACTGCAAAAGGAGAACCTGAGCTTTCTGGCACGGTCATTCGAACGACATTTCAACGAGCGCGAGTTCTTCGCCCACACCTGCTACCTGTTTCTGACCAAGACCACACGGGAGCGCAGCCGCCGCCGGAGCGACCTGTCGATGCTCTGCCGGGGCCGTATCGTCCCGGCGCCGATGACGGACGCCCAGACGCTGCAAGGTTTCACCGAAGCCGTCGGACAGTTCGAGCGTATCCTCGCTGACAGCGGTCTGGTCAGCCTGCGGCGACTCCGTGACCGGGAGCTGACAGGCACCCGCGGGCACGCGGGCATCATCGAACGCTATCTCACGCTTTCGGGGTCGGAGACGCCCGGGCTGCAGGACATCCGGCTGGATTCCGACCGCATGACCGTCGGCGATAAGATACTCGCGCTGTACACGCTCTCCGAGCTGGACGACCTGCCGGCCCTCGTCGGCACGGATTATCGCTACGACCGGCTCTCTACCGAGCGGAGCGACTGCCTGCTTTCGTTCGCCGCACCCGTGGGTATCCTGCTTCCGTGCGAGCATATCTACAACCAGATGATTTTTCTGGACAGCCCGGCCGAGATCCTCCAGCGCTTCGAGAAAAATGCCCGGACGCTGCACGCCCTGTCGCGCTATTCGCGGGCCAACGCCATCAACAAACAGTGGATAGACGCCTATCTGAATGCGGCCCATTCGCAGGACCTGCTGCCCGTTCGGGTGCACTGCAACGTCCTGGCCTGGGCCCGCAGCGAACAGGAACTGCGGGCCGTCCGCAACGAGGTGGGAGCGCAGATTACCCGTATGGGCTGCAACCCGCGTTACAATACCATCGACACGCCGACACTCTTCTGGGCCGCCATCCCGGGCGGCGAAGGAGGATTCCCGGCCGAGGAGTCCTTTTACACGTTCGCCGAGCAAGCGCTCTGCCTCTTCACAGAAGAGACTGCTTATCGCTCTTCGCCGTCGCCTTTCGGCATCCGCCTGGCAGACCGACAGACCGGACGTCCTGTCTTCGTGGACATCTCGGACGAACCGATGAGGCGAGGCATCACGACCAACAGAAATAAATGTGTCATCGGGCCTTCGGGAAGCGGCAAATCGTTTATGATGAACCATCTGGTCCGTCAATATTATGAACAGGGCACGCACGTCGTGCTGGTCGATACGGGTAATTCGTATCAGGGACTGTGCACGCTCATTCACCGCACTACCGGCGGGCGAGACGGGATTTACTATACGTATTCCGAAAAGGAACCCATCACCTTCAACCCCTTTTATTCGGAAAACGGAGTTTATGATTTGGAAAAGAAAGAGAGTATCAAGACACTGCTGCTGACTCTGTGGAAGCGGGAGGACGAAGCTCCGAGCCGGGCCGAGGAGGTAGCCCTCTCGAACGCCGTTACTCTTTACATCGAACATCTGGAGTGCGATGCGGCCGTCGAGCCCTCCTTCGACACCTTTTACGAGTTCGTGAAGACCGACTACCGCGCCGTGCTGAAGGCCAAGAAGGTCCGAGAGAAGGATTTCGACATCGCCGGTTTTCTCAACGTCTTGGAACCCTACTACAAAGGGGGCGAGTACGACTATCTGCTCAACGCCCGGCAGAATCCCGACCTGCTGCAGAAGCGGTTCATCGTCTTCGAGATAGATGCCGTGAAGGACCATCCCATCCTGTTCCCCGTGGTGACGATAATCATCATGGAGCTCTTCATCTCCAAGATGCGGCGCTTGCAGGGGCAGCGCAAGATGCTCGTCATCGAGGAGGCGTGGAAAGCCCTGATGAAAACCGGCATGGCCGATTTCGTGCAGTACACCTATCGCACGTGCCGCAAGTTCTTCGGCGAGGCGGTGGTGGTCACGCAGGAGCTCGACGACCTGACATCCCCGATTATCAAAAACACCATCCTGAACAATTCCGACTGCAAGATTCTGCTCGACATGCGCAAATACGTGAACCGCTTCGACCAGGTGCAGTCCCTGCTCGGTCTCACGGACAAGGCCCGCGACCAGATACTTTCCCTGAATCTTGCCAACGATCCCACCCGGCAATACAAGGAGGTATGAATAGGACTGGGAGGCGTACGGTCGGCCGTCTATGCAGTTGAAGTATCGGATGAAGAGTACGGGTGTTATACGACCGAAGAACGCGAGAAAGTGGAAGTACAACGCCTGGCAGCCCGTGCGGACGGCGACATGGAACAGGCCCTGCGGGAGTTCGCCGACGCACGGCGCGAGGAAGCGCAAAAACGATAAACGATGAAACACGAACACGGAAATACGACGACACTGAAACATCCCCGGCGGTTGCTGCTGACCCTGCTGGTCGTTCTTTCAACGACGGCGGCCCACGCACAGTGGCTGACATTCGATGCCTCCAATCTGGCGCAGAGTATCGTGAACAGCACCAACGAAGTGTTCGAAACGGCGACCACCGCTTCGCACATGCTGAATAACTTCAAGGAAACGGTCAAAATCTATGAACAAGGGAAAAAGTATTTCGACGCCCTGCGCTCGGTGAACAATCTGGTACGCGACGCCCGTAAGGTTCAGCAATGCGTGCTGATGGTCGGCGAGATGTCCGACATCTACGTGAACAACTTCCGGAAGATGCTCGCGGACAGCAATTTCTCGGCCGAGGAGCTGACCGCCATCGCCTCGGGATATACGTTGCTGCTCTCCGAGGGCAGCTATCTGCTGGACGAGCTGAAACAGCTGACATCGGTCACGACGCTGCGCATGAACGACTACGAACGGATGCAGATGATAGACAAGGTGTATCGGGACATAACACGTTACCGCAATCTGCTCCATTATTACACCCGCAAGACAATATCGGTCTCCTACCTTCGCGGCAAGGCCGCCGGCGATTCAGCGCGGGTGGCAGCCCTGTACGGTTCGCAGCAGGAACGCTATTATTAACCTTTCGATTCTCATCCTCTTATGGTAATGCCTTTGGATATACACTGGGACAATCTGCACCAGCTCCTTCGCAACCTGCAAGGCGACATGCTCGTACAATGCGGCAGTATGGCTGTCGTGGCCAAATGCGTCGCGGGCATCGGAGCCATGCTCTACGTAGGTTACCGCGTGTGGCAGTCGCTGGCCCGCGCCGAGCCCATCGACGTCTTTCCGCTGCTGCGGCCCTTCGTGCTGGGCTTGTGCATCATGTTCTTTCCGACGCTGGTGCTGGGCTCCATCGACGGAATACTTCGGCCGGTGAACCGCGCGACGGCCTCGCTCATGGAATACGAAACATTCAATGTGCATCGCTTCCAGCAAGAGAAGGACCAGCTTCAGCGCGAGGCGATGCTCCGCAATCCGGAAACGGCCTATCTGGTCAGCGACGAAGAGTTCGACCGTCAGCTCGATGAGCTGGGATGAAGTCCCCGCGACCTGGCGGTCATGGCCGGGATGTACGCCGAACGAACGGCGTACAACATCGGAGAAGCGGTCCGAGGATGGTTCCGCAGCCTGCTGGAGTTGTTCTTTCAGGCGGCCGGCCTCGCGGTGGATACCCTGCGCACGTTCTTCCTCATCGTCCTCGCGCTGTTGGGGCCCCTGGCTTTCGCCATCTCCGTATATGACGGATTCCAGTCCACGCTGACGGCATGGATAGCCCGTTATGTGGGCATCTCGCTCTGGCTGCCGGTGAGCGACCTGTTCGGGGCCATGCTCTCGCGTCTGCAGACCCTGATGCTCTCGCAGGACATCGAACAGCTGCGCGACCCCGACTTCATCCCTGACGGAAGCAATACGGTCTATTGCATTTTTCTCATCATCGGTATCGTCGGCTACTTCTTCATCCCGACCGTGGCGAGCTGGATTATCCAGTCGGGCGGCGGAGGCATGTATCAGCACCGCATCAATGCGGGGGCCAGTGCCCTGGGCGGCTATATTGCCGGAACTGCCGGAGCTGCGGCAGGCAATGCGGCGGGGCATACCCGAAATATCGCACATCCTCAATCTTACAATCATGGAGTTCAAGACACTGACCAATATCCAGAGCGCGTTCGACCGCATACGACTCGTCGTCGTGCTCGTCCTGGCAGGTAACACGCTGCTGACGGCCGTCGCCCTGTGGCGAAGCTACGACTTCGCCGAGCGGCAGCGGCAGAAGATTTACGTACTCGACCAGGGCAAAAGTCTGATGCTGGCCCTCGCACAGGATGCCGCGCAGAACCGCCCGGTCGAAGCCCGCGAACACGTGCGCCGTTTCCACGAACTGTTCTTTTCGCTGGCTCCGGACAAAGAGGCCATCGAGAGCAACGTCGCACGTGCCCTGGCCCTGGCCGACGGCAGCGCCTACGCCTACTACCGCAACCTGGCAGAGCGGGGCTACTACAACCGCATCATCGGAGGCGACATTATCCAGCGGATAGAAGTGGACAGCATCGCTTGCGACTTCGACAGCTATCCCTACCGGGTTGTAACCTATGCCCGGCAGCATATCGTCCGCGCCAGCAACCGCACGCTCCGCAGTCTCGTGACGCACTGCACGCTGCGCAACACCCAGCGTTCGGACAGCAATCCCCAGGGATTCCTCATTGAAAATTTCATAGTAACGGAAAACAAAGACCTCACAAACCATGAAAAATAATCTCGAACATCTCCGGGAGCGGCTGCGACGGGCCGCAGAGGGAGTGCGGCACCGCTGCGATGCGCTCTCTCCGCAACAGAGGAGATGGACTGCCGCAGACCTGCTGCTCGCACTGCTGACGCTGAATCTGTTCACTACGCTGCGGGACATCTCCTCGGGCAGGGAACGGCTGCGCGGCCGCATCGAACACCTGCATCCCGTACCGCTGATTACCGATATGACAGACAGCACCTCGATAAACTCCGTATGTTATGGCAGCGACACAACCCGGTAAAGAGTCCCAGCAGGCATCCAAACAAAAGGCATGGCAGCACCTGCGCTCCGGACTTGCCATCGGTGCGATGACGGCCCTGTGCGGCGGTTTTCTGTGGATGCTCTACGCCCCGCAGGAGAAGACGCCCGGCAACGAGATGTTCGAAGGTTTCGATACGTCGATTCCCGATGCGACAGTGAGCGAAATGAACGCTGATAAACGCAAGGTTTATGAAGAGATACACCGGCAGGAGCTGTGGCAGGACAAAGTACGGTCGCTGGAAGACTTCTCCGAGGACACGCTGCTTTCGGACAGTATGACAAGGATAGAAACTTCGCCGACACCCGGAGCCGGAGCAAGCGCCATCGACGCCTCGCACGATACCTACCGGACGCTGAACCGGCAGATAGCCTCCTTCTACCGTCCGACACCTGCTGAGGATCCTCGTGTCGCGGATTTGCAGCGGCAGGTCGAGGAGCTGACCCGCCGCCTGGAAAGCCGGACGTCTCCGTCGGTAGAACATCCTACGGCAGACGAGGTACTGGAGCGCAGCTATGCATTGGCGGCCCGCTACTTCCCTAACGGTACTGCCGACGGCAGAGAACCGGTTGCGACATCAGTACCTGCGACCGTGCGGCCGGCGGAACAGATAACCGTCGTGCGGCCCGTAACATCGGTAGTGTCCACGCTCGCCCTGCCCGACACGTTGCCGGACATACCCCGTAACCGGGCATTCCGTACCGCAGTGGGACCGGATACGACGACTCCGACCGGTATGATTCATGCCTGCATCGCCGGGGAACAGCGCATCGCGGCCGGGGAGCGGGTACGCCTGCGGCTGCTCGACCGGGTGCAGGCCGGAGAGACCCTCCTGCCGGAAGGAACGATAATCTACGGCACGGCCACAATCAGCGGCCAAAGGCTCGGTATCCGGGTGCAGTCGCTCGCATCCGACGCCGGACTTCTCACTGTCAATCTTACGGCCTACGATACGGACGGCCAGCCGGGACTTTTCATTCCCGATACCGCAGAGCGCTCGGCACTCAAAGAGGCAGCGGCGAGTGCCGGCAACAACCTCGGCTCGGGGATTACGGTGACACGCGGTGCAGGTCAGCAAATCGCTTCAGACCTTACCCGCTCGCTCCTCTCGGGAGGCACGAAGTACCTCTCGGCCAAACTGCGCGAAGTGCGAATAACGCTCAAAGCGGGACACACGCTTTTTCTTGTCTCGGAACAGTAAAATCGAAAAATAGCCATGAAAAGATACATCGTCTTTCTGCTCTGCCTCTGCGCAGGTCGCAGCGGGCAGGCCCAGATACCGCAGTCGGAGATAACACCCCGTCAGGTCGAAGTGTCGTTCAACAAGACCACGCACCTGATTTTTCCTGCCCCCGTGCAGTACGTGGACCTCGGTTCGACGGATATCATCGCCGACAAAGCCACAGGAGCGGCCAACGTCGTGCGACTGAAAGCTGCCGTGCGCGACTTTCAGGCAGAAACCAATCTGACGGTTATCACCGCCGACGGCCGCTTCTACGCTTTCGACGTGCGGTATGCCGATGACCCCAGGCAGCTCTCGATACGCATTATGAACGACCTGCAAGCGCAAATTCCTGAAGGGAAAGCGCCGACGGTACCTGTGCGCCTCGATGCGCTGGACGGGGATGACGCAGCTCGCATAGACAGTGCGATGGAACAAATTTACAACAATGACAAGCCGCAGATTAAACATATCGGTTACAAGCGCTACGGACTGCAAACGCTTCTCACAGGAATCTATATCGACAGCGAGGGATGGCTCTATTTCGGTATCGAAATGCGCAATGACAGCCGCATACCCTTCGACATAGACCATATCCGCATGTATGTTCGGGACAAACGCTTGCCCCGCCGCACGGCCGTGCAGGATATAGAAATCGTTCCCGTCCGCCGCCTGCACCCCCTGTCCGAAATCGACACGGGCAAGACGGGCCGTACCGTGTGGGCCATTCCCAAGATGACCATTCCCGACGGTAAAGCTCTGCACATAGATATTTATGAGCGAGGCGGAGGACGCCACCAAAGTCTCCGTGTCGAAAACCGAGACATCCTCGCCGCCAAACCTATTCCCGAATCCCGATAACAACGCAAGAGACATGAAAGGACTTATCACCGCATTTTTTCTGCTCCTCGGCATCTGCCCGGCAACCGAGGTCGCAGCACAGCGCGACCTGCACCGCCAGCTATCACTACACATGCAGGCAGGAACGGTGGACGGACTGAGCGTATGCAGCCGGTACGGAGAGTACGCATGGGGTACGGCCATAGCGCTGGAGCGGACAAACCGGAACCGCACACATTGGAAGTTCGGAGTCGAATATCTGCACCGCGACTTCCGCTACGGCCCGCAGTGCATACCCCAGCGGCAATACCTGGCCGGTGTCGGCTACTACGTCCACCTGCTGCACGACCGGGGCTATCACGTCCGCGTATCTGCGGGCGGTACTCTGCTGGTCGGCTATGAAACAGTCGGCGGCCGCAGCAGGACGCTCTACGACGGGGCCCGGTTGGTAAACGGCGACGCCGTACTATGGGGCGGAGCACTCTCGGCGGAGCTGTCCGCCTTTCTTTCGGACCGGGTAGCTCTGTCGCTGGAAGTGGCACAACGCATCACCGCAGGTTCCTCCGTCACACTCTTCCGCACCACCGTATCCGTCGGGATACGCTTCATCATCAACTAAAGCTACGTCAATCGCTATGGAAATCGCACGTATCTACAAACGTCCCGGCGACGAATACTATACGCCGCACTATGCGGTAGTTCCTGTTTTGAAATATATTCCACGCGACAAAATCGTATGATGCCCTTTCGATACCGAATACAGCGAATATGTCCGGGCCCTGCGCTCACTCGGCATCTGCTGCGTATGGTCGCATCTGTCCCGGGGACAGGATTTCTTCAACTTCGAACCACCGCATTGGGATATTTTGCTTTCCAACCCGCCGTACAGCCGTAAGACCGAGATTCTGCATCGGTGCATCGCTCTGGGTAAGCCTTTCGCCCTGCTCCTTTCGAACAACACTTTCAGCAACGGAAGCTGTATGCGGGCTTTGGCCGGAGTTCAGCTGCAGCTGCTGATGTTCGACCGACGCATCGAATACTCCGCCACGAAAGGCACACCCTGCGGTTCGACCTATGTCTGCCGGGGCATACTGCCCCGACCGCTCGTCATCGAACATCTGGAGCGGTGCGGGAAACCGAGCGCCATGTACGACGACCGACGGCTGGCGGCCTGGTGCAACGACAACAAATTCTAACACAAACAACAACACAGATGAAAACACACGTATGAACGGCCGCCTGCCTGCTGTGCGCAGGACTTCTGGCGGCAGCCTGCAGTGACGGCATCGAGGTCCGGCAGGAGTATTCTTTCAAAATTTCCACCTGGCCGCTGCCCGCAGAGGTCGCACCGGGCGAAGAGGTGGAGATACGCTTCACCCTGGAGCGCGAGGGCGACTACGCAGGCGCGGAGTACGGATTCAGTTGGGTGCAAACCGACGGAAAAGGCACGCTGCGCGATTCGCGCGGGATGTACTACACGGACCGCGAGGAGTACGAGCTACGCGTGGTTCCCGACCTGGACGTTTCCGACCCGCTGGCGTGGCGCTTTACGCTCTGGTACCGGCCAACGGGCAGCGACGACCCCTCCCTGCGCTTTATCGTAACCGACAACTTCGGGCAGCAACAGGAAGCGGAGTGCTCTTTCCGACTCGTGGAGTCGGACGATGCCGTATAAAACAAAATCGATAACCCTCAAAAATTAACTTCCGATGAAACTCAAATCAATGATTATTCTTTGCGGCCTCGTCGCTGCGGGATGTGCCGCCTGCTCGCGCGAGATACAGCCCGCCGGGGAGCGGAACATCCCCGAAGGGCAGGTACGGGTAGTTATGCCCGTACAGGCCGGGCAGATGGAGTGCGTAACACGCGCGGCGGATGAAGACACGGTAAGCGACCTGAACGTCTATCTTTTCGATGCCTACTCCCGGGAGCTGGTTCTGCACAGCTATCTTACGTCTATGGAGCTGGAATTTAATTGCGTTCCGGGAAACTACGAACTCTATGTCATCGCCAATGCCTATGCCGATCTGGGGGAATTGCAGTATGCGCAAGTTACTGACAGGACGGTAAACTTTATGGTCGGACTTCGGAGCTTGCCGATGTCGGCGATGCGGGAACTTCAAATCGAGCAGCAGCCGGGAAATCAGGTGACGTTGCCGCCGCTGGAACTCGAAAGGGATATGGCGAAAGTGACGTACAGCATTTCCGCAGCTCCCGCTATGAATGGTGTGGAAATCGTGTCGCTGCAAGTCTGCAACATACCCCGGCGTGGAGCAATTTTCGGCGATACGGCTCCTTCGGCGCAGGAAGACGAATATGTTTCCAGCAACCGGAGTATCGTAATGGACGGACAAGGACGCTATACGGATGAACTGTACATGCCGCAGAACTGTCAGGGTATTGTTGCCTCCGTTACCGACCAGCGGCTGAAGGATGCCGACCATGCCCCGCAGTATGCGACGTATTTGATGATTCGGGCCGTGCGGGAAAACAAAGTGCTCGAATACCGGGTATATCTCGGAGAGAACAACACGACGGATTTCAACGTCCGCCGCAATACCCGCTATTCGCTCGACATCACCATCGAAGGCGAGAGCGAAGTGGACACCCGCGTGCAGTGCTACACGCTCGACGTGTACGACGATTTGGAGAACTCCGACGCAGCACTCTCCGGCTATTGCATCCCCTCGAAGGCGTGGAATCTGCATTTCGACATTGCCGGGAATACGGCCGGGCGCAAGATAAGCGGCACGGTGACGCTCCGGGAAGGCGTGGCATCCTGTTTCAAGTTCAACACCAATCCTTACGGACAGACCGGGACGATCGCCCTGTGGAATCAAAACGGCCCAAATGCCCTGCCGGTAATCTACAATCCGCCCGTCGTGACCGAAGCGAACGGATGGATAGAATACGACGTGCTGCTGGTCGATGACGGAGGATTCCGCAAGACCTACACCTTCCGGCACATGCTGGCCAACGAGATTCGGGCCGTGCCTTACGGCGACGAAGCGCTCACGGTGACCAGCGCTCCGTACTACCTGCGCCAGGAGGACGGAACCCTGCGCATCGCCTGTTACGAAAACGGATGCACCCTGCGGGCCCCCGCAGTACAGTGCAGGGATGCGGTTCGCCGGCTGGTATGCCGATGCCGCTTACCGAACGAGGCTCTCGACCGACGTGCAGTACCTTTGCAAACCTTCGGCGACGCTGACCGTCCTATATGCCAAATACGAAAAATTGTAGCCGGGGAAGAGGCCCCGTAGAAACGAACGAAGGCCAGGAATTTGCTTCCCGGCCTTCATTCTTCTGCTGCCGATGTTTCAGGGGTCGGCTGTGCCGAGTGCCGCAAAATTGCATCAAAGACAGAATTTACGGCAATTTTACCGGTGCAGGCAGGAAGGTGTCGGAGTTTTTCGTATCTTTATAATTGAAGATATTTTGGAAGATTTCGCAGCGGCAATGCAACGAAATGCAGAGACCGTGCGTCTATACAGAAAAAGATTCTCATTGCTAATCTATTAAAACCTTATGACTATGAATATGAAAAAGATTGTCTTGTCGATGTTTGTCGGTTGCATGGTTATATTTGGATGCAGTTCGTGTACTGTGGATAAAGGACATACCACGTATTATACCTATGTTAACCAGACGGCTTCGACAATTACGATTGAATGCTATTACGGTGATGGATGGGTTGAGGAAATCGTCAATCCAGACGATTTATATGAAACGCTTACAATCCAGCCCGGAGATAAAAGTACAGTAAAATTATATGCGATGGTTTTTTGTCTGCCTTTCAGATGGCTAAATAGCCCTGATGTTTATTTATTGGTCCACAACGGTCAGATAAAAGTTTTCGATGATGAAAGTGCGGATGATAGTTTGCTCATAATGGAAACTTACACGCTCACTTCCGAGAGTGAAACCGTCCGCCATTATGAATATGTCTTTACCGACGATTATTTCAAGGACGGAGAGCCGATAGAATAACATTTTTAGACTTTTATATGACGGGCGGAGTGATATTTTGTCATTCCGCTTTGTTTTTGTAATAATTCTCTATATATTTAACCATCATCGTGTGGGTATGGAAGAGTTCCGGTTTGTGCCTGCCACTCAACACCGGTCGGATTGGGATGATGTAAAATGAAAACTTGCTCCCGGCAATCATCGTCTTCTTTCCTCCTGTAAACTAACCTTTGTTAATTACCCAAAATCCATCCACGATGAAAAGATACAGACTCTTTCTGCCGATATTTCTTTGTTTGTGCTTTGCCTGTACCCAATTCGATGAAGAGGCGATGCTGGACGAGGCACCGACGACGCGGGCTGCCGTAAATGCTGCCGCACTGCGCGAAAGCGCCGGAATCGCCAATGCGGACAATCCCTATTCCGTCGATAATATGAAGGCTGCCATGACACAGTATTGCAAGGTCATGAACATCCAGCCCCAGCCAGTCTATGCCACGCACGAATACGTCCGTTTCGAGGTTCGGGACAGCCTGGATTACTACATTCTCGAAGACAGTCTGGAACTGGAGATGTTTACCTATCCGCTGGACCGTATGCTGAACAATGCGGAGCGGAGCTTTTATGCTGCCGATATCGTAAACGGGAAAAAGTGGTTATATACGGTCGTTCCGAAGAATTTCCGTTATCCGACAGAGATGCCCAAACAGATCCTTCAGGAGATTTATATGCAGGGAGAAACCATGCTCTCGGGAGCGAGTGCAGCATCCGGTCCTTCGACCCGGATAATCGGCGGCGGCAGTACGGGTTCCTCCCAAATAGACGACTCCCTTTACGATGCCGTGCTGAATCTGTCTATGAAGAATGCCGGGATAGATACCGATGACGGACCTTCGACCGCATCCGGGTGGACTCCTTCGGCATGCATTCTTTACGAGGACGACCTGACCCATGAGAAACTGCCGCTCAAGAATGTGACGGTACGTGTCAATACGTTTGTCAATATCGGAACCGGCCAGACGGATGAGCGAGGCTATGTCGCAATACCCGAAGGCTGGGGAGGTAAATTTAGGAATCGGGTAGATTACGAGGTCAAGTTCAAAAACAACAGGTTCAAAATATTGGAACACCATACGGGAGCGGCTATCGCATACGGTCCGGAAAATTCCAAAAGTCAATGGCTATATACAATCACCAGCGATGATAAACGGGTATCGGCTTTCGCTGCGGTATATTGGGCAGCATACCATATGTTTTATGTTCAGAACACTATTACGAGGCCGTTTGCAAATGGGAAATATCGAATAGCCGTATTTTGGGACCAACATCGTAAAGGGGTGAATGGACTACACGTCAAATGGCTTAATCTGTTAGGGAGTCTTGCCAATCCTGTACGGATAAGCGGATTGGAAAATGCCGATTCATACCTTACCAGACATTACATGATAGGTACAACATTTCACGAACTGGGACATGCTTCTCACTGGACACAAGGGCCGTACAATATGATTGCTGCGGATAAAGCGGTTGTGGAAAGCTATGCCTGTGCGGTTGAGTTTTATTTTCTGCGGGAAGTTTATACAAATAGTGACCCTGATAGATATCGCCCAGACTATTTTAAAGAATATACCGGCATTGGGGAAGCTCTTCTTAACAACGGTTTTACGATGCAAGACCTTCAGGATCTTTTTGTCAAATGTCGCAATAAAGACTTTGCAGATCTACGTACACATGCTCTTTCAATGCGGAAAACGCATGATTGGGTCATCAATTACCTGTTTGACCATCCTTATAATATATGGGATTTCAATCTTGCCACAGAATCTCTACGCACAACGGATGATGAATATACAGCTTATATCGGTATTCCGGTAGAGTTTGCATTACAACGTCTTATGAGGACAAATATTCGTGCACATGTTGTAAAGTGGACTATTACTCCATCTGAGTTTAGAACCCAATCAACAACTCAAACCAGTGCTGTTTTCGTGTTCAACAGGACAGCGACTTATACGGTCAGTGCCGAGATTCAATTACCGGATATGACAAATACCTACACTGTATCACGAAACATTACGGTCAGGCCGCTACCGGCAATATCCGGACCGAACACTCCACGTTTGGGAGTCATGTCCCAATACACGATGGATGATTTCCGGTTTTTCAAAAAGTGGGAGTTGGAATACCAGGACGATAGCGGTAATTGGGTAGATGGGTCGGATAAAGTGAATCTGCAAGGCGGCACAGACCTCAATGCGCCCAAATCGTTAAAACTGTTGTTCCACACTTTCGGAACATTCAGGCTGACTGCGATACTCGATTTCGATGGTATCGAAAAAACCGTTTACAAGAATATAACCGTCCCGGCCGAAGGCAACCCTACCAGTGAATACCAAGCACCGGGTATTTACTTGGTCCAAGCCTATGGAGGTAAGCTAAACGGCGATATCGTCCATCAAATGCATAACAGGACGTTCATCCGAGTGCTGCAGAACTATGTCGCATTGGCTGATTCCTACAATTTCCGGACATTCAGTCACGCCGTTACGCAAAGCCATCCGTATGCCGACATAATGAAACCTATTTACAGAATGACTTACGGAGAATACGACGCTTATAGTCCGCTTCCCGGCAGTCTGCTCGTCGATAACGCCATCGTACCGGGACGTCCGAACTATATAAGCGGACTTCCCAGCGTATTGGCGTTTTACGTATTGTCGGAGCAACAGCCGGGAACAGTACCGCTCTATTCGGTAGCTATGACCGTGAAAACCTCGCTGGGAGCGACGAAATCGAACTGCCGCTATTTGAGTCTGCAGCAACTGAACGGAACGCAGACGGTCGGGAATGAAGTCCGGACCTATAAGACGATGGAGTTATTGGGCTACGTCTATCCGGTACAATAATCCCGCAAAACGTACCAAGAGACTCTGGGAACGAATAAAGGCCGGGATTTGCTTCCCGGCCTTTATTTTATTCTGTTGCAAAGCAAGGCAGTACGGATTACGAATGTTCAGGTTGGGGGCACTGACATCAGTGGGGGCTAACCCGTACTGCCATCAATCATCTACACCCCGAAGTTATACACAAACTTATTAAAAAGCAATAAAATATAAAATAGCGGAAATTCTCGTTTTTCCAATAAAAATGACAAATAAGTTAAGCCGGCAGAGAATGCATGATGTGCATGCCGGTTCTATGGCGGATCTATCGTGCAGTATAGCACAAATCACCATTTATTGTGATTTATGATTATTATTCCAAAGAATTGCATTATATTTGCACTAAAATCACAATATAAAGGGATTTTGTAATGACTATCGGCAATGCAATCAAGGAGCGTCGCAAGATGCTGAAGATTACCCAGCGCACGCTGGCGGAGTTGGCTGGCGTAGGAATCAATACCCTCACAAAGATTGAACGCAACGAAGGGAATCCTTCGCTCGACGTGCTGGAACGGATTCTCGACACGCTGGGGCTGGAACTGCGGATAGGCATCAAAAACAGCGATAAATTATGAGGCAAGGGATGGTTTATATGAACGGCATTCCGGCCGGAGTGCTGACCGAGGTGTCGCCGACGGAGTATCTGTTCCGGTACGAAGACGCTTATTATGCGGACGCAGCGATGCCTGCCGTCAGCCTGACGCTGCCCAAGACGCAGCAGGAGTATTGGTCGCCTTACCTTTTCTCCTTTTTCAGCAATATGCTCTCTGAAGGACGCAATCGCGCCGTGCAGTCCCGGTTGCTGCATATCGACGAGAACGACCATTTCGGCATTCTGCTGGCAACGGCGCAGACCGATGTCGCCGGAGCCGTAACCGTTAAGCCTTTATGACGACAATGAATCCGATTACGATATGTCCCTCGACATTGAGCGAGGGTTACGACACCTATTCTCCCGTAGCGAGCCGACGTCTGTTCGACGGCCGGACGGTATCGCCCTATCTGGATTATGCGCCCATCGACGACGACAGCCAGCCTGCGACGCAGGAGGAGTTCATGCACAATCAGGAGCGGATTTCGCTCTCCGGCGTGCAGCCGAAATACTCGATGGTCGTCCGGGACGGCAGGCTGCGCCTGACCGAAGAGGGCGAACAAGGTCGTTATATCCTCAAACCGAAGTTGAGCGATTTCCGCAACCGTCTGTACAGTGCGGCGAACGAAAATCTGACGATGCAGATAGCCGCACAGGTGTTCGGTATCGAGACGGCCGAGAACGGATTGTGCTTCTTCCAAGGCGGCGAAGCGGCCTACATCGTAAAACGTTTCGACGTCAAGCCGGACGGTACGAAACGCCGCAAAGAGGATTTCGCGTCGCTGGCAGGACTGACCGCACAGAACGGAGGCCAGAACTACAAATACGATGTGCTGACCTACGAAGAGTGCGGCGACCTAATTCGCAGATACCTGCCTGCGTGGAGGGTCGAGATGCTGAAATTCTTCGATCTGGTCGTGTTCAACTTCCTTGTCTGCAACGGCGATGCACACCTGAAAAACTTTTCGGTATTGGAAACCGAATCGGGTGATTTCCGGCTGGCTCCGGCATACGACCTAATAAACACTAAGCTGCACGTCGATGACCGGATTTTCGCGCTCGACAGAGGATTATTGAGAGGCGATGCTGCCGCCCATACGCCTTTCGGGATGATTGGCGGCGCGACCTTTACGGAGTTCGGGAAACGGCTGGGACTCCCCGAAAAGACAGTCCGCCGGGAGTTGGACCGATTCTGCGCCTCGTATTCCTTGCTGGACAAGCTGATTGGGAACTCCTACCTGTCCGACGAACTGAAAGAAGTGTACCGCAATATGTACCTCGGACGCCGGGACTCCTATCTGAAGGTCGGATTGTGAGCCAGGGAAAAATAATAGAGCCGCAATAGCTATTGCGGCTCTATTTATTCAGAGCGTAATCGGTTACTTCTCTTCCTCGTCCCGGTCGGCCCACCGTTCGAGCGTCTGACGCACGGCTTCGTCATGGTCTTCGTTGGTGATGCGATAAGTCCAGCGCACCCGGTAATCGGAAAACCGTTCGAACGTCCATCGTGCAGGGTCTTTCGGAGTTGCACGGGGACTGTCGTATTCCAACCCTTCGTAAAACGAATACAGCGCCATCGTATCGAGGTCGTCGGCCAGCCAGCGTTGTTGCCCCGGTTTTCCCCCGCCGAGCGGCGGAAATTCATTCGGTGCCGGTGCATTGACCCAAAATTGGATAAAACCCATCATACTCAAATCCGTAACCAGTACATCGACTAAACCGATACCAGGTAGTCGCTCCAATACAACCCAATGCGTCGCTTGTTCTCCCGGTCGAATATAAAGAACAGTAGATTCCCATCCATATATCGTAGCAAAACCGATGTACACGGTGTGATCGCTCGCATTTTGAAATCGGAAATAGTTATAATAACACCCTGGAGTTTCTTTCTCGATGTGTTCTTCCGTCGATTCGGTTACGTCGATAAACTCCGGCTCCGCAGGGGGCTGTTCCGGCGACGGAGCGTCCGGATCGGAACAGCCCAACGGAGCGAGAAACAGGAGCAAGGCTCCTAATGATGTACAAATTTTCGTTCTCATAATCAGCAGTAATTTTTAAGTTGGTTTTGCACACTCTTTTATAAGGCTTGTTCCAGCATATCGTAAACCTTGAAAAGTTTTTTGATAGCCTGTTGCGGGCCGGCATACGGGCCGACGGCTCCGGCGCAAGCGCTCTTAACATCGTCTACCGTTTTACATTGCCGCGACCAGGTTTCCAAATCGCGGAAACCGTTAATCAATGGCGAAAAAAACTCGTCCTCGGGATATATTATAGATGCCGGAAATGCGTCGTATTCCGGCCATACTCCTTGATCGAACTCATCCAGAATGTCGATAAACATCGGAGTACGACACTGACTGTTGGCATCCATACTTGTATTATAAAACCAGTCTTGCTTATTCAGCTCATCCGGTCGGGCCGGAACGAAGCCATAATAAGCCTGATATTCGGGAGCGAACGTATGAATCTTATTCAGTGCATTCAGACCAGCATATTCCCTTTCGGTAAAATAGTATTTCGTAAATTCACCCCAACTCTCTGTAACTATTTTGTTGTAATCTGTATAATCATTTGTACTGGCATTGATACGTAAGTTATGTACTGCTTTACCAAGTTCACGCTGTACAACACTGTGAATATCCAGCGCAGATTTCCGTTTACAATAGATGAATAAGTTCATACCGTTTTTATTTCCAGTAGCTTGTTCGAATCTGTCGTCAGAGTTTATCGGGACAACTTCGTCCAGACAACGGATATTGACCGTGGAGGTGCCTTTCAGGTTGGAAATTTCATATCCGTTCCGGTGCATATACTCTGCCGCACGGTAGGCCGTAGCGAATTGCAAAGCTCTATCGGCCGTCGTGGAACGGATTTCCAAATGCCACGGATAGCGATCTATGTACGATGAATAGGTACTTGCGACATTGGCATTATCCTCCATAATGTTCCAATAGTCGTTGGCCCACTTCACGTACTCGGCCACGAAACCCATAAACATTTTTTTGCAGGTAAATCGTCCTTCGCTGTCCGTAACGCAGGTCTCGGTCTGCAAAAACTCTCCCGAGTCGGCATTGTATCCTGTGACTACGACCTCCACACCGACAACGGGCACATACGCTCCGGCCAATTCATCGTAAATTTGGATGTCCCCCGAAGGATACCAGTTCAGATCGGTCGCACGGGTGGAGGCGGTAAGGACTCCGCAGACTTTTTCCGCCTGTTCCGCCGTAAGTCCCGACAGCGGTGATGCGGGATCGAAATATTCGGCCAGCACTTCGCACTCGGCGTGTTCGGGCAGGGCGATGTCACGGTCTATCAGGGCATACATCGGTCGGGGTTTATCGTCCGATACCGCCGCTTCTGCGACTTGCTCTCCCAACAGCGGAACGGGTGATAACTCTGCCGCTCCCCGCATGTAGTATTCGCACATAAGGTTGGCATCGTCGAACTGTACCCGCACATAGCGGCTCGTCGGTTCGATGCGCTCGGCCACATCGCTACCCAGCACTTCGCCCACCAGGGCGCGGGTCTGCTCGAAAGTCATCGGCTTGAACGCATCCATAGTCGTTTCCGTGTTTTGAGGCAGCGCCTCGTTCTTCATTTCGGCCTCTTTCGTACAACTGCCGAGGAGTATGGCACACAACAGGACCATACCGATAGTAGTCTTTTTCATGTCAGTGTAATTTTAAGGTTAATGATGTGGCGGAGCGCTCTCCGCCGTTGGCTTCTGCGTATTGGTAATCTTGTGGTATTGCACGCTGCAAATCCATCAGATTACCATGATACCGGGCCTGTCATAACCTCGAAATTCCACACACTGAAAATATCTGTTCCGATAATCCGCCGTATCGTCACGATGCGGTTTATCCTATTTCAAATGTATGTAAATTATTTCACAAAACAAAGAGCGAATCAAAGAATTATGCTCGTAAAAAGAAAAAATATCAGATAGTGGATAAAAATACGGCTTATTTGCTTTTTGATGCGATAATACGAAATCGTATTTGAAAGAATTGTCGCTATTGTGTTGATGTTTTTCAGGCAATTCTTGGGGTATTTCAATTAAATGGCAACAACGATGTTCATTGTTTATTATTTTTGTAACTACAAAATAAAATAAGATGCACTACGAAGAACAGGGATTATTTCTCGGTTTAATTTCTTACCCTTTTTCCATCGATGGTAAAGAGTTGTATAAGAAATTACAGTCAATATTCTATAGTCACAAAGAGAATCTGAAAAAGCATAGTAACGAATCGGACCCAGTAGACAATCAATTATACGCTCCCGTTGCCTATCGGATGTTCGGAACTCACGGATTGGCGGTACTGTCTCTTGTAGACGACTATGCGTTTTGTAGTCGGATATTTAACCCCAATCATATCAAATTATCTAAGACTGACAAGTCTATCAACAACATGAAAAACATGTTTCAGAGCGTTGTTATCACCGGTGCTTCTGAAACAGAAGATGAAGCATTCAGCCTTCGAAAGAAAGCGGAAGATACATTCCTTAGAAAGGACGACATGTTCCCATTCATAGGGATTATCCGCCTCAAAATAGATTATAGATTATTGCAAAATAAGGGGTGTGAAACTATTCGGGCAATTCGGCGATGGATTATGCAGGAACATCGTGATTCGCCTATACATCGATATATTTCGATTAATAAAATCGAATTGGACTATTTGATAGTCGATTGTTTCGACAATGATGAATTGGTTGTCGTGGCTTTTTCCGATAAAATCGGTGTTCTATACGAATTTCTGGATAGAATACGCCAGATGAATTGTAACGACGCAGGTATCGCTCATGACAGTACGATTTCTGAAAAGCATATCTTCGCCTCATGTCATTTGAGTTTCGGGTACCACATAGACTACGATGTGACAACTAAATCTGGAAATAATAATTCTACATTTCTGGATATATATGATGAGAAGATGGCAAACAATGACGGAGATAGTGACACAAAGAAAGAGAAAGACGAAAATAGACTCATGATTAACTGCCTTTGTGAAACCAAACCAGGACATAGGGTTTATTTTTGCGAGTATATCAAAGATAAATTCGGCGTAGATGTTTTTCGTAGAACAATGACAGGAGGTACAATCGTACATGTGGAACTTCCGTTTACAAAGATTCATGACATGGAGAGGTTGTGCCGCCTTGAAAATGAGGGGTTTCAACAACATTTACGTCGCATCAAAATAACGCTTAACGATCCGAGAGAAATCAAGCCTACTCGATGTGAACACGAACCAGGGAATAAATTTACTGCCACTTCGATTGTAAGCGAAGACTACATATCAGACATTGAAAATATTGTGAAACGATTCGGAATCTCGAAAATCGTTCGAGAGAAATTACTTTCTTTGTTCCGACTTTATAACGATTGCTGTAACAATCATTTGCAATTCCTGTATTTTGAAGAGTTGAATCCTGCGTTGACGAGAATCCTTCGTATTTTGGAAGAATTGGAAATCGAGGCCGATATCCGCAAAATGGAGGAAATCCTGAACGCAGAGATTGCTGCTCTCGAAGAAGCGTTCTACAATCGCATGCATAACAGTAAAACGCCCAATACAACACTCGAATACGGCGGTGGCGTGCAGCAACATTTAACGGCCTTCAACTATGCCTACAAGCAATTGGTCGGCTTATTATCTCCATGGGATTCCAGTATGGTTTATGCCAGGATTACGAGTGCGGAACGTGTATCGTCAACGCGGACGCATTTGGACCTGAACATTAACCATATCATGTATCCGGAACTTTTTGCAACGACAGCATGGAAAGAGGCTGCTAATTTCACAAGCGGCATCTTACATGAATTGAAGACTACACGTAGCTTTCAGACTGTAGAATTGATGAACATCTGGAATAGTTTCATCGAAAATCCTCATTCTTACAAACAATTACAGTACGAACTTTTTGTAAGCACCGAGTTTCAAAACGATGATCCAGTGTTTCAGGTTTTAAAAGAGATCTTGAACGATGTACAAGTTCTGAAATATCTCGTAAACGATTATATCGTTTATCATATGGCTTTTCAGCGTGATTACGAAATGATGTGGCATTTCTATCTTAAAATCATGTTGCAGACGACGAATTGTTACCATCGTTTAAATAAGATCAAGCGTGCCCATGTCGTTTATATGTTGTTCCGCTTGCTGATGATTGCCTTTCGGGAGACAGGAAGTCGCCAGAAACAAATTCGCGATTTTTTGGAACAACAAAAGACCAATCCCTATGATTATTTGCTTGCAGAAATTTGGTGTGACAGTTTTTCAAAGATCGAAGAGGGTGCTAAAACAATTTTTGCGATTTTAGATAATTACGGATTTCGGGAAGTCAGTGAATATCTTACATTGTTTTCCGAAACCCAAATTATAGGAGCACGAAATATTAAGAACAACCGATGTACGATAAGAACTTCATATCTGCATGATGCGTTACAAAAACTTGAAAATGCAGATATGATGAAACAACTTGAAACTTGTTTGGAAACAAGAAAAGAACAGATTGCATTGATGTGTGAATCTTTCTCACGATATGAGTTGATAGAACCGTCGGACCAACACGTCAATAACGGACAAATCAGCCCCGATTTTATCGTTTGTATGTTGTTCGCCTATCTCAAGCAAATATATATTCTTGACGGAATGGACAAATCAGCCCCTGTTTTGAAAAGTGTACCCCGTAGTAATAATGGAGAGATCGATGCTGAAATATTGGGCGACATGGAAAGAGGTTTAACCTCGTTACATATATTAGCAGACCCGACAAGCGGATTTTTGATTACCCCTCAAAGTGTCAGAAACCGTTATTTCGCTTTGCGAACTACACTATATAGAAGTTTATGGAATTACCGAATGAAAGGCCCCAAAATACAATAGAACACTTATGAAGCGACCTATAACCATCTTGTGTATCACCGATTTGCATCTTCAAGGAGACCCGAACGAACAAAGCTCAGCAAAAACTGTCACTGATGGGCCTCTGGAGCTTCTTCGTGACAATCTTTTCCATTTTCAAGACGATCGTTCGGATCAGAATAAATGGGCCCCAGACTTTCTTCTGATTGCAGGCGATTTAGTTGATAAATGCACTCGGTCTAATTACAAATATGTGCAAAGACAAATTGATGCACTGATTACCTTGTTTAATATAAAGCCTTTCCGGGTTATTCTCACGCCCGGTAATCATGATCGAAAGACATATTCACCTCAATCCCCATGCAGGAAACAGGCCTTGATTAACAAATACGATGCAACGGAACAGCATTTTGCCGAAATCTGTAAATCAGGACAAGTGTTATCCGTCGATTTAAAGAAACGATTTATTAAGGACCATGTAAGTGCATTTCGCCAATTTACAGATTTATATAAATCATATCTTCAGCCTTCTGATGATTCAGAGAAATTTCAATGTTGGCCGGACCTTTTCGAAGGAGTACCGGAACAGATGCAAGATTTGCAATATACATCAGGGTTGAAAATCTTCGAGAAGGAGAAAGTTTGTTTTTTGTCTGTTAACACGGAGTGGCTTTATACGAGACGTTCGATAAGATCTGCTGACAAACAAAAAATAGGTCCTTGCAGGCCGTTTGTAAATTGGGCATTTAACGAAATTCGAAAGTCCTACTCCGATTATACAGTAATAACCGTTATGCATCGTGACCCCAGAAGTTTGTCGTGGGATGAGAAAAACATATCCGATAGCGCCAGTATCGACACTATATCTGTGTTAGAGAATTATTCCGACATCATAGTGTCCGGTCACGATCATACTCTCAAAATAAATCCTCCGACAATGTTACGGAATCATGCTCAGCATTTTGGGATAGGTTCTGCGTCCCGACCTGCAGGAATAAACGAAAATGTTCGTTATACGGCCAGTTTACTCCATATAAATCCGATTAAGGGCGAAATGCAAGTGGCTGCATATGATCGTTGGGAAGAACGTACGCTATGGCAGTTCGTTGATATTGGAACATTTCCGTTACAACCTAAATATTCATCATTGGAAAAAACGGGAAATATCAAGCAAGATTTGGATATGCCTATCGTAAAGATTCGAGCTAAAGGGGCAAATGATGACGATATAGAACGAGCTATTAGAGGTTATCTGCGATGGAATGCGACTGATAAACAATTTGGATTGCTATTTATGAAGGATAATGTGTTGTTGGAACCTGTCGGATTTGATACAGCCGAACAAAAGATACGAAAAGGACTTGAACAACACGACCGAATATTTTTCTTTCGATGGCAATTGGCGCAGAAGTTGTCAATCAAACAAACATTGGAGAATGATCCTTTAGAGAGACTGAAAAAATGTTTTCGACAGGAGGTACTGAACATGTCGTTGATAATAGCTGATATTGTTATAGACATACCTATTATCGCATTAACACAAGAACTTTTGTCCTAACATGAAGATTTGGAGAAATAAAACTTTTTTTATTACCTTTGTCAGCCAATGGAGAAGAACATGGAAAAGACGAATTTAGAGATTCGTAAAAATAATCGGCAGGAAAATCGTCGTGTGGATGATATTCGTACGACATCTGTGACTTTTGATAATCCGATTTGGCAATTACTCGAAGAAATGGAGGAGCCACGTCCTTACAAAACGAGTGATTTTAAGAAAGAATATTTTATTCCAGATTTTTGATATCTTTGATGTAGAAAAGCTGCTTTACAAGCAGCTTTTTATTTTGAAAAGATAAGGTTGGCTTAATACATCAAATTTGCTTCGATTATTACCTTGATATAATTGGCATAACTATGGTGCTAATGTAATAATTCTACGACGATTTGAAGTCATCAAAAGAGATATGGGAAAGAGTCTGCGTTCTTCAATAGTTCCACATGTAAGTGAAATTTATCGTTGCTCGTATTGCAAAAAAGAGTGGTCATTTTCTGCTGTGTATAAGGCATGGGTATGTCCTGAATGCGGACGGCATATAAGTATCCGGATTACAACGCCAACCAATAATTACGAGTGTCAACGTGTTTATCCTGGAGAACTTCGTCTGGATGATATTATCCTTCTTCCAGAGAGTGATCATCAGATATTGGACATCGAAAAGAGAAAAGATGGATATTTTTTGGCGTTGAAAAACTATGGTAGAATATTTTTTCGCCCGAACGATATCCTTATCCGTATAATAGGTTTTTGGCAGGAGGAATGCTAAGCGGAACGTTCGGAACACGAGGCATGTCTTTCTGCATCGCATAATAAGCATATTTCAAATAACAGGCGCATGAATAATCGCTGAAGGTTTTACTGCACCTGCAATATCATGTTTTCGATCAACCGTTCGGCATCAACCGGCATTTGCGTATCTTCGTCCAGCAACGGGTCGTTGCGGCAATCGATGTTGTAGCGAGCAATGGGTTTCTTCCTGTAATTCCATCGCCCTTCGAACAGGGTAATCTCGAAGATGCCCACATGGGCATAGTATTCGTAAAAAGCGGTGCATGTCCCTGTCTGATTGAGGGTCATGAGCGCCCGAATGATTTTCAGCAGCTCCTGCGTGGGTACGGCCAATGCCGCAGGGTCGTCATGGCGGAGCGTGAAGTCGGGCCACAAGGGATGATAAGACATAATATTAGGCAGATAAATGAGCAACCGGCCGGACTTGGGATTTCCGCCCGGAACAGAGGAACGTATCACCCATGGCAAAGCATATCGGCCGTAAACGGGAATTTCCGCTCCTCCGCTAAAAAATCGAGGTACAGTGCGCTTCAGGGCCGATTTCCGCAAACCGTTTTTGAGAAAAGACCGCTCTCTGCCAGAGCAGAGAGCGGTCCGTCCAGCCTGCCGATTATGCGGCCTGCTTCGTATCGTCGGATTTCGACAGCAGGTCCGGCAGAGCATAAGGTGCCGAGGCCGGCTCCCCGGTTTCAGGTTCCTGTTCCGATTCCGGTTCGTCTTCCATCCATTGTGGACTCTGTTCTTCCGCAGGCTCCTCGATCTCCGGCTCCGGCGTCTGCGGATAATCTGCCGGCTGTTCTTCGCTTCGCTCGGTTTCGGTCGTTTGCTGCGCGGATTCCTCTGTTGTGTCGCTTTCCGTCGTCGCAGCGGGCAGTGCCTTCAGTGTGCGGTCAGCCTCTGCAACCGTGTCGATGACTTCTACCGCCTGCACTTCTTCTACGCCATCTATGATTTCTCCGGTTGTTGGATCTACCGTAATGCCGTCCTGTGACACGGTTGTTGTGGGTAATGCGCGGGCGGCAGCCTGCTGGCACAGGTGAAGCAACTCCGCTTCCTTTTGGATAGCCTCGATACGCTGTTGCAGACCTGCATGACGTTTGTCGTAGATGCTACGATGTTTCTCTTGAATCGCCTTGCTCTGCTCCGGCCAGTGCAGGTCGGTAAATTCGGAAAGCAGTTGTACATCGGGGGTTTCATCCGTTACGCCGTTTTCGCATATTTTTTCAAGGTAGGACATGATAACCAGGCGTGTGAGGACGGTCTGCTGCTCGGGAGTGATGCTTTCGGCATACTCCAACCGCTGCTGCTGCGAAGGATAGCGTCCCAGTTCGAGTGGCGATTCGGAAGTTCCGGAAATGTCGGCGAGCAACGCATAGGTAAAGAACAGTCGCTCCCGGTCGGTCAGAGGCGTCTGCGGAAAGTCCTCTTTTTTGCACCGCAGGAGCTGTTTCAAATCACTCGTAGTATGTTCGTAACAGATCTCCCTGTTGCGGTTGTCCTTTGCTTCCAGCTTGGCGGTCGGAGCTTGCAATTCTGCGCCGACTTCGGTTGCGGTATCGTTATTTTCCGCAGGTTTATCGGCGATTATACGGTAGAAAATTCCGATCGACGAGTAGCCGATGAGGGCATATTTCCAGATTCGACCTTCGGCCACTTCGCACTTTAAGTGTTCGACCGTTTCGTTGTACTCCTGCAATTCCCGTTCATAGTTTTGGTTGTACCACTCCTGCTCGTTTGCGAAATCATCGTCGTCTTCGTAGTCCTCTCTGCCGAGTACAGGTCGTTCGGGCATTTGAGGTTCCTGTTCCATTTTCCATTCGGGAATATCGAGTTCCGTCAATTCGTACCCTTTTTCCGACAGCGCTTCGACGACTTTCAGGTTGCTATGATCGTTGATCGCCAATTGCAGGTAAGGGTCTGCTTGTGCCAGTTCGATACAGCGGGCGAGCACATAGGCCGCATTTTTAGCCTCCAGACACTCCTTGTTCTGGCACGCTCCGCAATCCTCGGCGCAATCCCTGAAAAGGGTCTGGTTGAGCGTATTGTGTTGGCACGTCTCGCAGTCGGACTTGTCGAACGAATAATTTTCGAGTTTGCACGCATAGCGTTCGTAAAGTCTTTTTGCAAGGTCTTTGGCTTTGATTCCTATCCACGAACCCCACTCCTTGCCGGCAAAATGTTCCGTATAAACTTCCGTCTGTACCTGCTCGTCGTATTTCGCCAATTCGAAAGCCACCTCCAGCGAAATGTCGTTGCGACGCAACAGATCGGCGAACGGTTCTATGAGGCAGGTCAGGTTGAGCCGTTTGCGGATATAGGTTTCCGATTTGGAAAAAGTCTCCGCGATACGGGCGATGCTCCAGTCTTTTTCCTCGGCGTAACGACGGAAAATCGCCGCCTCTTCGAACGGGGAGAAGTCGGCACGCTGCATATTCTCCGTCACGGCACAAATCTCAGCTTCCTCGTCGGTCATGGACTGTATGTAGGCCGGAATACAGGGCTTGCCGGCAGCCAGCGACGCCCGGTACCGACGTTCCCCATATACGATTTCGTATCGGTCGTTGTCTATGGGACGCACTTTGATAGGTGTCTGAACACCATAACGGAGAATACTGTCTGTCAGCTCGGCCAGCGGCGCCTCGGCAATCTCCCTGCGGGGATTCAGCTTGCTGGGGACGATCTTTTCCAAGTCGAGATTCAGAAGCATAGCCTGGAACGGCACCAGAGAAGTCGAAGTGGCAACGGCTGCATCGGCGGTTTGTTTGTTCGAAGCGGCGGTCTTAACCGTTTTCTTAACTTGTTTTTTCATGGTTTTAATTTTGATTTAAGGTGAATTGAATGAATGTTGAATACTTCCTTATGAAACAGCAGCGACGGCCGGATGGCCGTCGCTGCTAAACAGGTATTTCGTATTACGGTTTCGAATCCGGGGAGTGCGGTGTCGGTCCGTATCTGTTGTTGTACGCTGCATCGCATAGCAGCAAGGTCTCGATGGTGTATGTGTTTTCCATAATAACTTGAGTTTAATAAATTCAATATTCCGGCTCTGAGGCCGAAGTCCCTTAACACATGGGCAGCAAAGTGTCGTGTTCCGACCGTACAAGGTTTTCGGAGAAAAGACCGCAGGCCCTCGGGCCGAGGATGGTTTTCTCCGAAAACCGGAGGGCTTGGCCTTGTTCGGTCGAAAGAACACGGAATACCTTTGCCTGTGTGTTAAGGGACTTCGGCTGAAAGCGTACTCTTACGCTCTGTTCCGAAGCTTGGCATACATGGTCGAAAAATAAGCATGAATTGACTCGTCATTACCGAATCAACGTAAAGAGCACAATTATCATTCTATCGAACGTTACTGGTCGATAGATGATAAATAGCCCCGACCAAAGTATTTTGGTCGGGGCAGCACAATCGTTTTTTCGCCGATAATTAAATGCTGTCCGGTTGATTCGGTTTAAGTCTTTTAAGGTTACATTGGTATTTATCAGCAAATCTTTCACGCGCCCTCTCAAAGGGTGTATTACCGTTATTGGCAGGAAATCTGGTCGCAACGATCCTTGCATATTTCCTGGTCAGCGAGGGGTGCTTGAACACGGTATGTCGTATGGTAGCTTCGAGCTGGTCGATGGCGTGTTCCACATCGGAATGTTTCAGTTCGACAAAATGACCGATCCACGTCTTCGTATCAGTTGGATTTTTGGATAAGACCAGTTTGTCGCATTTATCGCCATTACAGATAATGCATCCGTCTACTTGAAATACGACCGTTTCGCGTTCAGGATTCACAGTTGCCGTATAACGTACGCCTTTTTCAGACGTAGATATGTTCTTACGCACTTTCAGTTCCTGTTCCGGTGCGTGGGCGGCAAGCAACTCGGTACAAATATCATTATTCTGCTTGACCATAAATCACGTCGTTCAACAGGGATAATTTGTCTTCTACGATATCCGAGGCATGGTCGAGTTCCATTCCGCCGATCATTTGCACCTCTTCGTCCAGAATATTCGACAGCGTACCTTCGTCCGTTATGTAAAACGCACGAATGTCGCTGAAAGGGATGATCGCATTTTTAGGTACGACTTTGTATGTGGCATCAGCATCGATTTTCTCTGCCCGGGCCGCTTTCAGCAATACGTTGAAAGCCGTGATGATATAAGGGCTGTGTGTCGTGATGACAACGGAACTCGGCTTTCCGGTTTGGCGGGTAGCTGTATTTATTCTTTCCACAATGAAGTTTATCAGGGCCTGCTGCGATTCGGGAAAAAGGTTTTGTTCGGGTTCCTCGATGAACAAACGGGTATTCTGATAGGTGTAGATATTGGCAAGCTTATTCAGTAAAAAATCGGCGTCCTGTGATTCTTTTACAGGCATCTGAGAAAGTTTGCGGAACAAAGCCGCTACATCATTTTTACTTAAATCCACACCTCTGACAAATATCGGACCGGTAAAATAGTGCGTCATTGCAACGATAGGCAATACGGACTGCACACCGCTGGAAACATAGAATGGAGAAATCTTCCTCCGCTTGTCTTTTAAATGGATCACATCTCCCTGATTAGGATCGTAATAATAATCCATATTTCCAATGATATTCAATTCAACTGGATGTTCCTCCGTGTAATTTTCCCGAGCTTCATCCCATTCGAACAAATGATTGAACAAAACATCGAGTTCATAGGATTTGTAGACGCGGTCCACATTCTTTAACGCCGTTGCTAAATTTCGCTCCGAAGGAATGAAACTCAATTTCGTGTTATGACGAATATTTTCGAGGTCAGGTTGACGACCGATTTTTACATTCTTGTTACCCTGCAATTCGATTGTAACAGCTTCTCCGGAATAAGAAATCAGGCTTTGGGGTGTAAAGTAATGGTTCGGAAAACGATGGAACTGTCTTAATTCTTTTAGGAATCGGTGATAATGCGTATAGTTATATATCAGTTGTTTATCATCACCTGTCATAATCTTCTTCTCCAGCCATTGACAGAAGCACAGTATTTTCATAAAGGTACTTTTGCCCGTGCTCTGTTTGCCGATGATGACATTGAAACGGCCTAAATCTATTTGTCCGGTATCGGCCAGGGGGCCGACATTTTTGATTTCAATAGATGCCATATTGCGTTTGTTTGTGAACAAAAATACAAAATATATGATTGTCAACAAATTTATTGCCACATATCTTATCTTGTGGAGAATGTGTACCCTCCTATTACAGCGGGCATTTTATAAAGCGCATATGACACTTCTCGTAAGAAGGGATTTCTCCATCGTTGAACAGAGCGGCAAATTCATCGGGCGCATATTGGGCAATCAGCGATGTATCGTCGGCATGTTTTTCGAAGGCCGCGATTATGTCGTCATCGGACGCATTGCGCGGCAGTAAGGCTTCGCTCCATACAAATACGCTTCTTTCGGGAACCGTCTTCGCTGCCGCATATAAATCATATACTCTTTCGAGGTCTTCGATGCAAAATGCCTGCAGGTCCCGTTGTTCTGTTTCGCCCGACAACGAGGTCATGATCTTGCATTTATGCTGCATGATATCGCAAAGGATAACCGGCGAACATACCGCAGAATGTTCCGGTAACAAGTGCACTATCTGTGGCAATACGATATTCCAATCCCGTATTGCAGCGAGTCTTCTTAGCAGACTTGCCTTGTAGCTGTTTAGTGTCGTAAACATATTCGTCTTCGTAATTTAATGTGATTCGCTTTACCGAGTATCTTTAACCCCGGCATTTATTCATGTGTTAGGTATTGACAGAGCAGGCTCCCTTTAACCGGGAGCCTGCTGGCTTTACGATTGTTCGGTAGCTTCTTTCAGGCCGTTCAATATGCCGTTGAGCCATGCGGGATGTTCGAACGCGAAATCGCTGTCCTCCCACAACGAAATAGATTCTCCGTCCTCATCCGAGAGCTGCAACGATAGTTCACCGTCGTCGAAGCAGACCGCTTCGACCGGACTTTCATGAGTGTACCCGTGGTTGTCCCACCAAACCACTTGTACTTCTTCGGTCGCAGAAGTCAACTCGATTCGGGAGAATCCGGATTGCAGAAAGATGTTTTTGATAGCGGTGAGTATTCTGTTTCGCAGACTCCGTATATCGGTTTCGAAATCGCAGCTGTCGGGGATGGCATGTTCCTTATCGTTTGGGCTGTTGTTTCCCGCCGGTTTCCTGTTATCGACAACAGGCATGCCGGTGTCCTCATCGAAAATCATGATGGTCGGACTGGCTCCCGGCAGGGGCTCGATCTTTTGCGAGGTTTCATATATGGATTCGAACGTTCCGAACTCTATATATTCCTCGTCCTGATGATTATCGACATCGCTGTCCTTAAACGCCTTAACGATTGCGACAGCCTCCTCGTAAGAGTTTGCCATCACATCGAAATGACTGCGTTCCCATGTTTCTACTCGCGTGTCCTGATAAAATGAATAGCGTGGCATAGATGTCTATTATGATATTTCATGTCTTAGTTGTTCGTATTCCGGGTCGAACTCCTGATATTCTATCAGGTAGTTGGTCGTCCGGCCCTGTGTCTGTTTGCAGCGGATCAAACACTCCAGCTCTTTTTCGGACAAATTCTCGGTCCGGGCCAGCTCTTTCAGGAACTTGCCGAGCGAAGCCGCTTGGGTAAATACCGCGACCAGTCGCAGCGAGGCTGTCGATAACCATGCATCGCCCTTATACAGAATAAAGCCTTTCATTGCTCTGTATTTGTCGGTTAAAAATGATAGTCGATAACACCGCCGATGTAAAGCAGCGTGCCGGGTTCATATTCATATACCTGCCGCAGGAACTCGTAGGATTGTTCGGCGTAGGCTTGCACTCCCTCTTCGTCCATGTAGAACCAGTAGGCGGTATCGAGCGGGTTTTTCAGGAACTTTTCGAGTCGATAGACCGGGCCGATCCACTCTTGTGCGCTGTCGGGGGTAATGATTTCCGCCCTGCACCGGATGTCGTTGACGAAAGCCTCTCTCCATTGTTCAGCCCCGCCATTGTAGCGTATGGTATCTTCGGAAATAAGTTCGAACATACCTTCGGGCAGAACGCTGTTTACCAAGTTCTCGATATGGAACTTGCGTTGCTTGTCGTCAATCTCTGCACAATAGTCGAAGAAACTATCGCCGCCTTGTATGAGCGTGGTCTCGTTCAGGCAGCAATCTTCGGCTACCCGTGTTTTGGTAATTTGAAAAATCTTGCCGTGCATAATCTTGAATTTTAAAATGTAGCATCAACCGATGCGGTACTCCGTGAACGATACGGACATGTTATTGACATCGGCCTTGCGGAAATCGTCTGATTCCATCAGTGATAAGTGTTCTATTGTTTTGCGTGTTTATACTGTTCCCTCTACACACCGGTCATGGATATGTTGCAGGGCTTAACCGACTAAGAACGAAGGCACGCCAGGCCCCCGGTGCAAAATATTACGGCACAAATCGCCCGACGCATGGAGGGTACGATTCGTGCCGTAATATTTTGAGAGGAAAAGGCCGCGTGCCTATCTTTGGTCGGTTAAGCCCTGCAACATATCCGGACCAGTGTTCATCGCTCCCGTCGTTTGTTTTTCCGGTTGTGGATTGCGGACGTATCGGGGAATGTCACGCAGAGGAGTCATGGCCCGCTTGCGGTGTAACCGAGCCGCCAGCATCGCTATATCGTAGGCACTGTACAATCGTCCGCCGCCGATTCCGAGAAACCGGAGCTGACAGCGTTTGCGGGCATCGTCCACCTGACGGCCGGAGAGCTGCAGCACGCCGCTTATCTCCGCCATCGTAAGCGAAGTATCTAAATTGTGTTTCAGACAGATGTGTGAAAGCAGAACAAGCGCATAGGTTTGCTGGAAACGAGTCTGCAGCATTTCACGCAAAGTTTCTTCCTCAATAAGCATGTACTTCTTTTCTTTTGCCATAGCTTCAATGATTTTTGTAATTGGATTTGGTTTTCAGATAAGCTGAAATCTCAGATGACAGATAGTATCTGCGGCGACCGTTCTTGAATCCCTGCAGGTCGCCTGACTGCTGAAGCCGTCTGAGCTGTCTGATGCTGATGTGGAGTATCTGACATACATCTAAGTAGTCCAGAACAGTATCGTCGGCCTCTTTAACGTGCTTGTCCGGGGATTTTATTTCCGGATGCAACGCCTGAATTTCGGCAAGGAGCGCCGATAGTTGCTCCAGTATGCGGTCGCACTTTTGTTCGAGGGCCGCCAGTCGCTGTTCCATTTCCGTCATTTTCGATTGCAGTTTTGTTGCTGCGAAAATGCGTTGTTGCCGGCAAAGGATTTTTTAAGCTATCGATGGCTTAAAGAACTTTTTCCGTGACGAAAAAATACCGGACGGCAGAATCTGCCGTCCGGTACCCCTCGTCGGGTTTCCTTACGTTTACGGAGCCTTTAACGCCGTGTGCCTTTATATAAGGCGCGTTCGGCTTCTTTGCGAAGTTCTTCGTTGGTTTTGACTTTGCCCGAGGCAATCCATTCGAGCAGCTCGTCTTCGAAGAAATAGACGGTGCGACCCTGTTTATAGTTGGGAATCTCGCCGCGACACGCCAGGGCGTATACCGTCTGCTTGGCCTTGCCGAGAAGCCGACAGGCATCGTCGATCAGAATCGGCCGACGCCCCGGAGCAGGCGGCTGCACGGAAGCGAGCATTACACGGATTTCCTGCAATTCATCGATAATTCATGTGATGGCGGCAGGCAACGTGTCATAGGTAACTCTCAGGCTTTTCATCTCTTCATTGCTTTCCATAGATTTATACTTTTAATACATTGGTATATAAGGTACGGATTATTCGTCGAACATCTCCGGGTCGATATAGATGCTGATACGTCCGACGGTTTCGAGCTTGGTTTCCTCCAGCAAATCCAGATAAATTTCCGTCGAGCGAATACTCTTGTGCAGCATCATTTTGCTGAGGGTGTAAATATTCGTGCCGCTGGCTAATTGCAGCACGGCGTAGGTGTGGCGAAAACAGTGGAACGTGATGCGTTTGGTAATGCCCGCATCCTCAAGCCATCGTTTGAGCGGACGGTCGGTCATCGAGCGTGTAAAACCCTTGAATACCGTACCTGTACTGCGAGGCCCGCAAAGTTGTAGGGCCGTATCGCTTAACGGTAAGAGTCCTTCTTCGTCGGTTTTGACTGTGCGTATGCGCATATTATAACCGTTGCCTTCCAAGTTGGGCACGATATCCTCCCATTTCAAAGCCAGTACGTCGCTCAGTCGCAGGCCCGTTTCGCAGGAGAAAAGGCTCGCCCGTTTCAAGACGTGGATCTCGCAGGACGTTTGCGAGAGCGTTCGCAGTTCGGACGGCGTTAGAAATTCCCGACGTGTAGGCTTACGGGCTATATACTCCATTTGTATTGCCAGATCTTCTTCAATCATATGATCCCGGTAGGCATTATGCAGCAGACTGAGGAATTTCAGATAGTAATTGACAATCGAGCTGTGTGCCAGCGGGCGTGTAGGGTCCCGGAATTGGTGCGCCGAGAGCAGATAACTTCTGAATTTCCGGCAGAGTTCGATATCGACCTCCGCACAGATACAGGAGTTTTTGACGAAAAACCGGAAATGGTTGTAGCAGCCTTTCCACAGGCTGCTGTTGTGTTCGCCTACTATCTGCCTGAAGTATTCCAGAAAATCCCGGTTGCCGCGTGCGGTATCGAGAAAGCCGTATTGTTTGTTTATGATGGCCGGCAAGCGTGTGGAAGCGATCAAACGCGCTTTGCGGTACATTTCGTCATTATGCGACTTTTCGTGTTGCGAACGCGGGCGGGCATAGACGTAGATACCCAGCGTTTCGGTACGGGTCTTCTTCATCGTATCGGGGATTCTGATCGCCGGGTAATAGTCGAGGTATAATGAACGTCGCCCGTGTGAAATCGGACGGCTGCGAAGGGTGACTTTAGGACATTTCATAATGATGCGATTTGAGGATGCAAGTTATAAATGCACAGTGAGACAAACAAAAATTAGCGTTTTGTAAACAATTGTAAATCAATGCTTTTTACCCTGCGTAGCTTGTCGGAAAGCCGCTTCGGAAAAAATAACCTTGCGACGGCCGTCGATAACCGTCTTTTGCGTGTCGATACCGTAATGTGCAAGGCGATACGTCACCGTACTGGGAGGGACACTGTATTTCTTGGCCGCATCATCTATGGTGATATAACCTGCCGGAACGATTTGAGTCTGTTTTTCCTGAATGACAGCCTCTATCTGAGGAATGGAGTACAACGAGTAACGGCCGTCTTTGATGCGCGAAATCCGATGGCACTGTACGAATCGGTACAAATAGGCCGTATCCCAGCTATAACGTGCGCATAGCTCTTGGGCTGCAGCCCATTTAGCGGCTGTGGGTGGAGCAGGAACGGCGGCTTTGGAAGAGGTTTCGGCAGGTTGTTCGGGATGTTTTTTCCGCGTTGAACGACGCGGTTTCTGCTGTATGGCCGGAGCCGTGCGCGTGGAGATAGTGGCACAGGCCTCGCTCCAACTGACATACGAAAGACGTCCGGTAACGTGGTAGATGGTGATAATGCCTTTAGCCGCGAGATTGTAGATCGTTTGACGGCATATACCCAGCCGCCGGGCTGTTTCCCGCACGGAAATCATATCCGAATCTACAGGAGGAATCGCAGGCTCTTCCGCTCGTTCCCGTTTGTTGCGTTTGTCGAGAATTTGGGGTTTGTTGCGCTGATAGTAGTCGTGCTGGTAGCATTTACGACTGCAATATTCGCTGGTGGAAGTGGCGGCAGAGAATTTCTGACCGCAGGAACGGCAAACGCGGGTAGTGTGTAATTGCCGACTGTTGGGGTGAGGGCCCGGAAAATTTTTCCTTGCTGCTTTTCCGGTACCGGGAGCGATGGATTTAGTCCGCTTCATAGACCTGATGATAAATTAATGTTTCGTTCTGCTGAAAACTATTTTTCAGCAGGCCGATTGGTCTATGGCGGACTGATATGTACTTATATGGACTGACGTTTATATATATCTAAAGAATCACAGCAAAAAGAGGATGAGATATCTCCGTATTTAATTACATGGGATTCGTCATTCTATAACGTAAGAAATGATTTTCGTAAATTTACAGAACTTGGTTATTGGTATATTTATTCTCCTCAAAAATTTTCGAATACAATATCTATTTTGAACTTTAAAATAGATCCCTCATCTGTTAATAACAATATAATTTCACTGGTCGAAGAGAATTTTAATGCATCTAATGAAACAATTAGTTTTATAGACCTTTTGAATGGATTATTCGATAAGGAGGATGTTTCTGAATGGGCTCTTGCTCAGAAATTCGCCAAACTGCGAGCAAAATTAGCGAAAGAAGAAGAGGAAGAAGATAAAAATAAGGTGGAATTTAAAAATTTACCTATTGATGAATTTCTGCTGTTGATTTTGAATACCTATCAGAGTAATAGTAATGGGAATATTAAATATGCAGATTTGACGTCCCTTTTTCAGAATAATCAATATTCTGACCAAATCATGGATATAATAAATAAGTATATCCATGATTTTAAGTCTGAAGATAATAAGTTAAGGTCAGAAATACTTGAAGAAATGAATCGTCTTATATTAATAAATAGAGAAGAGTAGCAACTTGGCTTATCTAAATTTGTTTACATCATTTAGTTAATAAAGTCATAACCGGTCGACTATGCAATTTATAGTCGACCGGTTATTAATTATGATATTCTATATTATGTCGTATGACACCACATTCGAATGCAAAATCATTGTATAATACGTATTGCTGTGCTGCATATGTTGTTTTATCTGTTTGTCCGCAAATGTTCTGAATACCTGTCCTACTTAAACCGGCTTCCTTGCTAGCTTCCTCCCCAGCAATCTGCTCCCCAAGGTACAATAGTGCGAATCCATGAACATTAACCGAAGTGAGGCTTTCACCTCCAAACGGCTTGATCCCAGTAGCGAAGATATCAAAATACTAAGTTTCTTGTTCGTATCGTTTGCTATAAATCGGATGTTTGGTATTTAGGTCCAGGCTGTATTCTCCAGATTCAATCTTGCAAAACATCTCAAACAATCTCAGTTATGTTTGCCGAATACCTGTCAAAGCCCGGCCACGGTATCTAAGTGGTGCACCAACACATCACAACCCGGACTGGAGACACTGCTGGAGATCGCACGTGTCCTGGAAGTAGATATTAAAAAACTGCTGAACTCGACCCGTGATGATGTTCAGTTGGTCAGAATTCAAAAATCGTAAAGCCAGCAATATTATGAACAGTAATGATAGAGCCCGTCTTATAAAGCGCATCACCACCATCGAAGGATTGACCGACAAGGAGCGCAGCGATTTGTTGGGATTGCTGCGGGAAGATAAAAGTTATGGTCTTGTGTGGGAAGATAAGCCGGAAGATATCGAAGAGCGGCTTCGTGATGAACTGCCTGTATTGACGGAAATATCCGAGCGTGCCATCCTCAGTAAAGACGAGGATGCCCCCAACCATATTCTGATTGAGGGCGACAATTTGGAGGCCCTGGTCTCCTTGGCCTATACGCATGAGGGAAAAATCGATGTAATTTATATCGATCCTCCTTATAACACGGGAAACAAAGATTTCATCTATAATGATAGCTATGTGGATAAAGAAGACACTTATCGACACTCAAAGTGGCTGTCATTTATGAGTCGGCGCCTGAAAATTGCGAAAAAACTTTTATCCGATCGTGGAGTAATTTTCATTTCCATTGACGATAATGAGCAGGCGCAATTAAAAATGCTTTGCGATGATATTGATTTTTTTGGAAGTCTGAATTTCCTCGGTCAACTTGTCCTTAAAACAGCCACAGACAATAATGCTACTCAAATCAATACAGAGCATGAATATATGTTGTGCTATTGCAAAAACCGTGATTTTCAGGCTAATTGGAAACGAACGGGACAGGCAGCTCGATTAGTCATTGAGAAATACGGAGAATTACGATCTTTAGGTTTACCAATTCCCGACATTCAAAAAGAATTGCGCAAATGGATAAAAGCCAACAAGGATAATCTACCTCAGGTCACGCATTACAATAATGTTGACGAAAAGGGAGTATATAGTAGTTCCAGCAATTCATCTAACCCTCATCCCGGTGGTTACACATATGATATACTGCATCCCGTAACAGGATTAGCATGTCCCAAACCTCTAAATGGCTGAAGGTGGCCACAATCTACATTCGATACTTATGACAAAGCTGGAGAGATAGCATGGGGAAAAGACCATACGACTCAACCTCATGTAAAAAAACGAATAGAGACAGCAACCGATTATCTTAGGACTCTAATATATGAGGATAATCGAGGTACGACATTAGCTCTTGCTGAAATATTCGGAGGCAAAAAAGTTTTTGATAATCCAAAACCTCAAAAGGTTTTGCAGCGTGTATTGGATTTTGCTTCAGATAAGACATCTACTATCCTCGATTTCTTTGCTGGCAGCGGAACGACCCTTCATGCTACCATGCAACTGAATGCGGAAGATGGAGGCCATCGCCAATGTATTCTTGTCGCCAATAATGAGAATAACATTTGCGAAGAGATAACTTACGAACGCAGCAAACGGGTGATAAATGGATACACGACACCCAAAGGCGAAGAGGTTCCGGGGTTGACAAAAAACAGTCTCCGATACTATCGCACCGGATTTGTCGGTCGCAGCCGCTCTATGCAGAATATGCGCAAGTTGGTAAATCTCGCCACGGATATGCTCTGCATCAAGGAAGATCTCTATACAGAACAACCTGCATTTGGTGGTCAAAAAACCTACAAAGGGATATTCCGTTATTTTGACGACGGGAAAAAGCAGATGCTTGTCATCTATCGAGAAGAGGCCATAAACGAGCTGGTGAATATTATCTATAACATGGATGTAGCCCATCGAATCAAAGTATATGTTTTCTCGCCGAGCGAAGATCCTTGGGAGGGTTCGTTCGAGGAGGTCAGCGAAAAGGTGGAGTTGTGTGCGCTGCCGCAGGCAATCTACAACGCCTATCGTAGAGTTCTGCCTAAAGAGAAGGATGCTGTTGTCATGTCGGCAGAAGATCCGGTTGGTGATCTGTTGAACCTTACAGACGAGGAGGCATGAAAGAACTGCCGAGAAATATACATTAAAGATTCAATTATTCGAGAATATTGAATGACTACTCTTGGCAAAAAATAGCTCGCTGACGAAAATGGAAGAAGTCGGCGCAAACATTGAGAATAAAAAAGGAAGAAATAATAATGAAAAATATCATACCAGCAGAATGCCATCAATGAACTGACGAACAAAACAATCCGTCTATTAAAGTAGGATTCTTATACTAAAAGTTCTTTATTCGTCTGTCCAACGTTCTCTTCAAACCCATTTACCAATCACTTCACTGGACCTGTCACTACGACAGGAAACAATAAAGAAAAGCCCGGTTAACAAGATTATCAGTTGTTTCATTGATTTTTACTGACGATAAGAAGGCCTTCAGAGATATTTCCGAAGGCTTCTTGTTTCCCTTGTCCAACTATCCGCCCAACCCATAAGATAGTTTCGTTTCAACGGGAACACCGCTGAAAAACTATAACACTAAAAACTTCTACAACCCCTCTTCGACGGTTTTCGATTCGGTTCCTGATACTGTTCCCCTTTTCCGAAACGGAAATTTTAAATCGAGGTTAACCGCACGCCAGTTTCTCTTTTTGACTCAACCTTCAAAGCCTATAAGCGTGGCGATGGCTTGTATCGTTGTAAGAACATGGGCAATAATTTTACAAATTGTAAAGAACATTCACTTAATATTGTGAACAGTTTAATGAAAAACTACCTTTGGTAGAGTTCGCTCTGCCAAGGGTATTACTGACTACTTATCAATATTAAGACATTACTCTTGCCTAATCTTATATTGCTGTGTATATATGATGTAGAGAATAAATATCTAAATCATAGCCAATACTTCTTTATGCGATTATTAATTATTTATATGAGATATATTATCAACTATTCTGCTATGCGACAACGAATATTTACTATTTAATGGTCCCTTATAAGAAATATAAAGATATGAAAAAAATATTTATTGATGATGCTATATCAAAATAATTTACACCTAAAGCGACTTATTTATCAAAGTATTTGCTGTTGACATATTGTATTGTTATCTTGTTAAAAGAAACCTAATCTTGTAATTTATATTGGCATAATGAAACCGACGTTTACACCTTTCCCCGACTTTGTTTTCAGGACGCCATTATTTCCGCTGGATGCTCCGGCAGAAGATACGACCTTGAGTCCTGAATTTCGGGAAGCGCTCTATTTAGCCTCGCCGGAGCTGTATGAAGGTTGTGTATCGAAAGACCGAAAAAAGCAGACTAAATTCGAACGTTCCGTTCTGAAATACCGGCACCGGGCAATGACACGGTGTACTCCGTTCGGTTTATTCGCAGGATGCAGCACGGGAAAGATTGCGAACAGTACATTGATCGAATTACCGGCTACGACGGACAACAAACGCCGCACCCGGTTGGACATGCAATATCTGTGTGCTCTGATTCAGGAGATCGAGCGTGACCCCAACGTGCGGGAGCAACTCGTATATTACCCGAATGACAGCCTTTATGAAATCGGCGGAAAGTATCGCTATGTCGAATATCACTATAAGAAATCGCAGCGCCAGCATACGGTTGCTTCGTTGGAAATCGACGAAGCGCTGGCCACGCTCCTGAACACGGCGGCAGACGGAGCAACAATCGAACAACTGGTGCAAGCACTCGTCGATGACGAGATAACCACGGAGCAAGCGCATGAATATGTCATCGAGACTATCGCCTCGCAAGTGCTGAAAAGCGAACTCGATCCATGTGTCGTCGGTGAAGACGTACTCGATACGCTTATCGATAAACTCTCCCGCCTGCAAAATGTTCCGCTCCTGCAACCGCTCCGACAAATCCAGGAGCTTCTGAACCGAATCGACGCACAACCGATAGGTACGACACTGCCGTTATATGATGAAATTTTATCGATCGTAAAAAATATCGGCGTAGGCTACGAGCCGAAATATCTGTTTCAGACGGATATGTTCAAACCGGTGCATCGGGCACAGGTGGATGAAAAAACCGTATCCCGAATCGTTCGTTTGATCGACTTTCTGGCGAAGATTACACCACCGAACGAACATCCCACGCTGCAAAATTTTATTCAGGCATTCCAAAGCCGGTACGAAGAGGCCGAAGTTCCGTTGGCTGTGGCATTGGACGGGGAGTTGGGATTGGGTTATCCGGTTTCATCGGGTAGCGGCGACGTCAATCCTCTGATTAACGATTTAGTATTTCCCGGTCGTTATTCAAATACTGTAACTGTTACCCAAACTCCCGCCGACCGCATTCTATTCGAAAAATATATCGAAAATGCCCGCAAAGAAGGCCACGTCGTATTGCTGGAGGACAAGGATTTCGAGAAACTGGACTACAAACATCAGTTTCCCGATACGATTGCCGTTATGTGCAGCCTGCTCGATAACGATCTAATCAACATAAAATCGGTCGGCGGAGTATGTGCGGCCAACCTTTTGGGGCGCTTCTGCCATATCGACGAGAGTATTATGGCTCTGGTCAAAGAAATCGCCGATTTCGAACAGAGGCAAACTCCGGACGTTATCTTCGCCGAAATATCGCATCTTCCCGAATCACGCATCGGAAATATCGCCTCGCGCCCGGTATTTAGGGAACATACGCTGCATTATCTGTCGAATTACGAACACGACGGAACGGATATTCCCATATCGGACTTGATGCTTTCCATTCGGCAGGGACGTCTGTTTCTTCGTTCCAAAAAATACGACAAAGAGGTCGTTCCCCGCTTAACGTGTGCCCATAACTATTCGATGAGTCCCATTCCGATTTACCGTTTCCTCTGCGATCTTCAACACCAACGGATAACCGGCGGATTGAGTTGCGGTTGGTCGGGACTTTTGGCCACTTATGATTATCTTCCTCGGATTCAATACAAGAACATTATTCTTTCGAGAGAACTGTGGAGAATCAAACAGGAAGAGGTCGAAGGGATGGACAAATTATCCGATTCGGAACTTTCCGTCCGCTTCAGGGAACTTTTACAGAAACGACAAATGCCGACGGAAGTCGTCATTCCCGACAGCGACAACGAACTCTATTTGAATTTGGAAGATACACAATGCCAACGACTGCTTCTGGAAGAGATCGCCAAACGCAAACAGATCGTATTGGAAGAATTTCTGTTTCGTAACGACTCCGGTATTGTCCGCCGGGGAAAAGACCGATTTACGAACGAGGTGATTTTCGCCTTTCATAAAAACGAGCAACATGATACAGAGAAAGTTCATACCCGGTAGCCAATGGCTATACTTCAAAATATACACAGGTGTCAAAACAGCCGATGAGGTTTTGGCGCATACCATACGGCCATTCCTTCGGGAACTGTACGCAGAGCGATGGATCGACGGCAGCTTCTTTATTCGTTATAACGACCCGGATTTTCATATCCGCCTGCGGCTCCACATCGACCAATTCGAGAACTACGCCCCTATCTTCCGGCGTTTCGAAGTGTCGTTTCAGCCTTTGGTGGAAAACGGGGCTGTTATAAGGGTTTTATGCGATACTTACGTCCGTGAAATCGAACGATACGGGGCAGATACTATGGAGCCGGTCGAACGATTGTTCGGAATAGACAGCGGTGCGATTCTGGAATTACTCGAAAAGATTGAGGAATTACCTACGGACACGAGGGAAACGACCCGCTGGCAGTTGGCACTGGCATTACTGGATGATACGATGACCTCCTTCGGAAAAACACCGGACGAGAAGAAAGCACTGTTTTCCCGGATGGCCGAGAATTTCAAGAAGGAGTTCGGATTCACCTCGCATTCGTTCACGAAACAGATCAATGATAAGTACCGCCGTTATCGAGCGGACATCGAAAAAGCGTTGTCCGACCGCGAGATGTTTACGGATTACGAAGCCATATTACAACCTCGCAAGTCGGAAATCGGGAAAGTCGCTGCGGAAATTTCCCGAATCCAATCCTCCGGCCTGGCGGCACCTACGATCGACGAGTTGCTGGGCAGCATTTCGCACATGACGATGAACCGTTGGTTCCGTACCAATAACCGGCAGTTCGAATTGGTTATTTATGATTTTTTAACCAAATATTTCGAGTCAGCGATCGCACGGACAAAGCGGCTTGCGGAAAAACAATGAAAGTATTCATCCCTATTCGGTAAAAATGAAAACGAGAATCGAACATAAAATCCATGAAATAGCCGATGTGCTGTTTCGGGATATGAAAGACGGTAAACTCGACAACGAAGGTGTCGGGTTGCTGGCCGGACAGACCGGCATCATTATCTTCTGCAAACACTATCTGCAAGTATTTCCCAATTCGGAGCAAGAGGAAATTTTAGAGGGCTTCCTCGAAACGTATTTCGATAAATTAACCTCCGAAATAGGATTATTGACATACTGCGGCGGATTTACCGGCGCTTTGGAGGGTTTGAAATACCTGAACCGCGAGCGGTTGTTGGAGATCGACTATTCCGATGTAGAGAAAAACTACCGGGAATTGCTGCAAACATTCGCGATAAACAGTATTCTAAACGGGAATTACGACTACCTGCATGGTGGACTGGGCGTTGTCAAATATTATTGCGACGACGCAGAGTTTGTAAACCGGGCATTAGAGGCATTGGAGCAAACCGCTGAAAAAGGAGATAGAATCTACAAATGGAAATCTTCGCTGGGACAGGACAAAGGCATAGGATACAATATCTGCCTGTCACACGGGATGTCGAGTATAGTATCCGTATTGAGCTTGTTGGAAAGCGAAGGAATCAATCGGGAAAGACGAGACCGAATCATCAGGCATACTTGTAATTATATTCTGTCCCAAGAGATAGATCATGTTAAATACGGTGCTTTCTTTCCGAGCCAATCTTTGGAGAATAATCCTGGTGACGATAATCATTATAGCCGTTTGGCTTGGTGCTATGGCGATTTAGGTGTAGCGACATCGTTGTGGCAGGCAGGAAAAGCGTTGCATAACCGGGAATGGCAGGAAAAAGCATTGGAGGTGCTGCGGTTTTCGACTTCGCGCAGGGATTTCCGAAATGCCGGTGTTATCGATGCCGGTTTATGTCACGGAGCAGCCAGTGTATGTATGATGTTCCATTATGCGTACCGACAAACCGGAGAAAAGCTGTTCGAGGAAGTTCGCGATTATTGGTTCGATGTGACGTTAAATATAGGCAGTAGAAAAGAAGGATTGGCTGGATATAGCGCATGGCATATGGCTGAATATGGAGGTTGGGTAAAAGAATATGGACTTTTAGAAGGTATTTCCGGAATTGGCTTGTTATTGTTATCTCTATGTATATCCGATTTTCGGAATGCGCAATGGATGAAGTTTTTTTTATTAAACTAATAAAACTATAAGAAGAGAAATTATCGGCTTATTATTTAGCCTGCTATGCATCACGGCATGGGGGCAGCAGATCGCTCGCTTTACAGACGACGTCCCTTATCGTATTCATAGACTTCGAAAGTTTGAAATGGCTCGACGGCTACCGAAATATAGTATTCGAATTTCCGGCATTGCCAATATTGAGTCTGCTCCACAGCCATTGGCTCAATATCTTCGACGGGATATATTATATCCGCGACATCGAGTGTATGCAATTGAATAACAAAACAGAGGATCCCGAAAATCTGAAAACAGAGTAGGGGAAATAAAAAAATGTGCTATGAAAAAATTACGGTTAAAAAAGGAAATTATCCAGAATTTGGATATGCTTAAGATTCGTGGCGGTGATAATACTGCAACTTGTACCGTAATAGGTGATTCCGGTGGAACGAATTGCGGAAGTTGTACGACTTGTCCTACGAGGCAAATAGTCTGTCCCACAAGACAAGAGGACTGTCCCACCAAAGTAAATTGTCAAACCAAACTGTTGGCCACATGCCAATGTGATATGGAATCAGTAAATAAGAAATGTGATGGCGTAGTAATTGAGCCAAGTTGGTAGTCTGTATTATTCTTTCATTAGAGAAATGTTAATTTGATTTAGGGGATATTTATCCCCTAAATCAAATTCGCACAATTTTCTACATCAATGTCTTTCCCCAATTATATTCAACTCGATTCGATGGATTGCGGCCCGACGTGCCTGCGAATTATCGCCGCGTTTTACGGTCGGCACTACTCCCTGCAAAATCTGCGTGATCGCTGCCATATCACGCGGGAGGGCGTTTCGCTGTTGGGTATCAGCGATGCGGCTGAAAGTATCGGTTTGAGGTCGGTCGGTGTAAAATTCACATGGCAACAGCTCCGCGACGAAGCCAATTTTCCCTACATCATACATTGGAACCAGCGGCATTTCGTGGCGGTATAAAAAAGCGGGGTAAACGGTAGTACCTTCCCCTCCTTTTGCGTAGCAGCCACTATAATCATATAACATGCTAATTTACAGAAAACTTTTAACAAAACAAATATTGTTTAGATGATTTATATCTGTTAAATTGCAAGAAAATGAAACCACACTTTTGATAAAGATTCTCATGACATAAATGTATTTTCACATAGTTTCATTAGTCTAAAAATAGTTCGAGGCCAGCCACCTTGTATCTATATGGTTTGGAACCAAATAACTATTTATAAATCATAATAATCAATTCACGGCTTAGGCTTTCTTTTGTTATCTTATGAAGTATAACACAATATAGCGGATGCCGAAAAGCTATAAAAGAGTAGGCTAACCTTAAAATCTTTCAACTATGAGTAAGTTTAAAGTAATAGAAGAAAGTCGATTCCTGAAAAATAATCTTATGAAAGAGATTACTGGTGGCGTAATTATCAATTCAGGAACATGTACTATCCTCTCAGCACACGATGGATGTGGTGGAAGTTCCAGAATATTTACTACATGCAAAGAATCCTCGGTTGCTATGTATGAGTCTACAAATTGCGGAAGTGTTTTACCATATGTGACATGTACTGTGGGGATGTTATATGAACACTCAACCTGTGGACAAATGCCTAAATATATGACATGGTGCCCGGGTCAAGCGGATTATAATGGAATACCATAATCGGGAAAATTAAGGCGTTGACGGGCAAATGAAACAAATGTTTCATTTGCCCAAATAATAAAACACATTCCAAAAAATTATGAAAAAAACACTATCAATAATTGCAGGAATGCTCTTTTTTAACGTGCAATCTTACTCGCAAATCATATCCAAAGTAGATGAGCGCTTTGAGCTTACCAGCATCATGTTCGCATTAGCGGGAGTACCGGAATATTGTGAATGTGCCATACCGTCTTATGTAGAAGATATTATAACAGAATTAGCTCCCTATGAGTTTACCGAGCCTATCAATTATATCCGCGAATTAAATACAATGCATGCGATAGGCTACAATAACGTGTCCACTACAGCGGAAATGTTAGAGATAAAAAACGGCAAAATACGATTGCAGCCTCAATTCGACATTTCACAAATATCAAAATATGATTCTCAATGGAATGAGGAGTTGTTTGCTAAGTATCTGAAAATGATCAATCAATTCTATAAAGAAAGTAATTTTCACAAATTCTACAAAGATCATAAAGAATTATATGATATCGCCACCAATCGGATGAATGAACTTCTGGCCACAATCGACACCCAATGGTTTTATTCTTTTTTCGGAAAAGAGTTCGATAAGGAGCTGGATATATACATAAGTATAACGAACGGCCCGAGTAATTATGCTTTGCGCAATGGAATATTGGTCGGAGTTATGAAAGATGGGAACGGTATGCCTCATGTGAATTCATTCCTAACATTACCGACCATAATACATGAATTCTGTCACCATTATACAAATCCATTATTTGATCGATGGTCGCCGCAAATGGAATATTCAGCCAATAAAATTTATCCGTATGTAGAGGATAAAATGCACCAGTTAGCTTACTCCGGAGCAGACGTTACATTAGAAGAATGGCTTAATAATTTATGCGTTCTTGCATACCTGAAAGAAACTGGGTACTCATCGTTCAATGCACGGGTAAGCTATCAAGTAGCAAGAGGTTTTATATGGATGCAGCGCAGCATGGATTTTATGGAAAACTTTTACGCGCACAGGGATCTGTACCCTCATATAGAAGATTTTATGCCCCAGCTCATAGCTTTTTTAAATTTCACGGCTGATAATTTTGATTCTGTCCTAACAGAATATAAAAACAGACATCCATATATTACCAATGTATATCCTGCAGTTAATTCGGATATTACCGGTTTCAACGAGATAATCATAACTTTCTCAGAACCTATGCTCGGCGCTTGGGGATTTTACGGAAGTGGCTCTGATGATCCTAATGTAAAAGAACTCTACATAAATGCCGTAGAATGGTCTGAAGATAAACTGCAGGTGAAACTGATACTGGCGCCTGAAGAATCCGAACCTAATTGCACCTATGGGATACAACTGCTGCCGGAAGGGTTTATATCGGCAAAATACTTTCACTTAGACAATACATGTAGAAATTTAATATTTAACACTATACAAAAATGAAGCTGTCTAAATACACGTTCTTGTTCGATACCGAGAACAAAGAGTATTACGCATACAATTCTCTTTCAAACGCCCTTATCGAAATAGATGCAGATTCCTATTTATTTCTTCAAAAATATCAACAGTATAAAGAACTACCTGAATACGTTATAGACCAAGATTTATGGGATACCTTATGCACTAATGGCATTATAACAGAAAATGATGAAGACGATTATTTGAAATATAAAGCGTCTATAACAAATACCCGAATCCAACAAATCGGAATGCATTTAACGTTAGCACCTACCATGGATTGTTGTTTCAGATGTCATTATTGTTTTGAGAAATATAAAGAGAAAAACTATATGACTGCTGAAACTATGGATGCAATCATAAAATACATTACTGCTCAACCCGATTTACAAATGATGAGGATCACATGGTTCGGAGGCGAACCATTAATGGCCATATCTCAAATAGAGGAGTTTTATGATAAGTTTTCTGCCATATGGAAAAAACCTATTTCTTCCAATATTATAACTACCGGATATCATATCAATGAAGAGGTCATACGTGTAATGAAGAAAGTTGGAATTTCTTCAACACAAATTACTTTGGATGGTATGAAGGAAACCCATAACAAAGTAAAACACTTGCCCAGCGGAGAAGATGTATTTGAAAGAGTATTAAAAAATATAGAATTACTAAATGATCTTGCTCCCGATATTAATATTGTTATACGTGTTAATCTGACACATGAAAACGCCCACGAATATATTCCGTTATGCCAGTTGTATTCCAAACGTTTCGAAGGACGTCGCCACATGGGAATTTCCCCTGCCTTCGTATTGGATAGAGGAGCAAGCAATTGTGACAGGAATAAAATCAAAAGCACGTTATTTAATCATAAAGAACGTTCGGAATTTATATTAGATTTAGCAAAGCAAGGGTTTGATTCTCCTTTTATTCGTTATCCTGAAAGTGCATTTAATGAGTGCGCTATACGGGACCATATGGCTATATCATTCGACCCTGAAGGGTATGCTTACAAATGTTGGGAGGTGATAGGTAATAAAGAGTATGCTATCGGTAAAATAAATAATGAGGGCCGTTTAATGGATATCAATGAAAAAATCTTGAATCGCCAATTATTCGGAGCCGATACCCTTGAGGATGTTGTATGCTCACAATGTAAATATCTTCCTATATGTAATGGCGGGTGCCCTCTTCAAAGAATCGAGAATAAATTTGACAACGGCCATAACTGTAATTGCACTTTTTATAAAGGTTATATGGCTGAATTCCTAAAAATTCATATAGCACGTAAAAAAGCTATTGAATTTCAAAGCACAAATAAATAGGACTTATGCCTTTCCCCCACTATACCCAACTCGATTCGATGGACTGCGGCCCGACGTGCCTGCGAATCATCGCCGCGTTTTACGGTCGACACTACTCCCTGCAAAATCTGCGTGATCGCTGCCACATCACGCGGGAAGGCGTTTCGCTGTTGGGTATCAGCGATGCGGCTGAAAGTATCGGTTTGAGGTCGGTCGGTGTAAAACTCACCTGGCAGCAATTGCGCGACGAAGCCAATTTTCCTTGCATCGTACATTGGAACCAGCGACATTTCGTGGTCGTCTATAAAATCGAGAAGAAACGCGGGCAGTGGTGGGTCTATGTTTCCGATCCAGCCGTAGGATTACTCAAATATAGCGAACGACAATTTCTCAAATCGTGGTTGCAGACTGGAGCCGAAGATTCCGTTTTGCAAGGTGACCTTTCCGGCGATTCCTCGGCCAAAGGCATTGCCCTCCTGTTGGAGCCGAAACCGGAGTTCTATGCCGAGCAAGGTGATGAGGACAAACGGCTGAATTTCGCCTCGATGCTGCGTTATCTGCGGCCTTACAAATCTTACCTGTTCCAACTCGGCCTTGCGATGCTGATTGCTGCCGTACTCGGCCTGATCCTTCCGTTCCTGACCCAATCGGTCGTCGATACGGGTATCGGGAATAGCAACCTTTCGTTCGTGGTCATGATTCTCGTCGCACAAGTGGTGCTGACGCTCGGACAGATGGCCAACAACCTCATCCGCTCGTGGCTGATGCTCCACATGACCACACGCATCAGTATCTCGCTCATTTCGGACTTTCTGGCCAAACTCATGCGCCTGCCCATCGCATTTTTCGATTCGAAGATGGTCGGGGACATCATGCAGCGCATCGGGGATTACAACCGGATCCAGACATTCCTGACCGGCTCGCTGCTGAGTATCGTGATGGCTGCCGTGTCGCTCGTCATATACAGTGTCGTGATGGCCGGGTACGACCTCGGCATCCTCGGCGTATTCCTGCTCGGCAGCGATCTTTATATCCTGTGGGTATTGATATTCCTCAAACGCCGCCGTAAGCTGGACTATATGCGCTTTCAGGAGTCGGCCAACAACCAGAGCAATATCGTCCAGCTTATCAACGGTATGCAGGACATCAAGCTGAATAACTGTGAGAAACAGAAACGCTGGGAATGGGAACGTATCCAGGCCAAACTGTTCAAAGTTTCGATCAAGAGCCTGACACTCGGACAGACACAGGAAGTAGGTGGTACGTTCATCGACCAGACCAAGAATGTTATCATCTCGTTCCTTGCCGCCAGTGCCGTCATCAATGGGGAAATGACGCTCGGTATGATGATGGCCATGCAGTACATCATCGGCCAGCTCAACGCCCCCATATCGCAGTTCATCGGTTTCGTGCAGGCCACGCAGGATGCGAAAATCTCGCTCGAACGCCTGAACGAAATTCAGGAAAAACCGGATGAGGAACCCGAAGACGCGGGTCTGCTCCGCGACATCCCCGAAAACGCGGCCATCGAGTTCCGGAACGTAGTTTTTCAATACGAAGGGCCGCACTCGGACAAAGTGCTGGACGGAATCGACCTGACGATTCCGCATGACAAGGTTACGGCCATCGTAGGTGAAAGCGGCAGCGGCAAGACGACGCTGCTTAAAATGATGCTCGGCTTTTATGCTCCGGTCGAGGGGGACGTGTTGCTGGGCGGTCGCAGGCTCTCCGCTTTCAGCCCGAATTGCTGGCGTCAGGAGTGCGGGACGGTCATGCAAGAGAGTTTCGTATTTTCCGATACGATCGCCAACAATATCGCCGTATCGGATGAAATACCCGATATGAAACGGATCCGCCGGGCGGTGGAAATCGCCAATATCGGAGAGTTCATCGAATCGCTGCCATTGGGGTACAACACCCGTATCGGAGCCGACGGACACGGGTTGAGTACGGGTCAGAAACAACGCCTGTTGATTGCCCGTGCCGCTTACAAGGATTCCAAATACCTCTTCTTCGACGAAGCGACCAATTCACTCGATGCTAACAACGAGCGCACGATTATGGAGCGTCTGGAGAAATTATTCAAAGGCAAAACCGTCGTCATCGTGGCACACCGTCTTTCGACAGTCCGCAATGCCGATAACATCATCGTTTTGGCGCACGGACGCATCGTCGAACAGGGTACGCACGACGAACTGACGGCCAAACGGGGTTACTACTACGAATTGGTAAAGAATCAGTTGGAATTGGGAAGTTAAAGAAAAATTACTAACTTTAATAAACTATTGGAGACTTGCCTTCTTCAATAAAATGGAAAATTTAGACTTTCGTTTTTCCGGTTCGGCAAAGGCAGTGAAAATCGCTGCCCTCACCTTGCCGAAACCATTTTTACGAGAAAGCAAAACTGAGTGTGACGGCTCATAAGTTTAACTTAAACGCAAGAAAGGCAGTTGCAAAAATACAATTTTCCGACCAATTTGCATTATTGTGACGAAACGGCAGTTTATTCCGGTGCTGTCGCACGCAAAACCGATTGAACAAACTGAATGTATTCTTTCAAAAAAATGAAAGCTATGAAAAAGTTTAAGGTCATCGAGGAAAGTAGATTTTTGCATAAACAAGATATGCAAATCTTAGCAGGAGGTGCTTGTGCCCCTGTTACTTCAACTTGCACGATGGGTGCAGAACATGGAGATCATTGTATATCGGGTATGATTTACAATACTTGTATAGGAGTTGCTCCATATGACTCGTGGATGTGCGGAATAAGAATTTATTATCATTGTGATAGTACTCGGACTTTCGACCATTCGACTTGTGGTGGTGCGCCACAGCATTCGATAGATACTTGTGGTATTGGAAAACCTTATGGTGCTATGCCATAACATATTATTATTGTCGGGAGTGTTTTCCACTCCCGACTTTCAAAAAATAATTTTTATTATACAGATATAATATAGATTCATGAATATGAAAAGATTACTAATTGGGATTATATGTCTTTGCTTTTTGCCTAACAATAGTTATTGTCAATTAAAAGCAAGAGTTGATGAGCGGTTTGAATTGACAAGTATTGTATTTGCATTAGCAGGTGTTCCGGAATATTGTCAAATTTCTATTCCCTCCTATAAAAGAGACATTATCAAAGAATTAACACCTTATGAATTGACTGAGCCGATTAATTATATTCGAGAATTGCATCAATTTCATGCGATCGGCTATAATGCAGTTTCTACTACGGCTGCAATGTTGGAAATAAAAGACGGTAAAATACAACTACAACCACAATATAGTATCTCTGAAATTTCAAGTGCGGACAAACGATGGACACCGGAACTTTTTTCAGAATATATCACTATGCTTAATCAATTTTATAAAGATAGTAACTTTCATAAGTTCTATAAGAATCATAAAAAACTATATGATATTGCTGAGCAACGTATGGATGATATCCTCTCTGATATGTCTTTCGACTGGTTCGAGTCTTTTTTTGGAACCAAATTGGATCATGATATAGACGTTTATGTAAGCCTTGTCAATGGGCCGAGTAATTATGCAATTCCTAATGGCGTACTTATTGGGTTGTCAGCAGGTATGGATGGATTGCCGATTACTGATAAATATTATACTACATTCTTAATTGTACATGAGATTGGACATCATTACACAAATCCAATGTTCAAAACATGGTGGCCCCAATTAGAAAATGCAGCGAATATAATATATCCTCATGTGCAGGAGCAAATGCTTAAAAATGCATATGGTGACGCACAATCTACTATGTGTGAATGGTTAAATAATCTTTTTGCATTGATGTATATGAAAGATACTAATAATAGTGCATTTCCTATCTTTGTAAGAAGTCGAATAGATAAAGGTTTTATTTGGATGCAACGTAGTATAGAATTTATGGAAAATTTTTATACTTATCGTAATCACTATTTGTATATTAATGATTTTATGCCTCAAATAGTTTCATTTGCAAATTATACCGCTAATAATTTCAATTTCGTAATTCAAGAGTATGAAACACGCAACCCTTATATTACTAATATTTTTCCTGCTGCTGATTCCGATATTACGAATTTTGACGAGATTGTAATTACATTTTCAGAGCCAATGCTAGGATCTTGGGGTTTCAATGGTAGCGGAATTAAAAATTCCACTGTATTATGCTTGCCGATACAAGAAGTAGTATGGTCGGATGATCTAAAACAAGTGAGATTGCTTCTCGACAAATCATCGTATATGCCAAATCAGACGTATTCCATCCAACTTGTTCCGCGTGCTTTTCAATCATCACGTTGTTTCCCAATGAACTCATCAAATAATATATTAACCTTTAACACCATCCAGAAATGAAAATTTCAAAATACACTTTCATGTTCGATGAAAACGGGCAAGAATATTATGTTTATAATACTTTATCGAATGCATTAATGGAAATAGATAAAGAATCGTACAGCTTGTTATTTGAGAGTCGGAATACGCAAAAATTATCAACAGCCGATTTTGACGAAGATTTATGGGAGGCATTATGTATTAATAATATTATTTCTGATAATGATACAGATGATTATTTGAAGTATAAAGCCTCAATTACAAACATACGAAAACAGCGGACTGGAATGCATCTTACTCTTGCTCCGACTATGGATTGTTGTTTCCGTTGCCATTACTGTTTCGAGAAATACAAGGAGAAAAAGTATATGACTCCGGAAATAATGGATCAAATTATTAAATATGTCACTTCATATCCTGAGTTGAAAAACATCAAAATTACTTGGTTTGGTGGAGAGCCTCTTATGGCAGTTCCTCAGATTGAAGAATTTTACGATAAATTTAGAGATATATGGCAAGAACCTTTCATATCAAATATCATAACAACGGGATATCATATTGATAAAGAATCAATTCGTGTAATGCAAAAGGTTGGAATTTCGTCGGTCCAAATTACTTTGGATGGAATGAAAGAAACTCATAATAAAGTAAAACATTTGCCGTCAGGAGAAGATGTATTCGAACGGATACTTTCTAATATTGAGTTGTTAAATGATTCTGCCCCCGAAATTAATATTACAATACGAGTAAATTTAACGTTGGAAAACAAAGAAGAATATATCCCACTGCATAAATTATGTCTAACTCGTTTTTATGGGCGGAGTAATATAACAATTTCGCCTGCATTTGTTCTTGATCGTGGTACTGGTGATATTTGTCGATCAAATAATAATATATTCTTTGGGCATATAGAGCGTTCTAAGTTTATTCTTAACTTGGCTAAAAATGGAATTAATTCTGTATTTGTTCGATATCCCGAACCGTTTTTTAACGAATGTGCGATTCGCAACGAAATGGCTATCGCATTCGATCCGGAAGGATATGCCTATAAATGTTGGGAGGTAATAGGAAACAAAGAATATGCAATCGGCAAATTGAATGACGACGGTATTTTGACCGACATCAATCAAACGATTCTGAATCGTCAATTATACGGGGCCGATACGTTCGACGACCCAATATGTTCACAATGTAAGTATCTTCCTATATGTAATGGAGGATGTCCCATTCAGCGAATTGAAAATAAATTCGAGGGCGGTCATAACGATTGTTGTTCTCATTATAAGGGTTTTATGCCCGATTTTTTGAAAATACATATTGCCAGAAAAAAAGCTCAGGAAGCCGCTGCTACTGAAAAACAGCAATAAAAGGACAGGTTATGCCGCAGTTCAGAGATAACTTTCACAGCGAAGAGGCGCAGGAGATCATGGGGCGTGCGCCTTCGTGGGTCGTGCGGTGGGGAATTACGGTCATTTTCGTCATACTTGCCCTAATCGTTTTGGGCTGCTACATCATCAAGTATCCACAGACCGTCACGGCTCCCATATCCATTACGACAGTCAATGCTCCTTCCGACCTTACGGCCCGTTACGACGGACTGCTCGACAGCGTATGTGTCGGCAACGGGGAGAACGTCCGTACCGGTCAGCTTATCGCTTTGCTTGCGACACCGGCCGACTACGACGACATCCGGTCGTTGGAAGAGCACCTCTTCGCCACCGATTCGCCGCAAGCGCTCGCCGAGGCCGAATGGGTGTCCGACCGGTACGTTCTGGGCGACCTGCAATCCACGTGGGCGGAGTTCGCGGCCCGCTGCCTTGATTTTAAGCATTATCTGGCCACCGATCTCATCGGAACGAAGAAGCGCCTTCTCGAAGCCCAGATTGCGAAAAACAATCGCTATTATGCCCAATTGGAGGCACAGGGCAAACTGCTCGACAAGGACCTTGCTATGGGGCAGCGGACATTGGAGCGGGACTCGCTGTTGTTCACTCAATCGGTTATTTCTGCGGCCGATTACGAAACTTCCGTACAGAACTATCTCGCCAAACAGAACAGCAAGGCCGGCTTCGATGCGACACTGACTTCCACGGAACTCACCATCCTGCAAACCGAACAACAGTTGGTGGAACTCTCCGTGCAGCGTGAGAACGAGGTGGCCGAATACGAACGTTCCATAGGTCAGTTACGCCAACAACTGCTCGCTGCCATAGCCCAGTGGAAAGAACAGTATGCGGTCATCGCTCCGATGGACGGTATCGTGTCGTTGCAGGGATATTGGAGCAAGGGGCAGCATGTGACCGTCGGCTCCGCTCTTGCCAGCATCGTCCCGGAAAAGGAGACTGAAGTGATCGGCCGTATGGAGGTTCCTTCGGCCGGATTCGGCAAGGTGGAAACAGGACAGACGGTCAACGTTAAACTGAACGGCTTTCCCTATATGGAGTACGGCGTCCTGAAAGGTACGATACGTTCTATTTCCTCGGTTCCGGCTTCGGTGCAAACCGCGACCGGTACAACGATCGCCTATACGGTCGAAGTCGTATTTCCCGAAGGGATGAGGACGACCTATGATAAGGAGTTGCCGATGATTCAGCAGATGGACGGTACGGGCGAAATCATTACGGAGGATATGCGCCTTATCGAGCAATTCATACAACCTATCGTATCGCTGTTCAAAAACCGCTGACCATGAGATGCCGCATAATACCATTGTTCGCCGTCGTCGCTTCAGTGCCGATGGTGTTCGGTGCAACACAACTCAGCGCACAGGAAGCGCAACGCTGGACGCTGGAAGAATGTATCGCCTATGCTTTCGAACATAATATCGAAGTCAAGCAGGCCGAACTCGACGTTCAAACCAAACGGCTAACCCGCTCGGATGCGGGTTGGGCCTATGCTCCCGACATCTCCGCATCGAGCAGTTACAGTTTCTCCAGCGGCCGCGTACTGGATCCCACCACGTATGAGTTCGTGGAGCATCAGAGCGTGAACGGTACTTCGACCTCTGTCGGTGCCTCGGTCACTTTATTCAACGGTATGCGGAATCTCCATAACCTCGAACGCTCCCGCCTCGATCTGCGTGCGGCGCTGTTGGGCGTGGAGAAAGCCCGCAACGACATCCGGCTCAATATCACGGCCTATTATCTGGAGATTCTTTGCGCCGAAGAGAACATCCGCAATGCCGAACAAACGGTCGAAACTTTGAAAATACAGGAGGAAAAGACCCGTAAATCGGTCGAGGCGGGGAAAGTCACCTCTGCCGACCTCTTGCAGATACGTTCGCAACTGGCCAATGCAGAAAACACTCTTTTGTCGGCTCGAAATTCCTACGACATCGCCCGCCTGAATATTTGTCAGCTCCTGGAAATAGAAGATTACACGACATTCCATACCGTCGCTCCTTCGGATAATATTTTGGGAGATACGCCGATGCCGGTCAGTACCGATGCGCTTCTGGCCTCGGCGCAGCAACTCCCGGAGGTGGAGTCCGCAAGGCTGGGTATCGACATCGCCCGCCGCGATCTACGAATCGCCCGTTCGTCCTACTATCCGACGCTTTCGCTTTCGGCCGGCTACGGGTCGAGCTATTCCGATGCCCGGCAGAAAATGTTTATGAATCCCGACGGCACGTACCGTTACGAAGCCTATCCGTTCGCCGAACAGTACAAGGACAATGCGAGCAGCTATATTTCCGTATCGCTGAACGTTCCGATTTTCGGCCGCCTGATGACACGGCACAACGTTCAGCGGCAGAAGATCGCCGTTCGCCAGGCGGAGTATGCGTTGCGCACTACGGAGAAGCAGGTGAACAAGGAGGCTACGCAAGCACTGATCGATTCCCGGACGGCGTGGGACAAGTATCTCTCTTCACAGAAATACGTCGCCTCGGCCGAGGAAGCCGCCCGGCAAATGGAGCAAAGGTACAATCTCGGAGCGGCTACCGTCGTCGATTACAACACGGCGCTCGATGCGCTGGTCGAAGCCCAGGTTCAACTTCTGCAAGCCAAATACGAATATATCTTCAAGACCGAAATCATCCGGTTTTATTTGCAATATTAATCGAATATTCATAACTTGCTATCACATTATCCGATAGATGTGGGAGCAAGATTAGAATCAATATAGGATAGTCTTTGTAATAAAAGTGAGACGGTAAAAATTCCTACATTATAATCTCATAAATATGAAAAAGACACTTTATTTTTTTGCGGCTTTAATATCAATGATGTACGGCTGTACGGCTGTACAGACCGGAGCCCCCATTTCCCCGTGGGACAATTCCCATACACCTGAATGGAATATCGCTCGAAATGCCATCGCCATGCAGGACGACGACCAATGGGATTTTATCAAAGAAATCGTGAAGGACAAGTCCATTGTCGTTTTAGGAGAACAGATGCACTTCGATATCACATCGACAACGGCACGAATCGGCTTGTTGCGTAAGTTGCATGAATGTGGTTTTACAACATTAGTATTTGAAATGGCGCCTATGCTTTCCGGCTATGCTTTCGGCCGGCTACCGTCAGGCGACATGCTTACATCTGAAGATCTGCTTTTTAGCACTCCTTGGATTATGCATCGTGAATCAATCGCCCCAATTCTGGAAATGCTCGATAGCGGATATTTCAAATTTTTCGGCATGGATTGCGATATTCCATATTCAGACATTTTTATTGCTAAACAAATTTTAGATGAATATTCCCAAACGGATGACTTGGGCATTCCCTGGACTCGATTACATACTTTATGGGGACAATTACAAAATCATTCGCATGATCCGGAATCGATAACTCCAGAAGAACAATTCGAATATATTTCCATATTGAACCAAATTAGAAATCGAGTCGATTGCTTGATAGACCAATATGGAATGACAACCGATTTTAGTGCAATAAAACAATGGCTGAGAAATATGGATCGTAATTTTTTCGATTTTTCATCTCGGCTTAAATATCGCGTATTCGGCGGTCTTCTCGGTTCTATGCGAGTACAGATACGAGACAACGCGATGGCTGAAAATGTATTATGGTACAAAAAGCACTTCCCCGATGAAAAGTTGATTATCTGGTGTGCGAATCTGCATGCCGCAAAAGATGTATCTCAAATAATGGATTGCGCATTAAATGATTACTATCACAATCTATTGACCGAAAACCTTTATCACGAACTGGGTAATGAGGTGTATTCTATTGCTATAACATCATTGAATCGTTCTGATTTACAGCAACCCGGCGAGTTAGAACAACAGATTGCGCATTTTACAAGTGATGCACCTTATGCGTTCATAAATTGTGAAAGATTGAGGTGGCTTGACGGATATAGAACAGCAGTTTTTGAATTTCCCGAAGTAGGTAAACGTAAAAACGGCCATTGGCTCAACATCTTCGACGGGATATATTATATCCGCGACATCGAATGTATGCAATTGAATAACAAGACAGAGGAACCTGAAAATCTGCAAACAGAGTAAGGAAAATTAAAAAAGTCATGAGTTATGAAAAAGTTGCAGTTGAAAAAAGAAATTGTCCAGGATTTGGATATGCTGAAGATTCGTGGCGGTGACGACACTACTACAACCCGAACTATTATTGGAGATTCCGGTGGGACGAATTGTGGAAGTTGCGGTGGTGTATGCCCAACAGAAAACCGCGCAACAGCCTGTCAAAAATCATGCGCTTTCAAGTGTGATGAAGTGCAGCCACAATTAACGATCGAAATTTATGACTGTCAATCCCAGGCATGTCCAACTAATCCCGTATCCCGTCTTGTAGTATGCAATGAGTAGGTTTTTGGCAATCTTAAAATAATACGCTTGGTAGGAATAGCGACGTATGATACGTCGCTATTCCTATTTTTTAGAGAATAATATTTATGCCCTTCCAAAATTTGACTATTGAAATTATTCCTTTCTACCTACTTCTTCCATTTCGTATTACTAAAATTACGCTCGTTTTCAAGCTAATTGTTCGAATCAGTCGTAACCCTGTTCATATACCAGGAATAATTAGGGACGCAAATACATACAAAATACCAGTGTCTCGGTTGAATACAATCGGATTCTGTTTATAAATCACTATATTTATAAAAACGAATCAATGATTATCCGGCTGCATACACCTTTCATCGACATATATCTGCTTTTTTGACAAGAAGAAAGGCAACCTGCGCATTATTCTTGTCAGTCGACATTCGTTTTTCTTTCCAAAGGTTTTCGTGCACGTTTACGTCTGCGGGAACCTTTTCTCTTTCAGGATATTTCATACGTCAGTTCACCCCGGGCAATGCCAGGGTATCTATAAATTAAAACCAAACTGCTATGAAATCGAACTTGAAGAACTGGGAACTATTGAAGATGCTGGAAGAGGCATCTGCCGGAGGGATGACTCTCTCTGCACCGCACGTATGGAAAGCATACTACGGGACTTTCTGCAAACATTTGGCTAAACTTACCGACAGTCCCTGTACACCGGGACTCATGCGGGAATTGTCTCATTTGCGGGTTGAATTGGCCTCGTATGCCGAGCTTTTGAAACATATCGCCTGCGGGGAGTGCGCGACGACTTATTGTAACAAAGCCTTGCATCTGGTCGATTGCGAGCTGCACATTCTGGAGCTGCGCATCGAACATCCGGCCTTTTCCGCGCTGCCGGAAGTTGTGCCCGTTTCCCCGCTATATCTGGGCAAGGACTATTGTGCGACAGACCTGGTGGAATTGATTACCCCCTTATATGAACTCGGCTTCCTGACTACGGCAAGCGGCAGTCCGGCCAAGCTGAAAACCATCGTTCGGGCCTTTGAGACGACTTTCAATGTCCGAATGCCGAATTACGATGTGCTGCGCCACGCCGCAATCAATCGCAAACTACGTCTCACGCCGCTGCTCGACCGTATGCACGAGGTCATGCTCCGTCTCAGTCAGGAGTAAACGAAGACCAGGGCTGTACAGACAGCCCTGTTTCCTGACAGAGAAGATGCCCCGGCGTGCCTGAAGATGACATATCCGCAATTCAATGCCCGAATTTTCTGCCGAAAGATACCTTTGCCCGAAAAAAACATGCAACAGGAAGACGACTTGCGGGGTTTGGGACAGACGATGCAATTCATGCGCGGCATCAGTCTGCTTTTCGTTCTCATCCACCTCTATTGGTATTGCCATGACTGGTTCGCCCAACAGGGATGAACGCTCGACTTGGCGGACCGTATCCTTACGAATTTCCAGCATACTACCTATCTTTTCTCTTCACCGCTCTACACGAAATTGTTCTCGGTGTTGTTCCTGGCTCTTTCCTGCCTGGGCACAACCGGTGTCCGTAGTGAGCGGATGACGTGGCGCCGCATTCTGCCGTGCGCACTCGCAGGTTCGGTCCTTTATCTGGGCAGTACGCCGCTGCTGCACACAGCCGGCAATCCCGCCGTTCTCTGCCTGGGTTATAGCGTATGCGTCTGTGCGGGTTACATCTGCCTGCTTACCGCCGGTGTCTGGGCCGGACGACTGCTTATCGGGACGCCTCCCGACGACCCGTTCAATGTCGAGAACGAGAGCTTCCAACAGGAAACCCGCCTTATCGAGAACGAATATTCCGTGAATCTGGCCACCAGCTACTATTATCGTAAACAGTGGCGTCCGGGTTGGATCAATGTCGTCAATCCCTTCCGGGCGAGCATAGTCCTGGGCACTCCCGGCTCAGGCAAAAGCTACGCCGTAGTCAATCAGTATATCAAGCAGCAAATCGAGAAAGGCTTCGCCATGTACGTTTACGACTACAAGTTTCCCGACCTCTCGCTCATTGCCTACAACCATCTGCGCCGACATCGGCACAGCTATAAAGTACAGCCCAAATTCTACGTCATCAACTTCGACGACCCGCGCCGCTCGCATCGTTGCAATCCCATCGCCGCGAAATTCATGACCGACATCTCGGACGCCTACGAGTCGGCCTACACAATCATGCTTAACCTCAATAAGACGTGGATCGAGAAACAGGGCGATTTCTTCGTCGATTCGCCGATTATCCTGCTTGCGGCAATCATCTGGTTTCTCAAAATCTACAAGGACGGCCGCTACTGTACGTTCCCGCACGCCATCGAGCTGCTGAACAAACGCTACTCGGACCTGTTCATCATCCTTACGTCCTATCCGTCGTTGGAGAACTACCTCTCGCCCTTTATGGACGCCTGGAAGTCCGGCGCCCAAGACCAGTTGCAGGGTCAGATCGCTTCGGCCAAGATACCTCTTTCGCGTCTTATCTCGCCGCAACTGTACTGGGTCATGAGCGGCGAAGACTTCACGCTCGACATCAACAATCCCGACGAGCCGAAGATCCTCTGCATCGGCAACAACCCCGACCGGCAAAGCATCTACGGAGCCGCCCTGGGGCTGTACAACTCCCGCATCGTGCGTCTCATCAACCAGAAGGGCAAACTCAAGTCGTCCATCATCATCGACGAGCTTCCCACCATTTATTTCCGTGGCCTGGACAACCTGATTGCTACGGCCCGCTCGAACAAGGTCGCCGTGTGTCTGGGTTTCCAAGATTTTTCGCAGCTCGAACGCGACTACGGAGAGAAGGAGGCCAAAGTCATCGAGAATACGGTCGGCAACATCTTCAGCGGTCAGGTCATGGGCGATACGGCCCGCATCCTCTCCGAGCGCTTCGGCAAGAACGTCCAGTGCCGCGAATCCCTCTCCATCTCTCCCGAACAGCAGTCCACCTCGTACAGTACGCAGCTCGATTCGCTCATTCCGGCCGCCAAAATCAGCAACCTCTCGCAGGGCATGTTCGCCGGAGCCGTCGCGGATAACTTCGGCGAGGAGATCGAGCAGAAGGTTTTTCACGCCAAGATTGTCGTCGATACCGCCGCCGTCGCCCGCGAAGAGAAATCCTACGTTCCCATACCGCAAATCTCCTTCTTCGAGGACGAGAACGGGGAGGATTGCATGGAGCGTCAGATCGAGGAGAACTACGACCGCATCCGTGTCGAGGTGAATCAAATCATCAAGGACGAAATGGAGCGTATCAAAACCGACCCCGCGCTTCGTCATCTGATTCCTGAACCGAAAAAAGGGACTGCCTCCCGGTAATCCCCGTATCACGAGTGCTCGAACGTGCCCCACAGTGCCTGTCAGGGCCAGGAAAGCGACATCTGTATCGCGCATCAAATCAATGTCATACATTCGCACTGCAAAGACATACCAACCATTAAAATTTTACTATTATGGCAAAACAAGAAAAAACGAATTCGACAGCCTCGGAACGTCCGATGCCGGTCCATCCCGACCCGGACAAGGAGACCATTCTGCTGCGTTACCCCGAAGACGGCAGTGTCAAAGCGGTCAGCAACCTGATACAGGACAACAAGGGAAATCAGGAAATTGTTACGACCGACCCGACGACGAAGAATCAGCCGGCCTTTTATCAAAAGCGCGACAGCCTGTTCATCGCCAATTTCTTCAAAAACATGCGGGCCCAGATGCAGGATCCTGCCAAAATGCCCGAACTGTATATCGTTTCGTTCGACAAGGTAGGTGCTGTAGCTGCAGACCTTCGTAAATTGCATGAGGACCCCAAAAACGAAGTTTTGCTGGAGACCGCGAAAAAATACCGCACCTATACGCAAAACCTCGAAAAGATCATCTTCGATGAATGCCGTATGCCCAAGGCAGAACTGGCGGCAGCAGGGTTCGATGTCAAACAGATGGAGCAGGACGGTATTTTCAAGGAGATGGAACTGGGTAAAGAGCCGCAGAAACTCTATCCTCTCAAATCCAAACTGAACGAGCAGATACAAATGGATGGGCTGTATGCTATCAAGGCCGTCAAGAATGAATACAATGAAATCGGTTTCGAGCTGCAAAGCCCGCTTGCGATTCCGGAATTCGAGCAAGACGCCACGCTCAGCATCGAGTTGAGTGCGGAAGATAAGAAGGCATTGGCTGCCGGGAAAACGCTTGAACGTCCCATTCGTCACGATGGAGAGTATTGCGTAGCCGGTTTCAACCGCACAACCAACCGTATGACCTTTATTCCCTGCCGTGAGATTCAGGCCCCCGAATACGTCTTCAACGCCCGCATGAGCGAAGAACAGCAGGAGGAGTATAAGCGCGGTCGGAAGGTACATTTGGACAACTGCCACTATTACGGCAATGACAACACGTTCTCCTGCGATGTCCAATACGATACCCACACACGGGATTACAGAACGACCGGTCATCACTATCAGCGCCCGTATGTTCCCGATTACCTTGCTCGACAGTTGGACGACACCCGCATGAGAATGCTCCTGGCCTACGAGCCTATCAGCGGCAAGGGCCTTACGGACCGTAATGGAATGCCGCTCAAGCGCGATATCTGCATTGACCGGAATACCAACGGTGTAACTTATGTAAGTCTGCGCCGTATGGAACAGGAGAAGGCACAGGCACAGGCGCAGAGCCAACAGCAGGCCGGGAAACAGGCTGCCGGTGCCCCGGTGCAGAGCGAAAATGACATGCATGTAGACAACGATATTCCGGAGCAGTCGCAGAGCCGGGGTCACAGGAGATAAGCCGCCATGACAGGCTCAGGCGAGATCACTGCGGATTATTACCGCCGCAGGCTGGAGGAGTTCCTTGCAGAACGCCATCCGCAACTCACCGGTGCCCGGGAGCTGGTCGCAACCCGCAGCAATCGGGCATACGCCGTCTATCGGACGACGCTTGCCCAGGGTTTTTCGCCACTGAAAGCCACTGCCCGTGCCGATGCCGTACTGTACGAAGGGCTGATATTCTCGCGCTACGACTTGTTGCGGGATATTCTAGCCACGGATTATCCGCAAATTCCTGAATACCAACTGCGGCCGCTGGCGCTTCAGCTTTGCGACATCTGTGCTCCCGTGTTCGGTTCGTTCAACCTCGACGACGGCATTCTGCAACGACGGGAATACGGAACGCTCGTGGCTCGGCTGCGGGAGTTCCTGCAGGAATATGTCAGCCAGCACGGACTTTTCGTGCGGCTTCGCGGCAGACCTCGAAATCCCTGACACTTGAAAACCCATATTCATTAACCATTTCAAACATTTTACAACCATGAAAAAACATCTTATCTGGGCCGCAGCAAGCGCGGCACTTCTTGCCTCCTGTGCCAAAGAGGAGACACAGACCTTCACTCCGGCCGCCACCGACCTGCCTCAAGCATCCATCACCTTCGTCGCCGAAGAGAATGCCGACTTCACACGTGCTTTCTTCGACAATACCACCACGACCGAAGCGTGGGAGCAATCGCTTTCCTCGCTTACCGTATTCTGTTTTGAGGAGGGTGCTCTGGTCATGCGCCGCAATTTCACATCGGCGGAACTTTCATCCAGACGCTCCACGTTCGCCCTGCCGCGTTCGACAGCCGGTAAGAGTATCGAATTCTATGCGCTGGCGAATGCTGCCGTCGATGAAAACATTACGACCAAAACAGCCCTGCTCGCCCTGACGGAAGAGACTCCGGGCAGCTACAACGGCACTTTCGCCAATGTCTCGAGCAAGGCGCTGCGCAGCGGTGGATTTCTGATGTCCGGCACAGCGACGAAAAGCATCGGCGCAGCAGGTACGACGACCGAAGTGGCCATTACTTTGCGGCGCGACGTAGCCAAAGTAGCCGTTCAAGCCTCCCTGTCTCCTGCCTTTGCCGACAAGTATCCGGGAACGGTCCGGATTACCTCGGTCAAACTTTCCCGTTCGGCGATGCAGACTCCCTATTTCGGAGGAACGCCTAAAACCGGAGCCATGACTTTTACGCACACCCAAACCCCGGGTGAGACGAGCGGTCGATTCAACGCTCTGTTCTACTGCTTCGAGAACGCGGCTCTCGCCTCAGGCAGCCGCGTCCTGCTGACGCTCGACGGGGTGTATGACCGTGACGGCAAGACCTCGACGACTTCCGACCAGGTCCCTATCTCGTATGAAGTCGAACTATCCGGCACCGCCGGCAACGGACAGCTCGCACGTAACGGATATTACCGGGTGGCGATTGGTCTGACCGGTCTGACCGGACAGGATGTGACGGCTTCCATTACGGTCGCTCCGTGGGAAACCCCCGTCACTCAAAACATCAATATCGGCATTTAATCCCGGCAAGTGAAACGGACAGAGAGGAGGCTATCACTCCGCTCTGTCCTCTATTATATGAATCCGCGACATGAACCGCAAACTATTGTTTTTACTGTGTATGGCCGCAGTCTGCTTTTCGGCTCCGCGTGCTTCGGCTCAATATTTCAGCGTAGGCATCAACGCCCCGATGCTGGCTTCCGGAACCCTGAATGTTACGTTGGAGGCCGCTGTCGCACCGCATTGGTCCGTGGAACTCGCCCTGCTCGCAAATCCTGTCAGCACCGAAAGACTGGGCCTGACAGCCGCCGCTCTGCAACCCGGGGTGCGCTACTGGTTTTTCGAGGAGTATGCCGGACATTTTCTGGCGATGCACGCGGCTTTGGCGTCGTACAACGTGTGGAATGCCTCGCACCGCCACAAAGGATGGCTTTCGGGGGCCGGGATCTCCTATGGTTACTGCTGGCCGCTCTCGGCACGCTGGAACATGACGCTGGAGGGCGGCATTGGAATCTATCATATGCGTGAGAGCGAAAAACGACGCTTCACGCCCGATTCGGAACCCGAATATATCCGCCATCACCGGCGCTGGGTCTTCGGCCCCTCCAAGTGCGCCCTCACTTTTTCTTACCTGTTTTAACTCAATCTTCACGCAATCATGAACTTCATCATCAGCATCTTTCTCGTCCTCTTCCTGAGCATCTCTTCCTGTCAAAGGGAGGCAACCGGAGACATTGTTCCGACACCTGCAGCCCGTTACGGCGAAGTCGATCTCACCTTCGGAGAGAGCGGGCAGCCCTGGAATCTACCGGATGGAACCATGAGGGTCATCAACGGACGCCCCGATAATGTCAATATCTATATTTTCAACGATGCGCTCGACTACCGCAAACACGCCTATTACGAGAATACCGACATGCAACCCCGCCTCGAACTGCCTTACGGTACATACCGCATCTATGCGCTCGGGAACTTCGGCAGCGATTTGGGGCTTTTGACCGAAGAGCAGCTTCAGGCCCTCACGGTTACCGCCTCTTTTGCGGACCGATTTCCGACCGGCGGTCTGGAGTATGCCGTCACCAGAGAGGAGTTTGCCGTTTCGCAGGCGCTCTCATCCCTGGAATTACGCCTGACAAGGCCCTTTTGCAAGATTACTTTCACAGCTTCCATCTCGTCGTCACTCTCCTCGGACGCCTATATCGTGTCGATGATCCCCTACAATCTTCCGCTGCGCTCCTCCCTGTGGACCGACAACCGCTTGCTTTCGACTCAAGGGCAGTTCGACTTCCCGTACGAAAAGCTGACTTCCAAGAAAAGGCGTCATACCCTCACTTACTATCAGTTGGAAAATCTTCAGGGAACAGTTCCCGCAATTATTCTTCCCGAAGACCGCAATTACCGGAAGGCACCCCGCATGGCTACTTATGTCAATATTCGCATTTGCCTGAATCAGGCATTCTATGAATACAACATATACATCGGACAGAACGATACTTCCGATTTCAATGTACGCCGCAATACCGCATACACCTACAACGTGACCATCCTCGGAACGAATCCCGACGATTACCGTATCGCCAAAACGGAGTACACCTTCTGGGGAACCAAGGCCGGCGACAAAGAATATCTCAATACCTTCCGCTGGCAGAACGGCACCGCGCAAGGCGTCCTGGTCATTGTCACCGAGCATTGCGATCCGGACAACGTACTCTCGCTCTCTTTCAAGCGGACTTCGACAGGAACATATTATCCCAAATGGGAAATGCAGTACAGGACCTTCGGCAATGCCTACCGAACCTGGAAGGAGGGTGAACGCATCGAGGTCCACCGAAACAACGGAGGCAGTTCCGTCGAAATCCGCTTCATCAACTCCGACGGAACGACCCAATACGAAACGACCAACAACTACTTCGACTTCACCTTGACCGATACCCGGGGATTCAGCGATACCTTCCGTGTTTCGACCCGTAAAACGACATAAGTTTCATGCGAATCGCAATGTATATTTTCCTGCTGCTGGCCGCAGGTGCTGCGTGCAGTTGCAGCACCTCGGGACGCCTGGCCCGCCGTGATGCCCAGGCGCTGCTGAGTCATACGCCCCGCCCCCTGCGGGCTGTAGCGCCCCCTGCCGATACGGTCCGCCGAATACGCACGAACACGGAGTTCGACCTTATTCCCGTCGAAGTAACTTATGAGAACGGCGAGGAAACCTACAATATCTGGCTCGATGCCGTGACTGTCGTAGCTCCCTCACGTACCGTTCCCGAACGCTGCGGACATATTGAAATCGATTTTTTGGTAACCCTCCCGCGCATCCTGCAGAGTAATTGCCGCAGTATCGTCCTCCGCCCCGTTTTGCATCGTGAGCAGGAGCGGATACCTCTGGAGGAGATTTCCCTGCGGGGTACGTTGTTCGACCGGGTACAGAGGCGCGACTACTGGCAATACGTCCGTTATCTGGAGCGCTTCCGGCCCGACTCGGTGCATGCCGCACGGGGTTTCCGGCGCTTTGTACGGTATCCGCTGCCCGAGGGGGTGCGTGCGGATTCCGTAACCCGAGCCGGACAAGATATCTCGCTGCGTTATGTACAGCGCATTCCTGCGGCGGAAGCCGGTCGCCGACTGCTCGTCACCCTCGAAGGCGAAATCCGAGGGCTGGACGGCAGTGTTTATCCCTTGCCGCCCTCCGATACGCTGCGCTACAACATCTCTTCGATGCTTTTCTTCGCCGATACCACGACCCGTTATGTGGAACGCATCATCGAAAAACATATCCGTGTCAGCGACCGGAAAAGACTGGCATTCCGAGCCGGAGAATCCTGCATTGTCGATACACTGGAAAACAACGAAGTCCAACTGTCTCTGATAGCACAACTGATGGAAAAAATCTTCGACCGCCGCGAATACGCCGTGGACAGCATCGTACTTCGGGCGGGTGCATCTCCCGAAGGTCCCGTCCGACTAAACGAACGACTCTCCAGGGAAAGGGCCTGGAACCTGCAACACAGGTTCGCCGCCTGGTTTCCCTCACTGCCCCTCGATACGCTGATACGGACCGGCGGCATCGGCGAAGACTGGGAAACACTTGCAGCACTTATCCGTCAGGACGACAACATCGTCCACAAGCAGGAAATAGAAATGCTTATCGAACAGGAACAGGACCCCGACCTGCGAGAAACACGCATTGCGGCATGTTTCCCGGAGGAGTATGCCTATATGCAGCGAATGCTGTACCCCCGGTTGCGGGCCGTACACATCGACTACCGGCTGCATCGTACCGACATGGTGCAGGATACGCTCGTGACAACTCGGCCCGACAGTCTTTATGCCGAAGGTGTCGGGTTGATGCAGCAGCGGCAGTATGACGCGGCACTCGGCATCCTGGCTCCGTATGCAGACATCAACACGGCCATCTGTCTGTTGTCGGTCAACCGCAATGCACAGGCTCTCGAACTGCTGCTTTCGCTGAGCGATGATGATGCCCGTGTATGTTACCTGCGGGCCATCGCTTATGCCCGGCAGGGAAAACCCACACAGTCACTCCAGGCATTCGATGCGGCCTGCGCCTTGAACGAAGACCTCTCTTACCGGGCCGCCCTGGACCCCGAACTGAGCGAACTGATCAAAAACCGTTAAAGCATATGAAAAAGTTGTTATTGGCGGCAGCTCTGCTTGTAGCGATGAGCGGCTGCACGCTCTCCGAGCAGACGGAAACGGAAGTTATCTGTCCTCCCCAGGCAGACAATGGCATCGACATAGAACCCTGGCACCCCTCCGACGACTGTACGGATATCGGCAAATAGAAGCGTATGAAAACAAGGGAACACTCCGACCTGTATCTGACTTATGACAGCTACAAAAACGTCCTGCACGCAACACGTTCGAGCAACGGGACCGACGGATTCCTGCGCTACCTGCACGACGATGCGGAACATATTATTCGGGAAGGTCACAACCCGAATGTATGGGTGTCTTACGTACATTTCCATGACGGCGGGGATGTACCCGACTTGCGGGAAGCCGGCCGACACGGATTCTTCGACCGGGTACTCGACACCATACGCCGCAGCGGTGGGGAATGCCGCTATACCGCCAATATGCGGGACGTGCTTTTCTGTATCGAACAGGACATCGTACCCCTGACTCCTGCCGCCGAGCGGACCCTTTTGATGGCCCGGCCGGATTATCCCGCTCTCGAAGAGGAGATGGCGAGGAGTTACCCGCGCCAGAATGCCGTTATCCCCGAATACCGCTCCTACGATGCATTGGAATCCCGGCAGGGAGTGATGCTCTTTTCCAGAACGACCGAGGGACAGCGGCAGCGACGGGAGTACGAACACCGCCTGGAGCTGAACTTCTATAATCCCGCACAACCGGGCGGCCCTCTGCGTTATTGGGAAATCATAGCCGTCCCGGACCGCGTGGCAGAGATGGTGGACCGGCTGTCCGTACAGGAACATGACCCTCAGGCACAGCTTTATGCCGATGCGCACATCCTCGGCCAGGGACGCATCTTACAGGAATTCGACATGACAGCCAATGCGGTGAACTACGATATTTTCCGACGACGCACCCAGCCGGGCCAAAGAGCCGTACAACCTCTCTCGGAGATGACCGTAGGGCAGCTCTGGAAGCATATTACCCACATGACACGTCCTCGGTTTGGGCAACAGACCGCATTGTGCGTGGACCGCAAACAGTTTCCCGGAGAGCAGCCCGATATAACTTGCAAAATAAGACGATAAACGATGCGCGAAAACACTAAACCGGCGACCCTTTTTCTGTGCGTTGCCCCTGACGGCAAGACGGACTGCGTACGCATCATCCGCGACCGGACCGGCGAAGACGACTTCCGGCGATTCATCGACAGTTTGCTGGACGCTTCCCTGCAGACGGATGCTCCGGTACCCGACGACTGGGTTTTTCGATATATCATTCCCGATGGCGGCCTGCTCCCGACACTCGAAACCGGGCGCGACCACAGCGATTACCATCATCGGCTACGTCATCTCGACACGTTGGCGGAGCTGCGCCCCGCCAACGTCGTTGCCCTGCGCAATGCCGCGCTCTGCCGCCGCAGCGGAATAGACCCGCTTTCTACGGAAGGCAGCGACCGGGAGCTGGTCCTCGGAGAAACGGAACCCCGGTCGTTCCCTTCAGTCCGTGCCGTGGAACTGGCTCCCAACCGCGTTTTGCTTTACGACATGAGCGAAACGGTGGGCTGCGACGCATACCGGAGCTTGCACCAGCACATCGCCGACCACTTCTTCGACCGGGAAATCCAGACCGAAACACTCCGTCTGTACAATCTGCATTCCTTTTTCGATACCTCCGTGCTGATGAAACACATTCCGGCTCTGAACTTCAATTTCAATCACTACAGCCGTAATTTCAAATTGACGGATATCCCGGCTCACGCTTTTCTTGACAGCGATATTCTGAAAGAGGGATTCCTCGTAAAAGAGTACGACCTGCACCCCACGAGCGAGTGTTATACCCGCTTCTGTATGGGCGAAGACATCTCTCTGAATGTCGACATGCGGGCGTTCGAAATAGCTTTGCTGGACCACATCTCCCGAGAAGGCTATCCGAAGCAGAGGCTTTCCTCGGAGTGGCGATACATCTTTCCGCATAAAACCGATTTCAAAGAGCTGGAAGAGAACATAGCCAATTGCAATGACCGGTCATCCCTGGAGCAGTTGCAGATGCAGGCCCGGGAAAAGGCCCGAACGATTCTGGCGGAAGAATATCCGGATATCAGGCGGTCGCAGCGAAATTATTTGGAGGATGGCGTATCGTTGCATATTCCCGATGCAGCAGGAGAAACCAAGGGCTTGGGGCGTAAAGTATGATACGGTCGAAAATCCGGATAAATGGCAGGCGGAAAGAGCTGAGGGATTCCGTTCGTCTTCCGGCGTGTTTTCCGGTCCGGGCAGCAAAGGTAACGGACGGGCCGCGCAGGGGCAAGGCCGAGCCTGACGGTTCGGGCAAAAAAACAGCACCGCAAGGGTGCTGTTTTTTTATGCCCGAAGCCTTGCCCTGCGCTGTGCTTTCGCCGCCCGTCCGTTCTCCATGCGCCCGTAACCGTACCACACGCCGGGGAGACGAACCCGTCGGTGAAAATAGCATATCAATAATTGTTGAATCTTAAAAGTCATCATTATGAACCCAGGATGGAACATAGACATCAACGGCGAAGACTGGACCCGGGAATATTGGACCCGGGAAGAACATCTGCGCGACCAGGCTGAAAATTCATCCAATACACCGATACCGGAACCAGGATACGGATTCGACGAATCGGATATTCCGGAACAAGAGGAAGAAATCGGTGAATCACGAAAGAGAAAATGCTTTCGCCGCTAAAGTTATCAAAGGTTAAACCTTATACGGTCAAATCATGGAAAAGACAACATTACAACAAGGACTTAACGAGGTGGCACGCAAACGTGTACACCGGATGATCGACAACAACCAGCCGTTGTTCCGGCAGACCATGCAGCGGCTTATGCAGGAGGCGGGCACGGCGAACGACTACCTGGCGTCGATAGGTGCGGCCAACCGCACGCAAGCCGCTCCCGATGTAATATTTCTCGAAGACGGCAACAAGCTCATTATGAATATGGCCGGCCGTAAATACGGGCTGCATCGCAATGCCGTGGGACAGTTGGCCGAGAAAGTCGCCGTACCCGCCAAATATTTACGGGAACTCTCCGAAGGCGCCGCCTGGCAGCGCAGGCTCGCGGCAGAGATACTCAACCAGCACTCATCGTGGACAGAGCGCAGCCGGCTGCTGGTGCGGACGGTGGACGATCAGGTACGCGGCGTACTGTCGGACAGCTACCGCCGTCTGAACAGCGTGGAGCTGGTCACGGCTTTCCTCTCGGCGGCAACGGCTCAGGGCGGCGTGCCGTGCGACGCACTGATGACCGACACCAAGATATACGTGGAAACCATCATGCCGGAACCGATCTGTATCCCTACGCAGCGGAACGGAACAGTAGCCATATACATGGGCGCACGCTTCTCGACGTCCGACTACGGGGACGGTGCCGTGGAGATGCGAACGTTCCTCCTGAACGGCGTGTGTCTGAACGGTATGGTGCGCGAGAGCGTGATGAAACAGATTCATCTGGGAGCACGCCTCTCGGAGAGTCAGATGCTTTCCGATAGAACGTATCGTCTCGATACCGCGACGATGGTATCGGCCATCGGCGACTATACCCGCAATCTTTATGACCCGAATAACCTTCGGCAAAAATCGCTGGAGATACAGGCCGCCTCGGAAGCTGAGGTGGATTTCGAGGCGGAATTGAAGAAACTGGTCAAGGGAGGGCGGCTTCAGAAAACGGAGGGCGAAGGCGTACAGAAACTCTTGATGGCTAATAATCCCGACGACGGACTTTCAGGCGGTGCGACGCTCTGGAAACTCACCCAGGCGATTACAGCTTGTGCTCGGGAGCTGGCTCCCGCACGCAGCCGGGAGTTGCAAGAGATATCCGGAGAGCTGATGGCCCGCGCATTATAAACAGCATCGAATATGAGAAAACTGACAAATAAAGGACCGCCGAAGCCAACGACACTTTTGAAAAGGTGAAGATATAAGTGAAATTCGCTTTTACAAAAGTGTTTTGTTGTATTTGTACTTGAAACGACCTTAAATCTACCATTGCAAATTAAACGGATATTCCTCTATGGATGTTCGGATGCTTGTATTAGCGACTGTACGGGATAATCAAAATCTTTACGGATATCGTCGAACAGCATAACCGGACGCTTGCCGAATAACTGTCCGACCTCTCCAAATTACAAATCGTTCACAATAACCGGTCCGCTCCCGAAAAGTCGGGAGCGGACATTTTGTTTAATTACACAACATCAACAATATGATAATCAAATGCCAAGAACGGCTTTGCGAAGCGCAGGAATACGCCGCGACACTCGGCGACAAGTCCTTGCAGAAGTGTCTTGCCAAGCTCGAAAGTTGGGAGCATGACGGACGCATAGTATCTCTTTACGGAGATTTCGCCCCATATTCGTTTGGATTTAGTTTATATGGCCCGGACGGGCAGCTCATTATGAACGGCGGCCTGCTGTACCACGGCTCGCCCGACCAGTCCTGTGCCGTCACGTTCAATCACGACGACCTCTGGCAAACACACACCTGAGACTTGCATAGAGAAGACAAGTGCGGTCGATCGACCGCACTTTCTCACCTTCTTTTTACAACCGGTTCCACAATGTAGAAAAAAACCATTCGTGTCGTAACCCGAAAACAACTGTCCGGCTGAATCGGGATATACAAATATAGTGATTTGTCGGCACCTGCTCGAAAAGCGGGTTGGGACATTCTCGGACTACACCTGAAATATCGACATAAAACGCCATATCGAAACAGGACGTCCCTATGACGATTAGAGTGGGTAGCGCATCATAAAAACCTGTACTTGTAAAATTCCTATTATAAACAACATTACTTAACTATTTATCGAAATGGAAAACAAACCTTATCCAAAGACCGGTCAGAATCAGAATTTGCTTGCAATATTCGATGAAATTCCCGCGGATCGACAAGCGCTTATTCCTGAAGAAGACACGGACTTTTGCCGCCAGTTACAGACCCAGTTCGACAATGTTCACGATGCCTTGGGCAAAAAATACGACGAGGTGCGCTTCGAAGCACAGTTGCTACAGGATTACTCCGTCGATTTTCTTCCCGACAGCAAGGTGACCTATAAGTTACCGCGAGATAAGACGAAACGAACACCTTTCGATCAGTTCTTGTTTCTGCCGTTCGAGAGTATCGACAAAATCGTATATTTGCACGATGCTGCTTGCAGGCGACTCTGCACGATGATTACCGATTATTTCAATCGTAAATACAACCTCACAATTCCGTCTTTCAACCTCGGTTCCGATACGCTCCGCATCGACTTCAGACCGTATTACGAGAATTGCCTCCGACACGTTCTCGACTATTTGGACGGTAAAAGTTTTCAGGCTAAAGCGGAACAGGAGATTATCGAACGACTGTTGCAAGACCTCAAATATTATCCTCCGGCTTTGAAAGGAGCGACGGTCGTATTTCCCGTAACCTATCTTTTCGATGACTTTTGGATGAAAAGTTCTACTCCCAGATGTTCGATAGCATATGGAAAAGAAAAAATCGTATCCGACATTTGTACCGCTGTCATCATGCACCGCAGCGGGTTGCTGACGGGAAGTAGCAACGATATTGTAGGATTACGGTCGCACGAAGTTGATACAAGTATTTGGTATCAAATCCAGAACTCGAAAGGCTGCGAGATCAAATTTTATAAGAATGGTCGTATCGACATACGCTTCCCATCGGCGAGGGAAGCGCTGGATTGTTTCGTGGCTCTGAAGCTCGGAACGATACGGAAATCATAAATAGTTCATATCCTATGAGTATTGTTTCCAAAGCGTGAAAATTTGTTATATTTGCAAAACAAGCGTAAAATACGACAACATGGAACAGCAAGATATACGTTGGCAACAACGGTTTTCAAATTATCGTAAAGCGCTGCGGAAACTCGCAGCAGCCGTTGAAATAGTGACCGAAGAGTCGCACATGGGGCACGATATAGATGAACTGTTGCAAGAGGGACTTATACAACGTTTCGAATATACACACGAAATGGCGTGGAAGGTGATGAAAGATTACGAGGAATATCAGGGTTATCACGATATTCGCGGATCGCGGGATGCCATTCGCCAAGCCCTGCAAATAGGAATTATAACCGATGAGAGGTGGATGCATTCAATCGTAGACCGAAACCTTACATCGCATACCTACAATGACGAATCGGCAGATAAAATAACCGCTAATATTTCCGAAATCTATTTTCCTCTATTCGTGGAGTTCGAGAGAAAAATGAATTCTCTTTTAGAGCCGGGAATCAATCTTTTCGAGCAATGAAATACGGATTGTCAGAAGATGCGTTAAAAAAACTGCATCATGTGTTTTCTTGCGAAGAGAATATCGAACAAGTCATACTATATGGCTCCAGAGCCAAAGGCAATTACAAACCTTTTTCCGATGTAGATATCGTTTTGTCCGGAGACAAGTTGGAATTTATGGATCTTTATCGGGTCATACTTACTATTGATGATTTGTTATTGCCGTATCTGTTCGACATATCGCTTTACAAAGATTTGGATAGTCCGGATTTAATAGAGCATATCCGAAGAGTCGGTATTGTCATATATGATCGTAGGAAAGAAGAGCAGCCTTAGCTGCTCTTCCTGTTTTTACTGTCAAGTCCATACTCTTGCGGAGTTCATCATCGAACTGCCATAATTTCATTATCATAAATTTTCGAGCCATACACCCAAGTCGTGTATGGCCTTTTTGTTTTATTGACCATGTATGAAATAATTCCACAACCGATTCCGCAGGCCAGGCGTGCGGAAATCAACGAAAAAATCCTCGCCGACATCGAATCCGGCGAAAACAGAATTCCCCGGCAAACCATTTACAACTGTTACACGGGTGTGGGCGGGTTGCACGACCTCAATCCCGACCAGTTTGCCAATTACCACGAATATGCCTGCGCCAAACGGGAGTTCGAGCAGGGACAGTTTTTCACGCCCCACGCCCTTTGCCGCCAGATCGTATCGCTTGCGGCTTCGGACCCGACGGAAACCGTTCTCGATATGGGCTGCGGAATGGGCAACTTCTTCAATTTCCTGCCTAACCTACACAACGCTTACGGCTTCGACATAGACCCTCGTGCAGTAAAAGTTGCAGGTTATCTATATCCAGAAGCGCATATTGCCGTGCAGGACATGCAACAGTACGAGCCAGCCATGCTGTTCGATCTGCTGCTCGGAAATCCGCCTTTCAATCTGAAATTCGGCAACGATTCTTCGCAGTTCTACTATTTCCGGAAAGCATATAGCGTATTGAAACCCGCAGGTCTGCTCCTGTGCATCGTGCCGTATTCCTTCCTGCAAAACGAATTTTGGGACAAATCCCAGATACGCTACATCGACAACTGTTTTTCATTTCTCGGACAGACGAAGCTGCCGCAGGATACTTTCGAAGATCTCGGCGTCGCGGAGTTTGCGACCAAGCTGGTGGTATTCTCCCGGGAATCCGCACATATCGAAAGCCGCCCGTATCGGGAGGACGAATTTATTACGCAGGAACAGCTCCGCGAGCGGATCGCACGCTTCCGGGAAATCAAATGTTCCCTGAAACTGAAATTACGACAGGAAACAAACCGCATAGAACTCGAAGAAGAGCAAGCATTCGAATACACGATGACGAAGTATCTGTATGAAATCAAGACCCATCCGCACCTGCGGCCGAAATACGAACAGGCCATAGCACTCGTATCGAAATTCCGCAGCCAGACCCCGCCCGAGAATGCGTCGAAAACGCAATATGAAGAGTACCAGCGCTCGAAGCTCACCTATGCGAAAGTGCTGGCCATATTGCGACGATACGTCCGGGAACAATACTTCGTGCCGCAGCGAAAAGTCGCTCTTGTGAAAAACAATTACTCCTACAAACTGAAAGCATACGCCCCGCACCTTCTCGACGACATCGCTGTCCGGGAAGTGCCCATTTATAAACTCACGATTGATAACGGCGGACTGCCCGATGCCGGAGCGTGGCTAACACCCGACATCGAAAAGCAGTATCGCGCGGCGCGGCGAGTGATCGGGCGAAAACACCGGGAGTATCTGCGACAAAGCATTCCTTACTTTCAGATGCCGCAGGATAGTCGCCTGGCTGAATATATCGACGGCTTGTCGTTCGTAAACAAGGACGGCAAGCGGTGCCGGTTTACCGACCTGCAACGGCACGATATGAACTGGCTTTTCCAGAAACGCTTCAACCTGCTCAACTGGCAGCAGGGGTCGGGCAAGACAGCCGTAGCATACCACTTCGCCAAATACATCCGGTCCCTCAAGCGTGTACACAACACCATCGTCGTAGCTCCGGCGCTGGCGATCGAAATGACCTGGGAGCCGTTTCTGACTCGGCAGAAAAAACGATATACCCGCATTACGCAGCCCCGGCATCTGGAAAATATCCGACCGGGAGAGTTTATCGTCGTTTCGGTTTCCATGCTCGGGAAACTGAAATATTGGCTCAAACGATTCGTAAAGAGCCACTCCAACAAACTATGTTTAATCTTCGACGAATCGGATGAACTGACCAACGACACCTCGCAACGTACACGCAATACGCTCAATCTGTTTCGTCGTTGCTCGTACAAAATACTGGCAACGGGTACAACCACACGCAACAACGTAGCCGAACAGTACAGCCAGCTATCGTTGCTCTATAACAATTCGGTGAATATGATGTGCTGGTGTCCCAAAGTCTATTACGAAGATCGGGAAACACACGAAATAGCAGACGCACCCAACGAATTTTACGGCGAGCCGTTCCCCGCATATGGCGGAGCCTCGCTGTTCAAATCCTGTTTTTGCCCCGGTAAAGTAACCGTCTTCGGCATCGAAAAGCACAATCAGGATATATACAATAAAGAAGTTCTGTGGGAGCTTAATGCCAAAACGGTGCTGACACGTAAGTTCCGGGAATTTGCCGGTGAAAAATACGAAATCAAGAATCATGTAGTTCTTCCCTGTGCAGGAGAAAAAGCCGTTTATGAAAAGATTCTCACAGAATTTTGTCAGATATGCAACCTCTTTTTCAATAGTACGGGCGACACTCGCAAAGACGCCGCAATGAAAATCGTACGACAGATCATTCTGATGATAAAAGCATGCTCGATTGCCAATACCATGCCCGGATATACGGGAGAGCCGTTCCCGGAGAAAGTAAGACATATAGCTGCAATGGTCCGGAATATACCGCAAAAAGTAGCTATAGGATGTACTACACTTGATGCGTTGGAGATGTATGAGGATTATGTCTCGGCGATAATTCCGAACAGGCCTCTATTTTTGGTTCATGGCCGGCAATCATTCAAAAAACGGAGAAGAATTATCGACCGATTCGACCGGACGACGGACGGGATATTGGTCTGCACACAACAAGCACTCAAAAGTTCGGTCAATATCCCTTCCTGCGACGACATAATCCTCGAATCCCTCCAGTGGAACATTCCCCGCATGGAGCAGTTCTATTTTCGCTTCATACGCTTGGATTCCGAGCAGAAAAAACGGGTACATTTCGTAACCTACGACGAATCCATCGAACAAAACCTGTTGGCACTCGTAACGACCAAAGAGCGGCTGAACGAGTTCATTAAACTCGGAGAGATAAGAGAGGAGTCCGAAATATTCGAGGAGTTCGACCTAACGCCCTCCCTTATCGAAAAACTGCTGACACGCCAACGGGACAACGACGGCAAGTTGTACGTATCGTGGGGCAACCAGCGTATCGTTGCGGCATAAGTCGATAACTCCATTTCGATATTGACATACTCGGTCGCGGCAAATCAGTCGATGTTCCGAAGCAGCATGGATAGACGTGAGGAATACCCGTCTTTGCGTCCGGCTGCCATTCGGTTTCGGCGACAAAAGTACCGGACGGGCGGCGACCGGACAAGGCCAAGACGAGTTTCGGCAAAAAAACAGCACCCAAAGAGGTGCTGTTTTTTATTGCCGAAAGCCTTGCCGGATCGCCTCTGGCCCCGTCCGTTACCATTCGTGCCGAAAACCGAAAACAGCCGGACGGCTGAATCGGGATATAGTATTAATTTTTTTCAAGCATTTAATCATGAGATTGATAACCAAAGAAATCGAAAAGAAATTCCAAAAGCATCCTTTCCGTTCACAGGACAAAAAAGGAATCGACGCTACGGTGCTGGTCAAATATTTCACTCCGTGGGGTGCGGCGACATGGCTCATAACCGAAGCCGAACAGCAACCGGACGGTGACTGGATGTTGTATGGCTACTGTACCCTCGGCTACGAGTGGGAATGGGGAACTCTTATGCTTTCCGAATTGCAAGCATTACGAGGACCGTTCGGATTGACCACCGAACGAGACCTTTACATCGGTAACAACGCAATGGTGGCAGAACTGGCTTACTGACAGAGAGTGTTCAAAATACCAAAGCCTGCGTCGCAGATTCTGCGGCACAGGCTGCTTTATAGATTTAATTTTCAGTTATTATGAGTGATAAAGAATACAAAGCCCGACTCCTGTATATCGATGCGGGAGACTGCAAGGAAGTTTGGGAAGTGAAACATATCAACGGGGGCAGACAGTATGTCGGCCGCGATACTTTCGACGAACATACGTGGTGGACGCTTTGCGACGCTCCGTATGGATACTGCGAACGCAGCGGCCGAATCGTGCCGGGCGTCGTCTTCATACTTTGCGATGCGGAATGGAATCCCGTAGCCCGCGACGGCAACGACCGCACGGAATTTCCGACTCCTTATCCGACTCTGGAAGAAGCAAGCGCCGACGCTTGGGCGGCTGTCCGGGAACAATATCCTGAAGTTTCCAAAGATGGATTCGGAAAGTGGATTTCAGGCTTCGCTGACAGACCTCTATCGGGTGCGGATTACATGAATTGGCGGGATTGCCAGAGGGAAACGATACAACGCGAGGTCCTTTCCACATTCGATTATCTGGGCGAACAGCACGCCATCCTGCGATTTACGGTCAGGCATACCGAATGTACGGCGCAATGGCAGGAATATTATGTTGGTATTGCACAAGAGCAACCGCAGGAAGCATTTTCCATGTTTCTCGGGTATAGCTACTGACAACCGAAATATCTATATCCAATACTGGACGATTCTCAATACAGGTGCATTGCCATTACCAACTGTATAGATTAAATGATATCCGACAAAACTATGAACGACATGAAAACAGAACCTGTCCTCATTACGAGCCTTACCCGCCGTCTGACCGCAATTCGGAACGAAGCCTTCAGCCTCATTCAGAATGCCGTGGCCAAACATCGAATCTTAGGTACATTCTATCAAAACCTGGGTAAACATTATGCCCATGACCAGACGCTCGAACAGTACGATACTGCACCCATCGTAATTACCCACAACGACTCGTTCGGTACATACGGCGGTTATGCAGCCGCCACGGTATACGAACTTTTTATCGACGAGAAGGGCCGCCTGCTCTGTACTCTGAACGGCGAAGCGGGCGAAGATTTCAACGAACCTCTCGAACATATCCAGATAGAAGGGTTACTGTGCATCGTCCGTTGGCTCATGAAGCACGGCCTTGTCATCGACAACCCGTGGCGCTGCGAGGTGTGCGGCTCGCTCGCCGTGCAGGAACAAATTTGGGTCGATACCAACACCTGTGAGGCGTATTCGCAGGCATATAACCGCGATGAAAATTACTGTTGCAACTGCAACGAAAATACCTACCCAATCCGAGAAAGCGAATTACTGCAAAACCTCGACGAGTGGTGGCACGGTCTGGACTTCCGGCAGATGGAGCGCATTACCGGCTACCGTCAGGACGACTTTGACCCTGAAGATGGTTATCAAGATTTCGTAGATGTTTGTGACAACTGGTGGGAAAGTTTGTCAATCGAGGAAAAGACACTGTTATGGTCTCAAAAATAATAAACAAATGAAAAATAGCGACTTATCTATCACAGATTCATTCTGGAATTTCATCGAGGCGAATGTTCCGAACTACCACGAGCGCGAGGACGTGCTGCATCAGGGCGAACTCCAACTGTTCATCGACGGCCACGAGTCTACCGTACAGGGTATCACACGCGAAGAAGCCTTTCTGCTGCGTGACAAAATCCTGTACGGCCTTTTTGCCGAAGCTATCGCAACTTTTACAGCCAGGCACCCCGTAGAATTTCCGGGCAATGTCTCCTTGCGTGATTACTCCGAAACACTGGTCGATATCGCTTATGAAGTCGGCCGACGACAATATCGGCTGTCATCCAACTCCCGCGAAACGGTCCGCACAATTATCGGCTGGGCCGACGAGTTCTCCCGCCGACACGAGAATACGGACTGGAGCACCATAGAATACCTTGACGAGATAGACAACTTCACGGAAGAGAAGCTGCGGACAGCACGAACAAGGCACGATAGTCCATACGTATTGGTGGAGTTCCCGGACGACACTGCGTATTTTGAGGAAAACGACATCGGATATCCCAGTTTCCAGAGCAAGGATAACGGTGCCCGCTATGTACCGGAATACGACTATATCCGATATTTTCAAAAAGGTCCAGCCGCAAACGTCTGTTATAAGCCGCTTCGTTGGCCCGAGTCGCAGCCGTATCTCTTTTCTGATGAATCGACCGATACGCTGAACGAACCTATCAACGACAAGAAAGGTATCATGGACTTCGGCTATCAGGCCGTATGGGTTCCACTCTGCAACATCGAAAGCTGATAATATGCCAAGAACTACGCTCGAAAAAAGCTGGAACGGCGGGAAGAAAGCCGCACCGAATGCACGCCGTCATTCGCAAAGCCCGACAGACAGAATCATAGTCATCCATATTCAAAATGATCGGAGAGCACAGAAATTAATTTCTACATTCTATTCTATTGTATGTTAATGAAATACAAAAGATTACAATACATGAGTAAACAGAAAACATTATCAATCGAAAAACAGGAGGTGGCATTGTGTCGCAATATCTGGCAGAATAGCTCTCAAAACGACTGCATAGCCATCACGGACGATGCAGGCGAAGTGATCGAGGTCGTCACGACCCCGAGGGTCAACCCCGGGATGTTCCGTCGTCGCGTCCGGAGTCTGATGCTTTCGGGATTATCGCGGGAAGAGGCTGAAAAATACGTGGCTTCGACACCGCAGAAATTGGAGCTTTTCTATGACGTGAATCTCGGAGCTTTCGCTATCGACGCTGAAGCGGTGGGCAATACGCCGCTCTATAACCCTTATTCGGGAAAGGAAATTCCCGACGAAACAAAATAAACGAAATCATGACAACATTCAAGAAAGGACAGCGGGTCTGGTGGAACGACCCGATCTGCGAGGAGTCCGGCGAGTATGAGGTGCTGGATTCACAAGACAAAATCAATGCGGACAAATCGGAAAGCGAGCGTATCATCCGTATCGGGGATGGAGAGAACACGCGGGATGTCTCCGCCCACTACTTGACAATCGTATGCCCGATTTCCGATGAGGACAGGGAGCACCTTGCCATGCAGGAACATCGTAACCGCATACGCGACAAAGAGCTGGTGGAGCAGATGCAGAGTCTCGTCGTTCAGTTCGAAGACCAAAATTTCGAAACCGAAGGATACTCCGTCCGCATCAGCGACGAAGACCACGACGCCTGCTGCGTGTACGGATTCCGAGTGAACGAAGATGTACTCTATGCTCTGTTGGATTACGACGACGGCAGACTGTGGATGGTACCGGTTTCTGACCTATGCGTCGTGGAACTGTTCGACGCTTTTTGGCTGTTGGTCCGAAACGCTTAAATCCAAGAAACGGCAAAATACGATCATAACAAGATTATATAATCGATTCTATGAAAACGAAATTTTTGTGTTACAGCCGCTCGAATCCCAATCAGGTCGTCTGGCATTATGCTGAACTGGAAAAAGTCGGCGAGGGCGTGTACACCTACCTTCAACAGAAGGATCAATATCGTGAAGAGGACGATATGATTGCCATCGTCCTGCAACTGGAAGACGTCTTTTTCGAATACGGTACTTACAATCGTCGATTTCTCGCTGATAAGGATGTAGTCGCTACCGGAGCCGAAGTCCTGAAAAACTTCCACCGGACCATTGAGCAGACCATGCAGGAAGGACGACATCTGCAACTCCTCCTCGTGCGGATTTATGAAGAACTGGGCCTCGATGCGGCACCTTTGATCCGTTACCGGGAAGAACGTCGGCTACGCTTGCAGCGAGAGGACGAGGAGCGGAAACGCCGGAAAGAGGAGCAGCGACGACAAGTCGAAGAGCAGCAGCGCGAACAGTTACGGTTGGCAGGGACCAGGTTCCTCGCTGGGGAATACATCTCCAGCGAGAATTTTATCGGGCTGTGCAAATTCAAGCGGATTCCCATACCGCTTCGCACACATGGGACCCTGTGCCGAAGCGTAACCGAACTCTCCCGAAACAGTATCCGTCACAGGCGCACGAAAGGCAAAGCCAATCCAAAACTCGACGGATGCTTCGCTGTGGTCGAAGCCCTGTACGAAAAACTCTCCGAAACAATGGATGCAAATATTAAAAATAAAATGCAGACTTTGTAAACATGAATTAAAGTTGGAAAAAGAAAAATGCCTGATTTTCTTCAACTACAGATCCCGATAGGATAGGGTAAAGACAAAGGCAGCTGATAATCGGTCGATTATCAGCTGCCTTTCCGTGCTCTCGCAGGGATTTCAAGTGCTCCAACTGAAATCACCCTGTGAGCCGTCTGGGGGTTTCTGAAAATACCGTTTGTATGGTACTGTAATTTGTATTTTCAATCTTTTGATTTGTTTTCAACTTACTGTTTGTTTCTAACGTAGGTCACAAGGTGGTTATGCAACTCTATCGTGTTGTGTCGGATGTTATGTTTATAAAATATTACAGTTTTGCCTTCAATAAAGCTATATCCTTATTATTAAACTTGCGAATCAGTCCCGTCAGAATTTTATGTTCAGTTTCTGGTGTCCAATATATTTTTAGTCGCTCTTTGGCTCTAGTTATAGCCGTATAAAAAATGTTATGGGTTATCAATTCTTCAATTTCATTAGTGATAATTATTTTGACCGAATCATACTCTAACCCTTGCGCCTTATGTATGGAAACAGCATAAGCAATCTGAAATGGGACGATTGTATCCGAAGAGTCGTTATCGTCATCGGTACTTTTCAGTCTATTCACTGTAAAACGTATGATGGGATACCCGTTGGAGCTGACTTCGACTAAATCGAAATCATATTCTTCTACATCCAACTCATTTATAATAGCATCCATCACTTCAATGTCGAACCGTATTACGTCTTCTGTTTTGTCGATAGCTATGATTTGCCCTTTCATATTGTTGTAGATTATTGGGGCGAATCGATTACTTTCATTGAAAAGAACGGGATCACCTACCTTATATGTCTGTATGCCCCATTGAATAGGTTCGTGAGGATTGCAACTTTGCAGGAAACGATTGATATTGTTTATTCCGTATAACCCATCGTAGTTCAGGCACAATATGATTTCATCTTTTTCGGTTTTTTCGAATATTGATTCGTTCAGAGTAGCGGAATAATTATTCCGTGTGATATGTTCCAATATGTCGTTATCAATGTTCCTCACTTTTTGCCATAATGTCAATAAATTTTTATTTTTACTTCTATAAGGCTGCTCTAATTCGAAAACCGCTGATTGAGGAACGAAAGCTTTAGCAGCACCGAACCAGTTCCCGAAAGTAATGGATTCTATTTGAAATATATCTCCGACAAGAACCAACAATCTGAATTCTGCATCATTTAAGACCTTGAGCATATCTTTGTTGCTGACCGTACTGCATTCATCGATAAATAGGACATCACATACTTTATCCTTATTCCCCGATGAAATGAATTTAGTGATGGTCATAAAGCAACAATTCGCTGCATTAACTTTTCTTTTTAGATTATCTACCGCAGGATTTGTATTAGCCAAATATATTTTCTTTTTATCATTCAAAAAATTTGAAATATGGTTAATCATCGTAGATTTCCCGGTTCCGGCAGAGCCGTATATCAAAGCAACTCTGGATTTAGCGAACAAATATCTTAATGATTCCTTTTTTTCTTTACAATCAATATCGTATGTAGACGTTTGTAGCCAAACGTCTACCGAGTTTGTATAATTATTGACACTTTCTGCGGAACGTGCCTGAATTTGTCGGATGATTTCAATCGTATCGTTTTCATAATCTTGTATGTAAATATGATCATGAAAACTTAGGAGCTGGCGGGAAGCATGCTTTGGAAAATACAATTTAGCATTGTACTCTCGAATCAATTTGTCGATATTAACAAATTGCTCTAATTCCTTTTCGTTTGTATATAATTGGTTTTTTATCTCTATGTTGTTCCGAATAAACCGAGCAAATAATTCAGATTCTCTATTAATAGGATCGATGCATTGAAACAAGTCTGAGAGTCTGGGATTATGGTTGACTAAAGAAGTGTTGTAGGGGATTTGATCAAATGGAATGCAGCTGCAACTAAGGAAAAGATTAGATAATTTCTCACATTTTTTGGTACTATATTGTTGTTTTACTATAACGTTATGTAATTTGTGCAATAAATATCTAATTACATTATTCCCCGGTAAATTTAATTCTGACATCTTTCGGCATCGATCGAGTATAGGGAGAAAATAGACATTTTTTGCAGATTTAGTTATCTGTGTTATCGTTTTTTGATAATAATGTTGGGGGGAATCAATAAATTCTACCAGACTTAATTTTGATTTTGTTAGAAAAGTCATGAGGCCTGATATCTCTTTCGAATTTCCGAATTCGTGATGTATCCCGAATATTTTTGCGAAATTATTTAATTCGCAAGGTCGGATTGATATTTCCCAATCATCAATTATCAGGATAGGCATTTGTTTTCCCAAAATTTGAATGCAACTTTCACTAATGAGCAATTTGGTTGCGTAGTTGGTCGATATATCGTGTTTTGTGAATGCAATCAGCCTATCGAATTTACTTGTTCTGTTGCTTGCCAGCGAAAATGTGACCTCGTAATAAATTTCTTCACTGACAAAAAAAGGTCTGCTTTTTAATATGTAATAACGGTCGTTATATGAGTTTTTCCTTAAATAAGGAGGCTGTTGTAATTGTTCTGCTATTTTTTCATAATATTCCTTCAGAGTTGTATCCGTATTCAATGGAAATTGAGCAATATTCTCAAGAACAGTTAGATTATGGACTGAATATAGATATGATTTTATCTTCAACAGATACTCGTAATATTTGAGCATCAGTCTCTCTGAATTTTCAGGATCGAGAGTATAATGTGAGGTAGTGATTTGTAGTAGTTTATGAAACTTGTAAAGGAAATTCAAATTCCCTTTCGTATGTACGAACTGATTAGCTTGTTCAATATTTTGATATGTTATGGCTATATCTCTACCGTTGCTAAATGCTTTCAAAGCAGTATGGTCCACAAGATTACGAAGTTGAGATAAGATATTCTGAGATAAAAAGCCTCGGCTAACATTGCAAAATGCGCTTATATTAGAACATATTACTTTATTAATATTTGCTATATAGGTGTCTACTTGTTCCATGTCCAATTCTATCAATTTTCTTATTTCAATACATTTGACTAATAATCAGAACGTTCTTCTATATCTATTTAGTTGCAAATGACGAATCTTCTAATAGCCTTAAAATATTCATTAAAAACTCGTTTAGTTATTTCGGCAAGAGATTGGATGCCAAAAATAGAAACTACAATTGTTGTAAAGCTTCCTCCTTGGTAAGTCTGTTAGTATCTTTTTTTCAGAAACTATTTTGCTTGAACTCCAATTTCCAGTAATTAATAATGCTCCCAGCTCATCTAATAATATATTTATAAAAGCTTTCTGTCTCTTTTTAATTTCAAATATAGAGATTTTTTGCCAATAATGTGATTAAATACGAGACTATTCAAGGCAGAGAAATGTCTGGCATCTGTATGTTATAGAAATTCTGCATGGGAAACACAAAAATACAGCGACCGATGAAATTTGCAATTTTACCTGTGATATTTGTATCATTGTTCTAATAGCAGCACTGTAATTTGCAATAACTTACAGTACATGAAAACAGTAAATTTGAATAATGGCGTCGAAATGCTGATTTTGGGTTACGGCATTTGCTGATCTAAACTCATTCAAGAAAATTAGTATGCAGTCTTTGTGGTGGTACCACCGTCAAGTATGCCGCCGTTGTCGCTCCTAACACGAAAGAATTTATCAGGTTCGAATACGAAACCTTCCTCTATGAAGAATGTCGGTAGTGTGGCAATACTGTTTCGACCAATGCAACTATTCCTCCGTAGAGTCCGGTGTCCGATGCTTCCGAAATTGCCACAGGAAGAAGCTGAAAAGAACATTGTCTGAAACCCGAACTTGAAATCTTCTTTGGCAGCATACCTACTTATATCCCTTCTACGGGAAAGGAGATTCCTGATGAAATCGAAATTGAAAGCGCTCGAATGACGCGACAATAACAAATCCTATTAAGACAAATCTATTAACTAACTTATTAATCGATAAAACTATGCCTAATTGGTGTTGGACCTCCTATGTCGCTGTGGGAGATAAAAAAGATATACGCGACTTATACAAAAAGATGAAATCGCTGGAGAACAGTGAAAAATCCCTTATTGAAAACGGATTCGGCAATACTTGGCTGGGAAATCTCGTAACGATTCTGGGTGGTGACTATCACAAAATAAGCTGCCGAGGCGAGTTCGGCAATCTTTCGATCAACCACAACTATACAGTCGTCCGTTTCGACACTATGACTGCCTGGGGCGAATTTGACGACTTACGAAAATTCATTCAGTTCAAATACCCCTCCGTCTTTATTTACTACCGCTCGGAAGAACCCGGAATGGGCTACTACGGGACCAATGATGTCAATAGTGAATATCTGCCGCGCATTAAGGTGGAAGAGGGTTATCAAGAGTCGTATTACTATTCGAATTGGGAGGAGGTATTTCAATTCCTTTCCGAGAAAATCGGGACCGAGATACACAGTATGGAAGAGATGAACCGATTGTTGGATATCTATAACACGGAACACGATGATGACAGCATACTCGTAATTGAGTTCAGGTTGGACAAAGATTGTTCCGATGTTGCGGATAGGCTCTCCGATAAATACCTCTCTGTATAAACGTATATCAATATTGATATTTTTGATTGAGAATAACAGAATATATCTAATTATTTGCTATTTTTGTATTTAGAGTCGTCATTAAGGCTTAAATGACTGGATAACACAAAATTAACATAAGTTGAATTTGTTGATTTTCTCTCCGCATTAGGCTGGTAAAATTTGCTACATATTTGTTACATAGTTTTGTATATAGCTGATTACCAGGCATTGTGATTTTTGAAATAAAAACAACCGTGACGACGAGTGCTTTCCCCAGCACGGCGTTGTGGTTTCTACATCGAAATTAAAAAGAACCAATCATGTTCAAAGTAAGATCAGTCTTGTCGCTCATACTGTGGCTTACATGTACGTGCTCCACGGCTTATGCAGGAGAGAGTGTACGGAACCCACCTGCCGACAGTATTGCGATGGCAGCCCGCATAGATTCCGTGCGTCAACTGAGAGCAAACGACGTAGCGTTCATTTTAGATAAAATAGAGACAGCCTACGTTTCCGGCCGCCGTGGGATCAGTGACAGTATCTGGCAGCAGACAAGCGACTTCATTGAGCGCATGCTTTTAAATGATCTCATCTCCGGACATGACCGTGAGTTTGCTTTCATGTTGCGTAACATCGGTCGTTTGACTGCCGACGCCCACTTCGCCTTTCCGGACGGCGGAGCGTTAAACCGATTCCGCTTTTTCGGGAAAGAGGACCCAATATTCCCGCTGTGGGTTCAGGTATGGAAAGACGGCACGGTGTACAACGTCAAGGATTATTCGGGGATAATTCCTCCGGGTGCAGTGATCGAATCGGTCAACAAAGAGTTTTACCAACAGTTCGATTTCAGTAAGGCCTATGAGGTTCCTTTTCTTGCTGCGCTCAATACGGCCATGACCCCAGGGGAACCAGTATATGCTTGGGCAAAGATGAATAACTATTATGAGGCGGAACCTCGTATTTGGTGTAATTTTACCAATATGCTTTTTTGCTCTCATGTTCAAGGACCTTATACGGTAGTGTATCGGATGCCGGGCGATGCCGAATGTGATACGGTGGTGTTGGAGCCGATGACGCGGCAGGAAAAGTATCGGCAATTTGTGCGTTCCGGTGATAAACGCCGCAGCAAGGCCGAGCGCGGATTCTGCCGTAAACCGATTGTTTACACAGAGGTTGGCGACGGCATCGGTGTGCTGACCATCAACAGTTTCTGGGGGAAGCGGTGGAGCCATTTATGGGTTTTCGGCAGAGATTGGCGCTACAAACGGCTGCTGCGGCAGGCTATGCGCCGGATAGACCGGGATGAGATACGGGAGCTGGTGATCGATGTCAGCCTCAATTCTGGCGGTATGACCGAGAACATCTTTTATACGCTCGATTATCTGGTCGATGAACCGATAACTATCATAGACAAATACCTCATCCACGAGTACAGCCGCGAAATAGCCTGCAAGAATATTGAGAATACCCGTGAACTCGCTCCAGAGGACCGCGAATTTCTCATCTCCTACATCAGTGAAGTGCCCGAAGGAACGCTTTTCCGGACGGATACTGTGCGACACCTCGAACATGTGCCGCCGGCCGAACTGAAACACCGGTACGAGGGCAACGTGTATGTGTTGACCAGTCATCTTACCTATTCGGCGGCGCAGCTCTTCGCCCGCCATATTCAGAAGTTGGGACGCGGGCCTGTGGCGGGTCAGCACTGCGGCGGTTATAACGAAGTGACGGGCAATGCTGCCCGTATTCCGCTTCCCAATTTCCACATCGACTTCATGGTGCCCTTTACGGCCACCATTGTCGATCTTAACGACGACCCGTTCGACTATCCGAAGGTGGACATCCCCATCGAACATCCGTTCGAGGAGTGGCTCCGCCGCGAAAACAACAGCCTCGACAGACTTCTCGATATCATCCGGAAAGATAACAAGACTGCTGGCGAGGAGATACGCGAACTAAGCTAAAACTATGAAATTATGGGAAAATTAAAAATCATCGAGTCGGCAATGATGGATTTCCATCCCGACCACAGACTGACTGAAAAGGATATGGCACATATTCAAGGAGGAGCCGGATGTCTTTGCTACGATACCCCCGTTCAAGATCAATGATGGCTGTGCTTGTGATAAAAAAGCGTTCGGGCTTTGCACAGAAGTTGATGGTGGCAACGGTTGCCCTGGTAATTGCAATAACTATCCTCCTACCGATATAGACCGGTGTTATACACATACGAAACCATAACTCCAGAACGAGCAATACACTAATTAACAGGACATTAATTAGGCGAGAGCTTTTCCGGGACTATTACTTTATTTGTATATTTTAGTGAAGTGCGCGAATCTTTACACACTTTGCCCATACTGTTCCACAGTTCAGCACCATTGACTAATGTGTGTTCATCAATTCTATCGTGTTATAATCGAAACGGGCTAAATCTATCCTTACACAATCGTTCCTACCAATAAAAATATATATATTCAAAACCTGCATCATTCCGGCTTCCCTGGCCTGTCATGCGCCGTTCGTACCGTTCATTCGGCCACATAACCGAATGACAATCAACAAATCGCATATCCGAGGTTGTGGTTTGATGTAGAATGGAAATAAGAAACAACATAACAGCATGAGTTCACTTTATCAGATTGTTGTGGTTTGATGTAGAATGGAAATAAGAAACAACCTAATGAACCTATGCCGGAACAGACGGATGTTGTGGTTTGATGTAAAATGGAAATAAGAAACAACGCCGTAGGCGTTGTGGTAGTTCTGCAAGGTGTTGTGGTTTGATGTAGAATTGAAATAAATTTGCCAATACGGGCGGAGGAAAGGTGTGCGGTGTGAAAACAGTAGGGGGACAAACGAGATTTCGCTCCGAAAGCAGACAATATATTCCGAACGGTACAAAGAAATCTCCTGCTTTTCGGAAGGATATATGTCTTAAGTCATCCTGCAAGAGTGTAAGTTTAGTTACCGCAAGCTTCTGTCATATCGAACGTCTCCGACAATACAAACAGATACAAGAATACGTTTGGAGACAAATCTACTGTCAAAACAGACGCCGATACTGAGAAGTCGTTAACGGTGACAGAAAAAGACGCCCCCCCTGCACCTCTTGATATCGAAAAAACTCCGACAGAAACACCACCCAAAAACGACAGAAAATACCGATGCCGAGCAAAAGCCATCAACGGTGACAAAAAGAGGACGAACGGCCACAATAGCCAGCACATTCTGGTATCGAAAAAACTACGCAGGCCCCCATCGTCAAACGATAATTAGCCGACACTGAGAAATCATGAGCGCTAACAGAGAAGAAACCAACCGGACACGGAGGCCACACTCATCCCCATCCGCCCGGGCACATCGTCTCAGGCGATGATAAGGCCGTCGCTCATCACTATTTTGCGGTCGCTCATCTCCGCCAAGCCGTCGTCGTGCGTCACGATGACGACCGTCTGTCCCAGCCGGTCGCGCAGCTCGAAAAAGAGCCGGTGAATCTCCTCGCGGTTTTTCGAATCGAGGTTGCCCGAAGGCTCATCGGCCAACAGTACGGAAGGCGAGTTCACCAATGCCCGCGCGATGGCCACCCGCTGCTGCTCCCCTCCGGAGAGTTCAGCAGGCTTGTGGTGCCCCCGACTTCCAAGCCCGAGCATCAGGAGAAGTTCCCGTGCCTGCTTCTCCACCTCCACCCGGTCGCGACGCCCTATATAACCCGGCATGCAGACATTCTCGAAAGCGGTAAACTCGGGAAGCAGGTGGTGGAACTGAAAGACGAATCCTATCCGGCGGTTGCGAAAATCGGAGAGTTCCCGGTCGGAGAGCCTTTCGACCGGAATACCGTCTATGCGTATACGACCGCTGTCGGCCGCACTGAGCGTACCGAGTATCTGGAGCAGCGTAGTCTTGCCCGCACCGCTCGCCCCGACAATACACACCACCTCGCCCCGGCATACGGTCAGCGAAACCCCTTTCAGCACCTCCAGCGAGCCGTAACTTTTATGCACGTCGGCAGCCTCTATCATCCTATATCCGTCCATGTTCCCTGTAGAAATTAAAGAGCCGCACAGCCTCTGCGGCCGGAGCAACATCGTGTACCCGCAATATGTCGGCCCCCTGCCGGAGGCACTCCCAGTTGAGCGCCGTCGTACCATTCAGTGAATCGTCGGGCGTCACGCCGAGCACCTTATAAATCATAGACTTGCGGGAGACACCGGTAAGTACGGGACAGCCGAGTTCCGCAATTCCGCCCATTCCGGCAAGCAGTTCGTAATTCTGGGCGGTCGTTTTGGCGAAACCGAAACCGGGGTCGAGCACCACATCGCGTATGCCTGCCCGGCGGGCCGCTTCCAGCCTCCCGGCCAGATACTCCACGACCTCCCGGGTTATGTCGCCGTAAACGGTACGCCCCTGCATGTCGGCGGGCGTGCCCCGCATGTGCATGGCGATGTAGGGTACACCGTAGCGGGCAGCGACCCCCATGATGTCCGCATCGAGCTCACCGGCGGATATGTCGTTCACGATACACGGTCCGAAACGGGAAATCACCCCTTCCGCCACACTCGCCCGGAAAGTATCGACCGAGACCGCCATCTCCGGATACTCGTTGCGGATGACCTCCACGGCGAGCGACACCCTGCGCAGCTCCTCCGCAGGCGGTACGTCGGCCGCCCCCGGCCGCGACGAATAACCGCCCACGTCGATTATCGAAGCGCCCTCGGCAACGGCCTTGTGGACACGTTCCCTGACAGCCCGGACCTCAGGTGTCCGGCTGCCGGCGAAAAACGAATCCGGCGTCACATTGATAATGGCCATCACCACAGGCCGCTGCAGGTCGAGCAGCCGGCTCCCTACTCTTATCGTTTTCATCATGATTACTGTATAAACCAATCTACCTTTCCATACAGGCCGTTTACCGCCGGCCGACACCAAACCGGGCATCGAGCCGCAATACCTGTTCCCACAGCAGATGCTTTTCGTCATTGAAGATAACATGCCCGGCGAGCGCTTCCCGCTCCGCATCGTTCATCTGACTCCTCATGCGGGCGCGAACCTCTTCCTCCGAACTCCGGTCGCGGCCGACGGCACGTTCCAGACGCAGCCTTTCCGGAGCGGAAACGGTCACTATCTCGTCCACCTCCCGGTCCATCCCGCTCTCAAAAAGCACGGCACTCTCTGCCACGACATATTCCGCACCGAGCTCCCCCGCCCAACGACGGAAATCACTCCGCACGGCAGGATGCACCACCCCGTTCAGGGCCGCCAGGGCCACCGGGCTGCTGAACACCTGCGAAGCAAGGTATCGCCTGTCCAATACGCCGTCGCGGTAACTCGCCGCCCCGAACCGCTCCCGGATAGCGGCGATGAGCGCCGGGTCGGACGACATGAGCCGCTTCGCCCCGGCATCCGAATCGTAAACCGGGACACCCAGCATGGCGAACAGACGGCAGACGGTACTCTTCCCGCTGCCTATTCCCCCCGTCACACCGACCTTGAGCGGAACACGGCGCGTCATAACTCTATCTCGGGAATCGGCCCGACGGAAAGGAACTTGATATCCGTATTGCGTGCCGAGATGGCATTCTGCAGGGAATAGGGCGATATGACCACCCACCCCGGATTGATGGCCGACGGCGATACGTCCAAATCGCTCCAACTGAGTTCCAACGGCTTCCCTTTGGAGTGCCGTTTGGTGAACAGACGCGTTCCCTGCCCCTCGACCATACAATTCACTTCAAACACGTGGCCATCCACATTGACCAGGACGGGTATCTCCGCCTGATAGGTATAGCCCAGTTTGATGGCATACCACAGCGTGAACGACAGCAGGAGCATGACGAGGAAAGGCACGGAGATGAACTTGCGGAGCCGTTTCCACACGGGCGCCCATATCCGTTTCACCCACGCCGTGAAACGCGCCCACCACGGACGCATACGCTCCGTGAAACTCTCCCTCAACACGGCGGGTATCCCCTCCTGCTCTCCGAGCGGTCTGTCGCCGCCCGAATGCTTCTCCGGCGCCGGTGCGCCGGGCTGTATGCCGTTTTCTGCCATTGTCCGAAACCGTTTAAAACCGCAGTCTGCCCGCATCCCCAAGGGAATGCTTCCGGCAGGAAAGGCATGCGACTCTCCGAAACGCCGCTTTGCCAGATACAAAAATAGTAAGAAGACCGGAATAAACGCCCTCCTCCGCACCATTTTATTCATACCGAAACACCCTGCGTCCCGCATCTTCCGCAGGAAAGGCTCTCCGGGGCAGCACGGCCCGGCAATCCGCTCCGGAAAACGCCCTGCACCGCTCCCGGCCGTCCGACAGAACGGGGCTGCCAGTCTCCGTGAACAGACCGTTCTCCCGAAATACAGCGAGGCCGCGGTCACCCGCAGCCTCGCCTATCGTTTTCCCTCCGCGTGCAAACTACTTCTTTCCGGCCGCTTTCTCGGCGGCATAACGTTCGTTCAGCACAGCGAGCACCTCTTCGGTGATATCCATTGCGGGGTCGGCATGGAGAATGGGCCCCGACGCGGTCGTACTGATTATCATGGAGTATTTGTAATCGGCATTGTACTCCTTCAGATAATCCATGACCGCATAGTATATCCGGTTGTTCATCACCTGCTCCTCTTCGGCGAGTTCGCCCATCATCCGGTCGCGCGTAGCCAGCAGTTCCTGCTGCTGTTGCATCAGTTTCTGCTGCATCTCCTCGGCGGTAGCCCGCGTAACGAGCCCCTTCTGTATCTTGTCCTGCGCCTCCAGCATATCCTTCTCCAACTGCTGGGATTTGGCGTTAAGCTCGCGTTCGGCCTTGTTGGCCTTGGCCTGGAAGGCATTGCTCAAATCCTGGGCAAGCAGATAATCCAGCATCAGCGAATCTATCTGGATATAAGCCACATTGGGTCTTTCGCTCCGTACTTCGACCGCCGCTGCCGCCTCCGGTTCCTGACCGGTCGCCGCAGGAGCCTGCTGCCCGCCGTTCCGGCAAGCGGTAAAAGCCAGCAGCACCGCTGCCGCCACAACTATTTTTCTCATCGCGTATGGTTTTATTTTCGTTCGTTACGGAGAGCAAATATATGAATTTTCTCTATGTTTGCATTACGCAATCCACAAAATCGTCAGGAACCATGTACGACTACATACAGGGCGAAGTCACGGAGCTGACGCCTGCCTACGCCGTCGTCGAGGCGGGAGGCGTGGGCTACTACCTCGTCATTTCGCTTCAAACCTATGCCGAACTGGAACATCTCTCCTCAGCCCGCGTATATACCCATTTCGCGGTACGCGAAGACGCACAGACGCTGTACGGCTTCGCCACACGCGAGGAACGCGAGGTTTTCCGGCTGCTGGTCAGCGTCTCGGGTGTCGGGGGAAACACAGCTCGCATGATACTCTCCACCTACTCTCCGGCGGAGCTGGCCAACATTCTGGCAACCGAAAACGCCGTACTACTCAAGAACGTCAAGGGGCTCGGTCTGAAAACGGCCCAGAAAATCATCGTCGAGCTGAAAGACAAGGCGGCCGGACTGGGCAGTACCGGAACGGGCTCGCCCGCGCAGACCATCGCAGCCGGAACGGACGAAACCCGCACCGAAGCGACAGCGGCTCTCACGATGCTGGGATTCGGCAAGGCGGCTTCCGAAAAAGCCGTACAATCCATCCTGAAGGAGACCCCCTCCGCAGGGGTAGAGGAGGTCATACGCCTCGCACTCAAGAAACTGTAACCGAACGGACTTCAAAACGACAGACCATGAACATGAAAGGACTCATCGCAGCAACGCTCGTCGTCATCGTCCCCGCCTCCCTGCACGCGCAGGAGCCGCTCATCCCGCAAAACTTCCTGCAAACCGCCCCGGAAGCCTATTACCATTACGAGCCAAACGTTTTGGAGTGCGTCGAATGGCTGACGGAAACCCCTCTCGAAGCCGACAGTTTCGACCGCCGGACAATCGGCAAATTCATCGACACCTGGCTTCGAGAGACACCGAGTATCCGGATAAGCCTCGACCCGACACTCACCGCGTTCCTCGACGACGCCAAATACTTCGAGGAACAGATGACCGTTTATACAGGCGGGTATGCAGCCGGATTACTCGAACTGAAAAGCGAAAACGGCACGCTCGGCAAAATGACGCTCTCTCCGCGCGGTCTGTCGGACGAAGACCGGACCGCAGGGGCCACGCGGGCCATCGAATATTCGATAGCGTTTTACGACCGGAACCGCGACCTGCTGGGACGGAACGGCAAACTCGAACGACTCAAAAAGATGCAGGAAAAGGGTACGCTCCGCCAATACGTCGAAGCGAACCTCTACCGCCCGGACGACAAATAACCCGGCACTCGCCGCATCCGACGGTACCGGATACGTAACGGAGTTCCGGCCCGGCACCGAAGCGGACGATAAAAGGCGGCACCCCTGCATGGGGTGCCGCCTTCCTTTTCAAGTTCTTCCGGGCCAGGGCGATTCGGGAACATCCGCGGAAACGGGGACAACCGCTCCGGCGACGCACCTTCGCGGGTCATCGGACCCTACCGGCCTCGCCGGAACCCGTTACAGCGCCTGTATCGAGGTGACCTCCACCCCGGGGGCTATCTTGCCCACAAGGCCCTGAAGTACCTTGCCGGGACCGAGTTCGGTGAAAGAAGCGGCACCGTCGGCCACCATGTTGCGCACGATTTGCGTCCAGCGCACCGGCGCGGTGAGCTGTGCGATGAGGTTCGCCTTGATTTCAGCCGGGTCGGTATGCGGCAGCGCATCCACATTCTGGTAAACGGGACAGGACGGAGCCACGATAACCGCCTCCTCGATGGCACGGCTGAGCTCCTCGCGGGCCGGCTCCATGAGCGGCGAATGGAACGCACCGCCCACGGCGAGTTTCATCGCCCGTTTCGCACCCGCGGCCTTGAGCGCCTCGCACGCCCGCTCCACACTCTCGTTGGAACCCGATATAACGAGCTGGCCGGGGCAGTTGTAGTTGGCCGGCACCACCACGCCCTCGGTTTCTGCGCATATCCGCTCTACCGTCTCGTCGGGCAGGGCAAGCACGGCAGCCATGGTCGAAGGATTGATTTCACAGGCACGCTGCATGGCGAGCGCACGTTTGGAGACCAGCTTCAGCCCCTCCTCGAAGCTGAGCGCACCGGTAGCCACCAGCGCACTGAATTCACCGAGCGAATGTCCCGCAGCCATGTCGGGCACGAACGCCGCACCGAGGCTCTTGGCCAGAATGACCGAATGGAGGAAAATGGCCGGCTGCGTCACCCGCGTCTGTTTCAGCTCCTCGTCCGTACCGGCGAACATGATGTCCGTAATGCGGAAACCGAGTATCTCGTTGGCTCGCTCGAACAGCTCCTTCGCCTCGGGAATGTTGTCGTAAAGGTCTTTACCCATGCCCACGAACTGGGCCCCCTGTCCGGGGAAAACGAATGCCTTTTTCATTGCATATTGTGTGTTAGATTGATAACAGCGTTACGGGACAAAAATAGTCAAAATAATCCATACCGCTGCACATCGTCCGCTGCTGCCGGTCAACAAACAGCATAACAGCATCTTAACAAAAACAAAAAGAAGACGATTAGGAATTGAGGCGAATTTTTGCTAAAATTGCAAGCTGATTCCATAATTTACATGTATTCTTCCCCGACAGGAGGCCAAACCTTCGCAACATGCTGACAGCCATCGTATCCATCCTATACTACCTCGTCCTGCTGGCGTGGTCGCTCGCCTACTTCGTCTTCATGCTCCTGCTTTTCGCGCTCACCGTGGCGTTCGACCGGGAACGGAAGGCGCTCCATGCGGCGTCGCGTTTCTGGGCACGGAGCATCTTCTTCCTGAACCCGCTCTGGCGGCTCCGCGTGGAAGGAAGGGAACACATCGACCCGAAAGGCGCCTACGTGGTGACGGTCAATCACCAATCCATGGTGGACATCCCGCTGATGTACGTGCTGCCGAAGATTAACTTCAAATGGGTGGCCAAAAGCGGCGTCTACAAATGGCCGCTGTTCGGGGTGGTGCTGTGGCTGCACGGCGACATCACGGTGGACGACAGGGGCTCGGTACGCAAGACGCTCGGATTCATGTCCAAAGGACTCGAACACCTGCACCGCGGCACCTCGGTCATCATCTTCCCGGAGGGCTCGCGCAGCCGCGACGGGGAGGTGCACAACTTCAAGGAGGGTGCTTTCCTGCTCGCGCGGGAGGCGGGAGTTCCCATCCTGCCGTGTGTCATCGACGGAGCCAAAACGTTCATCAAGGGATGGCGGGTACGGTGCAACACCTTCACCGTGCGCATCACCCCGCCCGTACCCGCCGGAAAGGTGGCGGAGACCCTGTCTCTTATA